>Ga0316605_10000791_pt1 | contig 19708 bp, 19 predicted proteins | sample OWC_soil_day20_n_FD_207666 | JGI IMG/M metagenome (GOLD analysis project Ga0316605, IMG submission 207666) | Wetland soil microbial communities from Old Woman Creek delta, Ohio, United States - OWC_soil_day20_noCT | ecosystem: Environmental > Terrestrial > Soil > Wetlands | place: USA: Ohio...
CGGCCTGACGATGAATGGCTGAGCTCCAACCCACACACAAGGACACTGCAATGAACTTCGAAGACATCCTGTACGAGGTGCGCAACGGCGTGGCCTGGATCACCATCAACCGCGCGGACAAGATGAATGCGTTTCGCGGCACCACCTGCGACGAGATCATCAAGGCGCTGAACAAGGCCGGCTACGACCGCAACGTCGGCTGCATCGTGCTCGCCGGCGCCGGCGAGAAGGCCTTCTGCACCGGCGGCGACCAGTCGGCGCACGACGGCAACTACGACGGCCGCGGCACCATTGGCTTGCCGATGGAAGAGCTGCACACTGCCATCCGCGACGTGCCCAAGCCGGTGATCGCCCGCGTGCAAGGCTTCGCCATCGGCGGCGGCAACGTGCTGTGCACGATCTGCGACCTGACCATCTGCTCCGACAAGGCGATCTTCGGCCAGGTCGGCCCGAAGATGGGCTCGGTCGATCCCGGCTACGGCACCGCCTTCCTGGCGCGTGTGGTCGGCGAGAAGAAGGCGCGCGAGATCTGGTACCTGAACAAGCGCTACTCGGGGCAGGAAGCCGTGGCCATGGGCTTGGCCAATGTCTGTGTGCCGCACGAGCAGCTGGATGCCACCGTGCAGGAGTGGGCCGAGACGATCTGCGAACGCAGCCCGACCGCCATCGCCATCGCCAAGCGCAGCTTCAACATGGACACCGCGCACCAGGCGGGCATCGCCGGCCTGGGCATGTACGCGCTGAAGCTGTACTACGACACCGAGGAGTCGCGCGAGGGCGTCAATGCGCTCAAAGAGAAGCGCAAGCCCGACTTCCGCAAGTACGCCAAGTAAGGCCCGCGCGATCCACCCCAAGACGCTCCAAGCGCGCCCGTTTCGAGGTGCGCCGGGGCGCAGCCTTCCCAGGAGACAAATCATGAACCCGTATCTCGACGAAGACCTGGTCACGCTCGGCGATCACGTGCGCCGCTTTGCGACGGACCGCATTGCCCCCGGTTTCCAGGAACGGGACAGGACGCGAGTGCTCGAGCGCCAGCTGATGCGCGAGATGGGCGAGATGGGTTTCATCGCGCCGGAGCTGCCGGAGAAGTTCGGCGGCCAGGGCCTGGGCTGCCTGGCGGCCGGCGTTATCCACGAAGAGATCGCCCGCGCCGACCTGAGCATCAGCTACATCAACCTGCTGGCCTCGCTCAATTCGCAGATCCTGTCGGAGCATGGCCAGCCGGAAGTCGTGGCGCCGTGGCTCGAGAAGCTGGTGGCCGGCGAGGCGCTGTGCGCGATCGCGCTGACCGAGCCGCGCGGCGGCTCGGATGCCGGCAACCTGCGGCTCAAGGTCGAGCGCATCGGCGACCACTACCTCATCAACGGCGAGAAGACCTCGATCTCGGCCGCCGACCAGGCCGACATCTCGGTGGTCTTCGGCCGCACCGGCACGGTCGAATCGGCGGCGCACGGCGTGACCGCGCTGCTGGTGCCGATGGACCTGCCCGGCGTGACCACCAGCCGCTTCGACTGTCACGGCCAGCGCGCCATCGGCCGCGGCTCGATCTTCTTCGAGAACGTTCGCGTGCCGGTCGACCACCGCCTCGGCGACGAGAACAAGGGCTTCGTGCAAGTGATGCAGGGCTTCGACTTCAGCCGCGCGCTGATCGGGCTGCAGGTGCTGGCCGTGGCCCGCGTGTCTCTGGAAGAAACCTGGGAGTACGTGGCCCAGCGCGAGGCCTTCGGCAAGCCGCTGTCGGCTTTCCAGGGCGTGTCGCATCCGCTGGCCGACTTCGACACCCAGGTCGAAGCGGCGCGGCTGCTGTGCCTGCAGGCGCTGTGGCTCAAGGACAAGGGCCTGCCCCACAGTGCCGAGGCGGCGATGTGCAAGTGGTGGGCGCCGAAGCTGGCCTACGACACGGTGCACCAGTGCCTGCTGATGTTCGGCCACGGCGGCTACGACCGCGGCCTGATGGAACAGCGCTTGCGCGACGTGCTCGGCTTCCAGATCGGCGACGGCACGGCCCAGATCATGAAAACCATCATCGCGCGCACGCGGGCCGGCCGGTCGGCCGTGCCCGCCTGAGACGCGCCAAACCCCCAAGGAGACGAACATGGACTTCGACGCCATCCTGCTGCCACCCCGCCGTGCCGAGAGCATCGCCAAGGGCTGGTGGTTCGACCGCACCATCAACCACGAGCTGGACGCCTGCGTGGCCGCCTACCCGGACAAGGTCGCGCTGACAGCGGTGCGTTCGGACTCGGGTGAGCTGCGGCGCTTCACCTACCGCGAACTGAGCCAACTGGCCGACCGCATCGCCGTCGGGCTGGCGAGATTGGGCGTTGGCCGCAACGACGTGGTCTCGATGCAGCTGCCCAACTGGTGGCAGTTCAGCGTGCTGTACCTGGCCTGCTCGCGCATCGGTGCGGTGCTCAACCCGTTGATGCACATCTTCCGCGAGCGCGAGCTGTCGTTTATGCTGAAGCACGGGCAGGCCAAGCTGCTGATCGTGCCGAAGGTCTTCCGCGGCTTCGACCACGAGGCGATGGCGCGTGCGCTGCAGCCCAGCCTGCCATCGCTGCAACGCATCGTCGTGGTGGGCGGCGATGGCCCCGACGCTTTCGACGCGCTGTTGACAACTCCTGAATGGGAGAAGGCGCCCGACGCGCGCGAGATCCTGTCGCGCCATCGCCCCGGCCCGGACGACATCACGCAGCTGATCTACACCTCGGGCACCACCGGCGAGCCCAAGGGCGTGATGCATTCGGCCAACACGGTGATGGCCAACATCGTGCCTTACGCCGAGCGCCTGCACCTGAACCAGGACGACGTGGTGCTGATGGCCTCGCCGATGGCGCACCAGACCGGTTTCATGTACGGGCTGATGATGCCGACCATGCTGCGCGCCAGCGTCGTGCTGCTCGACGTGTGGGAGCCGAAAAAGGCGGTCGAGCTGATCCGCGAGCACGGCGTCAGCTTCACGATGGCCTCGACGCCCTTCCTGACCGACCTGACGAAGACCGTGCAGGAAGCCGGCACGCCGGTGCCCAGCCTGAAGACCTTCCTCTGTGCCGGTGCGCCCATTCCCGGCGCCCTGGTCGAGCAGGCGCGCAAGGTGCTGGGCACGAAGATCGTTTCGGCCTGGGGCATGACCGAAAACGGCGCCGTCACGCTGATCAAGCTCGACGACGACGACGAGCGCGCCTTCTCCACCGACGGCTGCCCGCTGCCGGGCGTGGAGCTGAAGGTCGTCGATTTCGACGGCACGATGCTGCCGGCGGGCGAGCCGGGCCGGTTGCTGGTGCGCGCGTGTTCCAACTTTGGCGGCTACCTACAGCGCCCGCACCTGAACGCCACCGACGCCGAAGGCTGGTTCGACACCGGCGACCTGGCGCACATTGATGCGCATGGCTACATCCGCATCAGCGGTCGCAGCAAGGACGTGATCATCCGCGGCGGCGAGAACATTCCGGTGTTCGAGATCGAATCGCTGCTCTACCGGCACCCGGCCGTGGCGCAGGCCGCGATCGTCGCCTATGCCGACGAGCGCCTGGGTGAGCGCGCCTGCGCGGTGGTCGTGCCCAAGCCCGGCCTCGGGCTGGACCTCGCCTCCATGGTCGACTTCCTCAAGTCGCAGAAGGTGGCGCTGCAGTACATCCCCGAGCGCCTGATCGTGCGCGAGGCGATGCCGGCCACACCCTCCGGAAAGATCCAGAAATACAAGCTGCGCGAGATGCTGCGCGACGGCACGCTGTGAACCCCATTTCTTCAACCTGCCCATCGGGAGACAACGACATGACCACCCCATCACCCCGCGCGGTCCGCCGCACCCTGATCGCTGCCGCCGCCTCGCTCGGCCTGCTGAGTGCCAGCGCGTCCAGCTTTGCACAGGCCACCTGGCCGTCGAAGACCGTGCGCGTCGTCGTCGGTTTCGCCCCCGGCGGTACCACCGACGTGATGGCCCGGGTTCTCGCCCAAAGTCTGACCGAGGCACTGGGCCAGAGCGTGATCGTCGACAACAAGCCCGGCGCCAGCGGCAACATTGCCGCCGGCGAAGTGATCAAGGCCGCGCCTGACGGCTACACCTTGCTGGTCGCGCCGACCTCGGTGGAGACGGCCAACCCGTCGCTGTTCAAGTCCACCATCCTGCCCTCGCGCGACCTGACGCCGGTGATGGGCATCGGCCGCACGCAGATGTACGTGATCACGCGCCCGGGCCTGGAGGTCAAGGACCTGAAGCAGCTGATCACGATGGCCAAGGCCCAGCCGGGCAAACTGTCCTACGCGTCCTCGGGCACCGGCACGCCGCCGCAGCTGGCGGGCGAGCTCTTCAAGCAGAGCACCGGCACCTTCATCACCCATGTGCCCTACCGCGGCGCCGCGCCCGCGCTGCAGGACGTGATGGCCAGCCAGGCCGACATGGCCTTCGACCCGGGCATCGCCTTCCCGCACATCAAGGCCGGCAAGGTCAAGTTGCTGGCCGTGGCCAGCGACAAGAAGTCGCCGTTCTTCCCCAACGTGCCGACCTACGCCGACCTGGGTATCAAGGACGCCAGCCTGGACATCTGGTTTGGCCTTTGGGTGCCCAACAACACGCCGGCCGAGGTCAGCGCACGATTGACCCGCGAGGTCACCAAGATCCTGGCGAGTCCCGCGGTGAAGCAGCGCTTCGGCGACCTGGGCGCCGAGCCGGTGGCGCTGGAGGCGGCCGAGTTCAAGAAGCTGCTGGCGCAGGAGGGCAAGACGCTGTCCGCGCTGATCAAGGACCGCAAGATCATCGTCGAGTGACCGCGATGAGCACCGACGCTCCCATCCTGACCGAGACGCGCGGCCGCGTCGGCCTGATCACGCTGAACCGGCCGCAGCAGCTGAACGCGCTGAACGATGCGCTGATGGACGCGTTGGGCCAGGCCCTGCTGGTCTTCGATGCCGACGAGGCCATCGGTGCGATCGTCATCACCGGCAGCGCCAAGGCCTTCGCCGCCGGCGCCGACATCGCCGCGATGGCCGACTGGAGCTACATGGACGTCTACCGCAGCGACTTCATCACGCGCAACTGGGAGACGATCCGCCGCGTGCGCAAGCCGGTGCTCGCGGCGGTGGCCGGCTTTGCGATGGGCGGAGGCTGCGAGCTGGCGCTGGCCTGCGACATCATCATCGCCGCCGAGAGCGCGAAGTTCGCGCTGCCGGAAGTGAAGCTGGCGATGCTGCCCGGCGCCGGCGGCACGCAGCGCCTGCCGCGCGCCATCGGCAAGGCCAAGGCGATGGACCTGTGTCTTTCGGGCCGCGTGCTCGACGCGGCTGAGGCCGACCGCCATGGCCTGGTGTCGCGAATCGTGCCCGACGCTCGGCTGATCGACGAGACGCTGGCGCTCGCCGCGACACTCGCCGGCTACTCGCTGCCCGCGTTGATGGCCATCAAGGAGTCGGTCAACCGCGCCTACGAGTCGCCGCTGAGCGAGGGCATCGGCTACGAACGCCGCCAACTGCACGCGCGCTTTGCCAGCGAAGACGCGCACGAAGGCATGCGGGCCTTCCTCGAGAAACGCAAACCCGTGTTCATGCACCGCTGAAAGGACTTTCAACATGGCCATCGACAACGAATCGTTCGAGATATTGCTCACCAGCGTGCAGCGCTTCGTGCGCGAGCGGCTGGTGCCCGCCGAAAACCTGGTGGAAGAGCACGACGAGGTGCCGGCCGACATCGTCGAGGACATGAAGGCGATGGGCCTGTTCGGCCTGTCGATCCCCGAGGAATACGACGGCATCGGCCTGTCGATGAGTCAGGAATGCCGCGTGGCCTACGAGGTCGGCCAGACTTCGCTGGCCTTTCGCTCGGTGTTCGGCACCAACGTCGGCATCGGCTCGCAGGGCATCCTGATGGACGGCACCGCGGAACAGAAGCGCGAGTACCTGCCGAAGGTCGCGACCGGCGAGCTGATCATGTCCTTCGCGCTGACCGAGCCCGACGCGGGCAGCGACTCGGCGGCGATCAAGACACGTGGGGAGCTCGACGGCGACCACTACGTGCTCAACGGCAGCAAGCGATTCATCACCAACGCCCCGCGCGCTGGCGCGTTCACGCTGATGGCGCGCACCGAGGGGCCGGGCGCGGGCGGCATCTCGGCCTTCATCGTGCCCGCCGGCTTGGCCGGCCTGAGCCTGGGCAAGCCGGACAAGAAGATGGGCCAGCGCGGCACCAAGACCTGTGACGTGGTGATGGACAACGTGCGCGTGCCGGCCGCCAACCTCATCGGCGGCAAGCCGGGGCGCGGCTTCAAGACGGCGATGAAGGTGCTCGACCGCGGCCGGCTGCACATCTCGGCCGTGGCCTGCGGCATGGCGCAGCGCATCCTGAACGAATCGGTGACTTTCGCGCGCGAGCGCAAGCAGTTCGGCAAGCGCATCGGCGACTTCCAGCTGGTGCAGGCGATGCTGGCCGATGCCCAGGCCGAGCTGTACGCCGGCTGGAGCATGGTGCAGGACTGTGCGCTGCGCTATGACGCCAAGGGCGCGCCCAGCGTCAGCGACCCGCAGGTCAGCATGCTGGCCTCGTGCTGCAAGCTCTTCTGCACCGAGATGGTCGGCCGCGTCGCCGACCGTGGCGTGCAGGTGCATGGCGGCTCGGGCTACATCAACGAGTACCCGGTCGAGCGCTTCTACCGCGACGTGCGGCTGCTGCGCCTGTACGAGGGCACCACGCAGATCCAGCAGCTGATCATCGGCCGCGAGCTGATGGGGCGTGACTGAAGGACCATGCGATGAGCCCGCAAGAAATCCTCGCCGCCCACGGCCCGCGCGAGGCCATGGAGTACGACGTGGTCGTGGTCGGCGCCGGCCCGGCGGGGCTGTCGGCGGCGATCCGGCTGAAGCAGCTGGCGGCCGAGAAGGATGTCGAGCTGTCGGTGGTGGTGCTGGAAAAGGGTTCCGAACCGGGCGCGCACATTTTGAGCGGCGCGGTCATGGACCCGCGCGCGATGGCCGAGCTCTTCCCCGATTGGAAGGAGCGCGGCGCGCCACTGAACCAGCCGGTCAGCGGCGACGACGTGCTCATCTTGCGCGAGGCGAGCAGCACGCGCACGCCGGACTTCTTCGTGCCCGAGTGCATGCACAACGAAGGCAACTACGTCATCAGCCTGGGCGCGGTGACGAAGTGGCTGGGCGAGCAGGCCGAAGCGTTGGGCGTGGAGATCTTCCCCGGTTTCAGCGCCGCCGAAGTGCTGTACGACGAACGTGGCGCGGTGCGCGGCGTGGCCACTGGCAACTTGGGGCTGGGCAAGGATGGCGAGCCGATGGATTCGTTCCAGCTCGGCATGGAACTGCTGGGCAAATACACGCTGTTCGCCGAAGGCGCACGTGGCCACTTGGGCAAGCAGCTGATCGCCAGGTACCGGCTCGACACCGGCCGCGACCCGCAGAGCTACGCCATCGGCATCAAGGAGCTGTGGGAGATCGACCCGGCCAAAGCCAAACCCGGCCGCGTCGTGCATACCGCCGGCTGGCCGATGGACAACGATACCTACGGCGGCGGCTTCCTCTACCACCTGGAAGGCCACAAGGTCACGCTCGGCTTCGTCGTCGGCCTGGACTACCAGAACCCGTACCTGAGCCCCTTCGAAGAGATGCAGCGCTGGAAGACGCACCCCAGCATCCGCGCGCACATCGAAGGCGGCAAGCGCATCGGCTACGGCGCCCGGGCCATTACCGCCGGCGGCATCCTCAGCCTGCCCAAGACCGTGTTCCCCGGCGGCGCGCTGATCGGCTGCGATGCCGGCTTCCTCAATGCCAGCCGCATCAAGGGCAGCCATGCGGCGATGAAGACCGGCATGCTCTGTGCCGAGGCCGCCTTCGAGGCGCTGCAAAGCGGGCGCAGCCACGATGAACTGGCCGACTTTCCCGACGCCTTCCAGCGCAGCTGGCTGCACGAGGAGTTGCAGCGCTCACGCAACTTCAAGCAGTGGTTCAAGAAGGGCTTCGTCATCGGCAGCCTGATGACCGGCATCGAGCAGTGGCTGCTGCCCAAGCTGGGCATCAAGACGCCACCGTGGACCCTCCACCGCGACAAGGCCGACCACCTCAACCTGAAACCGGCAGCGGAGTGCACGCCGATCGACTACCCCAAGCCCGACGGCAAGCTGAGCTTCGACAAGCTCAGCAGCGTGTTCATCAGCAACACCAACCACGAAGAACAGCAGCCGGCGCACCTGACGCTGAAGGACGCGGGCGTGCCGGTGGCCATCAACCTGGCGAAGTACGCCGGGCCGGAATCGCGCTACTGCCCGGCCGGGGTCTACGAATTCGTGAAGAACGACGACCACTCCGACCGCCTGGTCATCAACGCGCAGAACTGCGTGCACTGCAAGACCTGCGACATCAAGGACCCGACGCAGAACATCGTCTGGGTCACCCCCGAGGGCGGCGGCGGGCCGAACTACGCGGGCATGTGAGCGCCGCCCTTCATCCACCTTCAACCGACCGAGGAGACTGTCATGAGCAAGACCACCTTCCACTGGGACGACCCGCTGCTGCTGGACCAGCAGCTCAGCGACGACGAACGCGCGGTGCGCGATGCCGCGCAGGCCTACTGCCAGGAAAAGCTGTTGCCGCGCGTGCAGCAGGCCTTCCGCCACGAGCAGACCGACCCGGCGATCTTCCGCGAGATGGGCGAGCTCGGCCTGCTCGGGCCGACGATCTCCGAGGCCTACGGCGGCTCGGGTCTCAACTACGTCTGCTACGGCCTGATCGCGCGCGAGGTCGAGCGCGTGGACTCCGGCTACCGCTCGATGATGAGCGTGCAATCGTCGCTGGTGATGGTGCCGATCGAGACCTTCGGCAACGAAGCGACGAAGAAGAAGTACCTGCCCAAGCTGGCCACCGGTGAATGGATCGGCTGCTTCGGCCTGACCGAGCCTAACCACGGCTCCGACCCCGGCAGCATGATCACGCGGGCGAAGAAGGTCGACGGCGGCTATGCCTTGAGCGGCTCGAAGATGTGGATCAGCAACTCGCCGATCGCCGACGTCTTCGTCGTCTGGGCCAAGGACGACGGCGGGCAGATCCGCGGCTTCGTGCTCGAGAAGGGCTGGAAGGGTCTGAGCGCCCCGGCCATCCATGGCAAGGTGGGCCTGCGCGCCAGCATCACCGGCGAGATCGTCATGGACGAGGTGTTCTGCCCCGCGGAGAACGCCTTCCCCGAGGTGCGCGGCCTGAAGGGGCCCTTCACCTGCCTGAACAGCGCCCGCTACGGCATCGCCTGGGGCGTGATGGGGGCCGCGGAGGACTGTTTCCAGCGCGCGCGGCAATACGTGCTCGACCGCAGGCAGTTCGGCCGGCCGCTGGCGGCGAACCAGCTGATCCAGAAGAAGCTGGCCGACATGCTGACCGAGATCACGCTCGGGCTGCAGGGCTGCCTGGCCTTCGGCCGAATGAAGGATGCCGGCACGGCGAGCGTGGAAGCGACCAGCCTGCTCAAGCGCAACAACTGCGGCAAGGCGCTGGACATCTCCCGGGTCGCGCGCGACATGATGGGCGGCAACGGCATCAGCGACGAGTTCGGCGTGGCGCGCCACCTGGTCAACCTGGAAGTCGTCAACACCTACGAGGGCACGCACGACATCCATGCGCTGATCCTGGGGCGCGCGATCACCGGCATCGCGGCGTTCAGCTGATGCCAATCCGCTGTCGATGTTCTTGAAGCCGGAGTCTGTTCACGGTGCATTGCTGCCGCTCGTGAGGTCTTCTGTTCTCCCAGGCCGGCGTGCCGAGTCGGCTGCGGTAGCGCGCTGGCGTCACCCGCGTTCTCCGGCCCACGCTCGCGGGCCAACGGCTTTTGTTCATCTGCGCTACCTCGTCGCCACCGGCCAGGCTGTGCACCAGCCAGCGTACCGCGAATGGGGCCTACGCCCGCGGGTGGCCACCATCGCACTACAACGGTCGCTCGCTGTGCGCCGGCACGAACACCGCGGTGGCGGCAAGGCGTGGGGTTCGGGTTCGCGGGCGCAGACCCCATTTGCGGCACGCTGATCCCGTCACTGCCTGGTCGGTGATGACGAGGTAGCTGGCGCAGGCCCAAGTCGCTGGCCCGCGAGCGTGGGCCGGAGAACGCGGGCCCGCACCGCGCGCCACGCTGAAGGCTCGCACGCGTTGCCGAGATCAGCGAGCGACAGAAGAGCGCCGACAGCCGTCGCCGGTTTCATTGCGTTCATTCGCAATCCGACGAGGCGTCGGTGGCAGACTTCGGGGTTCGCCAACCTAGGAGACTCTCAAATGGCCGACCCGCACAACCGCATTGCACTCGTCACTGGCGCCGGCAGCGGCATCGGCAAGGCTTCGGCCATCCGGCTGCTGGAAGACGGCTGGCGTGTCGTCTTCACCGGGCGGCGGTTGGAAGCGCTGCGCGAGGCCATCGCCGCAGCCGGCGACCCTTTCGGCGACATCGACCGACGCGCGTTGGCCGTGCCTGCAGACATGACGCAGTCCGATTCGGTGGCCGCGCTGTTCGACGTCGTGCGCGCCCGCTTCGGCCGCCTGGACTTGGTGTTCAACAACGCCGGGACCGGCGCGCCGCCGGTGCTGCTGGAAGACCTGAGCGTCGAACAGTGGCGCTCGGTGGTGGATACCAACCTGACTGGCGTGTTCCTTTGCATCCAGCAGGCTTTCCGGATCATGAAGGCGCAGTCGCCGGTGGGCGGGCGCATCATCAACAACGGCTCGATCTCGGCCTATGCGCCGCGACCCAACTCTGCCCCTTACACGGCCACCAAACATGCGGTCAGCGGGCTGACGCGTGCGGCCTCGCTCGACGGCCGCAAGTACGACATCGCCGTCGGCCAGATCGACATCGGCAATGCCGCCACCGACATGACGCAGCGCATGACCGGCGGCGTGCCGCAAGCCGACGGCAGCATGAAGGCCGAGGACCGCATGGATGTGCGCCACGTGGCCGACTCGGTGCTGCACATGGCCAACCTGCCGCTGTCGGCCAACGTGCTGTTCATGAACGTCATGGCGACGAAGATGCCTTTCGTCGGGCGTGGTTGATCGGCCGCGAGGCTGCTAGCATGCCTGGGTCTACCCATACTTCAGGAGGACCGACATGAGTGAAATCACCGCCGCCCATCGCGACAAGCTGATGGCCGACCTGCGTACCGTCATCTCCGACGCCGAGGAGGTGCTGAAGGTCACCGCCGACCAGGCCAGCGCCGGCGCCGCCGAGTTGCGCGTGCGCATGCAGGAGCGGCTGACACAGGCCAAGCACCGGCTGCACGACCTGCAGGAAACCGCCGTGGCCCGCGCCAGGGCCGCCGGCCATGCCGCCGATGACTATGTGCACGAGCATCCGTGGAAGGCGATCGGCGCCGCCGCCGGCATCGGCATGATCATCGGTCTGCTCATCAGCCGCCGCTAGCCGGCGGCCCCGCCATGCCCGCCTCGCGCGCTGGGCTGTTCGAATCGCTGCGCCAGCTGCTGAACACCGCGCTCGAGCTGGCGCAGGTGCGGCTGGAGCTGCTGGTTGCCGACCTGCAGCTTGAAAAGCTGCGGCTCGTCGATGTGGCGCTGCGCGCGCTGCTCGGCCTGCTGCTGCTGGGCCTGGGCCTGCTGCTGCTGATCGGCTTCCTGCTGATGCTGCTCTGGGACGGCTACCGCCTGCCAGCGCTGGGCGTGCTGACGTTGCTGTGCATTGGCGGGGGCGTGCTGCTGCTGCAGGCGGCCAAGCGCCGCCTGCGTGACGGCGACGAGCTGCTTGCCGCCACCCGCGCCGAGTTCGAGCGTGACCGCACGGCGCTGCGCGCGCGGGACTGACACACCCGTGGCCACGCCCGACCGCAACGAGGTGCTGCGCCGGCGCGAGCGTCTGCTGCTGCGCAGCGGCCAGTTGCGTGTGGACTGGGCGCAACAGGTGCAGGTGCTGCGCGCGCCGCTGGGCCTGGCCGACCAGGCCCGCTCGGCCACCCAATGGCTGATGCAGCACCCCGAATGGCCGCTCGGCGTGGCGGCGCTGATCGTCGTGCTTCGGCCCGGCCGCGCGCTGCGCTGGGCCAGCTACGCCTGGCAGGGTTACGGGCTGTACCGGCGCGCGCAGCGGGTGCTGAACCGCGCGCCGCGCAGCGTGGGCTGAATGGCTGCCGCCCGCAGCGACGCCCGCGGCATCCAGTTTCCACTCGACGACAGCGGCAAGCGCAGCACCGCGCCGGTGGGGCGCCGCATCCTCGCAGCGGCGCTGCGTGTGCTCGACGCCGGCGCAGCCGAGCGCTGCCTGGCCGAGCGCGACTGGCGCCATCGCTACCCGCTGCACCTGCGCCGGCTGGTCGAACTGCAGGCGGCCAAGCCACAGGCCACCGTGGCCTCGTGCCGTGCCGGACTCGACGCTGCGTGGCACGAACTGGTCTACCAACGCGACGGCCAGGCGCTGGCGCTGCGCGAGGCCATGGCCACGCCGGTCGGCGCGGCGCTGCAGACACTGCGCCTTCGCGGCACGCAGGACAGCGCGCCGGCGCGCTGGGAAGTGCCCTACAAGGGCCGGCGCCTGAGCGGCGACGCACTGGCGCGGCGCATCGACGCCTGGGCCGAGGCCGGCGTGATCGAGCCGTCCAACGCGCAGGCGCTGCACCTGGCGCGATGCCATCCCGAATGGTTCGACCTGTCGGACCGCCACCTGGTACTGCTCGGTGCGGGCAGCGAGGCCGGTCCTCTGGCCTGGCTGGCGCAGTGGCGGGCCAACATCGTGGCCATCGACCTGGCCCGCGGACCCATCTGGAAGAAGATCGCGCAGCAAGTGCGTGCCGGCAACGGCCAGCTGATCGCGCCGGTGGCGGCTTCGGCTTCGCTGGGCGGCGATGCCGAGCAGGACGTGCAGCTGGCCGGCTGCGACATGCTGACGCAGACCCCGGAGATTGCCGCCTGGCTGCAGCGCTTGAGCCAGCCGCTGGATCTGTTCTCCATCGCCTACCTGGACGGCGAAAGGCATGTTCGCGTGTCGATGGCCATGGATGCCATCGCCGTGGCCTGCGCCGCGGCCGAGCCGCGCTGCACGCTGGCCTGGATGGCCACACCGACCGACGTGTTCGCGGTGCCGCAGTCACTGGCCGAGGCGGTGATGCGGGCCTACGACGAGCGCGGCGCGCTCAAGCGCCTGGCCCAGGCGGGCCTGCGCGCCGGCAGCGGCGGGCGCAGCTTCGCGCCGCACATCGAGGCGCTGGTCGAGGCCGACGACGGCTCGCGCTGGGGCGTGGTCGACTGCCTGGTCATCGAGCAGGGCCCGAACTACGCACTGGCCAAGCGGCTGCAGCAGTGGCGTGCCATCGTCGCGCGTGCCGACGGGCAGGTGGTGTCGATCAACGTGGCGCCGTCCACCACCACCGCCTCGGTGCTGAGCAACCCGGCGCTGGCGGCGGGTTTCCGCGGTGCCAAGGCCTTCGACATCGAAGTCTTCGAGCCCGATACCACCCACGCACTGATGGCCGCGCTGTGGGTGCATGACCTGCGCAATCCTCAAGGCACGGCCCACCCTGCCGCGCCGCTGGCGCACCCGCTGCAACTGCTGAGCGAAGGCGCCAACCACGGCGGCCTGTGGCGCGTGCCCTACCTGCCGCGCTCCGTGCTGCCCTTTGCGGCGCTGCTGGGGATGATGAAGCGCCGCTGACCTGGCTCAGGCGGCGCTGGCCGCCGTCCACGCCACCAACTCGCCGAGCATCACGCCCACCGCCTGGCTGGCGGCCTCGGCCAGGCCGCCGGCATCGCGCTTGGGCACTGGCGCGGCCTGAGCAAAGCTGCGCCGCGCCAGCAGCTGGCGGCTGCGCCAGTCGATCAGCTCGGCCATGACGATCAGCTTCACCCGTCCCGGCTCGGTCGAGGCGTCGAGGTACAACTCGTCCAACCGCAGCGACAACAGCAGGTCGCCGCGCACGCCCGAGGTGCTGGACGCCACCTCGCGGAAACGCCGGGAGTCAATCAGCCGGGCCTCGGACAGCAACAGCAGCGTCTGCGCCGGCCGTTCGCTCCAGTAGCCGAACTGGAAGTACGAGCGGCTGCGGCCGTTGGCGCTGAAGACCATGCGGTCGCTGTCGTACAAGCCCGGCATGGCGCCGGAGCTGACCAGCAGCACCCTGTCGAGTACCGGCCCCGGCGTCGCCGGCGCATTGGCATCGGCATCACGCAGCAGGTGGAAGTCCAGTCGCGGTGCATTGCCGAAGCCGCATCCGGCCAGCAGCGCTGCCGGTGCCGCGACGCCCAGGACCACCATCATGCGGCGTCGTGGCTGGATGGCGGGTCGGTTCATCAGCGTGCCTCGCCGGGGCCCAGTTGCTGCTCGCCAGGGCCCAGCAGCGCGGCCTTCGGGTCCTGCAGGCGGTCGAGCGCGCGGGCGATGCGCTCGGCGCTGCTGCGCAGTTCCTGCGCGGTGGCGCGCAGCTCCAGCGTGCCGATGTCCAGCGCCGCGTCGCCGCGTCGCAGCACCGCCGCACCATCCTTCTCCAGCGTCTGCAGGCTGCGCGACAGGTCGCGTTCGAGTGTGCGCGTGGCCTGCGTCAGTTCGCGCAGCGCGGCCTGTGCCTCCTGCAGCGTGCTGCCGGCCTCCTTGGCCACGGGCTCGGCACTATCGGCCAGGCGCTTGGCCGAAAGGGCGATCAGGTCGGCCGAACGGCGCATCGTGACAAGTCCCTGCTCCAAGCCCGAGGCCGACTTGTCGAGCAGCGACAGCCGCTTGTTCAGACCGTCCGACAGGTCGCGCAGGTTGACCAGCAGTTCGGCGAACACCTGCTGGTTCTCCGGACCCATCAGCTTGTTGACCTTGAGCAGTGCGGCATCGGCGGACTCGGCCAGGCGGGTGGCCGAATCGGTGATCTGGTCGAGGCCCGAGTTGCCCTCGGGGATGACCGGGTAACGCTCGCCCGCAGTCACCTTGACCAGCACCGGCCCGGGCACGCCGGGCGTGTCGAGCTTGATGCGGGCGATGCCGGTGAGCACGTTGCGGCTGACCGAAGCCTTGGTGTTCTCACTCACCGGCGTCTCGCGCGCCACCCGGATCAGCACCTTGACGCGGTTGATGTTGTCGGGCTGGATCGAAAACTGCTCCACCCTGCCGACCGGGACGCCGCGCATGTTGACGTTGGCGCCGACCTGCAGCCCCTCGAGCGACTGGCGCTCGAAGTAGATCGTGTAGAAGCGGAAATCGGAGCCACGGCCGGTGCTGCTGAGCCAGAGGAAGCCGAAGATGGACGCTGCCACCAGCGCCAGCACGACCGCGCCGATGACGGTGTAGCGGGTGTCAGGCTCCATCGGCTTGGGCTTTTCGGCCAGGGTCTGTGGCGGGAGGCACGGTGTGGCGCGAAGAGAAGTACGATTGTATCCACGGGTCCTGCACGGCCATTACCTCGTCCGCCGTGCCGTCGGCGATGACCGTGCCCCGGCCGAGCACCACGATGCGCCGGGCGATCGACAACAGCGTGTCCAGGTCGTGCGTGACCATCAGCACCGTCAGCCCCAGGTCGCGGTTCAGGAAGGCCAGCAACTCGTCGAAGGCGCGTGCGGTGATCGGGTCCAGCCCCGAGGTCGGCTCGTCGAGGAACAGCACCTCGGGTTCCAGCGCCAGCGCGCGGGCCAGCGCGGCGCGCTTCTTCATGCCGCCGGACAGCTGTGCCGGCATCTTGGCGCCGACTTCGGCCGACAGCCCGGCCAGCGCCAGTCGCAGGTTGACCAGCCGCGGCAGCAGGTGAGGGGGCGTGTCGGTGTGCTCGAGCAGCGGCGTGGCCACGTTGCCGGCCACGTCCAGCGAGCTGAAAAGCGCGCCTTCCTGGAACATCATGCCGAAGCGCTTGCGCGTGGCCGCCAGTTGGTCGTCGCTCGCGCTCCACATGTCGGTGCCGAGCAATCGCACCGAGCCGGCGGTGGGCTTGTGCAGGCCGAGGATCTCGCGCAGCAGCACCGACTTGCCGCTGCCGCTGCCACCGATCAGCGCCACCAGCTCGCCGCGCCGCACCTGCAGGCTCAAGCCCTCGTGCACGGTCTGCGCGCCGAAGCGCGTGACCACGCCGTCGACCTCGATCACGGCATCGCCCATCGCGCTCAAAGGTCCAGCTCCTGGAAGATGACCGCGAACATCGCATCCAGCAGGATCACCGCGACGATGCCCTGCACCACGGTGGAGGTGGTGTTGATGCCGATGGAGCGGGTATCGCGGCTGACCGACAGGCCCATGCGGCAGCCGATGATGGCGATGAACAGCGCGAACACCGGCGACTTGCCCAGCCCGATGACATAGTGCCGCGGCGCCAGCGCCACGTGCAGCCGCTCCATGAAGGTCTGCGGCGTGATGTCCAGCGTCAGGTTCGACATCACCATCGCGCCTGCCAGGCCGGCCACGTTGCCGACGAAGACCAGCAGCGGCAGCGTCAGCACCAGCGCCAGCACGCGCGGCACCACCAGCACCTGCGGCGCCGACAGGCCGAGCGTGCGGATGGCGTCGATCTCCTCGGTCAGCTTCATCGTGCCCAGCTGCGCGGTGAAGGCCGCGCCCGAGCGGCCGGCCATGATGGTGGCCACGATCAGCGGCGAGAACTCGCGCGTGATGCCCAGCGCCACGCCGTCGACGACGAAGATGTTCGCGCCGTATTTTTCGGCCTGCAGCCCCAGCATGTAGGCCATGACCACGCCGATCAGGAAGGTGACCAGCGCCACCACGGGAATCGCGTTCACGCCCACCTGGCCGAGCTGCGCGAACAGCTCGTGAACGCGCAGCGTGTGCGGACGCAGCAGCACGCGCGACAGCTCCACCAGCGTGCGGCCGAAGAATTCCACATGGCCGAGCAGCAGGGTGCCGACACCGGCCGAGATCTGCCCGACACGGGCGACAGGCGTCAACTTGTGCCGCGGCGCCGTGACGGTCGTTTCGGCGAAGCGGCTGCGCACCACTTCGAACACGCGGCCGAGGCGCGCGTCGAAGTTGCGCAGCGCCAGCGTCGCCGGGTCGCCGCCGGCAGCCGACAAGGTGTCCAGCAGCAGCAACGCCGCCGCGGTGTCGATGTCCTGCAGCGCTGTGCCATCGATGACCCGAGGCAGCTCATGCGAGGCCACCGCCTGCAGTGGGCCGCCCGGGCCGCTGAGCCGGCGCGAGAGCTCGCGCAAAGCGCTCAGTCGCCACACCCCGCCCAGGTGCAGCACCACCTGGCCGTCGTGCTCCTCGATCCAGCAGCTGCGTTGCGCGTCGGCCATCGAGAAAGGCTAACACGGCGCTTGCGCGGCGCCGGCGCGACCCGTGCGCACCAGCGCGGTGCGGCAATCAACGACAATGAAAAGAAACGCGCCGAAGGAGCCAAGGTGATCACCGATTTGCAGAGCCTGCGAGCCCTCTACCCGACGCCTGGCGAGCGTGCGCTGCGCAAGCAGCTGGCCGCGCTGGACCGGCATTGCGCGGCCTTCATCGCACTGTCGCCCTTCGTGGTGCTGGCCACCGCCGATGCGCAGGGCCGCCAGGATGCGTCGCCGCGCGGCGGTGCGACAGGCTTCGTCAAGGTGGATGGGGCGCAGCGGCTGCTGATCCCCGACGCGCCGGGCAACCACCGGCTCGATTCGCTGAGCAACATCGTCGCCACCGGCCGCATCGGCCTGCTCTTCCTGGTGCCCGGCGTCGACGAGACGCTGCGCATCAACGGCACGGCACGCTTGCGCGACGAGGCCGACAGGCTCGCGCCCTTTGCCGCCGACAAGCGCGTGCGCCTGGTCATCGAGGTCGGCGTCGAAGAGGCCTACCTGCACTGTGCCAAGTCGCTGATGCGCTCGAAGCTGTGGTCCGACTCGGCACGTGTCGAGCGTTCGGCCTTGCCGACGATCGGCCAGATGATCCGGGACCAGACTGGCATGGAACCGCCGGACGAGACCCAGGCCCAGATGCTGGCGCGCTATGCGGCCGACCTGTAGCGGCCGCGCGCGATGACCGTCACGCCCCAACCCGAATCGGCCTACGCCTGGTGGCGGTTGATGGTGTCGCTGCTGCTGATGACCATCGGCGGCGCCGGCATGTATGCGGTGACGGTGGTGCTGCCGCGGGTGCAAGCCGACTTCGCCGTCGATCGCGCCGACGCCTCGCTGCCCTACACGATGACGATGATCGGCTTCGGCTTCGGCGGCATCCTGATGGGCCGGCTGGCCGACCGCTTCGGCGTGATGGTGCCGCTGATGGTGGGCGCCATCGGCCTGGGTTCGGGCTTCATCACGGCGGGCATGGCCGGCAACCTGTGGATGTTCACGCTGTCGCAGGGCATGCTGCTCGGGCTGCTCGGCACGTCGGCCACCTTCGCGCCGCTGGTGGCCGACACCTCGCTGTGGTTCACGCGGCGCCGTGGCATCGCGCTGGGCATCTGCATGAGCGGCAACTATGTCGCCGGCGCGGTGTGGCCGCCGGTGATCCAGCACTACATCGAAACCGCCGGCTGGCGCCCGGCCTACATCGGCATCGGCGTGTTCTGCCTGCTGACGATGCTGCCGCTGGCGCTGGTGTACCGGCGCCGGCCGCCGGCTGTGGCGCCGGTGCCGGTGCCGGTGTCGCCGACGGCGGCCGCCGCGCCGCGCGCGGCCACATTGCAGCCCGAACGCCCGCTGGGGCTGAGCCCGGCCACGCTGCAGCTGCTGCTGTGCGTGGCCGGCGTGGCCTGCTGCGTGGCCATGTCGATGCCACAGGTGCACATCGTGGCCTACTGCGGCGACCTGGGCTTCGGCGCGGCGCGCGGCGCGCAGATGCTGTCGCTGATGCTCGGCATGGGCATCGTCAGCCGGCTGGTGTCGGGCTGGATGTCCGACCACATCGGCGGGCTGTACACGCTGCTCGTCGGCTCGGTGCTGCAGGGCGTGGCGCTGCTGATGTTCCTGTGGGCCGACGGCGTCAGCTCGCTGTTCCTGGTGTCGGCGATGTTCGGCCTGTTCCAGGGCGGCATCGTGCCCAGCTACGCGCTGATCGTGCGCGAGTACTTCACGCCCAAGGAAGCCGGCGCGCGCGTCGGTGCGGTGCTGATGGCCACGCTCTTCGGCATGGCGCTGGGCGGCTGGATGTCCGGTGCGATCTTCGACGCCAGCGGCTCGTACCGCGCGGCCTTCGTCAACGGCATCGGCTGGAACCTGCTGAACGTGGGCATCGTGCTGTTCCTGCTGGCGCGGGCCAAGCGGCTGGGCTTGTTCGTCCGGCCGCTGCGTGCCGCCTGAGTCGCTGCGATCCCCGGGAAAGCGACAGGGTGGTCACATCGATACCGCTTCGACAATGAGCCGTGCGCCAGCGCGCCGGCCATCCGATCAAATCCACAGGAGTCCGCTGAACCATGATCCGTACCGTTCCAATTTTCCAGACCTTCGTCGCGGCGGCCGCGGCAGGACTGCTGCTACTGTCGGCGACGCCGGTCGTGCGCGCCCAGCCGACGCAGGGCGTAGGCAAGGACGAAATCGTCATCGGCACGATCCAGGACCTGTCCGGCCCGGTGTCGCCTTTCGGCAAGGCGGCGCGCAACGGCATTCAGCTGCGCGTGGACGAGATCAATGAGCAAGGCGGCATCCACGGCCGCAAGATCCGGCTGATCGTCGAGGACAACGCCTACGACCCGAAGCGCGCGGTGCTGGCGGCGCAGAAGCTGGTCAACCAGGACAAGGTGTTCCTGATCGCCTCGCACATCGGCACGCCGATGAACAACGCGGCGATGCCGGTGATGTTCGAGAAGGGCGTGATCAACTTCTTCCCACTGTCGGC
>Ga0316605_10000792_pt1 | contig 19662 bp, 17 predicted proteins | sample OWC_soil_day20_n_FD_207666 | JGI IMG/M metagenome (GOLD analysis project Ga0316605, IMG submission 207666) | Wetland soil microbial communities from Old Woman Creek delta, Ohio, United States - OWC_soil_day20_noCT | ecosystem: Environmental > Terrestrial > Soil > Wetlands | place: USA: Ohio...
TTGGGGTTCCCCTTCCGGTATCCGGACCTTGTGCCGGCGCTCAGGGACGTCCTCCGGGACCCCTGACCTCTCCGAAGCAGATTCCACAAAGGGGGTCAGGCAGAGAAGTTGACCTGGGACAGGAGTTGGATTCGCTAGTCGCGAGGCGGTGCGCATTTCTCGTTTTTTTTCCTTAATTTGTTACGCTTTCTCTTGGCCACAAGCTATTGCCTCCTGCTCCTGGCACTCCTGGACACTTGACAGAGGAACGCTGTGCTAAACTCCAACAAACACGTCGATTTCTTCCACCGGAAGAACAAGCTGCTCAACGGGGGAGGGAGTAAGGCCGTCGAAAAACAGATGGCTATGGGGAAACTCACCGCCCGCGACCGCATTACCGCCCTTCTTGACGCCCAATCCTTTTATGAATATGATCTCTTCGTCGAACATCGCTGCCGTGATTTCGACATGGTGAACAAATTGCTCCCGGGAGACGGCGTCATCACCGGGACCGGCACCATTGCTGGCCGCCCCATTTGTGTTTATGCCCAGGACTTCACCGTGGCCGGAGGCTCGCTGGGTTTGATGCATGCCCGGAAGATCACAAAGATCATGGACCATGCGGTGAAGATGGGGATGCCGATCATCGGCATCAATGACTCCGGAGGTGCCCGTATTCAGGAGGGCGTCGATTCACTGGCAGGTTACGGCGAGATCTTCTACCGGAATACCATCGCCTCGGGGATCATCCCGCAGCTTTCCGTGATTCTCGGGCCATGTGCGGGCGGAGCGGTGTACTCACCGGCACTGACCGATTTTGTGTTCGTGGTCGAGAACATCTCCAAGATGTTCATTACCGGTCCGGAAGTTATCAAGACCGTGCTCGGCGAGGAGATTTCGATGGAGGACCTTGGAGGTGCGCGGGTGCAGACCGAGATTTCGGGAAATGCCCACTTCTGCGCAGGCAACGAACTGGAGTGCTTCCATCAGATCAAGCAGCTTCTTACGTACATACCCTGGAACAACAAGGCGCGGGCAGACCGGCATACACCCCGTCCGCCGAAACCGAAGCACGAGATCGATCAAATCGTCCCCCCGGAGCCGACCAAGCCGTATGACGTGCGCGACATCATTCGGGCGATCTGCGACAATTCTGACTTCTTCGAGATCCAGAGGAACTGGGCCGCGAACATCGTTATTGGCTTTGCCCGCCTGGACGGCCAGACGGTAGGCATCGTGGGAAACCAGCCACTCGTGCTGGCCGGGGTGCTCGATGTGGATTCATCTGACAAAGCCGCCCGCTTCATCCGGTTCTGCGATGCTTTCAACATCCCGCTGGTTACTCTGGTGGACATTCCGGGTTACCTCCCGGGCGTTGACCAGGAGCATGCCGGTGTCATCAGGCATGGGGCCAAGATCCTCTATGCCTTCAGCGAAGCCACGGTGCCCAAGATCACTGTGATCCTTCGGAAAGCGTACGGCGGAGGATACATCGCCATGTGCTCGCGGCATCTTGGAGCGGATTTCGTTTTTGCCTGGCCCACCGCGGAAATCGCGGTGATGGGACCTGAAGGGGCAGCCAACATCATCTTCCGGCAGGAAATCAGCAGTTCCCTTGACCCGGTGGCGACGCGGCGCCTGAAGGTCCAGGAATACGGCGAAAAGTTCGCCAACCCGTATGTGGCAGCGGCGAGCGGGCATATCGATGCGGTGATCAGCCCGGCTGATACACGGAAAGTCCTCATCCATGCCATCCACGTCTCGTCGAGCAAGGCGGAATGCCGGCCCGCGAGAAAACATGGCATCCCACCATTCTGACGACCCATGGCCGAGAAAATCGAACTGCAGAAACTCTGCATCGCAGAGACGACCTACGAAACGACGCTCACGAAGAAATTTCAGGGCCGCAAGTCCTATGTGCCTCCTGACCCGAACAACATCCGATGCTTCATTCCCGGCGTGATCCAGAAACTCCATGTCCGGCCGGGCCAGAAGGTGCGGAAGGGTGAGCCGCTCTGTGTCCTCGAAGCGATGAAGATGCAGAACGACATCGTTTCGCCATTCGATGCCCGCGTGAAGAGCGTGAAGGTGGAACCGGGCAGGATGGTGATGAAGGGGGAATTGCTCGTGGAACTCGTGCCGTCACAATCGGAATAGGAACGGTATGCCAGACCACGCGACACAGGCCTACGATGAGTGGCGCAAGAACGTCTACGAGAAATCCCTCAGGAAATCTCCCGAGCGGGAACCAGAGTTCACGACTGCGTCGTTCGTTCCCGTCGAGCCGCTCTACACCTCACACGACCATGACGCCGCCGGGGACCCGGAGACACTGGGCTTTCCGGGTGAATATCCGTTCACGCGCGGGATTCAGCCGACCATGTACCGTGGCCGCTTCTGGACCATGCGGCAATATGCAGGTTTCGGCACCGCCAGGGAGTCGAACGCGCGCTACAGGTACCTGCTGGAACAGGGGCAGTCGGGCCTTTCCGTTGCTTTTGATCTTCCGACGCAGATCGGCTACGATTCTGATGCACCGGTTGCCGATGGCGAGGTAGGCAAGGTAGGCGTGGCGATCGATACCCTCGCGGACATGGAAGTCTTGTTCAGCGGCATTCCGCTGGACAGGGTCTCCACCTCGATGACCATCAATGCGCCGGCGGCGGTTCTCCTTGCGATGTACATCGCGGTGGCGGAAAGACAGGGCGTCGGGCGGGACAAGATCTGCGGAACGGTGCAGAATGACATTCTCAAGGAATATATCGCGCGCGGCACCTACATCTTCCCTCCCCGTCCTTCCATGCGTCTGATCACCAATCTCTTTGCCTACTGCGCGCGCGAAGCGCCCCGATGGAACACCATCTCAGTCTCGGGCTATCATATCCGCGAGGCCGGCTCAACCGCGTCCCAGGAGGTCGGCTTCACGCTTGCCGATGGCATCGCGTACGTTCAGGCGGCCACTGAGGCCGGATTGGATGTGGATGCATTTGCGGGACAGATTTCTTTCTTCTTCAACGCGCACAATGACCTGCTGGAAGAGGTGGCAAAATACCGTGCCGCACGCCGGCTCTGGGCGCGCATCATGAAGGACCGGTTCAAAGCAAAGAATCCGAAGTCCATGATGCTCCGGTTTCATGCACAGACCGCCGGATCAAGCCTCACGGCACAGCAGGTGGACAACAACATCGTGCGCGTGACGATCCAGACCCTGGCCGCGGTCCTTGGCGGTGCGCAGAGCCTTCACACCAACTCCCGCGACGAGGCGCTCGCGCTCCCTACCGAAGACTCCGTCAGGATCGCCCTCCGGACGCAGCAGATCGTGGCCCATGAAAGCGGCGTGACAAATACCATCGACCCCCTCGGAGGATCTTACTACGTGGAAGTGCTCACAGACCGGATCGAGCGTGAAGCACAGGAGTATATTTCCACCATCGATGCGATGGGAGGCATGGTCGAAGCGATCGAAGCGGGATATGCGCAGATGCAGATCCAGAAGGCGGCATACCGGTTCTGCCAGGAAGTGGAACAGGGGAAGCGGATCATCGTCGGCGTGAACAAGTACAGGATCGAGGAGGAACAGCCCGGCAACTTGCTGAAGATCACCCGGGAAGTGCAAGATGAGCAGGTCGCGTTTCTCCGAAAGGTGAGGGCGGAGCGAAGCTCCGGCGAAGTGGCGTCGCGTCTCGCCGCGCTCAAAGAGGCTGCGCAGGGAGAGACGAATCTCCTGCCGCTGATCCTCGATGCCGTGCGTTCCTACGCGAGTGTTGGCGAGATCTGTGACACGCTTCGGGGCGTTTTTGGCGAGCACAAAGAACGGATAGTTCTCTGATGCAAATCAACCCTACGCACGTTGAACATATTGGCATCGCCGTCAAGGATCTCGAGCAGGCAATTGGGCTCTATGAGCGGCTGCTGGGAGTCTCCTGTTACGCCATTGAGGAGGTTGCAGACCAGAAAGTCCGGACGGCGTTCTTCAAGGTGGGGGAGACGAAGATCGAACTGCTGGCCTCCACCGCTGCGGACGGACCGGTGGCGAAGTTCGTCGAAAAGAGGGGAGAAGGAATTCATCATATCGCGTACGCCGTTGAAAGTCTGCCTTCCGTCCTGAAATCGCTGGAGGAAGCGGGCATACAACTGGTCGACAAAGAACCCCGCCGGGGGGCAGAAGGAATGCGAATCGCCTTCCTGCACCCGCGGTCTACAGCGGGTGTTCTGACCGAGCTGTGCGAAAAGGACAAGGAGCCGTAAGCCGAGTGGTCATGGAGACTCTCATTTCCAGCCTAGCTAGCTCGCCGCTCCTGTTGCTCTTTGCGGTCGTCGGCCTCGGGTACTTGCTCGGGAACGTCAAGATCGCGGGGTTCTCTGTCGGGCCTGCGGCGGTGCTTTTCACCGGCATATTTTTCGGGGCCCTGGACTCCAGGTTGCGAATTCCGGAGCTTGTCTATATTCTCGGGCTTGTGCTTTTCGTGTATACGATCGGGCTTCAATCCGGTCCGACGTTTTTCGCCTCCTTCGGGCCGCGGGCGCTGAAAGCGAACATGGTCTCGTTTTTGGTGATTCTTCTCGCGGCACTCATGAGTTACGCCGCATGGGCTCTTCTCCACATTGACGGACTTGCCGCAGTTGGGATGTTCTGCGGGGCGTTGACCAACACGCCCGCCCTGGCGGCAAGTATCGATGCCGTCAAGAATGTCATAGGTGCTCCCCTCGTCGGAACGGCAACGCCGGCGGCTGTCAATATCCCCGTGATCGGCTACAGCGTATGTTATCCCTTCGGCGTGATTGGCGTCCTGTTGGGCTTCTATCTCGTGGGGAAGATCTGGGGCCCAGGGAAGACCCCTGCTGCCGGAAATGAAAGTGCGGACGTCGAAGGTTCGGGAAGAGAACTCCCGATCATTGTGCGGACTTTTCAGGTTGTGAACAAGGAGGCTATCGGCAAAGAAGTCGCGGATCTGCTTTCACGGGATGAGAACACGGGATTTGTCCTGAGCCGCCTCCGCCGGGAAGGCGTCACGGCGCTGGTCTATGGCGACACGACACTTCATGAAGGAGACCTCGTGGTGGCGGTCGGGACACAACCGGCAATCGACCGTGCGCGGCAACTGTTCGGCAAGGAGTCCGAGCATGATATCCAATCGGAGAATCAGGAGTTCGACTTCAGACGGATTGAAGTGTCGGACAAACGGGTGATCGGCAAGACGGTCAGGGAATTGAACCTGCAGGAGATGCTGGATGCGACCATCACGCGGATTCGCCGCGGTGACGTGGATCTGGTGCCCTCAAGCGACACCGTGCTTGAGCGGGGTGATCGCGTGCGAGTTCTCACATGGGCGGGAAACATCGATCGGCTCAGACGGTTCTTCGGAGATTCGGTTCGTTCCAGTTCGGAAACGGATTTTCTTTCTCTTTCGATCGGGCTTGTGCTCGGCGTTCTCCTGGGGATGATCCCGTTGCCGCTGCCGGGAGGCTCGAAATTCACGCTCGGGTTCGCCGGGGGTCCACTCATCGCCGGGCTCGTTCTCGGCAACCTGAGCCGCACCGGGCCGATCATATGGGGAATGCCGTTCGGAGTCAACGTGACGCTACGACAGGTCGGATTGGTTCTTTTTCTGGCCGGCATCGGCACCAAAGCCGGAGACGGTTTCCTGCAGACGGTGCAGAGTGGAGGGTGGGAGTTGATGGCAGCGGGAGCTGTGATCACTGCGACTACGACTCTGGTAACACTCCTGCTTGGTGTCAAGAGGTTGAAACTCTCTCTGCCGGCCGCGATGGGCCTGATGTCCGGCATCCAAACCCAACCCGCGTGTCTGGCTTACGCAAATGAGCATGCAACAACAAATGCGCCTGATGTCTGGTACGCCTCGGTGTACCCGGCGTCCATGATTTCCAAAATCATCCTGGCCCAGCTCCTTGTGGGACAGATGTTCTAGAACCACACTCAGAACTTGAGGAGATAGAGTGAACGTCTTCATTGCTGTCCTGCTTGGCGTGGTACAGGGCCTGACCGAGTTCCTTCCGATCAGCAGCACTGCTCATCTCACCCTTGCGGGGAAATTGTTTGGGCTGATCGATCCCGGGAACCCGGAAGCCTGGACCGCATTCATAGCTGTCATGCAGCTGGGCACGCTCGCCGCCGTGCTGGCCTACTTCTGGGGAGATCTCTGGCGGATGACCCTCGCGATGGGGCGTGATCTCTCCTCGCTCGCCCGCGGGAAACCGCTGCGGGAGAGCTCGGTCGACATGAGGCTCGCTCTCACCATCATCATCGGAACGCTACCGGTGGCACTCTTCGGATATGCGCTCAAAGATGTCATCGAAGGGGAATTCACCAAAAGCATCGATGTGATTATTGTCAGTCTCATTGCGCTGGCCCTGCTGCTCTGGGGAGCAGAGAAAGTGGCCAAACATGTCAGAGGTATCGAAAAAGTCACCTGGCGGGATGGCTTGATAATCGGATTTGCACAGGCGCTTGCCCTGATTCCCGGCTCATCCCGTTCGGGCACGACCATCACCGCAGGACTCTTTCTTGGTTTGACGCGTGAGGCGGCGGCTCGATTCTCATTCCTGCTGAGCATTCCGGCCGTCTTTGCGAGTGGTATCTACCAGATGACGAAAATCACTCCTGCCCTGTTTTCCCTCGGGGTCGGCCATCTGATCATTGCCACGGTCGTCTCAGGGATTTCCGGGTACGCAGCGATTGCATGGTTGCTACGTTATCTCATGAAGAATTCCACGATGGCGTTTGTCTGGTACCGCATCGCCCTGGGCATCATCCTGGCCGTGCTCTCCTATTCCGGTGCGATCCTCCCGTAACCTCTTTTCCCCCATAGACTTCCGCAGACGCGTCCGTGCCGCCTTTCGGGCGGCAGGACGTGATTCAGGGCACAGTTCTGTGACTCCTTTGTGTGTAATTTATGCCACCGAATTCTTTTCCCATTCTTTGGAAGAGTCTCTGTGGAAACCGAAGAGCAACAGCAACAAGAACTTTCGCCGCGTGAAGCGTACCTCAAGGCAAAGATGGAGCATTGGCTCGACCGTGCCCAGGAATGCCTGCAGATGTCCCGCTATCATGCCGCCCTACAGGCGCTCCAACCCGTATTCCGGCTTGATCCGTCGAACAAAGGTGGAGAAGAAGTACGAAGGATCGCGCAGGAGATGTTGAAATCCGCTCTGCAGCGCCCGAACGGAGAGGCAAGGGATGGCATAAGCCATCACCCCCCACGGCGCCCCGAGCTGATCATGATCGTGGACCAGGATGAATTGCTCCTGACGGCGCTTACCGCCACATTCCGGAGATTTGGATATCGCACGATCGCGGCCGATAGCTATGAAGAAGCCATGGAAACACTCTCCATTGTTCGCCCCGACCTGGTGATCTCTGAGGTGAATTTTGCGGCCGGATCCAGGGGCTTCGACCTCTTCCTCTGGGTAAAGACCAATGGTCAGCACAACAATGCGGCGTTCATGTTTCTCGCAACGCGTCTTGACCGGGAAGCCCTGATCGCCGGGAAGCGCTTTGGCGTTGATGATTTTCTTCTGAAGCCGGTGGATGCGGAAGTCGTCGCGACGATGGCCATGAGTTGTCTCTCGAGAAACCGAAGAATGCCGGTGCCAGCAGCGTAGGAGATCGGTCAAGATATCAAGCCGCCGGGATCGAGGTCCTGACTCGATCCCCTGTCCATACAGATCCGACGCCCTTCTCCGGCCCAATCGTTGCATACTCTTGAGTAAAACACCCCTTCGGTTTCGCTCTTCCTCACAGACCGCGCATTTTCCCGCTGGATACTCGTAAAAGTTCAAGAAAGGTGTCGTTTTTCACCCCAGGTGTCGAGTGGAACCTTGCATGAAGCAACAACCTGCTTCGAATGGAAATCCGCTGAGGCAAATGGGGGAATTGCTTTTCCCCGCCCTTCTACGTACATTAAAGTTCATTAACGGTTCGATCTTTTCGCAGAACCCAGGGCTTAATACCTAGGTCTACCGCTGTCCGAGTCTTCCCTGGAGGCAGGAAGAGGGCAAGAGAACGCTCTCGGCCGCACCTCCTCCCCGGCTCCGTCCACTCTGGGTGCGCGTGGCCGACCCGATGTAAAACCATATGTCACGCACATGGAACTTGCGGTCGTGCTTGCAAGTGGAGGGATGGACAGTTGTGTTGTCACCGCCATTGCGCGACGCAGCCACCGGGTTGCTCTTCTCCATATCAGTTACGGACAACGAACCGAGAGGCGAGAGCTCAAGGCGTTCAGCGAGATTGCCGACTACTATCAGGCCGAGCATCGCCTGGTGATCTCCATGCAGCACCTGGCGACGATCGGCGGCTCGAGCCTGACGGACCCGTCCATCCCGGTTACCCGTGCCAATTTTCGGGCGGGTGGCATTCCCACTTCCTATGTCCCTTTCCGGAATGCGAATCTCCTGTCGGCGGCTGTGAGTTGGGCAGAGACCCTGAAGGCCTGTGCGCTCTACATCGGCGCGGTGGAGGAGGACTCTTCCGGATATCCGGATTGCCGGCGGGAGTTTTACGATGCTTTTGAATCGGTGATTGCAAAGGGCACGAGGCACTCCGGAATCAGGATTGACACGCCGGTGATCGGCCTGAGCAAGAGAGAGATCGTTCTGAAGGGAATAGAACTTCACGCGCCGTTCCATCTGACATGGTCGTGTTACCAAAGGGAGGATGTTGCCTGCGGAATCTGCGATAGCTGTGCCTTGAGGCTCCGTGGATTTCAGCAGGCCGGGGTGCCCGACCCTCTGCCATATGCCGAGAGGCCGGATTACACCGCGGCCTGACGTGGCGAGAAGTGCAGGGAGAAGGGAGGGCATGTTGCTCAGCCTCAAACGAATCGGACGGCATGAAGTGACATAGATGGGAGACATGAACATGAAGCATTTCAAAGAGAGCATATTGAACCTGATCGTTCAGACGTCGAGCAACCTCCCTCCGGATGTCCGGCGGGCGCTTCACACGGCTATGCAGAAGGAAACTCAGGGGACGCAGGCGTCCCTCGCGCTTGACACCATCGCCATCAACGTCGACATGGCGTGTAGCGACGAAGCCCCGATTTGCCAGGACACCGGGATGCCGACATTCGAGATCAAGACGCCTGTCGGCGCGAATCAGATCGTCATGCGCGAGCAGATCCGCGAAGCGATTGCCGGGGCGACGGCATCCGGGAAGCTTCGCCCGAACTCGGTCGATTCTCTGACCGGGAAGAACACCGGGAACAACCTGGGCGAGGGGACACCGGTGATCCATTTTGAGCAGTGGGAAAAGGACGAGATTGACGTACGATTGCTCCTGAAGGGAGGGGGATGCGAAAACAAAAACATCCAGTATTCCGTCCCGGTCGACCTGCCTGGCCTTGGCCGCGCTGACAGGAATCTGGAGGGGGTTCGCAAATGCATCATGCACGCCGTCTATCAGGCGCAGGGACACGGATGCAGCGTCGGTGTGATCGGCGTGGCGATTGGCGGCGACCGGGTGTCAAGCTATGCGTGTGCCAAGCAGCAGTTGTTCCGGACGCTGGATGATGTGAATCCGGATGCCCAGCTCGCCGGGCTCGAGCAGACGATCATGCGTGATGCCAACGAACTGGGGATCGGCACGATGGGTTTCGGCGGCGCCGTCACACTGATCGGGTGCAAGATCGGCGCGTTGAATCGTCTGCCTGCCAGTTTCTTTGTCAGCGTTGCGTATGATTGCTGGGCGTTCCGCCGTCTCGGGGTTGTGCTCGATCCCAGAACCGGTGAGATCACCCGGTGGCTCTATCGCGACGACGCGCCGGCCGTGCGCATGGCGCGGGCCGAGCAGCTCCCCTTGACGGGTCGGGAGATTTCGCTGACAATGCCCCTGTCGGAAGCGCAGGTGCGCGCACTGAAGGTCGGAGATGTAGTCTTGCTGAACGGTCCCATGCACACCGGCCGCGATATGCTGCATCACTATCTCCAGACGCACGACGCTCCGGTCGACCTTCGCGGCGCTGCACTGTACCATTGCGGCCCGGTCGCACTCAAGAAAGGCGACCGGTGGTTCCTGAATGCCGCTGGTCCGACGACAAGCAGCCGGGAGGAACCCTATCAGGCCGAGGTCATCCGGAAATGCGGCGTCCGGGCGGTGATCGGCAAGGGAGGCATGGGAGCCAAAACACTTGCCGCGTTGAAAGAGCACGGAGCCGTCTACCTCAACGCCATTGGGGGAGCGGCTCAGTATTACACGAAATGCATCACAAACGTCGATGGGGTGGACTTTCTCGATTTCGGCATTCCGGAGGCGATGTGGCATATCACGGTCAAAGACTTCCCCGCAATCGTGACCATGGATGCCGGCGGCAACAGTCTCCATGCAGACGTCGACAAAGCCTCGGCAGGAAAGCTCGCGACATTCGCGGAGCCGGTGGGCCACTAAACATCTGGTTATGATCGGAAAGGGAACGCCATGACCAATACGACGCTTTATGAAGTCCCGACCATCTCCTCCGTCCAGGATATGGTCTTGCGGTCGGCACGCGTGCATGGGGACAGGCTGGCGCTGGAAGACCTCAAGGAAACCCCGATACCAAAGCTCACCTACGGGGCATTGCTCAAGAAGATACTGAAATTCGGCGTGGCGCTGCAGAAGCTTGGTCTCAAGCCCCGGAATCACATTGCCATCATCAGCGAGAACCGCACGCAGTGGAGCCTGACCTACCTGACGGCGATGTGCTTCGACTACGTCGTCGTCCCGGTCGATGCCAAGCTCCCCGCGAACGAAGTGTTGAACATCATTCATGAGTCCGAGTCGGTCGCCATCGTCTTTTCCGAGGCGTTCGAAGCGATGATAGCGGAGTCGCGCAGTTCCCTGAAGAACCTCAAGTACCTGATCAGCATGGATGCGCCGACATCACGCGGCGGCGTCTATTCAATGCCTGAGATCGTCGAGCAGAGCCCAGGATGCGCGCCCGATGAACTTCCCGAGGTCGACCCCAATGAAATGGCTGAGATCATCTTCACCTCCGGCTCCCTCGGCAGGGCAAAGGGGGTCATGCTGAGCCAGGGGAATCTTGCCGCGAACCTGATGGCGATGACCAGGATGATCAGGATCACCGAAACGGACCGGTTCCTGATGGTTCTCCCGATCCATCACACATACGCCTGCACCTGCGGTTTCCTCTGTCCGTTGTATTGCGGTGGCTCGATCCATTTTGCCAGGTCGCTCAAGACTGTGGTGGAAGATCTTCAACAGGTGCATGCGACCGTCCTGCTTGCCGTGCCGCTTCTGTATGACAAGATGTTCAAGAGAATTCACAAGTCGATCGAGGAGAAAAAGCTTCTGGCCATGCTTATCGGCCCTCTCATCAAGGCGACGGATCTGGTCGCGAAGGCCGGATGGAGGAGCTGCAAGCGGCAGATCTTCGGGGAAATCCACGAGAAATTCGGTGGATCCATCCGGCTGTTCATAGCCGGGGGCGCGGCACCGGATCCCATGGTTGCCAGGGGGCTTCGGGAGTTTGGTTTCAGCTTTGTGCAGGGGTACGGTTTGACGGAGACGTCTCCCATCTTGACGCTGAATCGCCTGGATAATTTCAAGGACGACGCGGCCGGGATCCCGCTGCCGGGTATAACCATCACGATCCATGAACCGGACCAACTCGGTATCGGGGAGATCTGGGCCAGGGGACCGAGCATTATGCTCGGGTACTACAAGAACCCTGCGCAAACGAAGGAGGCCTTCGAAGATGGGTGGTTCAAAACCGGCGACCTCGGGCGCATGGACCAGGAGGGGTTCCTGCACATCAGCGGACGGAAGAAGAACGTGATCATTTCGAAGTCCGGCGAGAACGTCTATCCGGAGGAACTCGAGGATCTTCTGAACCGCAGTCCGTATGTCCTGGAATGTATGGTCTATGGGGAGAAAGACAAAAAACTTGGCGAGATCATCGCCGCACAGGTGGTGGTGGATGCTGAAGCATTCATCGAAATGTCGGAGACCAGGAAGATCGGGATCACGCCCGAGCTCATCAACAAGGTCATCGCTGACGAGATCGCAATCGTGAACGGGCAGACGGCGCAGTTCAAGCAGATCAGAAAGTTCTATATCCGCGACCGCGAGTTCGAGAAGACAACCACGCAGAAAGTGAAGCGTTTTCTCGTGCACCGTGATTGATGGCCCGGAGTGCCCTCGGAGCTTCGGATGCCGTCATCGCGAGCGTCGACGTGTGTTGTTGACCCGACGTTGTCGCTCAACATCATATGAACACATGAGCGGGGGAAGCCATGGCACTCGTACGAGTGAAGAATTTTCCGGACAGGATGTACGCGGAGCGTGCGCAACAGACCCTTGATGAAGAAGGCATCGCGTCGGTGGTGCAGTCGCCTGACGCAGGGATTCTGGGTGCAGGAGGCGCTGTGGGTTTGCCGCAGGGGGCGGATCTGTACGTAGAAGAGGAAGACGCCGAGGAAGCGCGCCGCCTGCTTTCGGAGTTGTTCGACGGAGTGTAGCACCAAACTAAATCAACAATTCTCACGTAGAAAGGTAATTTCATGAAGGGAGTCATCGTCGCATTGCTCGCCGTTGGCATTCTCGGATGCGAGAACATGGGGAGCAAAAGCACCAAACTTGAAACCAATACTGATAGCGTCAGCTATATGATCGGCTTTAACATCGGCCGCAATCTCGCAAAAGATTCCATCAAGGTGAACTACGATGCGTTTGTCCGTGGCCTGGATGACGCATCGGCGGACAGCGCCAAGCGGCTGATGACAGATTCAGTGCTGCAACTCACGATGGACAAGTTCCAGAACGACATGCAAATGCGCCAGATGTCCAACATGAAAGCACTTTCGGAGAAGAACAAGGCGGACGGAGAAGCTTTCCTGTCGGAGAACAAGACGAAGGAGGGTGTTGTCACGCTCCCCAGCGGCCTGCAGTACCAGGTGATCACGGAGGGCAAAGGCCCAAGCCCGAAGGCCAATCAGACCGTGTCCGCCAACTACCGCGGCACGTTTATTGATGGGAAAGAATTTGACAACTCGGCCTCCCGTGGTGGCCCGGCGCAATTCCGCGTGGACGAGGTGATCCCCGCGTGGAGCGAGGCCCTTCAGCAAATGAAAGTGGGATCAAAGTGGCTGGTCTGGGCTCCGCCCAACCTCGCCTACGGCGAACATGGCAGCAGGAGCATTCCACCGAATTCGGCGCTGATCTTCGAGATCGAGTTGGTGGGAATTCAGTAGTCCTTGTTCTGTGTCTGGGGCTCACCGTCAACAAATCTGGTTCTTTGTCATCAATCACAACAATCAGGAAAGGAAAGCGCCATGCTCAGCAAGACCCTCCAGGACGCAATCAACGAACAGATGAAGCATGAGATCCAATCGGCGTATCTGTACCTGGCGATGTCCGCCTATTGCGAATCGAAAAACCTCCCCGGCACAGCGACATGGCTGCGCATTCAGTGGCAGGAGGAGCTTTCCCATGCGATGAAGCTGTTCGCGTATGTCAACTCCCGTGGCGGCCGGGCGGTCCTGAAAGCCATCGAGCAACCCCCTACAGAGTATGATTCGCCGCGCGAGATCTTCAAACAGGTGCTCAGTCACGAGCAGAAGGTGACCGGACTGATCAACAAGCTGTATGAAACCGCGATCAAGGAGGGAGACTACGCAACGCAGGTGGAGCTCCAGTGGTTCATTTCCGAGCAGGTGGAGGAAGAGAAGAACGCCACCGACATCGTGAACCAGCTGGAGATGGCCGGTGATAGCGGTATTTCCCTCTTGATGGTTGACCGGCAACTGGGAGCGCGGGCCGCAAAAGGGTGAAATCACCCCCCCCTCATCCCCCTCTCTTCAGAACCAAGAGAGGGGGGTAGGTGGGAGGGGGGCTGCTCTTCGAGCGTCCAGGCCCGTTTCCAGTTGCATTCTTCTCCTGGTCCAACGATGTCAACGGTTGTTCTACGATTCTACGCCGAGCTCAATGACTACCTGCCACATAGCCGCCGCGCGGTGACATTCCCGCTCGAGATCCAGCGCAATTCGCTTGTCGGCAACATCATCGAATCTATGGGTGTCCCCGCCACTGAGGTGGATCTCGTCCTGGTGAATGGCAGATCGGTGCCCTTCGACCACCCGGTGCACGAGGGGGATAGGATCAGTGTTTACCCGGTCTTCGAGTCGTTCGACATTTCTCCGGTCCAACATGTGCGCGAGCGCCCGTTGCGTTCCCCGCGGTTTGTGCTGGATGTGCACCTCGGCAAATTGGCTACCTATCTCCGCTTGCTCGGCTTTGATGTCCTCTACAGCCCGATCTACAATGACGATGAGTTGATGAGCATTTCCCTCGTCGAGCGAAGGACGTTGCTCAGCAAGGACAGGAGACTCATTCAACATCCGTCGCTGACCCATGCCTATCTGGTGCGTGATAGCCAGCCCCGAAACCAGGCCGTCGAGATTCTTCGGAGGTTTAATCTTCACTCGTTGATTCATCCGTTCATCCGGTGCCTGGCCTGTAACACGCTGCTGCATCGTGTGGAAAAAGAGGACGTTGCGGGGCGGCTGCCTCCCCGGGTGAAGGAAGCGTTTGACGAGTTCTTTCTTTGCACATACTGCGATCGGGTCTACTGGAAAGGATCCCACTATGAGGGAATGAAGGCGTGGGTCGACGAACTGAAGATGCAATCGTAGATTCCGTCCAGGCCGGGGCGCGATGATGTCACTTGCTTCGGTCCTTGAAATTCACCTATTTGTCCCTGGACACTGTTCCAGACCCATCATTTTCCTGCCGAAATGAAGAAGATTCGTTATGGCATCATCGGCTTCGGCCGGTTTGCCGAACGTGCAATTGCACCGGCGATCAGAGGCTCGGCAAATTCCGAGCTCGTTGCCATCCAGAAGCGTTCATTGGCACGTGCCCGCGAAAAAGCCTCACAGTATGGAGTTCCCCTCGCCTTTGACTCTGCAGATGCGTTGGTCGCCCACCCGGACATTGACGCCGTGTTCATCGTCTCCGCGAATGCCGTCCACGCCGAGGAGACGATCAAGGCGGCGCGAGCCGGGAAGCATGTCCTGGTTGAAAAGCCTATCGCCGCGAATATCCGGGATGCTGAGCGCATGATCATGGAGTGCGAGGCCCATCATGTCAGGCTCATGGTCGGCCACATGGTGAGGCTCTCTCCGATCGTCCGGCGTGTCCGGGAGATCGTCCACTCCGGCGAACTGGGAAGCGTGGTGTACGCCCGGGCGGACTTTGCCTATGATGGGCGGATCAGCGCGCGGACCTGGCTTCACGATCCCGAAATCGCCGGCGGCGGCCCACTCTATGACGTGGGCGTCCACTGCCTTGACACGCTGCGCTTCGTTCTGGACGACGAAGTCGAGTCGTTCACTTCGGAGGTGCAGCCCCGTCCCACGCGTTCGCGTACGGAAGACAGCGGGATGATCCTGTTGCGCTTCAGGCGGGGAGCGATTGGATCCATCTTTTGCTCATATATCATGCCGGTCCGCTCGCGCATTCTCGAGGTTGTCTGCTCGGAGGGAATTCTCTCCGTTCCCGAGTTCACCGTTCCCAATGAGCTCCTGACCCTAACCGTGACCAGGGGAAAGGATGACAAGCCGGTAAATGTGTCCACCGAACGCATCGCCGTGCCGAACCTCTATACTGAAGAAGTGACGCACTTTTCCGACTGCATCCTGAACGACACGCAGCCCATCCTGACCGGAAGGAACGGGCTGGAGAATCTGCGGATCGTGCAGGAAGCAAGCCATGTGTTGACAACGGAGACCTGACCGATGAAGCACTCTGCCGTTCTCCTGAGCCTTTGCCTTCTCGTTTCCCCTGCCGCGTTCGCGCAGGAAGGGCTCCCCTCCTACTCACAACGCAACATCTTTCAGCTTGCATCCGCCGGAGCCCTCAGAACGGGTCTCTACGGGTACGAGAATCCCGCGCTCCTTGCCTACCAGCGACAGCCGGATCTATACTTTGCCTGGACGGGCGCCACCGCCTCCCATTTGAACGATTTCGATCACTGGGGACTTTTCATGGCCGCTCCCAGTTTCAGCTTCAGCGCCGTGCACGAGCAGCGGTCAGAAGGGTCGGTGACTGACTACCGGTTGTCCACCGGCTTCGGCAATAGAGGGTTCAGTTCAGGCCTGGCCTTCGGGTGGTCCGGCGGCGAGCGGGATCACTACGACCGGTCAAGTATTGTCGCTCTGGGTTTCCTTGCAAGGCCGCTGCCGACGCTTTCTTTGGGCCTCACCGGGACGAAAGCGCTGTATGCCCCGGGTGCAGAGGTGACTGCCGACCTTGCGATCCGCCCGTTTTCCACGCCGGTCCTGGCGCTCTTCGGAGACTATGCTCTACACAACGGCCAGACCTGGAGCGATGGGGCGTGGAGTGCCGGAGCCGTGCTGGAAGCCCTGCCGGGAGTGCGTCTCACCGGCCGGTACTTCGATACGAAGACATTCTCCGTCGGGCTGGATCTCAGCCTGGGACGGCTGGGGTTCACCTCGCAGACAGTACAGGAGCGCGATGGCGGCCATCTCTACAACACGCACGGAATCCGCCTCGGCGCGTATGACCGAAATATCTTCGATGCGTATTTCAGGAAGGCCGAGAGCTACCTGGATCTGGATCTCAAAGGGAGGATCGGGTACCGGCGCTTCCTCTGGTTCGATAACTCAAATACCCTTTCAAATCTCATCGACGTCATCGACGCGGCGCAGTACGATGAAGGCATTGCCGGCATCGCCATCAATACGTCCGGCCTGGAGGCGAACAGAGAGTTGATGTGGGAGATCAGGGACAAGCTTCGGACATTCCGGGCTGCGGGGAAACATGTTGTCATCTACGTCGATCGCGCGGGGATGGAACTGTACCACCTCGCGTCCGTGGCTGACAGGATCGTCATGGATCCCCTCGGTGGTTTGTCGCTCAGCGGATACGTTCTCGGGCGAACCTATCTGAAAGGCCTTCTGGAAAAGGTCGGGATAGGATACGACGAGTTGCGATACTTCAAATACAAGTCGGCGTCGGAGACTTTCTCGCGTGAGAACATGTCTGATGCGGACAGGGAGCAATGGCAGGGGCTCGTTGACGCCTTCTATCGCCAGGCCAGGGAAGAAATCTGCGCGTCTCGGAATTTCTCTGCCACGCGTTTTGATTCGCTGGTAAACGCTGGTGTTGTTTATCTTCCCACAGATGCGGTGGCACGTGGACTTGTCGATACCCTTGGACGATGGGAATCGGTCAAGGATGTCATCACTCGTCTCGAAGGCAAGGAGAAGAGGCGGACGGGGGCCGGGTCACTGATGGCCTTCCAGCGCCCGTATGACGAACGCTGGGGAGAGCCGCCTAAGATCGCGCTGGTATACGCGCTTGGTGCGTGCGATATGGACGCGGGCATCAATGCCCGACGGCTGTCGAAGGAGATTGAGAAGGTGGTGAATGACAAGGATATTCGGGCGATCGTGCTCCGGGTGGATTCTCCGGGCGGCGACGCTCTTGCGTCCGACTATGTCGCGGAAGCGCTCAAGAAGGCCAAAGGGAAAAAGCCGGTGATCGTTTCTCAGGGGGATGTCGCGGCATCGGGAGGCTATTGGCTTTCGATGTACGCAGACACGATCGTCGCGTCGCCTGCGACCATCACCGGATCGATCGGTGTGATCGGTGGGTGGTTCTACAACAAGGGTTTGAAAGAGTGGATGGGAATAACGACGGACAAAGTGCAGGTGGGCGAGCATGCCGATCTTCCGTTTGGCTTCAAATTCCCCCTCATAGGGATCGGCTTGCCCGACAGGGATCTGTCGCCCGAAGAGCGGGCGCAGCTTCAGTCGACGATAGTGGCGCTGTACAAAGATTTCCTGTCGAAAGTTGCCACGGGCCGGAAACTGGACGTAGCACAGGTGGATTCCGTCGGTCAGGGGCGGGTCTGGTCGGGTTATGACGGGAAGAGCAGGGGTCTCGTGGATCTCCTTGGTGGGCTGGATGCCGCCCTCCGGGTCGCAAGAGAACGCATCGGGGTGCGCGAAGGGGAAGAGGTGACCATCGTGGAGGTTCCGCCTCCCGGGCTCTTCAATGTGCAGGCGCTGTTTGCTTCCCTCACCGGGCTTGGATCGGAGACCCCGGCCGAGCCGGACTTGATGTTGGAACAGATCAAGTTCCGCCTGAAGCATACCGGCGAACCGATGCCGATGCTCCCACTGGAGTTTCTTGAGATGAGCCGATGATGTGGGTCTGTCGCGGGCAAAACTCATAAGTGCATGTACCATGCATCTCTTCTCGAAGACGTATGGAGAAGGCGAGCCGGTGATCATTTTGCACGGCCTGTTCGGCTCGCTGAACAATTGGAACACGCTCGGGCAGCAACTGGGGCAAACATTCAAGGTCCACCTGGTGGATCAACGGAACCACGGCCGGTCGCCTCATGACAGAGTGCATACGTACAAAGCGATGGCGGAGGACCTTTCCGAATACTGCCAGGAGCAAGGCCTCGCTTCCGCCTCCCTTGTGGGACATTCGATGGGAGGGAAGACCGCGATGGAATTCGCGCTGACCCATCCCGGAGCAGTCAGGAAGATGGTGGTGGTGGATATGTCTCCGCGCGCGACCGCCGCCCGGCATGACGCGATAATGGAAGCCCTGACTTCGATCCGGCCTGAGCGGTTCACATCGCGAGAGGGAGTTGACGAGGCTTTGAAGGGCAGGATCCCTGATCAGGTGGTGCGCCGATTCCTGCTCACCAATCTCAAGCGCGAGGGGGATGGCCGTTATGTGTGGAAGATGAACCTGGCCGTCATCCAGGAGAGCCATGGCGAAATGAACCGGGGGATAGAAAACGGCAGGACCTTCAACGGCCCTGTCCTGTTCTTGAAAGGCGGCAGATCGCCGTACCTGAGCGAAGCTGACCTGCCTGCAATCCGGGCGCTCTTCTCGCGGGCAGAGTTGCGAACCATTGCCCGGGCGGGCCATTGGGTGCATGCGGAGGCCCCGGAGGAGTTTCTGGCGGCGGTCAGGGAGTTCATTTCTTCTTGAACAGCTCTTTCCCGATCTCCTCCAGAGCTCCTTTCTTCAGCTTTTCCAGGCGATCGTTCAGTTCCTTTTTCTTCGCGTCGGCCGTTGCCAGGTAGCCGCTGATCGATGTTTCAAACTCTTTCACCTTCTGCTCCGCCTCCTGCCGTTTCTGCGCGAAGATCTTCTCCGCTTCGGCTCGTTTGGCCGCGATCCTGGCTTCCACCTTCGCCTTCATCTCATTCGCAAGCTTCGTTACCTCCGCTCCGGCGACCTGCTTCAATTTCGAAGCGATCATTTCGTCAAGGTTGGTCGCAAGCGCGACGTCCAGCCCTCTCCCGAGGTTCCAGACTCGGACCTCCGCGTCGAAGCCTTTGATGGAAGCAAGAACCTCGCGGGCCAGGCGTTCGCCGAGATTGCGCGCGGTGGTATCAAAAACGATCTGGAGATTGGAAAAACGAAGTTTTGCCTTTGAATCGAATTCGCTTCCCGGAACACGTATCTCCAGCTCGGCGTTTAAGCCCGCGCCTGTGATGCGTGAGGGGAGAAAATCGGACTGCCCGAGCTGGAAGTCGTCCAGCCTGAGGCCCCCGGCGCTCGCCTTGTACTCATCAAGGGGGATATCTTTCCGCCGGTCGAACAGTGCGCCGAGCGTCAGCGAGAGTTTTCCGCCTTTGGAGCCGGACAGATCCACGGTGAGCGGGGCTCCGCTG
>Ga0316605_10000793_pt1 | contig 19646 bp, 19 predicted proteins | sample OWC_soil_day20_n_FD_207666 | JGI IMG/M metagenome (GOLD analysis project Ga0316605, IMG submission 207666) | Wetland soil microbial communities from Old Woman Creek delta, Ohio, United States - OWC_soil_day20_noCT | ecosystem: Environmental > Terrestrial > Soil > Wetlands | place: USA: Ohio...
CCGCCGTGCGGGATGGCGAAGGTCTTGTGCAGGTTCATGTGGCTGACGTCGGCGCCGATGAAGCCGGGCGAGGTCAGGCCGACCTGGGCGTTGAGGTTGGCGCCGTCCATGTACACCTGGCCGCCGTGGGCATGCACGATGGCGCAGATTTCGCGGACCGCTTCCTCGAACACGCCGTGCGTGGACGGGTAGGTGATCATCAGGCAGGCCAGGTCATCCTTGTGTTCCTCGGCCTTGGCTTTCAGGTCGGCGACATCGACATTGCCGTTGGCGTCGCAGTCGACGACGACGACCTTCATGTTGGCCATCTGGGCGGTGGCCGGGTTGGTGCCGTGCGCCGACTTGGGGATCAGGCAGACGTTGCGGTGTTCCTCGCCGCGGCTGGCATGGTAGCGGTCGATGGCGACCAGGCCGGCGTATTCGCCCTGGGCGCCGGAGTTCGGCTGCATGCAGATGGCGTCGAAACCGGTGACCGTCTTCAACCACTCGGTCAGGCTGCCGATCATTTCCAGATAGCCGGCGGCCTGGTCGCGCGGCGCGAACGGGTGCAGGTTGGCGAACTCCGGCCAGGTGACCGGGATCATCTCGCTGGTCGCGTTCAGCTTCATGGTGCACGAGCCGAGCGAGATCATCGAGTGGTCCAGCGCCAGATCCTTGTTTTGCAGCGATTTCAAGTAGCGCAGCATTTCGTGTTCGGTGTGGTGGGTGTTGAACACCGGGTGTTGCAGGATGGCGTCGCGGCGGCGCAGTTCGGCCGGCAGGGCCGGGTTGGCGGCGGCTACCTGGGCGTCGATGCTGTCCACGTCCAAGCGGACCTGGGCGATCAGCTAGAACAGCGTGGCGACGTCGTTGCGGGTGGTCGTTTCGTCGAAGGAGATGCCGAGCACGCCGGCCGACACGCGACGCAGGTTGTAGCCGGCGGCCAGCGCATCGCGATAGACGGTTTCGACGCGGCCGTCGAGGTCGATGTGCAGGGTGTCGAAGAACTGCTTGGTCAGCACCGGCACGCCGGCCCGCTTCAAGCCTTCTGCCAGGATTTCGGTCAGCCGGTGGATGCGCCCGGCGATGGTCTTCAGACCTTGCGGGCCGTGATAGACGGCGTACATGCCGGCCATGTTGGCCAGCAGCACCTGCGAGGTGCAGATGTTGGAATTGGCCTTCTCGCGGCGGATATGCTGCTCGCGGGTTTGCAGGGTCATGCGGTAGGCAGTGTTGCCGCGCGCGTCTTTCGAGACGCCGATGATGCGGCCGGCCATCGAGCGGACGTGCGCCGTGCGGGTGGCGAAGAAGGCGGCGTGCGGGCCGCCGAAGCCCATCGGGATGCCGAAGCGCTGGCTCGAACCGAGCGCCATGTCGGCGCCCATGGCGCCCGGCGATTTCAACAGCACCAGCGCCATCAGGTCGGTGGCGACGGCGACAGTGGCGCCCTTGGCCTTGAGGCCGGCGATGAGGTTGGTCAGGTCGCGCACGTTGCCGTTGTCGGCCGGGTACTGGAGCAGGGCGCCGAAGAATTCTTCGTCTTTTACGCTGTCGACCGCAGCGATGACCAGTTCGAAGCCGAAATAGCCGGCGCGGGTCTTGACGACGTCAATGGTCTGCGGGAAGCACGCGCTATCGACCAGGAAGCGGTTGGACTTGGACTTGGAAACACGGCGGGCCATGGTCATCGCCTCGGCGGCGGCGGTGGCTTCGTCGAGCAACGAGGCATTGGCGATTTCCAGGCCGGTCAGGTCGATGACCATCTGCTGGAAGTTCATCAGCGCTTCCAGGCGGCCCTGGGCGATTTCGGCCTGGTAGGGCGTGTAGGCGGTGTACCAGCCGGGGTTCTCCATGACGTTGCGCAGGATGACGTTGGGCGTCAACGTGCCGTAGTAACCCATGCCGATGCACGACTTGTGGATGACGTTCTTGCCGGCGATGGCCTTCAGCGCGGCCAGGGCTTCGTGCTCGCGCTTGGGGGCTGGCAAGGGCAGGTCGGCCGGCAGGCGGATGGCGGCGGGCACCGTCTGGTCGATCAGCTGTTCCAGGCTGTCGGCGCCGATGGCAGCCAGCATGGCGGTGGTTTCGGTCGCACAGGGGCCGATGTGACGGGCGATGAACTCGTCACTCTGCTCCAGTGCCGAGAGGGGAAGATTCAGCGGCATGGGTTTTCCAGGGGGGCGGAATTGGGGATTGGGAATGGGGGATTGGCTTTCACCAATCCCCCATCACGCCTTTATTCGGAGATGGCCTGATAAGCGGCGGCGTCGAGCAGAGCGTCGAGGTCGGCGGCATTGGTCGGCTTCAGCTTAAATAGCCAGGCGGCGTAGGCGTCCTGGTTGACCGATTCCGGGGCGTCGACGACGGCCTGGTTCACTTCGGTGACTTCGCCGGCCAGCGGCGCGTAGACGTCGGCGGCGGCCTTGACCGATTCGACGACGGCGATTTCCTTCTCGGCTTCGAAACTGGCGCCGACTTCCGGCAGTTCGACGAAGACCAGGTCGCCGAGGGCTTCCTGGGCGTGGTCGGTGATGCCGACGGTGACGGTGCCGTCAGCGTTGAGCAGCAGCCACTCGTGGGAGGCGGTGTACTTGAGGTTGGCGGGAACGTTGGACATGGTTTTCTCCTGAATGGGGGGAATCAAATGACTGCTTTGCCGTTGCGGGCGAATACGGGTTTGGTGACCTTGGCTTTCAGCAGCTTGCCGCGGATGTCGACTTCGACTTCGTCGCCGATCTGCACGCCGAGCGGCAGGCGGGCGAGGGCGATGGACTGTTGCAGGGTCGGTGAGAAGCTGCCGGAAGTGATTTCGCCATCGCCGTGGGCGGTGATGACCTTCTGGTGGCCGCGCAGCACCCCCTTGTCGAGCAGCAGCAGGCCGAGGAACTGTTTCTGCTGACCGGCTGCGGTCAACGCGGCTTTGCCGACGAAATCGCGTTCGGTGTTCAGGGAAACCGTCCACGCCAGACCGGCGTCGAGCGGCGATACCGTTTCGTCCATGTCCTGGCCGTAGAGGTTCATGCCGGCTTCCAGACGCAAGGTATCGCGGGCACCCAGGCCGCAGGGGGCGACGCCGGCCGCGTTGAGCGCATTCCACAAGGCTTCGGCCTCGGCGGCCGGCAGCATGATCTCGTAGCCGTCTTCGCCGGTATAGCCGGTGCTGGCGATGAAGTACTGGTCGACTTCGGCGGCGAAGAAAGCTTTCAGGCCTTCGGTTGCGGCCTTGGTTTGCGGCAGCACCTGCCACACCTTGGCGCGGGCATTCGGGCCTTGCACGGCGATGATGCCGAGCGCGTTGTCGCCGTCGCGGCGCTGGGTGATGGTGACGTCCATCTGCCATTCGGCTGCCCTGGCCTGCATCCAGGCCAGATCCTTCTCGGCCGTGCCGGCATTGACCACGATGCGGAAGCGCGTGTCGGTCAGGAAATAGATGATCAGGTCGTCGATGACGCCGCCGGCTTCGTTCAACATGGCCGAGTACAGGGCCTTGCCGGAGACTTTCAGCTTGGCGACGTCGTTGGCCACCAAGCGGGACAGGAAGGGGCGGCAGTCGGCGCCGACCATGTCGACCGGGCACATGTGCGAGACGTCGAACATGCCGCAATCGTTGCGCACGGCGTGGTGTTCCTCGATCTGCGAGCCATAGTTGACCGGCATGTCCCAACCGCCGAAATCGACCATCCGGGCATTGAGCGCACGGTGGGCGGCGTTGAGTATTGTTTTCTTCAGCATATCAATCCTTTACAGGCTTTATTGAAAGCCGTTTCTGGAAACGGAAAAGGGGTGAAACGAAAGAACGATTCTTGCGTTTCACCCCTCTGTCCTCGATACCTGAGAGATTTGCCCCATCGGTGGGCGCTGTTGACGCCGCTCTCCAGAGTTGCGAAATGGCGGGCCATTTCGGTTCCAAGGTCCTTTTGCCTGAGCGTTTTCGGGTGAAATTGCGCCTTCGGCGGCAGACTTGATCTGCGCTCTCCCACGGAACGGGAGGCACTATAACGGGATGCCGCCGTCTAATCAACCTGCTGCACTGCACAAGGGCGGGCAGAGCCGACTCGCCTTCGTGATAGACTCTTCGTTTGCCTTCCCGTCTCTGTCCGTGAATCCAGCCAATTTCGACTTTCATTGTCATTCCGTCATATCCGATGGTCTGTTGCCACCCGCGGTGGTGGCCGGGCGGGCTGCGGCCAATGGCGTCGACCTGTGGGCCTTGACCGATCACGATGATCTGGGCGGGCTGGTTGAGGCGCGCGCGGCGGCTGACGAGTTGGGGATGGACTTCGTCAATGGTGTCGAGATTTCCATCGAATGGAAGTCGATTCCCATTCATATCGTCGGCCTCGGTTTCGATGCGGCGCATCCGGCCCTGTGCGGTGGCCTGGAGTCCTTGCGCCAGGGGCGTATCGAGCGCGCCCGGCGGATGGGGGAGGCGCTGGCCGCCATCGGCATTCCCGGCGTCTTCGAAGGGGCGCTTGCCTACGCGACCAATCCCAGCCTGATATCGCGCGCCCATTTTGCCCGCTACATGGTGTCGATCGGGATTGCCCGCGACCTGCCGGGCATTTTTCAGCATTACCTGACGCCGGGCAAACCGGGTTATGTCGATCACCGCTGGGTGACGCTGGGTGATGCCATCGGCTGGATCAAGGCGGCCGGTGGCGTTGCCGTGGTCGCCCATCCCGGGCGCTACAAAGCGATGTCGAATGGCGACCAGCGGCGGTTTCTCGACGACTTCAAGGATCTGGGCGGCCAGGGAATCGAGGTGACCTGCGGCAGCCATTCACCCGACCATGTGCTGCATTTCGCCCGGTTGGCCCGCCATTACGCCTTTCACGCGTCGCGCGGTTCGGATTTCCACGGGCCGGAAGAAAGTTACGTCGATCTCGGTAAATTGCCACCCCTGCCGGAAGACCTGAAACCGGTCTGGCGTCTGCTTCGTTAATCAATCATGGCCCGTCTCGTCAATATCCATCCCGATTCGCCGCAGCCGCGCCTGCTTGTGCAGGCCGCCGAATTCATCCGCAATGGCGCACTGGTAGCGCTGCCGACCGATTCCAGCTACGCGCTGGCTTGCCACCTCGGCGACAAGGAAGCGCTCGACCGCATCCGCCTGATCCGCCAGATCGACGACCGTCACCACCTGACCCTGATGGTGCGCGACTTGTCGGAAATTGCCCATTTCGCCCGTGTCGACAACGCCCAGTACCGGCTGCTCAAGGCGGCGACGCCGGGCTGTTACACTTTCATTCTCGAAGGCACCAAGGAATTGCCGCGCCGGGTCATGCACCCCAAGCGCAAGACCATCGGCCTGCGCGTACCGGATCATCCGGTGGCGCTGGCTCTACTCGAAGAATTGAACGAACCGTTGCTGACCACCACGCTGCAACTGCCAGGCGACGAGTTTCCGCTGACCGACGGTTGGGAAATCCAGGATCGCCTGGAGGATCAGCTCGAACTGATCCTCGACGCCGGTCCGTGCACTACCGAGTCGACCACCGTCATCGACCTGACCGGGTCGGCGCCGGAACTGGTCCGGGCCGGCCGCGGGGCTTTGGCGCTCTTCGGTCTGGACTGAACGATGTTCGATTTGAATGCACTGATCCAGACCGTCGCGGTGGCTGCCTTGCCGGTGATTTTTGCCATTACGCTGCACGAGGCGGCGCACGGCTACGTGGCACGCCATTTCGGCGACCCGACCGCCTGGCAGGCCGGGCGCATCACGCTCAACCCGCTGCGCCATATCGATCTGTTCGGCACCATCATCATCCCGGTGCTGATCCTGCTGTTCTCCGCCGGCACCTTCCTGTTTGGCTACGCCAAGCCGGTGCCGGTCGATTTCAACCGCTTGCGCCATCCGAAGCGCGACATGTTGTGGGTGGCCGCCGCCGGGCCGCTGGCCAACCTGTTTATGGCGCTGTGTTGGGCCTGCCTGCTGAAGCTGGCCTGGTGGCTGCCGAGCAGCGACTACACGGTGCCGCTCTCGGAAATGAGCAAGATCGGCATCATCGTGAATTGTGTGCTGATGGTGCTCAATCTGTTGCCGCTGCCGCCACTCGACGGAGGGCGGATCGCCGTAAGCCTGCTGCCGCACCGCCTGGCCTGGCAGTTTGCCAGGCTTGAGCGCTGGGGCTTTCCGATTTTGCTGATCCTCCTGTTCACCGGTATCCTCGGCGCCATCATGAACCCGTTGGTCGTCTTCGCGGCACGGGCTATCGAATCCATTTTTGGGCTTTATTGATCGACTATGTACGCAGAACGTGTCCTTTCCGGCATGCGCCCGACCGGCGCCCTTCACCTCGGCCACTACCACGGGGTGCTGAAAAACTGGGTCAAGCTCCAGCATGAATATCCCTGCCTGTTTTTCGTTGCCGACTGGCATGCCCTGACCACCCATTACGACAATCCGCAGGGCATCGAGCAGGCCAGCTGGGACATGGTTATCGACTGGCTGGCGGCCGGTGTCGATCCGAAGCAGGCCACCCTGTTCATCCAGTCCAAGGTGCCGGAACACGCCGAACTGCATCTGCTGATGTCGATGATGACGCCGCTCGGCTGGCTGGAGCGGGTGCCGACCTACAAGGACCAGCAGGAAAAGCTGGCCGGCAAGGACCTGACCACTTACGGTTTCCTCGGCTATCCGCTGTTGATGAGCGCCGACATCCTGATCTACCGGGCCGACAAGGTGCCGGTTGGCGAAGACCAGATTCCGCACGTCGAATTCACCCGCGAACTGGCTCGCCGCTTCAATCACATGTACGGCCGCGAACCCGGTTTCGAGGACAAGGCGCGTGAAGCGGTCAAGAAGCTGGGCAGCAAGAAGGCGCGGCTCTATGACGAAATGCGCGTGCGCTTCCAGCAGAACGGCGACAAGGAAGCGCTCGAGCAGGGCAAGGCGATGCTCAACGAAATCCAGCACCTGTCGGCGGTCGACCGCGAGCGGCTGTTTGGTTTCCTCGAAGGCAGCGGCAAGATGATCCTGGTCGAGCCGGGCTACCTGTTGACGCCGGAATCGAAGATGCCGGGCCTCGACGGGCAGAAGATGTCGAAGTCGTATCACAACACCATCACCCTGCGCGAATCCGAGGAGTCGGTGGCCAAGAAGGTCAAGAGCATGCCGACCGATACCCAGCGCATGCGGCGCACCGATCCGGGCGACCCGGCCCGTTGCCCGGTCTGGCAACTGCATCAGGTCTATTCCAACGACGCCTGCAAGGAATGGGTGCAGCAGGGGTGCCGTACTGCCGGCATCGGCTGCATCGAGTGCAAGCAGCCGGTGATCGACGGTATTCTGCGCGAGCAGGCGCCGATGCGCGAGCGGGCGCAGGTCTACCTGGACGACCCGACGCTGGTCAAGAACATCATTGCCGACGGTTGCGAGAAGGCGCGCGAACTGGCCCGCGAAACCATGCGCGACGTGCGCGAATCGATGGGGCTGGAATACCACTGATGTTCGGTTATGACTGGGAAAGCCTGGTCTGGATTGCCATTGGTTTTGGCGGCCAGGGCCTGTTCATGATGCGTTTCGTCGTCCAGTGGTGGTCGAGCGAAAAGGAAAAGCGCGTCGTCGTACCCGTCGCCTTCTGGTACTTCAGCATTCTTGGCGGCGTGGTGCTGACAGTTTACGCCATTCATCGCAACGACCCGGTCTTCATCTTTGGTCAGGGGCTGGGGTTGATCATCTATTTCCGCAACCTGCATCTGCATTATCGGGGCAAGGGCCGCGCGGCGGCTTCCTGACATGAATGCTGCGGTCGACGCTCCGAAAGTGGCAAAAACGGCACTGCTGTTCGAGCCGGTTGCCCGCATTTATGGCGAACCGCTCGAAACCCTGCCGCAGGATCTCTACATTCCGCCCGATGCCTTGTCGGTCATGCTCGATGCCTTCGAGGGGCCGCTCGACCTGCTGCTCTACCTGATCCGCAAGGCCAATGTCGATATCCTCGACATTCCGATGGCGCCGCTGACCAAGCAGTATCTGAAATACATCGACAGCATGCAGGCCAGCAATCTCGAGCTGGCCGGCGAATACCTGGTGATGGCGGCCATGCTGATCGAGATCAAGTCGCGCATGCTGCTGCCCCGGCACAAGATCGGCGACGAAGAGACGGCGGAAGACCCGCGCGCCGAGCTGGTTCGTCGGTTGATGGAATACGAGCAGATGAAAATCGCCGGCCAGAAACTGAACGAATTGCCGCAGGCCGAGCGCGAGTTCTTCTGGGTCGATACCCTGGTCGAGAAATCGCTCTACGTGCGCCTGCCGGAGGTTTCGGTCGACGATCTGAAGGATGCCTGGCTGACCATCTTCCGCCAGGCCGGGCTGAAGAAGCATCACAAGATCGGTCGTGAAGAGTTGTCGGTACGCGAACATATGGGCATCATTCTGCGTTTGCTTCAGGAGCGGGGCGGTTTCGTCCAGTTCGAGACGATGTTCGATGCCGGGATGGGGGCGCCCAGTCTGGTCGTCCATTTTCTCGCCATGCTCGAGCTGGCCCGCGAGAAGCTGGTCGAATTTACCCAAACCGAGGCCTTTGCGCCCATTTACGTGAGAATGCAGCAAGGTGGAAGCGAGCCTGGTCAAGAAGGTGCTTGAGGCGGCACTGCTCTCCGCCCGCGAGCCGATGACGCCGGTCGAACTGAAAAAGTTGTTCGAGGAGGAGTTGTCGACCGATACCCTGCGCAAGTTGCTCGACGAGTTGCGCGAGGAGTGGGGCGAGCGGCCGGTCGAGCTGATCCAGCTGGCTTCCGGCTGGCGGTTCCGGACGCGGGCCGAATACCTGCCTTATCTCGAACGGCTCAATCCGGAAAAACCGCCCAAGTATTCGCGGGCGATGCTGGAAACCCTGGCCATCATCGCCTATCGTCAACCGGTAACCCGTGGCGATATCGAGGATATCCGCGGTGTGGCGGTTAACGCCAATGTAATCAAGACCCTGGAGGAGCGCGGCTGGATCGACGAGGTCGGCCATCGCGAGACGCCAGGCCGGCCGGCGCTGTTTGCCACCACCAAGCAATTTCTCGACGATCTCGGCCTGCGCAGCATCAGCGAATTGCCGCCGCTCGAACAAATCAGTCAGACACTGGAACTGAATCATGACAACTAAACGAACGCCCTTCCGCCAAACACCGAAGAATAGTGAAGGCAGCTTTGACAATCGCGTTGCGGCAGCCGCCGCTGATCAGGACGAGGCGCCGCGGAAACGCGGATCGCGGCGCGATGCGGGAGCGGTGGCCGAAGCGCCAGCCAAGCCCAAGCGTCAGCGTCTCGGCCCTGTGTCGGGCCGGGCCAATCGCGGTACGGTCGGGCGCAACGGCAAGCCGGTGCTTGAGTCCAAGCCGGAGCGCCTGCACAAGGTGCTGGCCCAGGCCGGCATCGGTTCGCGTCGCGAAATGGAGGAGTGGATCGCTGCCGGCAAGGTTAGCGTCAATGGCGTCACCGCCCAGGTTGGCCAGAGCGTCATTCCGACCGACAAGATCAAGATCGGTGGCCGTCTGGTCAATGTCCGCTTCACGACGAGCAAGACGCCGCGTGTCGTCATGTATCACAAGCCGGAAGGCGAGATCGTCTCGCGTGATGATCCGGAAGGTCGGCCGTCGGTATTTGCCGCCTTGCCGCGCATCCGCAGCGGGCGCTGGATTGCCGTCGGTCGTCTCGATTTCAACACCTCCGGCTTGCTGCTGTTCACCACTTCCGGCGAGTTGGCCAACAAGCTGATGCACCCGAGTTCGCAGTTGGTCCGCGAATACGCCGTGCGCGTGCTCGGCGAACTGACTGATGAGGCGCAGCAGCGCCTGCTTAACGGCATCGAGCTGGAAGACGGTCCGGCCAGCTTTGCCAGCCTGGAGGACGGCGGCGGCGAAGGCGCCAACCACTGGTACCGGGTGACACTGTTCGAAGGGCGCAACCGCGAGGTGCGCCGGATGTTTGAGGCGGTCAACTGCACGGTCAGCCGCCTGATCCGGGTCCGTTACGGCCCGTTCAACCTGCCGCCGCAATTGAAGCGCGGCTGGGTGCGCGAGTTGAGCGAGGTCGAAGTAAGGGGCTTCATGCGCGAACTGGAAAAGTCGATCAGCCCGGCGCCCATGCAGTCGGAAAGCGCATAAAGTAGCTTCCGTTCATTTACCGGGAGGAATAAACTCGTTATAATTCACGGGTTTGTTCCTCCTGTCGTTTCTGGCAGGGCATCTTTTTTATCAAGATGGGCGTTTCGCCCATTTTTTATTTGTGGCTATGGATTTAAACACGCTGATTGAAACGACCGTTACCGGTCTTGGTTATGAACTCGTTGATGTCGAGATGTCGCCCCGTGGGCGCACCATTCGCGTCTTTATCGATACGCCGGCCAAGGCCAATGGCGTCGATGTCGAGGATTGCGCCAAGGTTTCCAACCAGTTGTCGCGTGTTTTCGAGGTGGAGAATGTCGATTTCGACCGTCTCGAAATCTCCTCGCCAGGACTTGACCGGGTGGTCAAGAAGGCTGCCGACTTCGAACGTTTCGCCGGTCAGGATATTCAGGTCAAGCTGCGTATTTCGCAGTCGGGTCGCCGCAATTTCCAGGGTGAGTTGCTCGGTCACAAGGATGGCAAGGTCGGGCTGCGTCTGGAAAAAGATGATGTGGAACTCGAATTCAATAATATCGAAAAGGCACGTCTGGTGCCGAGATTCGACTGAAGGACTAGGAGGGTTTAGCCCATGAGCCGTGAACTGTTGCTGCTGGTCGATGCACTGGCCCGCGAAAAGAACGTAGGCAAGGAAATTGTCTTTGGTGCCCTGGAGTTGGCACTGGCGTCCGCAACCAAGAAGCGTATCCACGACGAGGCCGATGTGCGCGTCGCCATCGATCGCAATACCGGGAGCTTCGAGTCCTTCCGTCGCTGGCAGGTCGTGCCCGACAACGAATACGTCAATGAATATCTGGAAGTGCCGCTGTCCGAGGCGCAGAAGGACGATCCGGAAATCGAGGCGGGTGACTCGCTGGAGGAGCCGCTGGAGCCGATCGACTTCGGACGCATTGGCGCCCAGGCGGCCAAGCAGGTCATTCTGCAGAAGATCCGCGACGCCGAGCGCGAGCAGATCCTGGCCGACTTCCTGGAGCGCAAGGAGCATGTCGTTTCCGGCACCATCAAGCGCATGGAGCGGGGTAACGCCATTGTCGAGGCTGGCAAGATCGAAGCCGTGCTGCCGCGCGACCAGATGATTCCCAAGGAAAATCTGCGCGTCGGCGACCGCATTCGCGCCTTCCTGTTGCGCATCGACCGCAATGCCCGTGGTCCGCAGATCATTCTGTCGCGCACCGCGCCGGAATTCGTCATCAAGCTGTTCGACATGGAAGTGCCGGAAATCGCCGATGGCCTGATGGAGTTGAAGGCCTGTGCCCGGGACCCCGGTCTGCGCGCCAAGATCGCCGTCAAGTCGAACGATCCGCGCGTCGATCCGATCGGTACCTGTGTCGGTTTGCGCGGCTCCCGCGTCACCGCCGTGCGCAACGAAATCGGCGGCGAGAACATCGACATCGTGCTGTGGTCGGCCGATCCGGCCCAGTTCGTGATCGGCGCCCTGTCGCCGGCCGAAGTCTCGTCCATCGTGGTCGATGAGGAAAAGCATTCGATGGACGTCGTGGTCGACGAAGACAACTTGGCCATCGCCATCGGGCGCAGTGGTCAGAACGTGCGTCTGGCCTCCGAGCTGACCGGGTGGACCATCAATCTGATGACCCAGGACGAGTCGGCCAAGCGTACCGAGGCCGAATTCGCCGTGACCCGCGTCCTGTTCATGGAAAAGCTGGATATCGACGAAGAGCTGGCTGATCTGCTGATCGAGGAGGGCTTCTCGACGCTGGAGGAGGTGGCTTATGTGCCGCTCGCCGAAATGCTCGAAATCGATGGTCTGGACGAGGACATCGTCAACGAGTTGCGCAATCGCGCCCGTAATGTCCTGCTGACCGAAGCCATCGTGACCGAGGAGCAGCTGGAAAATGTCGCCGACGACCTGATCGGTCTCGAAGGCATGAGCAAGGAACTGGCCGCCAAGTTGGCCGGCAATGGCGTCAAGACCCGCGATGATCTCGCGGAATTGGCGGTGGATGAACTCACGGAAATGACCGGCATCGACGACGAGCGTGCCAAGGAACTTATCCTGAAGGCACGTGCTCACTGGTTTGAGTGAGCGGGAGGTAGCAAGTATGTCAGCAACAACAGTTTCGCAATTTGCCGTTGAACTCAAAATGCCGGTGTCGGCCCTGCTCGAGCAATTGGGCAAGGCCGGTGTCGGCAAGCAGGGTGCCGACGATTCCCTGACCGATCAGGACAAGACCCGTTTGCTCGATTACCTGCGCCGGGCGCATGGTGACGAGTCCAAAACCAAGATCACCCTGACCCGCAAGCAGACTTCCGAGATCAAGGCGACCGACGCCCATGGCCGGGCTCGTACCGTGCAGGTCGAGGTGCGCAAGAAACGCGTGCTGGTTAAGCGTGAGCCGGGTGAGAGCGTGACGGAAGCCGTCGCCGAAGAATCTGCCCTGATTGCAGAAGTGCCGCACTATGAGGAAGCTCCGGAACCGGCGCCGATCCCTGAGCCGCTAGTTGAAGTGGTGCCGGAACCCGAGCCGGAACCGGAACCTGAGCCGGTGGTGGTTGAGGAGCCGGTGGTGGAGGCTCCGGTTGTCGAGGCTGCCGCTCCCGCCCCCGAAGTTCGTGTCGCACCGACGCGGGCGTCGATCATCGGCGAGGAAGAATTGAAGGCGCGCGAGGAACAGATGCGCCGTCACAATCAGTTGCGGGCCATTCAGGAGCGCGAGCTGAAAGAAAAGCAGGCGCGTGAGCAGGAGTTGGCGCGCATGCGTCAACAGGCCGAAGCCGCTGCGGTTGCCGCCAAGGCTGCCGAACAGGCGCGCGAGCAGGCTGCCGCCCAGGCCAAGGCTGCCGCCCCAGCCGAAAAGGGAACGCTGCACAAGAAGCCGGATGCACCGGGCAAGGATGCCAAGAAGGGCGGCAACGTCCGTGGCGACGAAGGCAAGAAGAAGCCGGGCATCAAGACGCGCTCGGCCGATACTGGCAGCTCGTGGAAGAGCGGCCGGGGCGGACACAAGAAGCATGGTCACGCGACCGATGACGGCCAGGGCAGCTTCCAGGCACCAACCGAGATGATCGTGCGCGAAGTGCATATCCCTGAAACCATCTCGGTGACCGATCTGGCGCACAAGATGGCGATCAAGGCGATCGAAATCATCAAGGTGATGATGAAGATGGGCTCAATGGTCACCATCAACCAGGTGCTCGATCAGGAAACGGCGATGATCGTCGTCGAGGAGATGGGGCACAAGGCGTTCGCCGCCAAACTGGACGATCCGGATGCCTTCCTCGAAGAACATGCCGAGCACAAGGACGTGCCGCTGGAGCATCGTGCTCCGGTGGTGACAGTGATGGGTCACGTCGACCACGGCAAGACCTCGCTGCTCGACTATATCCGCCGTGCCAAGGTGGCCGCTGGCGAAGCCGGCGGCATTACCCAGCACATCGGTGCCTACCACGTCGAAACCGAGCGCGGCATGGTGACTTTCCTCGATACCCCGGGTCACGAAGCGTTTACCGCCATGCGGGCGCGTGGTGCCAAGGCGACCGACATCGTCATTCTGGTGGTGGCGGCCGACGACGGCGTGATGCCACAGACCAAGGAAGCCATTCACCATGCCAAGGCGGCCGGCGTGCCGCTGGTCGTTGCGGTCAACAAGATAGACAAGCCGGATGCCAACCCGGATCGCGTCAAGCAGGAACTGGTCGCCGAAGGCGTCATCCCCGAAGAATACGGTGGTGATTCGCCCTTCGTGCCGGTCTCGGCCAAGAAGGGTACCGGTATCGACGAGTTGCTTGAGCAGGTGCTGTTGCAGGCCGAAGTGCTCGAATTGACGGCACAGAAGGATGCGCCGGCCAAGGGTCTGATCATCGAAGCCCGTCTCGACAAGGGGCGGGGCGCCGTGGCCACCATGCTGGTCCAGTCAGGTACCTTGAAGCGCGGTGATGTCGTGCTGGCCGGCCAGGTTTTCGGCCGGGTGCGCGCCATGCTCGATGAAAACGGCAAGCCGATTACCGAAGCCGGTCCGTCCATTCCGGTCGAAATCCTTGGTCTGTCCGATGTGCCGGCAGCCGGTGAGGAGGCCATCGTGTTGGCTGACGAAAAGAAGGCGCGTGAAATCGCCCTGTTCCGTCAGGGCAAGTTCCGCGACGTCAAACTGGCCAAGCAACAGGCCGCCAAGCTGGAAAACATGTTCCAGCAGATGGAAGAGGGCGTGGTCAAGACCCTGCCGCTGATCGTCAAGGCCGACGTGCAAGGTTCGCAGGAGGCACTGGTGCAAACGCTGGCCAAGCTGTCCAACGAGGAAGTCCGCGTCCAGATCATCCACGGTGCGGTCGGTGCGATCAGCGAATCCGACGTCAATCTGGCGCAGGCTTCGGGTGCCGTCATCATCGGCTTCAACACCCGGGCCGATGCCGGCGCCCGCAAGCTGGCGGAGACTTTCGGCGTCGATATCCGTTACTACAACGTGATTTACGACGCGGTCGACGAGGTCAAGTCGGCGTTGTCCGGCATGTTGTCGCCGGAAAAGCGCGAACAGATCACCGGCATGGTCGAAATCCGCCAGGTCTTCCACGTTTCCAAGGTCGGTGCCATTGCCGGTTGTTACGTGCTCGAAGGTATCGTCAAGCGCAATTCCCGCATCCGCCTGCTGCGCAACAATGTCGTGCAGTGGGACGGCGAACTCGAATCGCTCAAGCGCTTCAAGGACGACGTCAAGGAAGTGCGCTCCAACTTCGAATGTGGTCTGTCGTTGAAGAACAACAACGACATTCAGGAAGGCGATCAGCTTGAAGTGTACGAAATTCAGGAAGTGGCGCGCTCGCTGTAATGAAGAAAAAAGCATTTCAGCGCAGTGACCGGGTCGCGGAGCAGGTGCGCCGCGACCTTGCCGATCTCATTCGTACCGAGTTGAAGGATCCGCGCGTCGGCATGGTTAGTTTGACGGCCGTCGAGTTGACGCCGGATTATGCCCACGCCAAGGTGTTCTTCGCGACCCTGAATAGTGAGCATCTGGAAGAAATCGAGCGCGGCCTGAAGCGCGCAGCCGGGTTCCTGCGTCGCGAACTGGGGCGGCGCATTCACATCCATACCTTGCCCGAGTTGCATTTTGTCTACGACAGCTCGCTTGAGCGCGGGGCCAGTATGTCCCTGCTGATCGAGCAGGCGAATGCGCTGAGCGATCAGACGCCGGAAGACTGATTTTTCATGCAGGTGAAGGTGAAAAGGGCCTGGAAGCAGGTCGATGGCGTGCTGTTGCTCGACAAGCCGCTTGGGCTGACTTCCAACGATGCGCTGCAGAAGGCGCGTCGACTCTTCTCGGCGGCCAAGGGAGGGCATACCGGCACCCTCGATCCGTTGGCCACCGGCCTGCTGCCCCTCTGTTTCGGCGAGGCGACCAAGTTCTCGGCTGATCTGCTCGATGCCGACAAGACTTACGAAGCGGTGCTCCAGTTGGGCGTCACCACCGATTCAGGCGATGCCGAAGGGCAGGTGACGGCAAGGTCTGCGGTCGACGTGTCGGAAAGCGATATTTTCCGCATCCTGCCCCAATTTACCGGTGACATCGAACAGGTGCCACCGATGCATTCAGCACTCAAACACCATGGGCGGCCGCTTTACGAACTGGCGCGCAAGGGTATCGAGGTCGAGCGCGCCGCGCGGGCGGTCACCATACATGCCATTGAATGCCTCGCGTTTGCCGGTGACAGGCTGACCTTGCGCGTTGCCTGCAGCAAGGGGACCTATATTCGTGTGCTGGCCGCCGACATCGGTCGGGCGCTTGGTTGCGGTGCTCACCTGGCGGCCCTGCGCCGGACCGCGGTCGGCGACCTTGATCTGGCCGGCGCGGTGACGTTGGCCGAACTGGAGGCGCTGGCTGAAACCGAACGTAGCGCCCATCTGCAACCAGTCGACGCCTTGTTGTGCAGCCTGCCGATCGTCACGGTGGAAGGGGTTGCCGCCGAACGCTTTCGACATGGTAATCCAGTTGAGCTGCCGGACGGACTGGCTGGCAAGATCCGGGTCTATGCCGAGGGGCGGTTGATAGGCGTTGGTGAGCCGGGGCCCGAAGGCCGCCTGTGGCCAAAGCGATTGGTGCAATTGGCGTTATAAGCGGGTATAATCCTGCGCTTTCCGGTGCCAACGGAAAAATTTATCCAACTGGCGTTCGCTCTATCAAACCGGGGCGGCGCTGTAACCATGAAAGAGGGTTTTGAAATGGCATTTACCGCAGAAATAAAGGCCGGCGTCGTCGCCGAATACCAGCGCGCCAAAGGCGATACTGGTTCTCCCGAAGTCCAGATCGCGCTGCTGACCGCCCGCATCAACGATCTGACCCCGCACTTCAAGGAGCACACCAAGGATCACCACTCCCGTCGTGGTCTGCTGCGTCTGGTTTCCCAGCGCCGCAAGCTGCTCGACTACCTGAAGGGCAAGAACATCGATTCTTACCGTACCCTGATTACCCGCCTTGGTCTGCGCAAGTAAGCTGGACCAAAGCCACGAAAAAGCGGCCCGGAAAACTCCCGGCCGCTTTTTTCATTTATCGTTGTCTGTGTTGTTCTGTGATGTTAATTGTTGTTGTTAATTGTGATGAGAGTGAAAGGAAGCTATGTTTAATGTCGTGAAAAAGACCTTCGCCTACGGTGACCATCAGGTCACGCTGGAAACCGGCGAAATTGCCCGCCAGGCTGGCGGTGCCGTCCTCGTGACGATGGAGGAGACTGTCGTTCTGGTGACCGTCGTCGCCGCCAAGAGTGCCAAGCCGGGCCAGGATTTCTTCCCGTTGACCGTTGATTACCAGGAAAAAGTTTACGCTGCCGGCCGTATCCCCGGCGGCTTCTTCAAGCGTGAAGGCCGTCCTTCCGAAAAGGAAACCCTGACCTGCCGCCTGATCGACCGCCCGATCCGTCCGCTTTTCCCGGATGGTTTCTACAATGAAGTGCAGGTCATCGCCACGGTGATGTCCCTGAATCCGGAAGTCGATTCCGACATCCCGGCCCTGCTCGGTGCCTCCGCCGCCCTGGCCATCTCCGGCGTGCCGTTCAACGGCCCGATCGGCGCTGCCCGCGTCGGCTACATCGACGGCCAGTACGTGCTGTGCCCGACCCTCAGCCAGTTGAAGACCAGCCAGCTCGACCTCGTTGTCGCCGGTACCGAAGCCGCGGTGCTGATGGTTGAATCGGAAGCCGACCAGCTGTCCGAAGAAGTCATGCTCGGCGCCGTCGTGTTCGGTCACACCGAAATGCAGAAGGCGATCAACGCCATCAACGAACTGGTCGAGGAAGCCGGCAAGCCGGAATGGGACTGGCAAGCTCCGGCCAAGGACGAGGCGCTGGTCGCCAGCCTGTCGGCTCTGGTCAGCGCCAAGCTCGAAGAGGCCTACAACATCACCGTCAAGCAGACGCGCAGCCAGGCCGTCAAGGAAATCCGTGCCGAAGCCGTTGCCGCGCTGTGCACCGGCGCCGAAGGTGCTCCGGACGAAAATACCGTCGGCAACCTGTTCCACGAAATCGAAGCTTCCATCGTGCGCGGTCGCATCCTCTCCGGTGCACCGCGTATCGACGGTCGCGATACCCGCACCGTGCGTCCGATCACCATGCGTTCCGGCGTTTTGCCGCGGACCCACGGTTCGGCGCTGTTCACCCGCGGTGAAACCCAGGCCCTGGCGGTCGCTACGCTGGGCACCAACCGTGACGAGCAGATCATTGATGCCTTGGCCGGTGAATACCGCGACCGCTTCATGCTGCACTACAACATGCCGCCGTTCGCCACTGGCGAGTGTGGTCGCGTCGGTACGCCGAAGCGTCGCGAAATCGGTCACGGTCGTCTGGCCAAGCGCGCGCTCCTCGCCGTGCTGCCGAAGCCGGAGGATTTCTCCTACTCGATGCGCCTGGTTTCGGAAATCACCGAATCGAACGGTTCCTCGTCGATGGCTTCCGTGTGCGGCGGCTGTCTGGCGCTGCTCGACGCTGGCGTGCCGCTGAAGGCACATGTTGCCGGCATCGCCATGGGCTTGATCAAGGAAGGTAACCGTTTCGCCGTGCTGACCGACATCCTGGGTGACGAAGATCACCTTGGCGATATGGACTTCAAGGTGGCCGGCTCGACCAACGGTATCACCGCCTTGCAGATGGATATCAAGATCCAGGGCATCACCAAGGAAATCATGCAGGTGGCGCTGGCTCAGGCCAAGGAAGCCCGCATTCACATCCTCAACCTGATGCAGGAATCCGCCGCCGGCCCGCGTGAAGAAATGTCGGCCTACGCACCGCGTCTCTACACGTTCAAGATCAATCCGGAAAAGATCCGTGACGTCATTGGCAAGGGCGGTGCAGTTATCCGCGCCCTGACCGAAGAAACCGGCACGACGATCGACATCCAGGATGACGGTACGATCACCATTGCTGCGACCAGCGGTGAAGCTGCCGCTGCCGCCCGTTCGCGTATCGATGCGATCACTGCCGAAGTCGAAATCGGCAAGATCTACGAAGGCACCGTGCTGAAGATTCTTGATTTCGGCGCGATTGTGTCCGTGCTGCCGGGCAAGGATGGTCTGCTGCATATCTCGCAGATCGCCCAGGAGCGCGTCAACAAGGTCGAAGACTATGTCAAGGAAGGCCAAGTCGTGCGCGTCAAGGTCCTGGAAACCGACGACCGTGGTCGCGTCAAACTGTCGATGAAGGCAGTAGCTGCGGAAGAGGGTACTGCCGCTCCTGCTGCTGCACCGGAAGCGGCTCAGTAAGAGGCATGGCTGACAGCTCCCGCAAAAGCGGGAGCCTGAATGCACAAAGGGCACCTTGCGGTGCCCTTTGTTTTTGTAGCTTTTGCGGTGTTGACCGCAAGCGAAGCCTGGGGCGAGTTACTTCGCCATCTGGCGTTCCTTCATTTCTTCCAGCGTCTTGCAATCGATGCACAGGGTGGCCGTCGGACGGGCTTCCAGGCGCTTGATGCCGACTTCGACGCCGCATTTGTCGCAGAAGCCATAGTCGCCGCTTTCAATGCGGCTCAGCGTTTCGTCGATCTTCTTGATCAGCTTGCGCTCGCGGTCGCGATTACGCAGTTCGATGGCGATATCGGTTTCCTGGCTGGCCCGGTCGTTCGGATCGGCAAAGACGGTGGCCTCGTCCTGCATGGTATGCACCGTGCGGTCGATATCCTCGCTCAATTCCTTCTTGAGCGTTTCCAGAATCTTGCGGAAATGCGCAAGTTGTTTCGCGCTCATATAGTCCTCGCCCGGTTTGGGTTCGTACGGCGGGAAATGTTTGTGTAGTAGTTCTTCGGCCATGTTGCGTGTGCGTCCCAGTGACGAAAAAGGCGATTAAATATCAGAAAGCCGCTTTTGTCGCAACAAAAGTTTGTTGCGAAAAGATAGGCTCTTGATCTGGTGCGGGTTTCCGGCAGGTGGTAAACTCGCCGTCTTAGTCGGGGCGTAGCGCAGCCTGGTAGCGCATCTGCTTTGGGAGCAGAGGGTCGTGAGTTCGAATCCCACCGCCCCGACCATTTCCACCTTAATGGTTCACCCTCAAGTGCCCGTAGCTCAACTGGATAGAGCAGCTGCCTTCTAAGCAGCAGGTCGGGGGTTCGAGTCCCTCCG
>Ga0316605_10000794_pt1 | contig 19639 bp, 21 predicted proteins | sample OWC_soil_day20_n_FD_207666 | JGI IMG/M metagenome (GOLD analysis project Ga0316605, IMG submission 207666) | Wetland soil microbial communities from Old Woman Creek delta, Ohio, United States - OWC_soil_day20_noCT | ecosystem: Environmental > Terrestrial > Soil > Wetlands | place: USA: Ohio...
GTGGCACCCCAGGGGTAATTTGGTAATTTGTTGTATAACAGTTTCATAAGTGAAAAATAGTTTTAATTTAATTATTTGATATCCAGAGGAGTACCAAATGACCCCTGGGGTGGTGCCCCGCTCCCCAGCACCTTCGGGTACACTCTGGTTCCTCTGCGGTTCTACACATGGGGCAGTTACGGCTTCAGGCTCTTCAGGATGATTAATACATTTTCTTTCTTTCGTCTTTCCAGCATCCTGTCGTATTCCTGATCCGTTGCTCCGCTTACCACCTTTATTATGGGGCTTGCAATGAACATTATCACATTCATCGAAACTATGCTAAGAAGCAAATCCAACGCTTCTACCTTCCTGATGTTTCCTTTTGATTCCTCCTGTTGCAGTTCCGCGTTAATTTTTTCAAGCATCGGCCTTGGCAATTGACTGAATTTGGCCTTGAAGGCTTCTACCCTTTTTGGGTTTGTGGAAATTTCATTGAAAAGGAGGAACGGAAGTCTGGGGTTTGCCCTTAGTATCTCAAAGTGAGCCTCGATTTTGCATTTTAATTTCTCCTCGAAATTTACTGCGTCATTCCCGGCCAGCAGGAATGCCGAAATAAAGAGGCTTATTTTCCTCTCAAAAAATGACTCGAAAAGTTTCTCCTTTGTTCGGAAATAGTAGTGAACCAAAGCCTGGTTGCAACCAACCTCTCTGGCAATATCCGTAGTATGGGTCATAGCAAACCCTCTTTCGTAAAACAACCTTTCTGCGGCTTCAAGTATCTGCTGTTCAGTTGTAGAATCCTTCTCGTGTATCATTTTATGTATGCTATTTAATAATAGTATTTAATAGGGCTATTAATTATCGGCAAAGTAAAACATATATTTTCATAACTGCAAAATTATTTTTGATGGAAATAATAAAAAATCCGGCGATTTTTCAACACGAAAAACGCCGGAAATATACTTTTATCAGAGATGCAAAAGAATGAGACAGTTATTTCACATTAAACGAACCGCTCCATTTATAGATCAATTCTTTTTGAGCATCAGTTAAAACCGCACCCGGATTTTTTGCAACAAACGATTTTGGAGGCATTCCGTTTACTTTGAGTACAGCGGAGATGTCTGCAGCCTTTTTTGCCTGCTTCTCGGTACTGTAAGTTCCCCACTTTGTAAAATTTACATGTGTCATTGCAATGCCGCTTCCCCCGGCCGAGTGGCACTTTGAACATGAGTTGCTGAAGATTTTCATTACATCTTCGGGGATTGAATTATTAATATCCTGACTCGAGAAAGAAGTCAGTAAAGCACCTGCCGAAAAAACTAAGGCAATAACCCCGGTAAACAGAAATACTTTTTTCATAATTAACGTATTGAAATTAACACATCAAATATATAAATATTATTAGCATTATGTTCTTTATGGGAAATCTTCTTTTGATGCCGGGAATAAAAAAACAACCCAAAAACCTTGAAAAGTTATCTGGGTTGTTCTGCTTATTTGGTGCCCGGAACAGGACTCGAACCTGCACAACCTTACGGTCACTGGTCCCTGAAACCAGCGCGTCTACCAATTTCGCCATCCGGGCCTGATAGAAACGGAGTGCAAAAGTAATGAAATTTATTAAAAGAGACGGGTTCAGGATAAAAATTATGGAAATTTTCACACTTGCCATGCAACAAAATGCTTCTGAGATCGTCTAAGGTTTAATATTGTTATATTTTTGTATTCGACTGTTTTGGAGAACCGAAGCAGCCGAGTATTTTATACAAGCAATAATTCAATCAATAATTTAATCTTATATGAAAAAATCTATTTTCGTTTTGTCTGCATTTTTATTGCTCTCAGGAGGAATTTATGCAGATCGCTCATCTGATGCGGTTCCCGGAACAGTTCCGGCGCAAGGTAACGAGGCCCGTTTGCTTCGCTTTCCGGATATTAAGGGCGACAAGGTTGCCTTTTCGTATGCCGGTGATATTTACATTGTAAATTCAAACGGCGGCACTGCGCGCCGCCTCACATCCAACATTGGTTACGAGATGTTTCCTAAGATTTCTCCCGATGGAAAGATGATTGCATTTACAGGTCAATACGACGGCAATACAGAAGTTTACGTTATTCCTGCAGAGGGTGGGGAACCAAAGAGACTCACATATACATCAACACTCGGCCGTGACGACATCGGCGACCGGATGGGCCCGAACAATATAATCATGGACTGGACCCCGGACGGCAAAAATATTCTTTACAGGACCCGTGCATATACATTTAACGATTTCACAGGTCAGCTTATGACAGTGCCTGCTGATGGCGGCCTTTCGGAAAAGGTGCCTCTCAAGAACGGCGGCTTTGCAACATATTCTCCCGATGGCAAAAAACTGGCATACAACTACATATTCAGAGAATTCCGCACATGGAAGAGATATAAAGGCGGTATGGCCGACGATATCCGAATTTTCGATTTCGACACAAAGAAATCAGAGAAAATAACAGATAACGTAAATCAGGATATAGTTCCAATGTGGTCTGCAGACGGTAAGAAGATATACTACATATCCGACCGCGACGAATACATGAACCTTTATACATACGATGTAGCTGCAAAAACAACAGAACAGCTTACAAAATACAACGATTACGATATTAAGTTTCCTTCGATAGGCGACAACGCAATTGTTTACGAAAACGGTGGATATATATACAAATTTGACCTTGCCTCAAAGAAGGCAGAGAAGATAAGTATCAGCATAAACAACGACTTTTCGTATTCGCGCCCTGAGTGGAAGGACCTTTCGAAAAGCATTCGTTCAATTTCAATATCTCCAAATGGGGAGAGGCTTTTGACTTCTGCAAGAGGAGACATTTTCTCAATTCCTGCCAAAAACGGCATTACCTACAACATTACCAACTCTTCAGGAGCAAATGACAAAAATGCCGACTGGGCTCCCGATGGAAGCGGATTTGCATTTGTATCCGACAAAGATGGCGAGTTCAATATCTATTTCAGAGATACAAAAGGCAACAAAGAGAGAAAACTGACAGACGAAAAAACATATATTTTTGGTTTCGAGTGGTCTCCTGATGCAAAAACAATTGCATGGAGCGAAAAGAAAAATACACTGAACCTGCTTGATGTTGCAACAGGCAAAAGCATAGTGGTTGAGCAGTCCGAAATTGGCCCAATCAACGATTATGCATGGTCACCTGACAGCAAAAATCTTGTATTCACCCGCCCGGGCAAAGATGTAAATGTTGTTGTTGTATATTCTGTAAAAGACAAAAGTAAAGTTCAGATTACAGACAACTGGTACGATTCAGGCTCTGCAAACTTTAGCAAAGACGGAAAATACCTGCTCTTCTCTTCGGCACGTACATTTAATCCTACTTACGGACAAACCGAATGGAACCATATTTATACAAATATGAGCAAGATATACATCCTTCCTCTTACGAAAGATGCCGACGTTCCATTCGCACCAAAGAACGATACAGTTGCAGTTGTAAAAGCAGAGGCCCCTGCCGCTGCAGAAGCCAAAAAACCATCATCGGACAAGGCAGATAAATCATCTGTAGCATCAGCAAAACCCGCAACTCCCGCAACTCCTGCTCCTGCCAAGGCAGAACTCAAATACAACTTTGAAAACATTGCCGACAGAATCGTTGAACTTCCTGTTGAAGCAGGCAATTACGGCAACCTTCACATGATTGGAAACAATGTTTATTACGGCTCAAGAAGAGGTACTTTTATGTACGATATTGAAGCAAAAAAGGAGACGGACCTTAAAGCAAACATTATATTCTCGGCAGGATACAAAAAGGCTCTGGCAATCGTGGGGCAAACTATGCAGATAATTGATGTTCCAAAGGCACCAGTAACCGTTACAACTCCAATTTCATTAGCAGGTGTAAAGAAACTCGTAAACTACCGCGAAGAGTGGATGCAGATTTACAAAGAGAGCTGGAGGCAAATGCGTGACTTCTTCTATGCCAAAAACATGCACGGTGTAGACTGGGACAGAGTTTACAAACGCTACGAAGCACTCGTTCCTTACGTAAATCACCGTTCCGACCTCACATACATCATAGGCGAAATGATAGGCGAACTTAGTATCGGCCACGCATATTCTCAAAACGGAGAACATCCGGAAGCAGAAAAAGTATCAATGGGTCTGCTGGGTGCAGAATTCTCAAAAGACAAATCGGGTTTCTTTAAGGTTGATAAAGTAATCGCCGGAGCAAACTGGAGCAAAGAGACACGCTCTCCGTTTACAATGCCGGGCGTTGATATCAAAGAGGGCGACTTCATTCTTGCAATCAACGGCAAGTCACTTAAGGAAACAAACGATATTTACGAATATCTCATTGGAACAGCAGGCAATACTGTTGAAATTGAAGTTAACAGCAAGCCTGAATTTGCAGGTTCAAGAAGAGTTCTTGTTGAGCCTCTTGCAGATGAATCTGCACTTCGCTATTTTGCCTGGGTAGAGAACAATATGCGCAAAGTGAGCGAAGCCACAAACGGAGAAGTTGGCTACATACATATTCCAGATATGGGAGTACCGGGGCTTAACGAGTTTGTGAAACACTACTATCCGCAACTCTCCAAAAAGGCACTCATCATAGACGACCGTGGAAATGGCGGCGGAAACGTATCTCCAATGATTATCGAAAGACTTCAGAGGACAATTACATACTTCTCAATGCATACAAATCAGAAAGAGGGCGATGTAAATCCTGTTGGAACATTCCAGGGGCCTAAGGTTCTTCTTATCAACGAATACTCGGCTTCCGACGGCGACCTGTTCCCGTACCGTTTCAAATACAACAAACTTGGAACAGTAATCGGACACAGAACCTGGGGTGGAGTAGTGGGCTATAGCGGAACAGTTCCGGTTGTGGACGGCGGTTCAATTGTCACTCCATCTTATGCGCCATTTGCAGCAGACGGAAGCGGCTTCATAATTGAAGGAACTGGCGTAACTCCCGATATCGACCTTGCCAATGACCCATACAAAGAGTTTACCGGCGAAGACGAGCAGCTCAACAAGGCCATCGAGACCATCAAACAGCAAATGAAGGACTACAAATACATGTCTCCAACAATTCCTGCTTTCCCTAACAAGGCAGCGAAAAAGTAAAGACACTTTGACGCTCTAAAAACGAGGAGCTGCCTTAACGGGCAGCTCCTTTTTTTGCGTCAATATCCAGTTGTCGCTTCCAGTTGAAAAGCAAATCGGTTTCGCCAATTTTTACAAACCCGTTTTTTTCAAGCACTTTAAAAGATGCGGTATTTGTTTTGTCTGTAGAAGCAATTACCGATTTTACTTTTGGTTGAGATTTTGCCCACTTGATTATCCCTTGTACAATTTCTGTCATAAATCCCTTGTTCCGGAACTCGTCATAAGTTCCGTAGCCAATTTCAATTTCTCCGTCTTCGTTTGGCTCGCCAATTATGCATAAATCGCCAACCATTTTGTTTTCCGCTTTTGAAATTGCAGTCCAGAGAGTTGAATACAGATAGTTTTTACTTTTATCTGCCACATTTGGAAGTATTGTTTGTTCGAATGCGTCTTTAAGCTCGTCTGAAATTGTCCTTGATGTTTTATTTAACTTCAATTCCGCTTCTAATGAGTTATCGCATTTTATATATTTTATTAACTGCTCGTATGTTAATGGCTTTAATATTAGTCGCTCTGTTTCTATCATTTTTATTTTGCCTTTTAAAGCTGAATCTCAAAATTTGAATATGAAAATGTTCCGCTTCCATGTTTTAACATTCCATTGTTGTGAAGCTTAGTAAAAGCGTTGTCCATATCTCCAATGATTGACAAAGGAATATCTAAATCGTGGTGAGCAGGAAGGATTCTTCTAACAGGCAAAGGCAATAAACTCTTGATTGAATTCATATAGGCAATAGGATCTGTCGAGGGAAAATAGGCAAATAGTTTTCCAATATAAATTAAATCGCCGGTAAATAAATAGCCTTTGTCTTTTTCATAGAAGCAAATATGTCCCGGAGAATGACCAGGAGTATGTAAAACCTGAATCGTCCGCTCTCCTAATTCTATCGTATCTTTGTCGTCAAGGATTCTTGTAGGAACTCCTTCAAACAGATAGTAATTATTAACATCAAATTCCGGGGGGAAATCGCAGGGCTCCTCCATCAGGAAATTTCTTACTTGTTCTATTGTCAAAGGGAATCCGCCGTTAATCCAATCGGTTTCATCCTTGTGGACATAAAAATCACTAAAATATTTATGCCCGCCAATGTGGTCGTAATGCACATGCGTTGCAACTGCGGTAACTGGGTTATTTGTTAATTGCTTTACCTGCTCCCAAATGTTTTCCACCCCAAGTCCGGTATCAATTAACAAACTTTTCTCTGTACCATTTAGCAAGTAGCAATGAGTCTCCTCCCAATGTTTATACTCGCTGATAACATAAGTGTTGTCATCAATTTTATCTACCGTAAACCAGTCTTCCTTTTCACTTTTCATCTTATTCTTAATCCACATCGGTTGCCAAATTACAATTTCTTTATCATTTCAAACTGCATACCCTTCAATGGAATTCCGCACGAGTTCAGGAATGCGGTTATGCTTTCGCATGAAATTTCTGTATTTATAACTTTGACAGCATCGTGCCTGTTATGTTTTAAAGCTTCGGAAAGCAACGCAGAGGCAATCCCTTGCCTTCGGTGTTTTCTGTCTACCGCAATTTGAGTTACATCACCCGAGGTGGGCTCAAAAATACAGTATCCAACTACCTCCGGGCCTTTGTATGCGCCAAATATTTTAAAATCTTCTTTTCTTCGCAGGATAGCCTCAAACCCATTTTGCCAGGAAGGGACAAAATCACAAAAATTTGCAAATTCACTCCTCCGCTCCAGGCTGAGTTCGCCGATGCTGTATGCCAAGGGCAGCATTTTAAGGGGTACATTTACCGAAGAGCCAAGCTGGGTAAAGTAGTTAAACTCCCGGCTTACAGTAAATCCCAGCTTCTTATACACCGAAACGGCACTTGTATTGTGCTGCAAAACTTCTAGCAGATACTGAGATACCCCTGCATTTTTCAGAAAAGGAAGAGAGTCTGTAAAAATCTTAGAAGCCAAGCCTTTGCCGCGAAACTCTTTTATAGTTCCTGTGCCGGTATCATACGCAGTTTTTTCTCCGTTAAACTCGCCAATACCATTGAGCGTAAAGGCAATTAAATTGTCGTCGTCAAATAATCCAAAGGACAGGGCCGGAACAAATCCTCTCCGTCTTAACATTACCCGAAGCTCTTCGCGGTTTACCTGAATTTCATAATCACTAAATGCTTTATTAAAAGCAATAAACAGGGATTCAAAACTCAACGGGTCAAGCGATTTTATGCTCTCCATATATTACGCATTTATAAATAATTCCTTATAAAAGATTCCTGTCAAAATCGTCAAAATGTTCAATTACCGGCAATTCAAATTCGGCATAATTTCCTTTTGTTGAGTTTACAATTATAACAGATGCAACTTTACAGTTAATTGCTGCCTGAATTCCGGAAAAGGAATCTTCAAAAATGATAGATTGTGCCTTATCAACACCTAAGCTGTCTATTGCTTTTTCAAATAAATCGGGGTGAGGTTTTCCCTTAGTTGAGCCATCATTGTAGATGATATGCCCTTCGGTGAAATAATCAAGCAAATTAAACTTATCGATAAAGAAGTCTACATTGGATTTTCCGGCTGCTGTTGCTATTGCCATAGGAATATTTTGCGATTTCAAATATTCTAAGAGCCGTATTGCACCTGGGGCAAGTTCCATATTATGCTTGAGACATTCGGCTCTGTAAATGATTTCTTTTTCCTCCGTATATTTTTGGACCTCGGAATCACTCAGCTTTCGTTTAAATAAGTACTCGAAGGTATCTTTTCCGTTTCGGCCGTGAACATATTCCTTTTTTTGAGCCTCCGTCAGGCTGATATTGTGCGTTTCCAGATATTTATCCCATGAAGTTTCCTGATACTCCGAATCCCAAAATAGTGTACCATTAAAATCAAAAATTACTCCCCCTATTTTCATGATAGTCTTTTGCAGTAAATTATCTGGGTTTATTCAATTACTTTTAGTTTCTTCAATGCTTTAAAAGCAAATCTTGCTGTTGGATATGTAATTGAACCTCCACCAATAACACCCATTTTAATTGCTTCAATAATTTCTTGTTTGCTAGCTTTTTCTTCAAGACAACCTTGAATATGATATAAAATACATTCCTCGCACCTTGACAGAACAGAGATTGACAGACCTGTTAATTCCTTATACTTTTTTGGTATAGCGCCTTCTGCGTATACAATATCGTCTAATCCGCCAAATTGCCTAAAAAAATCATCGTTGTCCATCATGGATTTATTAAGCATCTTTCTTGTCTGGTTGAATTTTTCTATTTCCATTATTATTTTTTTTTGTCTTTAATTTTTATAGTTCGAAGGTACAAAAAAAGCATCCAAAGGTCAGGAGATAAGAGCCTTATTATGGATGATTATCACCTCTTGCAAGGCGGTTTTGATAGCCTCAATTGTAATCTCTTTCTAGTGAAAGCAAAAATTATTCCTGTACAAAATGTTTTAGTGCCTCGATTGGCATAAAAGTTCGCTTGGCAGTAGCTTCCAGGTCTTTCCCCTCTTCTTCATATATTCTTTTCAGGAAAATGGACATTTCTTCGCCCACTTCAATCAGATGCCCGTCCGGATCATAGAAGCGGATTGTTCGCTGTCCCCAAAGCTCGGTATTTATTTCATGAAGAAACCGAACGCCGTTTTCTTTAAGCGTCGTGTATATCTGGTTGATGTTATCGGTTTCAAAGCACAATTCGAAACGGCTTGTACTTTTGTTATTTGTTATATTCTCTGCTCCGAGCGTTTTTGGAATGATATTATCAGGCCAAATTTGCCATACGGCAAAACCTTCCTTAAACGTGAGATTCGCTCCGCCATTGTCCATTATAACCGTAAACTTAAGAAGTTCGGTATAAAACTTCTTTGATATTCCGGCATCCTTTACAAACAGCACCGGCATGCATTTATTAAGGTTCATACTATAATATTATAAAGAGTTCTTCTTTGGTTTTGTCCTAATCGTTCAATTTAAGTTTCATCATTATGTCGGTCTGCTCGTCATTGCCCAATTTAAATATATGTTTGTCAAACTTTACGAAACCGTTCCTTTGATAAAATTTGACAGCTCTCAGATTTTTCTCCCAAACGCCTAACCAAACATAGTCAAAATTTTTCTGACGGGCGATTCGGATTGCGTTGTCGAAAAGTAACTGTCCCACCTTTTTACCTTGAAATCCCTTCAACACATAAATTCGCTCTATTTCTAATGATTGATCGCCTTTCAATTCTGTTTGTGATTGCCCAAAGTTTATTTTCAGATAACCTATTACAGAATTACCGAGTGTTGCGAAATAAAATTCTGTATTGGGGTCGTTAAGTTCGGAAGTCAGTTTTTCAACAGAGAGACCTTCTTCCAGATACTTTTTCATATCCTCCTCCGTGTTGTCTGCCGAAAAAGCTTCAAAAAAAGTCCGTCGGCTGATATCTTGTAATCGGCCGATTTCGTTTATTGTTATTTTGTTAATTGCAATTTCTGTCATTTGTTCTTATAGGACACTTTTGATTGAATTTATAGTTGTCTCTCGCTCGAATGAATAAGTTTTGCTTTTCGAATTGCAGAGCTCATAAAGTTGTAATGCCTTTTCCAGATAATTTTTTGAACCCCTGTATTTATCCCTGAGACAAATTTCAGAAATACATTCCGCCAAATGTTCGATGTTCTCGGCACTAAATCCCTTAAAACTGCAGATATATTCATTTGATTCTTCAATGTTCAGAGACATAAATTTCTCGAGGTCGAAATTTGTTTCGGTCATCAACATCTCCTTTAGAGTTTCAAATTGGTTTTCAACGGTCACCGATAGATTATCGTTACCGCCAAAGAGTTTTTGCCGGATAGCACTTATTATCAGCCCTATTTTTTCTATTTCCCTGAGTAAGTAATCTTTTTGTTCCACTGTTTATTTTGATAATTCCTTTGTATGCAAAATTAACTCATATCCGCCAATTTGTCCATGACCCGGTATTACGATTTTAGCCATTGGAAACCTGTCAATCAATTTGTCAATTGTTTTGGGGTAAGCAATCAAATCGCCATCGACTATATTTCCTAAATCCTTTGAATTAACGCTTTTAATCATGCAGCCCGGAAATAAAATCTGTTCCGACGGAATCCAGACAACAATATTATCCAATGAATGAGCTGCTCCAAAATAATAGCATTTAATCAACTTATCGCCAAGCTGCAATTGTAAAGAATCCTTAAAACCATTTGCCGGAGCCGGTAAATTATTAGCCTTTGCAATATCAATTGTCATTTGATTTGCATTAGATTCTATTTTCTGATTTTTTAAATACCCCAATCCACCTATACAGTCGTTGTGCCAGTGATTTGGTACAAATCCTACAATTATTAATTTGAGCGAGTCCCTTATCCATGAAACTAAATCCATTGTTAGTGAATCCGTAGCCGGGGTATCAAACAGAAAAGCCTCGCTACCATTTATGAAAATCAATCCGTTTGAAGCGAATCTGCCGAATTTAGGGAAATCCGAATATGAAACATGAACATAGGCGTTTTCCGACAATTTAATCAATTCTATGTCATTTGAAATCTTAATCCTTTTATAATTATCCTGTGCGAATCCATTATAATGAATCAATCCAACCAATATTAAAGCGATGATATATTTCATAATGTATGTTTTGTGCGAGTTTTGAATGTTGTAGCTAAGTTGGAAGCTACAAGCAGGGCTGACTACAGGCGATTTTCTGTCAAACCAAAAACAGCTAGAGCGAAAAGTACACACCGAAAACCACTACTATCGCACTTGCTAGGTAGCCGATATTAGTTGCCGCATTGATATAAGATTAACTTTGACTGCGTACTGATTTTAACCAGTCCCACTCATTTTTTTGTAACCACCCCTGAACATCCTTAATTTCAACTTCAATTACTAGAAGCTTTTCTTTACCTTGAAGGATTTTAGTCTCTAACCTCGATTGGATTTGTTTAGCGGTAGCATCTTCACTAATTAAAAAAACATCTTTAGTAAAATGGAACCAAGAGCTAAACGACTTTACCGCTTGCTCTATATCGGCTGAATTGTTGCCAGAATATGTTATGACAAATATTTTTTTCATTATCTTTATTTACATATGGGTTTTATGGTTATACACTCTTTCATCTCAGTCAACCTTTGTTGCCAATTCCCATTCCAATTTATTTCAACTGCAAATTCCACAGGTGTTGTATTTTCACTGTATATCATATATATGCATGTGTAAATTCCGTTAAAATCTTCAAGGAAAAGATCTGAGCCGGAAATCAATAATTGAGCTTTCCCTGTTGGGTTGTGCCCATTTTCTTCAGTTATCAACTCTGATTTAGGTGAAGTGATTTCTAATATATTAATGTATCCTTTTGCTTTAGAGGGAATTATAACAGAAGATTCTGCTTTCCCTATCCATTGAAGAGGTTTACCCGTAATAGCCATATCTTTTGGTGCAGGGTAGGATGAATGTTTAAAAGATATTTTTTCAAGATAAACTTGGCACCCCCGCCCAGCTAATTTCCCTTTGTTATGGACAACAATCACAACTTCATATTTTACAGCAGATATATTTTTGTTGTTGTTTGTTGTTGTCTCTTTATCAACAACCTCAGCAAGAATGCTTTGATCCTTGAATTGGGCGTCCAAAGAAGCGTATTCATATAACCTTTTAATATCTTCTTTAAACAATGCTATAAAAGTGGCGAATAAAGTAGCCAATGCGCCTACGACACTAATTAAACGAGTGTAGTAATCATTCATTGTTATGGAGGTGTCCGAAATTTCTGGATGAAGCCAATTCCATGGAATTAATTGTCCAATCAGGTAACCGACAATTAATGTCAGTATGGAAATAATAATCATGTACCTTGTTCTCATGATGCTAAATTAGTTTTTTCATTGGTTTTGTTTTGAATTATTTTATTTCTAATGTCAAATAACTGTGGCTTGCTTATGTGCCGCTAACATTGGAAACTATATGCAGTTGGGGATTACGGGTTGCTTTCCTGTCGAGTTGTGCAGCAGTAATCGCAAGCTTAAAACTTCCAATTATGCATAGAAACGGCAATAGATATATATTATGATGTTGGCAGCAGTAATTTATTCTCCTTTTTTTACTCTTTCCCATTCATTTTTTAAGGTTATTTGAGTGTTTTTCTTCACATTTTGAGCATATTTACCTAATTCTTGAGTCTCTTTATTACCCATTAGAATATCCAAACAGCAATTCTCTAGTTCTGATAAGGCCTTGATAAATTCGGTATCCGTTGAACCATTTAACATTAATTCAGCTTTTGTAAGAAGAAATCTTAGATGCTCAAATTCTTCTTGAGAAATATTTTGCTTTACAGAGATTGACATTGTTTTTGAAAGAATATTGCTAATTAACTCTCTTAATTCGTTAATCCAAAGTTGACGATTTCCTGAAAGAACAGTTTTATTAAAATCTAACTGAACACTTTTTTTAACATTTTCAATCTGAATCAATGCAATTTCCTTTGAGTTATTTATTTGTCTTTCTGTTATTTCAGAACTGGTTTTTTTGTATTGTCTGCTTATTTGTATATTCGCAAGTACAGTTAAAATACCAACAAATATGGCTCCAATCCAAGGCATATTCTTTTGCCAATGAAAGCCTTTTAAGCCTTCATTGTTACTATTTATAGCTAAAACAAGTGTATCCTTCTTAATAGTAAACGAACTATCAATTTCAGTGAAAGTTGACTCCTGTTTTAATGGCAATGCAGGAGTGTTACTTGCAAATGATGCTAATGTAATAAAAGAAAGAAGTGTTAAAGTCAAATATTGTTTCATGGCTTTTATTTAACAATTAAGATTTATTTGGGGTAATGCTCACCATTAACATTATTATAAAATATGCTTGCAAAAAATATCATTTAAATTATCTGCTTGTAATACCCATCTGTAAGCTAAATGAATTTCCCAATCAAACCCAAAATCCATATATGAACTTGATAAATTGCTGTCTTGCTCATAACTCTTTCTTTGAATTGTACCATCTTCAAGAGTCTTTCGTGCGGTAATGAAATTTATCTTGTATAAAAAACTTGATAAGTCATGGACAGTGCCTATCTTACCTGAGGCAAATGTGAAACTTCCTCGTTGAGTAATGGAAAAAATTTTTGCATGTAATTCAGGTGTTGTAAAAACGAAAGAATCTTCTGCGTTTCTTTCTTTCTTATTGGGTTTCATTCCGTAAATTAATCTCTCAATATGAGGGAGTTCAGATTTATATTCTGCTATAGTATCATTAATAATACTCTTAGAATACTCAGGCAAGATTGATAAAATATGTGATGTATTAATTGTTGTTGACTTTTCACTGAAAGCTTTTTTTGCTGACATAGTGCATAGTTTTATTAAATCTCGTGGGCGATTTCGAATTAGAGACAAAATAACTTTATACATAGGTGCATTATCCCATTTTCCAATACCATAAAATATAGGATCAAAAATAGAATCCAAGTTGTATGCAATAAATCGCTGGGAGGTTTTTAATAGATTATATTCATTTACTGATTCGCCCCAAAAAGTTAATATTCTTTTTATTAACATCACAAATATTTCATGAATTGTATACGAATGCCATATTACAGTACCTTCATATTTATCAGAAGACTCATCTTCTAATCGGACTGCATTAAATACATCAGATCTTAACGCAAGTTTGAAAATTAAACCTGGATTTTCACTAGACATATCTCTGATACTATTAATCAAAGCAGAAATCATAATTAGTCCTTCTTTCCTATTTTGCCAACCTCTATCTAAATCATCGAGATAAACAACAATCTTATTGTTTTTCAGAAATTTGTCTATTAATAATTTTTGTGCAGGCAAAACATCAACCTTGTCTTTTAGTTGAACGACTGATTCTGTAATTAGAGGTATTATTTTGCCGCCCACTTTTATAATTCTTGCAGTTATTCCTTCATCATTTAAACCAAATTCACTTAATACTTTTTTTGCAATAATGTCTGTTAATCCGAATTTCCATTTTCTGATACTTAAAATCAAACTTTCATGTTTTTCTCCAATTTCACCAACGTCATCTGGTTTTATTAAAATTGGAAGATCTCCTGTTTCTTTTTGTTCAGCAATAGCAATTCTAAATAATGCAGATTTGCCAATACCTTTATGTCCGACTAAAATTCTGATAGGCAAATCTGAGATTATCGTATTGAATGTTTCTGTTTTAAAATAATATTCTTTTAAGCGCTCAATGTTTTCACCCTCACCATCATATGAGCCAAATACCTTGCGAATATTCTCATCTGTAAATTTGAGTTCATGTTTTTTAGTCATATTTATTAGTTTTAGTAGGTTTGGTATTATAGAACTAATTAAAAAAAGAAAAATTGCACTTTAGTCTGCACTCGTTATTATTGTTGCCAACGTACGGAACTATATATTAGTTGGTGATTGCGGGTTGCTTTTCTGTCGAGCCGCACTTCCGCTTTTGCGGGCTGTGAGTTTTTTTGTCCTCACCGAAACCCAAATTGATATATAGTTTTTGTTAACGGCTGGCTTTATTTCAAAAAGTAAATATTAAAGGTCGTTTTAATTAATGTCCATAGCAATGCTGCATTCTCTTTTGTCACACTAAGTTGAATTATAATGCTAATAATTGTACCAATAAATAAATTTAACCAATCAACTTTTCCATAGTCTTTAGCCAACTCTGTCAACCGTTCTAACTCATGTCTAATTTCTTTTTGTTGATCAAGAAGAAGAGGTATTGAACTCATATTCTGCGATATTACTTCAATCTTACTCTTTAATTCCTCATATTCTCTAACTGTAAATTTTGAATTATCGTAATTAGTTGAAAAGTCAACATTTGAGACTTCATGCACTAATCTCGCCCAGTGGTTTGGCTCATTTAGCTCTCTTGAAACATTATCAATCCAACGACAAAATTGCTCAACAATCCCACGCCAATTGAGATCCCCTGAAATTTCCTTGTAAACGTCATTGCCTGGAATATAGTTAACATAGAAGGAATTGACATATCTTCTATCTTCTAAAATAGTAAAGATGTAGTCTGATTTTTTCAAATTTATTGAAAAACTGTTGTCATCTCCATGTTGAGGCTCTGTCAAATTAAACTGTCCAGGAGATAGAAACTTGCTACCTTCTATGATCTTGAATAGTTGATTTTTTTGTGAAAGAAGTAGTTTCATTCTATTACTGTCTTTTGTTAAGCTTGCCTTTAACTAGTTTATTTTATCATAATTATCGACCATATCATCCCAAATCCAGGAGATATGAACACATTAATTAATCAATATTTTGTAGTCCTGATTCTCTTTGTCATAAATCGAAGAGCTTTGGTAACATCCTCAATGACAAAGCTCAGTAAAATTACTGCTAATAATTAATTATACAAACTTTTCTACACCAAATATTTAACTATAATAACAAATAGTATTAATTCTAAACAATATTTTACTCTGCCAACTAATAAATGAGGGCGATTCGGCCGGAGGGAGCGCCGCGACTGAGGACGCACAAGCCCGAATTAATTAGCTGGCAGGGTATTATTTTTTAGAAAAAACTTTTACCTTTGCCTCGTCTAAAAACTTTGGATGTTTAATTTTAAAACGGATTTGGTGAAGTAAATAACCTTTGGTGTTCTGCCCAAGGTTATCCCATAATTGAACTCAGACATATTCCTGTCCGGGTTATTTCCATTTGTATATATAATAAATCAAAACATCATGAGTAACGATAATACATCATCAATTCACGAATTCGACTTCAATTTAATCTGCGAATATTTCTCAAACGTAGAAAGGCAAGGGCCCGGTAGCCCAGAAGTAACCATTAAAGCATTGAGCTTTATCGACAATCTCACAAACGAATCCAGTATTGCCGACCTTGGTTGTGGAACAGGCGGCCAGACAATGGTACTGGCACAGCATGCGCCGGGACACATCACTGGCATTGACTTGTTTCCCACTTTTATAGACTTGTTCAACCGTAATGCCGATAAACAAAATCTTCGAGACAGAGTAAAAGGTGTCGTCGGTTCGATGGATAACCTGCTTTTTCGGGAAGAAGAGTTGGACCTTATCTGGTCGGAAGGCGCAATCTATAATATCGGATTTGAAAAGGGTCTGAATGAGTGGCGAAAATTCCTGAAAAAAGGAGGCTATATCGCCGTTTCGGAGGCATGCTGGTTTACAGAAGAACGACCTGCAGAAATACACCAATTTTGGGTTGATGCCTATCCTGAAATAGACACAATTCCAAATAAGGTCGCCCAGATGCAAAAAGCCGGATATGTTCCGGTTGCAACCTTCATCCTTCCGGAAAACTGCTGGACCGACAATTTCTTTTCCCCACAAGTTATTGTTCAGAACACATTTCTAAAGAAATATCCTGATAATACAACTGCCGAAGAGTTTATTAAATACGCGCGTCTCGAAGCTCAGCTATATTCCAAATATAAAGAGTATTATGGCTATGTGTTCTATATCGGGAAGAAGATCTGACCATCTAATAACTAAGCGCTAAGGGTTGCTCTGGAAACAGGGCAACCCTTTTTTTTAAACCGCGGCAACGCCGCACCATATTTTTGTGCGAAAATCCTATATGGTTAATTTGTTGAATATTAGATGGTTTCTAAGAACAAAAAGATTGTATTTCTTTTTGTTCTTAGAAAGTACCTGGTAATATGACAATTAGCATTAGACAACCTATCTCCGCCGGCTTAAATCAAATAAGCATCACACCCCATTCGGTAACGTAGAACCCGGCTCTGCGGAAATTTTTATCAATAACCGGAGATGCAGGTTGCACCCGGGGCATCTGGTCAACACCGTCAATCAGGTAATAAAGTCGTTGAATATTGTTCGGCTGAACGGATATTTTCAGCTTAATGAGGTTTTCGATTATCCTTCCGGTTTGTGGGTAAATTATATAGTAAGGCGAGTTGTTGAGCCGTGGTAGCCAATAGTCGGTAAAATCTTCAATTTCTCTTCCTCGGAAACCGTATTCTGTAAGGTTCGAACGGAAAAATCTTTCCAGATTCTCTCTTGCGATAACCCATCCCGCTCTTTTTTGCCACTTGTCGGGCTGGGTGCTTTCATAAAAAAGATACCCATATTTTCCGTCAATCAATCCGTTTGTATCAACAGATACACTCCACCCTCTGCCGTAAACGGGGTCAGATGCTATAACCCTTCCGCCAAGAGGAAATTCCAACGAAACAGTTAAATCGCACTTCCGCTCCGGATAAAGGTATATATTGGGTTTATATAAAATTGGCCCGTCATCGTCGTCACAATCGTCGGGTTTACATCCAAAAACAGCAAAAGAAGCTGCAATAAGAATTAACGGCAGGAACTTAGTGAAGGTTTTCATATTAAGTATTTTCAAATAAGATGCACAAGATATTAAAAAGGTTGCATTAATAAAAAAAGGTTAAATTTGTTTTCAGAACCAGTTGATCACAATGATGAAATATATAAAAAAACCATTCCTGCTCTTTATTATCCTTGCGGGTTTCCTGCTCTCTTCATGCGAAAAATTTCTCGATAGAGACGACTACAGAAAGGTTGTTGTTCTATATCTTGCTGCAAACAACAATCTGAGCGGATATGCACAGGATAATATTGATGCTCTCAAACAGGGTTATCTTCCCGGCGAAGATGACAAGGATATTATGCTTGTCTACAAACACCTCTCGGGGTCAGCTCCGGAACTGGTTAGGCTGTTTAAAGATGCTACCGGAAAGGTTGTGGAAGATGTCGTATCGGCCTATCCCGATCAGAATTCGGCAACCACCGATGTTATGAGAGGGGTTCTCAATAAAATAAAAACTATTTTTCCTGCCAGAGAATATGGCCTCATATTATGGTCCCATGCAACAGGCTGGCTTCCCCAAGGGTATTACAGTTCAACCAAAGGATTGGGTGTTTATATGGAAGACCCTTATGCCCATATCGTGAAATCTTTTGCCGAGGACAGAGGGACGGAGATGGAAATTACTGAACTGCGAGAGGCTATCCCTTATTCACTTTCTTTTATCCTGTTCGACTGCTGTTTTATGGGCGGGATAGAGACTGTTTACGAACTTAAAGACAAGGCCGATTATATTATCGGCTCCCCAACAGAGGTTCTCGCAACAAGCTTCCCGTATGACAAGATTATGAAGCCGCTGTTTGAATCCGATTCAGATTTGGAAGAGGTATGCCAGATTTTTTATGACGAATATGCCGCTCCGGCCGGGACAACTCCAACGGTTTATAATTCGGCAACAGTTGCTCTTTACGACACAGACCATCTGGATAAACTCGCAGGCGTGTGCAAAACGATTTTCCAAAACAGGAGGGATGCCATTTCCAAAGTTGACAGGTATTCCGTTCAGCCCTATTACCGCTTTGGCAAAGATTACTTTTTCGATTTAAGGCATTTCATTTCAAAGGTTGCAACCGTTCAGGAACTTGCACAGTTTGACGAAGCTCTTGCCGACGTAGTGATTGCCAAATGGACCACACCGGAGTTTCTGGATATTCCTATTCTAAATTATTCCGGCATTTCCACTTATATTCCAATGGCAACACCGGGAGAACTTGAGACCTTCTATCGTGGATTCAAATGGAATACAGATACAAAATTGCTTGATTAAGATTTTTGTGTATATTTGCGCTCCCAAAATAGTTCAAAAGAACTGCTTAAAAAAGTTTACTTTTTTGGTGCAATGGGATCCGGGAAACGGATTTAGTAACACATTTTAAAAAAATTACCGATGAAAACATTTCAATTAGCCGGCAAGGCAAGAGAACTCTCAAACAAACAAGCTGTAAAAACACTTAGAAGAGAAGGTGGCGTTCCATGTATTCTTTACGGAGAAGGCGTTAAGGAAAACGTTGTTTTTTCTGTAGACAAAAAAGAGCTTGGACAAATCATTTACACTCCATTTGCATACATCATTGAACTCAATATCGATGGTAAAAAATATCTTGCAACATTTCACGATGTTCAATACCATCCTGTAACAGATGAACCATTGCACGTAGATTTCCTTGCAGTTACAGCAGACAAACCGGTAGCTATCGCAGTTCCAATCGAAATCACAGGTGTTTCAGAAGGTGTTCGTCAGGGTGGCAAGCTTCAGCAAACTACCAGAAAACTCAAGATTTCTGCAAACCTTAAAGACCTTCCGGATTCAATTATCGTTGACATTTCTAACCTGATGCTTGGTAAAACAATCGTTGCAGGTGATATTAAATATGACAACATTCAGGTACTTACATCTAAGAACACAATTATCTGTTCTGTTAAGATGACCCGTGCAGCAATAGGTGCAGCAGCAGCTGCGGCTACTCCCGGTAAGTAGTTTTAAAATATAGAGTATGAGTTTTTTAATAGTCGGTCTTGGAAATATCGGCGCTGAATACGCAAATACTCGACACAATATTGGATTTAACGTGTTGGATTCCCTCGCAGGGGAGTCCAACATTTCTTTTGAGAGCAGTCGCCTGGG
>Ga0316605_10000795_pt1 | contig 19596 bp, 15 predicted proteins | sample OWC_soil_day20_n_FD_207666 | JGI IMG/M metagenome (GOLD analysis project Ga0316605, IMG submission 207666) | Wetland soil microbial communities from Old Woman Creek delta, Ohio, United States - OWC_soil_day20_noCT | ecosystem: Environmental > Terrestrial > Soil > Wetlands | place: USA: Ohio...
AGGCGCGCGCGATGGCGCGGCTCAAGCACCCGAACGTGATCACGGTCTACGAAGTCGGGAGCAGCGGCGACACGGACTTCATCGCGATGGAGCTCGTCGAAGGGCGCACGCTCGACGAGTGGCTCGCGCACGATCCGCCACGTGACGACGTGTGGCGCGCGCTGATCGCGGCGGGTCGCGGGCTCGCCGCCGCCCATGCCGCGGGACTCGTGCATCGCGACTTCAAGCCGCACAACGTGCTGCGCTCGCGTGACGGCCGCGTGCTCGTTACCGATTTCGGCCTCGCGCGCGGGCTCGGCGACGAAGGTGGCGTCGAGGAACCGCCGCAGCGCGAGCTGCCCGCGGACGCGGCCGGGCTCGAGGAGACGCTCGAGGCACGAACGCCGAGCCCGGCCGTCACGCCGGCGCGTACGGACTCGTTGCTCGACTCGCCGCTCACGCAGACGGGCGCGATGATCGGCACCCCCGCATACATGGCCCCCGAACAGTTTCACGGCGCGCCGCCAGATCCGCGCACCGATCAGTTCGCGTACTGCATCTCGGCGTGGCAAGCGCTGACCGGCGCGCGGCCATTTCACGGCGACACGCTCGACGAGCTGCGCAAGGCGGCGTCGCGCGGCGTCGAGGGCGTCGTCGCGGATCTGGCAAAGCCGCTGCGCGCGGTGCTCGCACGCGGGCTCGATCCCGATCCGTCGCGGCGCTGGCCCGATCTCGACGCGCTCCTCGACGCACTCGAGCGCACGCAGCGGCCGCTGCGCGGCGTCTCGCCGTACGTGATCGCCGCCGGCGTCGTGGTCGTCGCGATCGTCGCGGTGCTCGCGAAGCGCGCCGACAAGGCGCGGCCAGCCGTGGCGACCTGCGAGCCAGCCGAGCACGTGTTCGCGGAGGCGTGGTCGGAGTCGTCGCGTGCGGAGCTGGCGAAGACCGCGCCCGATGCGATCGTCGATCGTGTCGCGCGCGGGTTCGAGCGGTTCCGTGCGAAGTGGATCGCGAGCTATCAGGAGGCCTGCAACGCGCCGCCGTCGAAGCTCGTCGACGTCCGGCTCGCGTGCCTGCGCGGGGTGCGCGATCAGACCGTCGCGCTGCGCTACGTGCTGCGCGGCGCGCAGAAGAGCGTGCTCGAGTCGATCGATACGCCGGGCATGCTGCCGAACCTCGCCGCGTGCAACAGCGCGACGCCGGTCGCGCCGCCGGAAGTGCCGCAGGATCAACCGCGCCGAGGCCAGGTGCTCGGCGTGATGGGGCGTGCGATGGGGCTGGGCGGCGTGCCACACCATGCGCTCGCCGCGACCGCCGACACGCTGGTCGCCGAGGCGGCCGCCACGAACTGGCAGCCGCTCGTGCCGATCGTGCAGGTCACCGCGGGCAACATGCTCCTCCGCCACGGGGACCTCCCGCGGGCGCGCGCGCTGTTTCGCAGCGCCGTGAAGACCGCCGACATTCGCTTTCAAGCGATGGCGCAGCTCGGCTTGCTCGAAGCCGCGGTGCGAGAGCTCGAGAAGCCCGGCGACAGCGGCGGCCGGCCGAAGCCGGGCTCGATGCACGAGGAGCTCGCGCGGCTGTTCACGTACGCGCGCTCGGCGGTGCGCGCGGCCGGGAACGACCCGATGCTCGCGGGCTCGGTCGCGATGCTCGAAGCGGAAGCGAAGGCGGATCTCGGGCTGTGGAGTCGGTTTCGCCAGCCGTACAAGGCCGCGCTGATGCTGACGGCCGACGCACGCAAGGAGTTCGAGAAAGCCGGCGATCCGCGGCGCGTCGCGAACGTCGCCGTGCTCGAAGCGCGCATCTACCTGTGGCGCGCGAACGAGCGCGCGCTCGACGACGCGCTGTTCGTCGCCCGCTCCGCCGAGGAAGCGGTCGCGAGTGCCGGGCTCGAGCGCGTCCGCGCGCTCGACGAGCTGCGCGGACAGATCGCGTTCGCGAAGGGCGAGTACCGCGATGCCCACGAGCGCTACGATCGCTTGCTGCGCTGGCGTCCGCCGCGTCACGGCAACGTGATGAAGGGCCGCGTGACGGACCGCGCCGGTAAGGGCGTGAAGGCGACCGTCGTCGCGTGGCGCGGCGAGCTGCACGGCGATCCGGTGCGCGCGTACACGAACCCGCGCTTCGACGGCGAGGTGATCGAGACGAACGCAGACGGGACGTTCGAGGTTCGGGCCGGCGATGCGGTGATCGCGGAGGCCGGCGAGCTTCGTAGCACGCCGCGCGCGGCGGAGGACGGGGTGACGCTCGTCGTCGAGGCGACGACGTCGTCGCACGGCACCGTCGACGGCGCGCGGTTTCCGCTCGTCGACGCGGTCGCGCGCTACGCGATCGGCGACGCGGCCTGGTACCTCCACGCCGCGATCGCGAAGGACGGCGTCTACCACCTCGACGGGCTGCCCCGCGGCACGCACACGCTCGGGGTCCTCGGTCCCGCGGGCCACGGCACGCGCCGTACGACCGGTCGCCCGGCGTGGCCGGCGGGACCCGCGATCGAGGTGATCGTCCGCGCGCAGGAACGCGACGACAGCGCGATGGCGTGGATCTTCCGTGGCAAGGTCGCGCCGACCACCCGCGAAGACGCCGAGGCACTCGCCGCGAAGGCGACCGACGTCGCGATGACGAGCTTCCATCCGATCGGCTCGGATGCGACGGAAGCGGGACGCGAGATCTACGAGGCCGGCGATCAACACGCGATCGTGATCGGCAATGCGCCGGGCGACGTCACCGTGTGCGTCGGACTCGTCGCCCTGCCGCGCGGCCCGGTCTCATGCTCGCCGCTCTCCGTCGAGGACGAGCCGAACCCGAACGACGCCGAGTCCGCGCGGGTGCTGCCGGTGCTGTTCAAGACGGGGTCTTGATCCCGCGGCCCCGTCGGCGTGTTACACCCGGCGACGTGAAGATTCACGAGTATCAGGGCAAGCAGCTACTCCGGAAGTACGGGGTCCCGGTGCCGGTGGGCATTCCGGCGATGAGCGTCGAAGACGCGATCGCGGCGATCCCGAAGGTGCAGGAACAAGCCGGCACGGAGGTCGTCGTCGTCAAGGCGCAGATCCATGCCGGTGGTCGCGGGAAAGGCGGCGGCGTCAAGGTCGCGAAGAACCGCGCCGAGGCCGAGGAGGCCGTGAAGAAGATCTTCGGCATGCAGCTCGTCACCAAGCAGACGGGCCCCGAGGGCAAGAAGGTGCAGCGCCTGCTCGTCGAGCAGGGCCTCGCGCTCGACCACGAGTTCTACCTCGCGATGCTGCTCGACCGCGGCATCGGTCGCGTCATCGTGATGGCGTCGGCCGAAGGCGGCATGGACATCGAGGAAGTCGCCGAGAAGCATCCCGAGAAGATCTTCAAGCACGCGATCGACCCGGCGACCGGCTGGATGGACTGGCAGTCGCGCTTGCTCGCGAAGCAGCTCGGGATCACCGGCAAGCTCGTCAACGAGCTCGTCAAGATGATGGGCCCGCTGACGAAGTGCTACGAGGAGATGGACTGCTCGATGCTCGAGCTCAACCCGCTCGTCACGACGAAAGACGGCCGCGTGCTGACGCTCGACGCGAAGATCACGTTCGACGACAACGCGATGTTCCGCCACAAGGAGCTCGAGGACTGGCGCGATCCGAACGAAGAGGACGCGTCGGAGCAAGAGGCCAAGAAGTGGGACCTCTCGTACATCTCGCTCGAAGGCAACATCGGCTGCATGGTCAACGGCGCCGGCCTCGCGATGTCGACGATGGACATCATCAAGTACTACGGCGGCGCGCCGGCGAACTTCTTGGACGTCGGCGGTGGCGCCACGGCCGAGAAGGTCACCGCGGCGTTCAAGATCATCACCACCGATCCGGACGTGAAGGCGATCTTCGTCAACATCTTCGGCGGCATCATGAAGTGCGACACGATCGCCGAAGGCGTGATCACCGCCGTGAAGGAGACGGGCCTCAAGGTGCCGCTCGTCGTGCGCCTCGAAGGCACGAACGTCGAGCTCGGCAAGAAGATGCTCGCGGACAGCAAGCTCAACATCATCGCGGCCGACAACATGGCCGACGGTGCTCAAAAGGTCGTCAAGGCTGCAAAGGAGGCGCGCTAATGAGCGTCCTCGTCGGATACGACACACGTCTCGTCGTTCAAGGCATGTCGGGCTCGGCCGGTGCGTTTCACGCGCGCCAGATGGTCGAGTACGGAACGCGCGTCGTCGCGGGCGTCACGCCGGGCAAAGGCGGCGCGAAGGTCGAGGGCCTCGAGAAGGTCCCGATGTTCGACACCGTGCGCGAGGCCGTCGAGAAGGCCGGCGCGAACACGTCGGTGATCTACGTGCCGCCGCCGTTCGCGGCGGACTCGATCCTCGAAGCGGCCGCGGCGGGCATCGACCTCGTCATCGCGATCACCGAGGGCATCCCGGCGCGCGACATGGTCAAGGTGAAGTACGTCCTCGACCACGACTACCCGCAGGTGCGGCTCGTCGGGCCGAACTGCCCGGGCGTGATCACGCCGGGGCAGTGCAAGGTCGGCATCATGCCGGGCTACATCCACAAGCCGGGCGGCGTCGGTGTCGTGTCGCGCTCGGGCACGCTGACGTACGAAGTCGTCGGTCAGCTCTCGGCGCTCGGCCTCGGCCAGTCGACGGCGATCGGCATCGGTGGTGACCCGGTGAAGGGCACCGACTTCATCGACGCGCTGAAGCTGTTCGCGGACGATCCGGGAACGTCGTCGATCTTCATGATCGGCGAGATCGGTGGCGACTCCGAGGAGCGCGCCGCGGCGTTCATCAAGGAGAACGTCAAGAAGCCGGTCGCCGCGTTCATCGGCGGCCAGACGGCGCCTCCGGGCAAGCGCATGGGCCACGCCGGCGCGATCATCTCGGGTGGCAAGGGCGCGGCGAAGGACAAGATCGCGGCGCTGCAGGCCGCGGGCATCGCGGTCGCGGCGACGCCGGCCGAGATGGGCTCGACGCTCGCGAAGGTCCTCGCGTAGCTGCATGCGTTGGCTCGTGACGGGTGGTGCCGGGTTTCTCGGCATCAACTTGGTGCGGCATCTGCTCGGGCGCGGTGATCGAGTCACCTCGCTCGATCGCGAGCCGTTCGACTACCCCGAGCGCGACCGGATCACGGAGGTCCGCGGCGACATCCGCAACCGCGCGGATGTCGAGCGTGCCGTCGATGGTTGCGACCTCGTCGTGCATGCAGCCGCGGCGCTGCCGCTCTACCCGCCCGACGAGATCCACACGATCGATGTCGACGGGACACGGACGGTGCTCGAGGCCTCGGGCGATCGCCGCGTGATTCACATCTCGTCGACCGCGGTCTACGGCGTGCCGGATCACCACCCGCTCGTCGAGTCGGACCCGATGAGCGGCGTCGGGCCGTACGGCACGGCGAAGGTCGAAGCCGAAGGCGTCTGCCTCGAGTTTCGGCGCAAGGGACGCGAGGTGCCGATCCTTCGCCCGAAGTCGTTCGTCGGACCGGAGCGGCTCGGCGTGTTCGCGCTGCTCTACGAGTGGGCGCGCGAAGGCCGCGACTTCCCGATCCTCGGCAAGGGCACGAACCGTTACCAACTGCTCGATGTCTACGATCTGTGCACGGCGATCGTGCTCGCGGGCAGCTTGCGCGCCGATCGGGCGAACGACACGTTCAACCTCGGTGCGCACGAGTTCACCACGCTGCGCGAAGACTTCCAAGCGGTGCTCGACGCCGCGGGGCACGGCGCGCGGATTCGCACGTTGCCGATCGCGCCGGCCCTGTGGGCGCTGCGCAAGCTCGAGGCGATGAAGCTGTCGCCGCTGTACCCGTGGATCTACGAGACGGTGACGGAAGACTCGTACGTCTCGATCGAGAAGGCGCGCGACCAGCTCGGCTGGGCGCCGCGCTACTCGAACAAGGCCGCGCTCGTTCGCAACTACCGCTGGTATTGCGACAACGTCGACAAGCTCGGCGCCGCTGGGGTCACGCATCGCGTGCCGTGGAAGCAGGGTGCGCTCGCCCTCGCGAAGCTCGCGTTCCGCAAGCGCGCTTAGCCGAGCTCGAGCGCCGCACCGTTTGCGCATCGCTTTGCGAGGTACGAGCGCATGTCTCCTCGACATCAGTTACCCGCCGAGGAAGTTCGACGCGCAACATACGGAGGCTCGCGCGCAATCTCTACGATGGGCGTCTCGTGAGAGGGCGGTATGGTGACGATAGGAAGGCAGTCCTCATGCAACGTGACACATCGAAAGAGGAACGGCGTGCGCCACGCGTACGCTCGAAAGGGTCCGCGCGGGTCGGCGACGGCAGGCACTGGGCGCACGGCCGCATCGTCGATCTTTCCACCGCCGGTGTCCGGATCACCACCGAGCAGGCCTGGCCCGAGGGCCAGCCCCTCCACATCGAGCTAAGCTTCGACGCGGCACCGACGACGCACTTCACGTTGACTGGCCGCGCTCGTCGATCGACCGCGGACCAGTTGGCGATCGAGCTCGACGCGGTCTCGACCGAGGTCGAACGGTTCATCGTCGAGGAGCTCGTCGCGGCCGCCATGCACGATGGTGCGCCCAACGTGATCCTCGTCGACGCGAAGTCCCCGAAGCGCTCGGCGATCGCGGAGGCCTTCCGCCGGCACGGCTGGGTCGTCACCGAGGTGTCGACGCCGCTCGAAGCGATCCGGCAGCTCATCGACGAGCGCTTCGATCCGAGCGTGATCGCGATCGCCGACACGTTTCCGGAATCCGTGGCCGAGGATCTTCGCGAGTTCCTCTCCGACGAGTATCCCGATGCGCACATGATCGCGATCGGCAAATCCCCTGCCGTGCGTGATCCTGCCGGCAGCTGGCTCAGTAGCGGGGACGCGCATCGAGACCTCGACAAGCGGGTCGGCCGCATCGTCACGTCGCACGGCGCACGTGCGCGTCCGCTGACGGCGAGGCCGCGCATTCACCGCTGCAGCTGAAATCTCGCAAGCCTTGCGCCCGACCCGCGGCGAAGGCTGCGGGGATGTCGCGACGTCTTCACGTCGAACACGGACTTTCGGCAGCACGGAACTTGCTCCAGTCATCGCGAGGAGACCACCGATGACACGTGGGGCGAGAGCGACGTGCGGACGGAGACACCGGCGCACGGTCGTGTGGTGAAGGGGGCGTGCTCGAGCCCATCGCGCGGTCCACGCAGTCGCGCGATGGGTTCGATGCTCGCGGGTCCCCGCTCGATGCGGCGTACCGCGATTGCACGTAGGCCCTGTTTCGACTAGCTTCCGCGGACTTTCCAGGAGTCCCCATCATGGCAATCGAACGCACCTTCTCGATCATCAAGCCCGACGCCGTCGCCAAGAACGTGATCGGCGGGGTTACTTCCAAGCTCGAGGCCGCGGGCCTGCGCGTCATCGCCTCCAAGATGATCCGCCTGACGGAGTCGCAGGCGAAGGCGTTCTACGCGGTTCATAAGGAACGCCCGTTCTACGGCGACCTCGTGAAGTTCATGACCGAAGGCCCGGTCGTCGTCCAAGTCCTCGAGGGCGAGAACGCGATCGCGAAGAACCGCGAGGTGATGGGCGCGACCAACCCCGAGAAGGCCGCCGCGGGGACGATCCGCAAGGAGTTCGCGACGAACATCGAGCGCAACGCGGTCCACGGCTCCGATGGCCCCGACACGGCGCGCGAAGAGATCGCGTTCTTCTTCTCGACGGCCGAGCTCGCCGCGCTGGCCCGTTAGCCAGGCGAGAGCACCGCTCCGCCTTCGTTCTCCCAGCTATCGGCGACGTCGCGATCGACGATCGGTCGCGAGCGCGTGATCGGCGGGAGAGCGACGCGGCGGCGCCGCAGGGCGCGCATCCCCCACCAGCCGAGCACGGCCAGTGCGATCAGGTTGCGTGTACGCATGACTCAGGTCTCCCACTGAATGGCCCGCTCGGGCCTGTTCACGACCGTGGGACTCGCGATCGGCAGCGTGAACAAGAAGGCCGCTCCGAGCCCGAGCTCGCTCTCCACCCAGATCTTGCCGCCGTGCGCGTGCACGATCCCGCGCGCGATCGCGAGCCCGAGGCCCGTCCCTTGGTATTGGTGCTGCGCGCCGCGCCAGTAGCGCTCGAACAGCCAGTTCTGATCGTGCTCGGAGATTCCAGGTCCGGTGTCGACGACACTGATGAGGATCTCATCCTCGCGCGACTCGGCGCGCGCGACGACGAGCCCGCCGGAGGGGACGATCTTGAGCGCGTTGCCGATGAGGTTGCCCGTGACTTGTAGGATGCGGTCGCGATCGCACAGCGCGGGCGGGAGGTCGTCGGGCACGACCATCGCGAGCTCGATGTTGCGCACCCGGGCGATGGCCTCGAAGCCGACGAGCGTCTCGGCGATCATCGAGTGGACGTCCTGCGCGCGTGGGCTGATCGAGAGCTGACCGGCGTCGATACTCGCGTAGTCGAGCAGGTCGCGGATCATCCGCTCCATGCGCAGGGCGGCGCGCTGGATCTTGTGGATCGTGCTCGTGGCAGGGCTCTCGGGTAGGAGCTCCTCGAGCGCGGTCGCCGCCAGCATCACGATCGAGAGCGGGGATCGCAGGTCGTGGGACACGATCGCGAGCATCTGATCGCGCAACCCGATCGCGTCACGCGCCTGGCTGTACAAGCGCGCGTGCTCGAGCGCGACGGCGCCACGCGATGCGAGCTTCTCGGCGAGCGCGAGATCGGCCGAGCAATAGGATCGGGCGCTGGCCGAGAGCAGCGTCAACGCACCGAGCCGCCGCGCACCGACGAACAGCGGCACGATCATCGCGACGCCACCGGCGAGCCGTTGCAGGATCTGGCGCTCCTGCTCGCTCGTCGTGGTGCGCGCCCACCAGTCATCGTCGATCTGGGCCAGCATCGGCTTCCCGCTGCGGGTGACCGCCAGCGCGGGCCTCGCCTCCGGCGAAACAGATGGTGTGGCTCGATACAAACCGTCGAGCTCCGTCTGCGCGGTCGGGGAGACGTGCGCCCACGCCGCACGGATGAGGTGGTCGTCCGTCGTGACGACGTCGACGAAGCACGCGTCACCGAGCCCGCGGATGCCGAGCCGTGCGAGCTCTGCCAGGACGGTGTCCGCGTCGAGCGTCCCGCCGAGCACCGCCGAGGCCTCGAGCAAGAAGCGACGGTCCCGCTCCGCACGTTTGCGCTCGCGGTTGTCCTGGAACGCGAGCACGGCCCCCTCGATGCGTCCCTCCAGATAGATCGGAGAGCTCGTGTACGTGATGTCGAGCTTCACGCCGTCCGCTCGGTGGAGGACATGGTCGTCGCTCCGGATCCACGAGCCGCTCTCGATCGACGAGCGCAGCGGGCTGTCGCTCGCAACTCCATTCTCGTGCTCGAAGTGAGCGAGGACATCGAACGGCTTCCCGACCGGCGTACTCTCGTCGGTACCGAGCAACGCGGCCGCGGCGGGATTGATGAACGTCACGATCGCGTCGCGGTCGACGGCGACCGTTCCTTCTCCCAAGCTCGCCGCGATCGCACGCGTGAAGTCGAGCCGCGATCGCATCTGCGCCTCCGCGCGTCGCGACGTCCGATCGCGATCGAGCGCGATCGCGAGCTGGTTACCGACCGCGTTCAGGAACTCGACATCCTCGCGGGTCACGCTCCTCGCGCCTTCGAACTGGATGACGCCGAAGATCTCGCCACCGGGGACGACGAGAGGCACGACGATGAACGGTGGCCCGTCGGCGAAACCCTGCCAGGCGACACGCTCGAACGCGGTGAGGTACGCGGAGGCCGTCCGCGCGTGCGTGAGGGCACGGGGGGTCGGCGTGCTCCCGGCGATCTCCGGGTAGGCCACCACGTTGACCTCGTCGTGATCCTGCTCGACCGCGATGACGCTCGCGAGCGGAACGGAGCGCGATGCGATCTCGAAGGTGTCTCGCAGCGCGCGCGCGACGGACGAGAACCCGACGAACGCTCGGCTCATCGAGTACAGGTGTTCGAGGCGCTCGTCCGCAGGCGACGCAACCGTCATGACGTCGCAACTCCGATCGCGGAAGTGCGTGGCCGAGCCTCCAGCTCGCGTGCCGGCATGCGCGCGAGCTCGGCGTGCAACTCCGGAGTCAGGATGTCTGCGGTCAGGCTCGAGAGCAGAGACAACAGCTCGATCAACACCGAACGCATGCTCCGGACGAGGTCCCCGTAAGGAACCGCGACGAGACGCGTCTCCAGGTGAAGGTCGTTGCAGTGGATCTGACCGCTCGGGAGCGGCTGCAGCGCACCGAGAAACGGAAATCGGTCGACGGCGTTCGCGAGAACGCGATGGGCGACGGCATCGAGCGTCACTCGGCCGAGCGTTCGTACGGCCCGAAGCCAAATTCCAGAGAGCGCGGCTTCGAAGGTGCGAAGCATCCCACGTGTCGAGGACGAGACCGTAGCTCGAACGAGCCATGCATCGACCGCCTTCACATGAACCTCATCAACCATCGCCATTCTCCCCTCGTTCATCTGTGGCATTCCGGTGCACGCCTCGTGCCCCACGAGGACGCTCCCGACACACGCAAACACTAACCTCTGTTCGCAACATACGCGTACTGCAGTTCGCCGACCACGTATTCCGCCGACCGCGAAGCGCACGCGTCGCCTACGCGACCGAACGATTTGCGCGATCTCTCGCGCCGTCAGACATCGGGGCGCGGGAGCGTCACGACAAAACTCGTGCCCCGCGCCGTCGACCCGACATCGATGCGCCCATGGTGCAATCCGACGAAGGTGTGCACGATCGACAAGCCGAGGCCTCGGCCGTGATCGCGCGTCGAGAAAAATGGCTCGTAGATGCGATGCAGGAGCTCGGGTGCGATGCCGGTCCCGTCGTCGCGGACCGCGATCCGGGCGCGGTCGGCACGCACGTCGACCTCGATGTCGACACGGCCATCGGCGGACACCGCTTCGATCGCGTTGTGAACGAGCTCTTCGACGACGAACACGATCTTCGGCGCGTCGACGGCGATCGGCGCGCTGTCCACGTTCGCCGCGACGGCCAGCGCGGCGCCACGCTCGTCTGCGAACGGGCGCTCGCCGTCGACAGCTTCCTGGACGAGCGCGACGAGATCGTGGTCCTCCGCGACGAGCGGTGATGGCCGGGCAAACAGCAGGAAGTCGTCGAGAAGCTCGATGATCGACTGGAGCTCGAACAGGGCGAGCGTCACCGGATCGTCGTGCGTGGCGGTGCGTCCCGATCGCCGCTCGAGGACCTCGAGCTGGAGACGGGCGGCGTTGACGGGATTGCGGAGCTCGTGCGCAAACCCTGCGGTCAGACGCTGCATCGCCTCCATGCGGTCGGCGAGCGCTCGTGCCTCCATGCGCCTACCGAGCTCGGTCTCGTGACGATCGAGCAACGCGATGATCTGCGGCACCACCGGTTCGAGGTCACTCATGGCTTCTCCGCGGTGGACTCGCCGGGTGCTTCGAACTCGCCGGTCGAGCGACGCACGACCTGAACTTCCGACCGAGGTGCGTCGTTGTACTGGTGCAACCGATACTGGATCGTGCGCGGGCTGATGCCGAGAACCTCGGCAGCCTTCGAGGTCGAACCACCGACCGCGGTGAGCGTCTCGAGGATCGCGTAGCGCTCGAGGTCGGCGAGCTTGGCTCCCGGGATGGAGGGGCTACCAACGCGCGCGGCCTGCTTCGGGCGCAGGTCGTGCGGCAAGCTGTGCGGCTCGATGATCGAGATCGGCGTCAGCACGACCGCGCTCTCGATCGCGTTCTCGAGCTCGCGCACGTTGCCGGGCCAATCGTGTGCGACGAGCAGCTCCATGCACTCCGCCGAGAACCCGACGATCGTCTTGCCATTCTCGCGGGCGAAGCGCTCGAGGAAGTGGTGCGCGAGCGACGGGATATCGGTCTTGCGTTCGCGCAGCGGGGGCATCGTCAGCTCGACGACCTTGAGTCGATAGAACAGATCCTCGCGGAACCTGCCCTTCGCGACCTCTTCGCGGAGGTTGCGGTTCGTCGCGGCGATCACGCGGACGTCGACGTGAATGGTCTGCGTGCCGCCGACTCGCTCGAGCTCGTGCTCTTGCAGGAACCGGAGGAGCTTGAGCTGGACCGACGGCGAGATCTCACCGATCTCGTCGAGGAACAGCGTGCCACTGTGCGCGAGCTGGAAGCGGCCGTCCTTGCGCTGGTTGGCGCCCGTGAACGCGCCGCGCTCGTGGCCGAACAGCTCGCTCTCGAGCAAGGTCTCGGCGAGCGCCGCGCAGTGAACCTTGACGAACGGCGCGTGGGCGCGCGGCGAGCGATCGTGCAATGCGTTCGCGACGAGCTCCTTGCCGGTGCCGCTCTCGCCGGCGATCAGGACCGACGCGCGGCTACTCGCCACTTGATCGACGATCTCGAACACGCGCCGCATCGGCGGGCTGGTGCCGATGAGGTTGCCCGGTGCGAGCCGCTCGTGCATGCGCTGGCGAAGGAGCTGCGCCTCGCGCCGCAGCTGCTGGTTCTCGAGCACTTTGTCGAGCATGACGAGGAGCTCGTCGAAGTTGACCGGCTTGGTCACGTACTCGCTCGCACCCGCGCGGATCGCTTGAATCGCAGTCTCGACGGCACCGAACGCGGTCATCACGATCACGGCCGCGGGGTCGTCGAACTCGCGAATCTTGCTGACCAGCTCGATGCCGTCCATCCCGGGCATCTTCAGATCGGTGATCACGACGTGCGGGCCCAGCGCTTCGTACTTGCCGAGCGCCTTGAACGCATCGGCCGCCATTTCGACTTCGAAGCCGACGTTGCGGAGGAGCTCCGACAGTGCGGTACGCGCGTTCGTCTGGTCGTCGACGACAAGGATTCGTCCAGAGCGCTGCATCATGACCTCCGCGGAGCGATCAGCGCTTGTTCGAGCACGACGAACAGCTCGCTGACCTTGAAGGGTTTGGCGAGGAACCACGCGTTCGTGACCTCGAGAGCGCGCATGACGAGCGGGTGATCGGACGGCAAGCCCGTCGTCAGGATGATCGGCTTGCGCGGCTCGATCATCGACAGGCTGCGCCACAACGACAACACGTCGGTGCCCCGCACGTTCAAATCGAGGACGACGACCTCGGGTCGTTGCGCCGCAACTCGAATCAAACACTCCGGCGCGGACGTCGCCGTCACCACCGTCACGTGCTCGCTTCGTAGGATCTCCGCGAGTGCGCGCAGCTGTCGAACGTCGTCATCGACGAGCAGCACCGACGCGCCACACAGGATGCTCGAGACCGCGAGCGCGTGCGAGTTCTCGTCGTGTGCCACCGTGGCCGGCTTCGTCGCGGTGCCGAGCTCGAAGTAGAACCGCGAGCCTCGGCCGGGCTGCGTGTCGACACCGATCCGGCCACCGTAGGACTCGATCACCTTGCGTGCGAGGTAGAGCCCCAGGCCCGCGCCGCCGCCATCGCATCGTACGTGGCGGTCGAACACGCGCGCCGCGAGCTCGGGCGTCATGCCGCCCCCCGAGTCGATGACGGACACGCAAGCGGTCGTGTTCACGCGCTCGGTCCGGATCACGATCGCGGCGTCGGTGTACTTGAGCGCGTTGTCGAGCAGGTTCGCGATGACGCGCTCGATGCGCGTCGGATCGGCCACGACCGCGACCCGGTCGCGCGCGTCGATGTACACGCGCTCTTGTTGCGGTTCGGGCAGCCGCGTGACGACTTCTTCGACGAGCGCGGTGAGGTTGGTGGTGCGCTCGACACTCCGTGCGGGTCGGGCAGTCGCGAGCAAGTCCTGCAGGAGGCGTTCGAGGTAGGCGACGTTGCTCCGAATCGCGCCGATCGAGCGGTTCGCCACGGGATGCACGTGGCGCTCGACGAGCTCGAGCTCGTGGCCGATCGCGGCGAGTGGTCCCCTCAAGTCGTGGACGAGGCAGTCGATGTCATCGTCGGCGTCGCGCGCGAGGACGAACGGCGGGTGCTCGCCGGTTCCGCGGGCAAAACGAACCGCGGTTTCTAGGGCTCGCTGTTGGGTTTCCGAGGTCTGTTCGTCGTCGACGCGCACCGCCGTTGCTCCTTCGAGGTTGCCGGATCAGTTCGATTTCTTGCTACCCCTGGCACATATGCGATCCACCGAACGGACGGTATGCGCAGATCTACGTAAAGGCTCGTGCAGCATAGTTGTAGCTTCACGCCGCTGAAGTTTTCCGTCCAAGAAACTCTCGCGTCGCTCGTCGACGATCGTGCCCCCATGACACGCGAACGCGATGTCGCACGAGCGACAGCTCGGGGACGTCTTTGCGACACCGATCGCGAGGACGAGACCTCGCTTCGGAGCGTCGCGTTCAGGTCGTGTTGATCGAGCCGGACCGCATCGCGAGCCGGATCAGATCGACGATCGAGCGCGCGCCGAGCTTTCGCATGATGTGCCGGCGATGAGCATCGATGGTTCGGCGGGCGATCGAGAGGTGCTGCGCGACGCTCCGGCTCGTCAGGCCACGCACGAGCAGATCGAACACGGTTCGCTCGCGCGCGGTCAGGCGATCGAGCGGGAGAGGGGCACCATCGATGACCGGCGGCACCGGTGTCATTTGCGGTGGCAGGTAGCGCTCGCCTGCGAGCACGGCATGGATCGCGGCCAGGATCTCCTCGACGGGCTGCGACTTGAGCGCATACCCGGTCGCTCCCGCGCGCAGCATCTCCGCGATGCGGATCGACTCGTCGATCATCGACAGCGCGAGGAGCCTGCACGCGGGCTGCTGTGTGTGGAGCTCGCGAACGAGTGACACGCCGCCCGTCTCTGGCAGCACCATGTCGACGATCGCGAGATCGAACGGTCGCGACTTCGCGATCGCGAGCGCCTCGGACACGCTTCCCGCTTCGGTCACCGATCGGATCCGTGGGTCGTGCGCGAGGAGCGCGTGCATCCCAGCGCGATACGCCGGGTGATCGTCGACGATCAGCATGTCTGCATCCCCGCCCGTCCGAACGTACCCACCCTGTTCAACATCACCGGCCATCACCATCGCTTGCCAAGCTACCACCAGCCGTTCGGCTACAAAGCGTTTTTTGGGTGATTTGGAATCGCGAACGCTCGGTCGTCGTACCCGACCTCCGAGCGCAGCGATTGCGTCTTTTCGTCGGGATCGAGCTCGATCGGCGGCACGGGTCCTGCTCGGGACCTGCCGCATGCGTAAGGGCAGCCGATCGGCGTTCGCTTCCGGTGATGTGATCGACGGACGCTACGTGCTCCGCGACCAACTCGGTATCGGTGGGATGGGGATCGTGTTCGCGGCGCTCCAACCCGCACTCGGGCGCACCGTCGCGCTGAAGATGCTCCGGCCAGAGTTGAGGCTCGACCCGACCGCGGTCCGGCGGTTCCGTGACGAAGCGCTCGCCTGCAGCCGGCTCTCGCATCCAAACATCGTCTCCGTGTTCGACTTCGGAGAGGCCGACGGCGCGCCGTTCTTGGCGATGCAGCGACTTTCGGGGATGCCTCTCGGACAGCTCGTGATGACCTCCGGCACGATGTCGCTCGCGCGCGCGGCGCGCATCGTCGATCAGATCTTGGCCGCGCTCGTCGAAGCGCACCGGTTAGGCATGGTTCACGGAGACGTGAAGAGCGACAACGTCGTCATCGCTCCCGACTACGACGGCGCCGATCACGCGACGGTGATCGACTTCGGGCTCGTCCGCATTTTGGGTCAGGAGATCTCTGATGCGGAGGTTTCGGGAACGCCCGAATACATGGCGCCCGAGGTCGTCCTCGGGAGTGTGCCGACGGCGCGCTCCGACATCTATGCGGTCGGCTGCGTCCTCTACGAGCTCGTGACCGGCACGACACCGTTTCGCGGCGGCAGTGCCTACGAGATCATGAGTCGGCACGTCGAAGCGCAGATCGCCCCACCCTCCACACGCGCCCCCGAGCTCGCGTTCGCGCGCGACTTCCAGGAGGTCATCTTGACGGCGCTCGCCAAGAATCCGGACGATCGGTTCTCGACGGCAGCCGACTTCGCCGTCGCCCTGCAGGCGGTGACACCGGGGAGCGAGCACGATCATCAGGCGTCCGGCCCGTTCCCCGTCGTGTTCTCGTCGGCGACGACCACGCTCGACTGGCCACCGCGCGCGAACGCCATCGGCGACGCGATCGCGAGCGGCGATATCGATCGCATCGTCGTCGCCTACCTCGACCTCGCCCAGCTGCTCGTGGGCAAGCACCGCCTGAACGAAGCGCTGCGCGAGCTGACCGAAGCCGTCGACATCATCACGGCCGGTGAGGGCACCTGCGCACGTGGACCTGCGCCGCTGTGGCGCTTGGTGGTCTCGATGGCCGCGATCCAGGCGGGGCTCGGAGACAACGCGCGCGCTCGCCGATACGCGCTCCAAGCGCTCTCGCAAGCAACCTACGCGAGGTCGGCACTCGGACGCGCACGCGCGCAACGACTGTTGGGCTGCCTCGAGCGACCTCGAGTCAGCTGGCCGGTGCCGTGCAGCGCGTGATCTCGTGGAGCAGCGTCTCGATCTCGATCGGCTTCGCGACAAAACGCCCGTGACACTCGTCGAGGACCTCGATGACGCGTGCGCTATCCGCGGGATGGCCGCTCACGACGATCACCGGGATGTTCGGGCAGCGATCTCGCAACTGCCTGACGAGCTCCGTCGCGGAGACGTCTGGCATCTCGACATCGAGGATCGCGATGTCGAGGCGAGCATCGTGCGTGCTCGCGAGCGCGACCGAGCCGCAGTCGGCGACCGTGACCGCGATGCCGGCGCGCCGGAGCAGCTCGGCGAGCGCGTCGAGCTGGCGATGATCGTCGTCGACCAGCAGCGCGTGGAGGCGCGCCACCTTTCCCACCGGTAGCTCGAAGTAGACGCGTGTCCCCGCACCGGGATGGTTCTCGATCCCCACACGGCCACCGTGCGCTTCGACGATGCGGCGGCAGACGTACATCGAGATCCCGTCATCACTCGGGTCGAACATCGAATCCGCAGCCATCTGCGAGATGCCTCGCCCCGCGTCGATCACCGAGACGCGTGCGACATCCTCGAGCGCCTCCAGCCGCACGACGATCCCGCTGCCGCCCGGTGAAGCCCGCAGCGCTTGCTTGAGGAGCGTCGCGATCACCCGTTCGAGGCGCGGCGCATCGACGAGTGCCAGATACGCGGGCGGCGCCTCGACGAAGATGCGCGCTCGGTCACGTGCGGGGATCGCTCGCTCGACCACTTCGAGCAGCAGCGAGCGCATCTCGTTCGAGCGGCGACACAAGATCAACCGATCCTGCATGATCGCCGCGACATCCCCGAGCTCGCTCGCGATCCGATCGAGACGCTGCATGCTCGCCGAGATCCGCGCGAGCACGCGATGGAGCTCGCTGGATGCGTGCGTCGCCTCGAGCAGGCAGGTCTCGAGCATGACGTCCGTGATCGGAACCTTGAGCGCGGCGACGACATTCATGATGTCACCGGCCGCGAGTGAAGGTCCGGGCTCGTCGATGTTCAACCGGACGAGCGGTTCGGTGCCGCGCGCGAACCGAAGCGTGTCCCGGCCGGTGGGCTCCTCGAATGTCGGGTCGGGCTCGCCGCTCGGATCGAGCTTGCTCATGCGAACCCGTTTCGATCGTCGAATATGTTCCATAACGCTCGACTCAGAATGGACGCGTCGCGATGCAGACGGCGATACCGAGTTCTACGTAATCGTCGCGCATGGGCGCACTCCCGGATCAGCGTAGAGGAACGAGGTGCGCGATGGTCGTGATGAGTTGATCGATGTCGAGCGGCTTCGCGACATAGCGATCGAATCCCGCCGCGAGTGCATCATGTCGGTTCGAGTCGGCAACGTGCGCCGTCATCGCGACCGCCGGCACCCGGCGCACGCCCCGTTCGCGCTCGCGAATCCGGCGCATCAGGCTGTAGCCGTCTTCATCGGGCATCGAGAGATCGCTCAGCACGACGTCGGGAACCGCGCGCTCGACGGCGCCATAGCCCGCATCTGCCGAGCTCGCGGTCTCGACGACCGCGCCGGCGCGCTCGAGCAGCAGTTGGAGCGCCTCGAGGACGCGGTGATCGTCGTCGACGACGAGCACGTGCACGCCGCCGAGTCGCTGGCGGCTCGGCGGCGACACGAACGCGCGCTGCTTCGCCGCGAGCGGCAACGTGACGCGAAAGGTGGCTCCCTTACCGAGGCCGGCGCTCGAGGCGACGACCGTGCCACCGTGGAGCGTGACGAGCTGACTCGTGATCGCGAGCCCCAGACCGAGTCCACCGTCGTGGACGCCCGACGCTTGGCGAAACGGCTCGAACAAGTGGGGCAGCAGCTCCGCCGAAATTCCTCGCCCGGTATCTTCGATCGCGATCTCGATGGTGGCGTCCCGACTTCGGCCGCGCACCGTGACGGTGCCGCCGGGGTCACTGCACTTGATCGCGTTCGCGATCAGGTTCGCGAAGATCTGCCGGAGGCGATTCGCGTCACCGAGCACGTGATGGCGCGCGTCGAGCTCGCACACCATCTCGATGTGGCGCTGCTCCGCGGTCGGCCGTGCCGAATCGACGACCGCGACGACCACCTCGTCGATCGCGACCGGATTCCTGTCGATGTGCAACTTGCCGTTGATCGCGCGCGACACGTCGAGCAAGTCCGCGACGAGTCGTGACTGCGAGCTCGCGCTCTCGTGGATCGCGTCGAGTGCCTTCGCCCGGGTGGCCGGGTCGAGCGCGTCGTCGCGCAGCACTTTCTCCCACAGCAGCATCGCGGCGAGCGGCGCGCGAAGCTCGTGCGAGATCGTCGCGATGAACTGATCCTTTTGCCGGCTCGCGAGCTGCGCCTCGGCGAGCGCGGAGCGATCGCGTGCTCGTTCGGTCGACAGGATCGTCACCGCGACACCCGAGAATCCCCCCAGCGCACTCGCGAACGGACGGGCAACACCCGCGAGCCGATGACTCCCGAACGGAACGTCGGCGAACTCGACCTCTTCTTGCGACTCGACGACGCGATCGACGATGCGGGTGGCTTCCCGTGACAGCGTGGGATCGGGGGACACCTGTGCCGTCCAGGCCACGTTCGCGTAATGCCTGATGTGGCGATCGTCGAACACCGCGATCGGCGAAGGTGCGAGCGCGAGCAGCTGTCGCCCGTCGGCGGCAACGGTCGGATTCTCGATCACGCAGATGACGCCGACGACTTGCCCGCCCGCGAAGATCGGCAGTGCGCTCGTCGCCAGCGGTGACCCCGCCACGACGTCGTGCTCCGCGACACCCGACGCGAGCACGCGGCGCGCGAGCCCTTCGAGTGCAGCGAGCGGCCCGCTCGGCGTCGTCGGATACACGACCGCGAGCTCGCGATCGAAGCACACCACACTCACCGGTGTCTGACCGACATCGGGACAATACAGGGCGAGGATGATGTCGAGGACCTGCGCCATCATCGGCGTACGACGCCCAAGCGCGATGCCTTGTGAACGAGATCCGCGATCGTGTGCGCGTCCAGCTTCTTCATGATCCGCTGGCGGTGCGTCTCGACGGTTCGCCGCGCGACGAATAGGTCGCTCGCGATGTCGTCGTTCGAGCGGCCCTCGATCAACAGCTCGAGCACCTCTCGTTCACGCGCCGATAGGGTCTCGATGCCGCAAGCTGCGTCGATCTGCTCCGTCGACACCGTGCTCGGCAGATATCGAGATCCGGCTCGAATCACACGAATCGCCTCCGCGATCTCGCTCGTGTCCTGCGTCTTGAAGACGTAGCCATGTGC
>Ga0316605_10000798_pt1 | contig 19546 bp, 20 predicted proteins | sample OWC_soil_day20_n_FD_207666 | JGI IMG/M metagenome (GOLD analysis project Ga0316605, IMG submission 207666) | Wetland soil microbial communities from Old Woman Creek delta, Ohio, United States - OWC_soil_day20_noCT | ecosystem: Environmental > Terrestrial > Soil > Wetlands | place: USA: Ohio...
CGACGGCATCTGCGATGCCGCGGCGACCGCCTTCCTCGAAGCCAAACGCCCAAAGAAGGAACAAAGCGCCGACTGGATCGCCCGCCAGCGCGACAAGGTCACGCGCAGCCTGGAGTTCATGGCCGAGCAGCTGGGCGAAAAAACCTTCTGCATGGGCACCCATTTCTCGATGGCCGACATCGCCGTCGGCACCGCGTTGGGCTACCTGAATTTCCGCTTCCCGGACATCCAATGGCAGGACAGCCATGCCAATCTCGGCAAGCTGTACGCCAAGCTGATGCAGCGCCCGTCGTTCGCCGACACCATGCCGCACGACGGCTGAGCCGGTTCAAGCCAAAGAGAAAGGGCGCCGACGGCGCCCTTTTTTCATGCAAAGCCGAACGATCTCAGGCAAACCGGAAACGGCCAACCAGTCTCTTGAGCAAATTAGCCACCTCGTTCATTTCCGAAGCCGCCACCGCCACATGTTGAATCGCCGCATTGTTCCGTTCGTTGAGACCGGAAATGGCATTGACCGATTCGGCGGTCTGGGTCGACGCGGCGGATTGCTGCTCGGTGGCACTGGTGATGTCGTGGGTCAATGAACTGACCGCGTTCGAGGCATCGAGAATTTGTTGCAGGGTGGTGCATACCCCCTTGGTTTGTTCGGCGCCGTATTCGACATCGGCCAGGATCTGGTTCATGGCATTAATCGCATGTTCCGACTTGCTGCCGAAGCTCTCTAGCAGCGTGGCAATATCGGCAGAACTCTGCGAGGTTCGTTCGGCCAGTTTGCGCACCTCGTCGGCAACCACCGCAAAGCCTCGGCCCTGTTCGCCCGCCCGCGCCGCTTCGATGGCCGCATTCAACGCCAGCAGGTTGGTCTGCCCGGCAATGTCCCGGATGATCCCCGCCAGATTGGCGATACTGTCGGCCGTGCCGCACAACTCCTGGATGGAACTGCTCGAATCGCGCACGGTAACGACGATCTTGTCGACCGTTTCAAGATTGTGGTTCATCCGTTCGGCCCCGGTCGCTGCCACTTTCCGGGCATCAGCGCTAGCCCCGTTGACGCCGATGATGCCGGTGGAAACCTCGCTGACCGACTGCACCATCTGCTCCAGCACCGCTTGCACCTCGGTGACGCATTGGCTCTGCTTCTCCGAACGGACCGCCGCATCGTCGATCTGGGAGGAAACGAAGGAAGCACTTTCGGAAACGCGCACTGCCGAGCGATGAATTTCGGACATCAACTCCTTCAGTTCACGCTGCATTCCGGCGATCACCGACAACAGTTCATCGAACTCGGAACCGCCACGGCTTTCGACAACATTCGAAAAATCCCCCTGGGCCACCTTGCCGAGAATTTCGCGAACCTTGCGCAAGGGCTTGGTGATGTTTCGCGACAGCGAAAAATACATGCCCCAGATAAACAGGACACCAAGAGCCGCCCCCAGCCACATGCCGGCCGCCAGCTTCTTGAGCTGGGCATCGTTAGCTTCGTTGAGCGCTTTGGCGCGTTTGATGACCAAGGCCTCAAGCGCCTGCACGCTCTTGTTCAGACTGACCAGTTCGGGATTGACCCGCTTCAGGAGCAGTTCGTTGGCGCGATGGAACTCCCCGTCCCGGAACAGGTTTTGTACCTCGCTACCAGCCTTGCCATAGGAGGCCACCGCCGCCACCACCTGGTCGACCAGGTTCTTTTCATCGGCGTCCTGCATGGCGTGGTTCTGGTAGGAAGACAGTGCTGCCTTGACGTCGTCCAGCGCATCTTCAAAGGCGTCGAGATGCTTGGCGATCTTGTGGTCGTGCATGGTCGACCACTCGCCTTTCGGGTCGTGCTGCAAGGCGAGCAGCAACTGCGCCCGCGAATCGTGGATGTTGCGCATGATGTCGCCGACAATGCTGGTCGGAATCAGGGCTTCATCGTAAAGATCGATGGCGCCCTGGTGCATGCGGGCTGAAACGTAGTTACCGATCCCCGTCCCCGCCAGGAAGCCGACGGAAATAAGCAGAAAGGTCCCGAGCAACCGGGTACGCACGTTCAAGCGGGACAAGATGCTCACTTTTCCCTCCTTCATTCAGTCAGCAATTGACATCAGTACTTCTGGACAACGGTCACACCGCTCGGTGCGCTGGTCACATAACCGACCGCCCCCGGCGTCCGACGGACAAAGTCGAGCGCCTCCGCATCACCGGACTTTACCGACGGCGGGTTGACGCCGTCGCGAAAAGTCTTCTTGGTCCACGCCGAGTTGTAGCGTTCGGGCTCCATGCGCATGGCCTTGGCCAGGAACTCCGCCTGCGCCGGCGCGTTATCGACCGGTTGCAGCTTGCTGCCGCCGGCGAACTGCATGTTGCCGAGAAACACGTCACGCACGTCTCCGGCAGCGATCTGGACGCTGCTGTGGGCAATGACGAACACATCCGCAGTGGCCGGAAGGGCCAGCAGGACGGACAAGGCCAAGACGGAAACACGGATATTGAGATCGAATCGCATGCTTGCCCCCCGCTTAGAATCGAATCGCATATTGCATGCGCAGTTCATTGTAGTTATCGGTCAAGCCAGGACCGATGTCGCGCTGGTTGGTCCGCCCGAACTCCAGCTTGAGAGCCGCTTTCGGGTCGACCTCATAGCGCAGGCCGACGCTGCCCCGGGTATAGGAGCGGCCACTTTCCTGAACGGCAAAGTAGTAATCCTTCTGATCCAGGCTGGTTTTTTCCAGACGGACATAGGGAGTCAGTCGATTGATGCTGTAGCTGGCCTGCAGGTAGCCGGCCCAGCTGCTATGCTTGCCCGTTCCCGAGGAGAGATCCTGATTGCGGAAGCCGTAGTATTCGCCAAGCACTTCCCAACGGTCGCCGCTATACACCGCATAACCGCCGAGCATTCTGAGCCGGGTCCGGTTGAGGTCGGCACTGTCGTCGCCAATCTCCGCCCCCAGGGCATGCACCCCTAAACGCAGGCCGTCGATGGCTGCCGGTTCGTACCAGGCGTTGCCGCCAACACTGGGCCGAAACTTGGTCGAACCGGCCATGCGCATGTTCAGGGTACCGGTCCCGGCATAGCCGCCGGCAGCGGCCAGCGGACTCAGGGCACCGGCATTGAGTCCGGACAGCGCGCTGACGCTGCCATCCACCTGCAATTGCGGGGCATTGGCCAGATACAGGTCGTAACCGACCCGGCTGTCGCCCAGGCCGAGAGCGCCGGTCAGCCAGGCGCCGGTGGTATGGGCGGGCAGAATGCCACCTTTGTCCTCGAAATCAAGGAAGCGCGGCCGGGACAACGCCGTCTGGATCTGCGCGCCATGGTGGAATGCCGTATTCCAGTAACCGTAAGGCGTATGAAAGCGACCGATCCAGGCCACCGCCGCATCGCTGAAGGCATAGCCCACCTGCACCCGCTCCAGGTCGGTGGCGACGCCGCCATCGTGATCGACCTCGAAAACCAGTTCGACCAGGGAACGGACATTGCTGCCGAATTGCGGCGTCAGGTACAGGTCCAGCGAGCCGACGTTGAAGCCTTTGGATCCCTTGCCGCGGACCGCATTGTTCTCGCCGCTGGCGCCCAGTCCGACATCGGCAAAGCCATGCAAGGGCAGACCGCTGTCAGTGGACCGACTGGATATGCCCGAGCCGAGTTGCGCCACCTGGCGCTCGAGATTGTCCAGCTTGGCCTGCTGCTCGCCACTGGCCGGGGCGGCTGCCGTCGGCTTGGCCTTCTCCAGTTGGCTGACCTTGGCCGACAGTTGCTCGATCAATTGCATGCTGCGTTCCAGCTTTTGCTCCAATGCCTTCATCTTTTCGGCATCGCTCGCCTGGGCGAAGGCGGGCATTGAGGCAATGGAAAAAGCCGACGAAATACTTAATGCCATCAGGCGATGGGAAAATTTCACCGTATGAACTCCTTGGCAGGGGATAGTTAGTTACTCTTGACCTAGAGCAAATTTGGTGCCCGCTGCAAAAGCTCCGGAAGTTGTCATATTTCCCAGCCACCAGCCCGTCCTGCTGCGGTGGAAACAGCCGCTGCCACAGCGTCTTCAGCAAATCGACGAGGCATTCCCGGCGCCATGTTTCGCCCGGGCTCAGCGACTGCCCCCTCGCCCACCTTTCCCAACATCGGGAAAAATTCCGGAATTTTCCCTTTTCTGGAACGAAGGAAACGACGACGCCCCTGGCCAGGCACACCGCGCGACGGCCATGCCGCCGCACCGCACCGCGACAACGGAAATTTCAGGCGCGCCAGCCGGTCGACCGCAAGAACCGGGGAGCCACCGTCAGCCCACCACTCGGCTCGCGGCCCCGGCAGGACGCTTCAGCGGATCACCCCGCCCCCCAGGCAGACCCGGCTCTCGTACAAGACCACCGACTGCCCCGGGGTCAGCGCCCACTGGGCTTCAGCGAAATTGATCTGGCAGGTTTCGCCATCGACCCGCTCGACTTCGCAAGGCTGGTCGGCGGTGCGGTAGCGCGGCTTGGCGGTATACACCCAGTGGGCATGCGGCGCCTGGCCGGAGACCCAGGACAGCTGCTCGGCGATCAGATCGGTGCGGAACAGCGCCGGATGATCGTGGCCCTGCACGACGTACAGCACGTTTTTCTCCATGTCCTTGCCGGCGACGAACCAGGCGTCGTGGTCGCCGCCGCCCGGCTGGCCCTTCTCCTTGACGCCGCCGATCTGCAAGCCCTTCCTTTGGCCCAGCGTGTGGAACATCAGGCCGTCGTGCTCGCCGAGCACCTTGCCGTCGTCGAGGCGGCGGATTTCGCCCTTCTTCGGCGGCAGGTAGCGGGCCAGGAAATCCTTGAACGGCCGTTCGCCGATGAAGCAGATGCCGGTCGAATCCTTCTTGGTCGCCACGTGCAGGTTTTCGGCTTCGGCGATCTTCCTGACCTCGCGCTTGTAGAGGTCGGCCAGCGGAAACAGCGTCTTCGACAGTTGTGCCTGGTTGAGGCGGTAGAGGAAATAGCTCTGGTCCTTGGTGCCGTCCTCGGCTTTGAGCAGCTGGAACTTCCCATCGAATTCGCGCACGCCGGCGTAATGGCCGGTGGCGATCTTGTCGGCGCCCAGTTGCAGCGCGTGGTCGAGGAAAGCCTTGAACTTGATTTCCGAGTTGCACAGGATGTCCGGGTTCGGCGTGCGGCCGGCCTGGTATTCGCGCAGGAATTCGGCGAAGACGCGCTCGCGGTACTCGGCGGCGAAATTGACCACTTCGACGTCGATGCCGATGCGGTCGGCGACGCTCATCACATCGATCAGATCCTGGCGCGACGAGCAGTATTCCTCGGTGTCGTCGTCTTCCCAGTTCTTCATGAACAGGCCGATCACCTTCCAGCCCTGGTGCTTCAGCAACAACGCGGCCACCGACGAATCGACCCCGCCGGACAAGCCGACCACTACCGTTTTTTCAGACATTGGGCCCAGCCCCCTCTTTCCATTCATCCAGCGGCAGGATCACCGCCGGTTCTCCATTATCGACAAACCAGCTATCGACGACGAAGCGCGCCGCTTCGCCGCCAGCATTTTCCTCGATCACCGCCGACCAGTGGGCGGGAAACACGAAGCCCCAATGCCGTACCGCTGGTTCCAGCACGCGATGCCAGCGCAGCATGCCCTGCGCCTCGAGGACGCGCAACAAGCGGGTCGTCGACGTCGAGTGATCGATGCAATCCATCTTGCCCGGCAGATCGCCGTCGGCGTAATTGCCGGCGCGGTCGTTGCGTATTTCCGACTGTTCGCCGGCCCAGCCATAAAGCCGACCGATGGCCAGGGCGAGGAATTTCCGTTCTTCGCTGGCGTCGACCGCAAGATTCAACAAGCGCCGGATTTCCTGCAACTGCCCGTCGTCGTAGCGAATTTCGGCGAAAGTCAGGCAACCATAGCCATGACACAGGCTCAGCTTTTCATCCGCCAGCGCTCCTCCGCCGGCAAACAGGAGCAGCGCGGCCAGCCAGTAATGCCACATCAGTCGTAATGCACCAGCAGATCAAGCGGATAACGCTTGCCGGCCAGTAGATCCTCGATGCAGCGCAGGATCAGCGGACTGCGATGGCGTTCCTGCGTCGCCTTCACTTCGTCGAGCGTCAGCCAGCGGGCGGCGACGATCCCGTCGTCCAGAGCCCGCCCGGCTTCCCAGCCGCGCAGTTCGCCGGCGAAGGCGAAACGCAGGTAGGTAACATCCTTGGCCGGATGCCGCCAGTTGTAGATGCCGACCAGGTGAGTCGGCTTGAAGTGGTAGGCGGTCTCTTCCAGGGTCTCGCGCACCACGGCGTCGATCAACGCCTCGCCTTCCTCAAGATGGCCGGCCGGCTGGTTGAAGGCCAGGCCGGCCTCGGTTTCTTCCTCGACCAGCAGGAACTTGCCGTCGCGCTGAATGACGGCGGCAACGGTGACATTCGGTTTCCAGATCATGGGGCAGATTCGGCGGCAAAACCGTTATTTTACCTGCTGATTTCGGCTAGAATTGCGAGCTTTCACACGCGCAACACGGAGAATCGAACATGTCCATGTCGGATCGCGACGGCTTTATTTGGCAAGACGGCAAGCTGGTGCCCTGGCGCGAAGCCACCACCCACGTCCTCACCCACTCCCTGCACTACGGCATGGGCGTATTCGAGGGCGTCCGTGCCTACAAGACCGAATCCGGCACGGCGATTTTCCGCCTCAAGGAACACACCGAGCGCCTGTTCCGTTCGGCCCACATCTTCCAGATGCAGATGCCCTTCTCGGCCGAAGAGCTGAATGAAGCGCAGAAGGAAGTCATCCGCGCCAACAATCTCGAATCCGGCTACCTGCGTCCGCTGGCCTTCTACGGCTCGGAAAAGATGGGCGTGTCGCCCAAGGGCGCCAAGGTGCACGTCATCATCGCGGCCTGGCCGTGGGGCGCCTACCTGGGCGAGGAAGGCATGCAGCGCGGCATCCGCATCAAGACTTCGTCCTACACCCGCCACCACGTGAATATCACCATGGTGCGGGCCAAGGCCTCCGGCAACTACATGAATTCCATCCTCGCCAACAACGAGGCCACCGGCGACGGCTATGACGAAGCCCTGCTGCTCGATCCGGAAGGCTATGTCTGCGAAGGCGCCGGCGAGAACATCTTCATCGTCAAGAACGGCACGCTGTACACCCCCGACCTCACCGCCTGCCTGGAAGGCATCACCCGCGCCACCGTGATCCAACTGGCCGGCGAACTGGGCATCAAGGTGGTCGAGAAGCGCATCACGCGCGACGAAGTCTATTGCGCCGACGAAGCCTTCTTCACCGGCACCGCCGCCGAAGTGACGCCGATCCGCGAACTCGACAACCGCCAGATTGGCGCCGGTTGCCGTGGCCCGATCACCAAGGCCTTGCAGGAAAAGTATTTCGACGTGGTCTATGGCCGCTCCGCCGCGCACGCCGACTGGCTGGCCCACGTTTAATCATTCAGGGAGAAAACGATGTCCGACCCGAAGGCTGTTGAAGTCACCGCCCACGACCTGCCGCTGCACTGCCCGACGCCGAACGCACCGCTGTGGAGCCAGCACCCGCGCGTCTTCCTCGACGTGCTGAAGACCGGCGAAACCGTCTGCCCGTATTGCAGCACCAAGTACGTGTTCACGGGCGAAGCGCCCAAGGGTCATCACTAAGCTTCGGACGGCGGAGCCGGATATTTCATCCGGGCCCGCCGTTTTCGCATGAAGAAAGCGCTGATCGTCGCCCCTTCCTGGATCGGCGACACCATCATGGCACAGCCGCTGTTTGCCCGGCTGCACGCCAAACACCCCGGTTTTCAGCTCGATGCCCTGGCCCCGCGCTGGGTGGCGCCGGTCTTGCGGCGCATGGACGAAATCGGCGACGTCATCGACAGCCCGTTCGGCCACGGCCAGCTGTCGTTGAAGCCGCGCTGGAAACTGGCCCGGCAACTGGCCGCCCGCGGCTACGATGCGGTCTATGTCCTGCCCAATTCGCTGAAATCGGCCCTGATCCCATTCCTGGCCGGCATCCCGCAACGGATAGGCTTCACCGGCGAATCGCGCTACGGCCTGATCAATGTCCGGCATACGCTGGATAAGCTGGCCTTGCCGCTGATGGTCGAGCGCTTCGCCCAACTGGCCGAAGCCCCTGGCGCCCCGCTGCCCAGACCGATTTTTCACCCGAAAATCCGGTCGACCGCAAGCGACCAGCAGCAGACCCTGGCCGAACTCGCCATCGAGCGCCCCGCCCGCATCGTCGCCTTCTGCCCGGGCGCCGAATACGGCCCGGCCAAGCGCTGGCCGGCGGCGCACTTTGCCGAGCTGGCCAAGTCACTGGCCGAACGGAACTGCACCATCTGGCTGTTCGGCTCGCCGAAGGATCAAGCGGTGGCCGAGGAAATTTCCCGCCTCGCCCCCGGCCTCTGTCGCAACCTGTGCGGCGCCACCTCGCTCAGCCAGGCCGTCGACCTGCTGGCCCTGGCCGACCTGGTGGTCTGCAACGACTCCGGACTGATGCACGTCGCCGCCGCCGTCGGTCGCCCGCTGATCGCCCTCTACGGCTCGTCGTCACCCGGTTTCACGCCACCACTCTCTGATCAGGCCGACATCCTTAGCCTCAAGCTCGAGTGCAGCCCGTGCTTCAAGCGCGACTGCCCGCTCGGCCATCTCGACTGCCTCAACCGGCTTTCTCCGCAAACGGTGCTGGAAGCCGCCCTGCAACGGATACCTCAATGAGCAAGCCCACCGCCTACGCCGCCCCCGAAGATGTCGAACAGGCCTTCTACGAAGCCCTGATCAAGGGCGATGCCGACCTGATGATGCTGCTCTGGGCCGAGGACGAGGACACCCTGTGCGTGCACCCGACCGGCGTCCGCCTGCAAGGGCTGAGCGCCATTCACGAGAGCTGGCGCGGCATCTTCGGCAATGCCAGGCTGCGCGTGCAGGCCGACCAGATTGCTCACTGGCATGGCGGCGTGCTGGCCATCCATCACCTGACCGAAATCCTCTTCGTCGGCGACGATCCCAGTCCGCACGGCCCGCTGCACGTCACCCACGTCTATGCCCGCGGCGCCCACGGCTGGCGCCTGGTCAGCCGGCATGCCTCGGCGGCCGACGACGGTCATCAGGCGATGGCCGACGCGGTGCCGCACACCCTGCATTGAAGCCCTACCATGCTCCGGCCTGGCTGCCCGGCGGCCACGCCCAAACGCTGTGGCCACTGCTCATCAAGCCGCGCCCGCCCAAATTGCGTCGGGAACGGTGGACAACGCCGGATGGCGACTTCATCGATGTCGACCACCTCGACGCCGCCGCCGACGCACCGCTGCTCGTTCTCTTCCACGGCCTCGAAGGCAGCGCCCGCAGCCACTACGCCATTTCCACCGCCCTTGCCTGCAAGAAAGCCGGCTGGCGCCTGGCCCTGCCGCATTTTCGCGGCTGCTCGGGCGAACTCAACCGGCGGCCACGCGCCTACCATTCCGGCGACTCGGCCGAGATCGACTGGATCCTGCGTCGACTGCACGCCACCAACCACGGCGGCAAACTGCACGCGGCCGGCGTCTCGCTGGGCGGGAATGCGCTGCTCAAATGGGCCGGCGAACAGGGGCATGCGGCCGGCGATATCGTCAGCGGCGTCGCCGCCATCTGCGCCCCGCTCGATCTCGCCGCCTGCGGCCACCATTTGGCGCATGGCTTCAACCGCATCTATACACGACATTTCCTGACTACACTGAAAGCCGTGTCCGCCACCCGTCTGCAACACTTTCCGGGCTTGTTCGACGAAACCCGCATGCGGGCGGCGATCAATCTCTACCAGTTCGACGATGCGGTGACCGGCCCGGTGCACGGCTTTGCCGGTGCCGACGACTACTGGCGGCGCTGTTCGGCCAAACCTTTCCTGAAATCCATCGCCGTGCCCTGTCTTGCGGTCAACCCGAAAAACGATCCCTTTTTGCCGGCCCGCTACCTGCCGACCGCCAGCGAAGTCAGCCCCTGCGTCCGCCTTGAACAGCCGGCCGGCGGCGGTCATGTCGGCTTCGTCAGCGGCGCCTTCCCGGGAAATCTGGACTGGCTGGCGCAAAGACTCTTACACTTCTTTCTTTTCGAAACGGCATAAATCCCCATGAGCCAACTCCCCGCAGAAATCTTCAAGGCCTACGACATCCGGGGCATCGTCAACAAGTCGCTGACCGCCGACGTCGTGCGCCAAATCGGCCACGCCCTCGGTTCGCTGGCCGCCGAGCAGGGCCAGAGCGCCATCGCCGTCGGCCGCGACGGCCGCCTGTCCGGACCGGAACTGGCCGGCGCGCTGATGGACGGCATCTGCGCCGCCGGCATCGACGCCATCGACGTCGGCTGCGTGCCGACCCCGGTCACCTATTTCGCCGCCTACGAACTGGGTTGCCACTCCTGCGTGTCGGTCACCGGCAGCCACAACCCGCCCGACTACAACGGCCTGAAAATGGTCATCGGCGGCACGACGCTGGCTCTCGATGCCATCCAGGATTTGAAAAAACGCATCGAAGCCGGCAATCTCAAACACGGTCAGGGCAAACGCACATCGGCCGACGTGCTCGGCGCCTACGTCGAGCGCATCGTCGGCGACGTCAATCTGGCCCGGCCGATGAAGATCGTCATGGACTGCGGCAACGGCGTGGCCGGCGCCATCGCCCCCGAATTGTTCAAGCGCCTCGGCTGCGACATCGTGCCGCTCTACTGCGAAGTGGACGGCAATTTCCCGAACCACCACCCGGACCCGTCCAAGCCGGAAAACCTGAAAGACGTCATCCAGGCGCTGCAGGACACCGATGCCGAGATCGGCATCGCCTTCGACGGCGACGGCGACCGCCTTGGGGTGGTCACCAAGGACGGTGAAATCATTTTCCCGGATCGCCAGCTGATGCTGTTCGCCGCCGACGTGTTGTCGCGCGTGCCCGGCGGCACGGTGATCTACGACGTCAAATGCACGCGCCTGCTCGCCCCCTGGATCAAACAGCACGGCGGCGTGCCGCTGATGTGGAACACCGGCCACGCGCTGGTCAAGGCCAAGCTCAAGGAAACCGGCGCCCCGCTGGCCGGCGAGATGTCCGGCCACACCTTCTTCAAGGAACGCTGGTTCGGCTTCGACGACGGCCTGTACACCGGTGCCCGCCTGCTCGAAATCCTGTCGGCTGCGGTCGACGCCAATCCGGTGCTGAAAAACCTGCCCAATTCGCCGTCCACACCGGAACTGAACATCAAGATGGCCGAGGGCGAGCCCTTCGCGCTGCTCGACAAGCTGAAGGCCGATGGCAAGTTCGATGGTGCCGAGGAAATCATCACTATCGACGGCGTGCGCGTCGAGTACGCCGACGGTTTCGGCCTGGCCCGGCCGTCGAACACCACGCCGGTCGTCGTGCTGCGCTTCGAAGCCGACAACGCCGCCGCGCTGGAGCGCATCCAGGCCGCCTTCCGCCAGGCGCTGAGCGCCGTCTGGCCGGGCATTCAGCTGCCGTTTTAAGGAACCTTCGTGAGCGACACCGCTGCCGACCAGCTCTTCCTCGGCCGCCAGGCCATCCTGGACCGCGAGCAGCGGCTGTTCGCCTACGAACTGCTGTTTCGCAACGGCAGCCGCAATGCGGCCGATGTCACCTGCGGCGTGCAGGCAACCGCCACCGTCATCGCCAACGCCTTCAGTGAGCTGGGCGTCGAAGCAGCGCTCGGCAGTTGCCGCGGCTTCATCAATATCGATGAGGAATTCCTGTTCAGCGACCTGCTGGAGCTGCTACCACGCCAGTCGGTGGTGCTGGAAATCCTCGAAACGGTGCCGCCAACTGCGGCGGTGATCGAACGCTGCACGGCCTTGAAAGCGGCCGGCTTCACGCTTGCGCTGGACGACGTCATCCAGCTCGAACCGGAGTTTGCCGAGTTGCTGGCGCTGGTCGACGTGGTCAAGGTCGACATCCAGCCGCTGTCGCGCATCCAGCTGATGCAGCTGGTCATGAAACTGAAGCCGCTGGGCAAGACCTTGCTGGCCGAAAAGGTCGATTCCCGCGAACAGATGGAGCAATGCCTGAAACTGGGCTTCTCGCTGTTCCAGGGCTACTACTTCGCCAAGCCGATCATCATCGCCGGCAAGAAGCTCGACCATTCGCAACTGTCGCTGATGAAGCTGATGGGTCTGCTGCTTGGCGATGCCGCCACCGCCGAACTGGAAGAAGCGCTGAAGCCGGAACCCGGCCTGACCATGAACCTGCTGCGCATGACCAACTCGGTCGGCGGCGGGGCCAGCGAGCAGATCACCTCGCTGCGCCACGCCATCACCGTGCTTGGCCGCCGCCAGTTGCAGCGCTGGCTGCAACTACTGGTCTTCGCCTCCAACAAGCAGGGCGGGACGGCCAACCCGCTGCTGCTGATCGCCGCCACCCGCGGCCGCCTGATGGAACTGCTGGCCGCCGAACTACACCCCGACGACCGCAGCTTCGCCGACCAGGCCTTCATGGTCGGCATCATGTCGTTGATGCCGGCGCTGGTTGGCCTGCCGATTGCCGACATCGTCGCCCCGCTCGGCCTGTCCGGCAACGTGAAAGACGCCCTGTGCACCGGCAACGGCCAACTCGGCGACCTACTGCAACTGGCCGAAAGCAGCGAAGACGGCGACCTAGACAAGCTCACCGGCAGTCTGGCCCGCCTGCCCGGCCTCGGCGCCAAAGCACTCAACCGCGCGCAAACGCAAGCTCTGCTGTGGGCCGGCAGCATCGGACAGGAATCGAGTACCTGAACCGGGCCGGTTACCAAGCGGCACACACCGAAACACCGCGTCACGCCACATTCTGCAATACTGCCGCCTCACTCATCCATTGCCGACCATGAACGACCCACTTCGCTCCCTGCATGCCGCTAACCCGCCGCAAGGCATCGTCGCCAAGACTTTTGCCTTCCTGCTAACCCTCGTCGTGATCGTCGTCGGCCTGATGTTCTCGGTAGTCGCGCTGGCCGTCGTCGCCATCGGCGGCCTGGCCATCTGGGGCTGGCTGCGCTGGAAAACGCGCCACCTGCGCCGGGCAATGGCGGACCGACCGGTCCCGGAGTTTCGCGCAGCGGACGGCATCATCGATGGCGTCGCCGTGCGCGTCGATGACGCGGAATCACCGCCCGCCCGGCCGTAACCCCTGCCCCCACTTGCCTGCGGTCAACGGCCAAAAGAACAAAAAAATGGCACAGCGCAGGCTGTGCCATTTTTTCCAAACGACTGAAACTCAGCGCAACTTCGGATTCATCGAACCGCGGTTGTAGTCCTTGTCGCCGGGCATGATGTTGCGCCCGAAGCCGCCGATCAGGAGCCCCTGAGCCTCGATGGGGCGCGTCCTGTTTTCCGGGTACTCGGCCGCCCGTTGCTGGGCCTCGGCCGCCTTGGCGGCATCGGCAAACTCCCAGCGCCCATTCGGAAACAGACGCACCTTGTGGCCATCGGCGGTCGTTGCCTCAAGCGGCGTGCGATCCAGCTCGGCAGCAAAACAAGGAGCAGCCGCCAGCGCCAGCATCAGGGCGCAAGCCGCTCTCACAGCTTACCTTCGACCCAGGCGCCGACCGAAGCCAGTGCCGCCGGCAGGTTTTCCGGCTGGGTGCCGCCGGCCTGCGCCATGTCGGGGCGGCCGCCGCCCTTGCCGCCGACCTGCTGGGCGACCAGGTTGACCAGTTCGCCGGCCTTGACCTTGCCGGTCAGGTCGGCGGTAACGCCGGCAATCAGCGTCACCTTGCCATCGACCACCGAAGCCAGCACGAGGGCCGCCGACTTCAGCTTGTCCTTCAGCTTGTCCATGGTTTCGCGCAACGCGGTGGCATCGGCGCCTTCCAGCATCGCCGCCAGCACCCTGGCGCCCTTGATGTCGACTGCCTGAGCGGCAAGGTCGTCGCCCTGAGCGGCGGCCAGCCTGGACTTCAGACGGGCCAGTTCCTTTTCCAGGGAACGCAGGTTATCGAGGATGCCGACCACACGCTCGGCCATCTCCTCCGGCTGCGTCTTCAGCAGGGCCGACACGCCCTGAACGCGGCGCTCCTGATCCTGCACGTAGCGCAAGGCGTTATTGCCGGTGACCGCCTCGACGCGGCGCACGCCAGCGGCAACGCCGGCTTCGGAGAGGATCTTGAACAGGCCGATGTCGCCGGTGCGGGCGATGTGGGTACCGCCGCACAATTCCTTCGACGAACCGATCGCCACGACCCGCACCTCGTCGCCATACTTTTCGCCGAACAGCATCATGGCGCCGGATTTCTGCGCATCGTCGATGCCCATCACGCGCGACTCGGTCGCCGCATTGGCCAGAATCTCGTTATTGACGATTTCCTCGACTTCGCGGATTTCCTCGGCGGTCATCGGCTGGCTGTGAGCGAAGTCGAAGCGGGTCTTGTCCGGATCGACCTGCGACCCCTTCTGCTGCACGTGCTGGCCGAGTACTTCGCGCAGGGCCTTGTGCATCAGGTGGGTTACCGAGTGGTTGCGGGCAGTGGCGCTGCGCGCCGCGACATCAACCTTGGCGGCGACATCCTGGCCGACCGCCAGCTTGCCGGTCTTGAGCACGCCATGGTGACCGAAGACGGTGGCCTGGATCTTCAGGGTATCTTCGACGGCGAAGATGCCTCCGCTCCCCTTCAGTTCGCCCCGATCGCCGACCTGGCCGCCGGATTCGGCGTAGAACGGCGTATGGTCGAGCACGACGACGCCCAGATCGCCCTCGTGCAATTCTTCGACGGCTGCCCCGTCCTTGTACAGCGCCAGCACTTTGCCCTTGGCCTCCAGCGACTCGTAGCCGTGGAAAACACTGGCCGGGCCGTCGTATTCCAGATTGGCCGCCATCTTGAACTTGCCGGCGGCGCGCGCCTGTTCCTTCTGGCGGGCCATCGCCGCATCGAAGGCGGCGCCGTCGACGGTGATACTGTGTTCGCGGCAGATGTCCTGGGTCAGGTCGAGCGGGAAGCCATAGGTATCGTGCAGCTTGAAGGCGGTTTCGCCGTTGAACAGCTGGACGCCCTTGGTCGCCATGTCGGCCAGTTCCGCATCAAGGATGGCCATGCCGTGCTCGATGGTGGCGAAGAAGCGGTCTTCCTCCTGCTTCAGGGTGGCGACGATGCGAGCCTGGTTCTGCACCAGCTCCGGGTAGGCCGAGCCCATTTCGCCGACTAGATCGGGCACCATCTTGTGGAAGAAGGCAGCACGCGCGCCGAGCTTGTAGCCGTGGCGGATGGCGCGGCGGATGATGCGGCGCAGCACGTAGCCGCGACCTTCATTGCCCGGAATGACGCCGTCGGCCAGCAGGAAGGAACAGGCGCGGATATGGTCGGCCAGCACCTTGAGCGACGGCGAATCGAGGTCGGCGTCGCTGGTTTCTCGCGCCGCGGCCTTGATCAGGCTCTGGAACAGGTCGATTTCATAATTGGCATGGACCCCTTGCAGCACGGCCGAGATGCGTTCCAAACCCATGCCGGTGTCGACCGACGGCTTGGGCAGCGGGTGCATGACCCCGGCTTCGTCGCGGTTGAACTGCATGAACACGTTGTTCCAGATTTCGATGAACCGGTCGCCGTCTTCGTCCGGCGATCCCGGGGGGCCGCCCCAGTGCTTCTCGCCGTGATCGTAGAAGATTTCGGTGCACGGGCCGCAGGGGCCGGTGTCGCCCATCATCCAGAAATTGTCGGAGGCGTAGCGGGCACCCTTGTTGTCGCCGATGCGGATGACGCGCTCGGCCGGCACGCCGATTTCCCTGGTCCAGATATCGTAGGCCTCGTCATCTTCCGCATAGACGGTGATGGTCAGCTTGTCCTTGGGCAGCTTGTAGACCTCGGTCAGCAGTTCCCAGGCGTAGGTGATGGCATCGCGCTTGAAATAGTCGCCAAACGAGAAGTTGCCGAGCATCTCGAAAAAGGTGTGGTGGCGCGCGGTGTAGCCGACATTTTCCAGATCGTTGTGCTTGCCGCCGGCGCGCACGCATTTCTGCGAGGTGGTCGCCCGCGTGTAAGGCCGCTTGTCGAAACCGAGGAAGACATCCTTGAACTGGTTCATGCCGGCATTGGTAAACAACAGGGTCGGGTCTTCGTGTGGCACCAGCGAAGAGGAGGAGACGATCTGGTGGCCCTTGGCGGCGAAGAAGTCGAGGAATTTCTGGCGGATGTCGGAGCTTTTCATGAGCTGGCGGCCTCAAAGGCGGGAATGCGGAATCCGTGATTTTAAATGAAAGCCGCCGGCTTCACATGTATGACGTATCCACGCGCAGCACCGGCCAAAACAAAAACCCGCCGGGCGGCGGGTTCGGTTGGCAGCCAGTCAGCACTTCAGCGGCGACGCTGGCGGTCCACCCGGCCATTGTGGTTGTAATCGTGCTGGCGATCATGCTTTTGCTGGTTGATATTGCGACTCTGTTCATTCTGGGCATGTTGCAGGCGGGCGCGCTCCTGGCGAGTCACTACTCCATCCGAATTGGCCCGGGCTTCCATGTTATCGACGCGCAGCTGGCCACGCTGCAGATGGTTCGCCTCGCGCTGGGTCAAGCTGCCGGAATTGACGCCCTGCTGAATGCGGGCCTCCTGGTTGGCCTGGCGCTGGTCGACACGCGGGGTGCCGGTTTGAGCCAAAGCTGCCAGAGGCAAAATGATGCAAAGTGCGGCAAGCGTCTTGGTCATCTTCATGATTTCCTCCTTTATCCGGGTGAATTCCTTGTACGCCATTAAAAAGCAAAAGCAGGTAAAGATCAGCTTCCAAAATGCAAGGCTTTGTAAGCAGCTGTTTCCGCTCCAAACAAGTCCAGCTGATCGGTGAACAGCGAACTGACGCCGCGCGCCAGCAGGCTTGCCGCCTGCTCCGGCCGGTTGACCGTATAGCACAGCAACGGAATCCGCCGGGCTTGCGCCTCGACGAGCACCGCGTCGGACAAGTACTCGGCAGCGCAATGCAGCGAAACCGCCTGCAAGCGTTGCCGGTCGTCCAGCCAATCGCCCGGCACGACCTCGTAGAGCAGCCCGCGCGGCAGCGCCGGCGCCAGATCGCGCGCCACGGCGAGCGCGGCTGGCGAAAACGACGACAGCAGCGGCGGCACAGGCCCCCGCCAACAATCGGCAAGCTGGCGGACCACCCGTTCGGCGGTACGTTCCTCCTGACCGGCGGCCGGCTTGATTTCAACATTGGCCCACAGGCCGAGCCGGGCACACAGCGTACAGGCCTGGTGCAAGGTGGGAAGGGGTTCGCCGCCACCGGCATCGAGGGCGAACAACACGGCATCCTGCGTTTCGCTCACCCGGCCGCAGCCGTTGGTCGTCCGCTCCAAAGTTTCGTCGTGAATGAGCAGTGGCGTACCGTCGCCCGACAGCATGACGTCGAACTCGACGGCGCGGAAGCCGAGCCTGGCGGCCAGGCGAATGCCGGCCAGGGTATTTTCTGGGGCCAGCGAACCGCCGCCGCGATGGGCTATCCAGCGCGGCGGCGACCAACCCATCAGAAGGGCTGCGACTTCTTCAACGCCGGTTTGGCGCCGAGCACCGCGTTACCGCGGCTGACTGCCGTATCCAGCGCCGCCTTGGCCGGCTTCTGATTGTCCCACACCGCTTCCAGTTCTTCGCTGGCGATGATGCGCACGGCGTCGATATTGGCCACCCGAATCGGCGGCTTGGCGCCGTTGCCGTTCAACGAGGCGTAGGCCACCTGCAAGGTCCGGTCGCTGTCGCCGAGAATCTGACTGCGCGCCGAGGCGCGCACGGCATTGGTCAGCGGCAGCTGGCCGTAGTGGCGCACCATCTCGATCTGGATTTCCGGCTTCAGCAGGTAGGCGATGAACCTGGCCGCCATCTTGTATTCGGCCGGCGAGCGCCCTGCCCCGGCCCACAGCGATGCACCATCGGCCAGCGTATGCTGGCGGCCGCCGTAAACGTCGTCGTGGTAGGGCAAGGGCGCAACCCCCAGCTCGACCCCCTTGGCTTCACGGAATTCGGTGTGTTCCCACGAATCGGTGGTGATCATCGCGCACTCGCCGTTCTGGAACTTGGCGTTGGCTTCGGCGCGCCGGCCGAACAGGCGGAAATAACCGGCCTTGGTCCAGGTCGCCATCATCGCGATGTGCTTGACCTGAGGCAGCCCGTTGAAAGTAAGCACGCCCTTGTCGGTCACCGCCGGCACACCGGACAGTGCGCTGACGTTGTCCAGATGCACCCAGACCGGCCAGGACGAGGTGTACGGGCACTGATAGCCGGCATCCTGCAACTTGTCGAGGACGCCCTGCATTTCGAACCAGGTCTTGGGCGGCTGCTCCGGATCGAGCTTGGCCCGGCGCAGCGCATTCTTGTTGTAGAACAGCACCGGCGTCGAATAGGCGATCGGCAGACTGACCAAACGCCCCTTGTCATCGACCGAACCAGCCTTCAGGTCGGCCGACAGGTCACCGGCGTTGAGCGGTTCCTTGGCCTTGGCCATCATCTGGTAGAGCGGCACGAATTTGCCGGGCGAAGACAGCACCTCTTCGATATCGTAGCGGCGCACCAGATTGAGCGGCGCCGGCTTGGCGCCCTTCTCGAGGCGAACCAGTTTCACCATGCCGGACTTGTTTTCCTTGTTGAAGCGCTCGACCAATTCCTGAAGGCGTTCCTCGCCCAACTGCCCGAGGTTGTGCGCCAGTTCAAACTCGGCCGCCACGGCCGGTGCGGGCTCGGGCTTGGCGACAGCCTTGGCCGGTTTGGCCGCCTGCGCGGAAAAGGTCAGGGCGAGACCGACGGCGACAATCAGGGGGCGGATCAGGTGAGACATGGGTACTCCAGCTACTTATACGAAGAGCGGCATTATAGCGCTGCGCTTGCGGCCACTATACAAGCGGCGGATAATGACCAGAGGATAAGGAGAACACCATGAACCGCTATCAGCGCACCGTCCTTTCCCTGGCAGCCATCAACGCCCTGCTCATGCTGCTCTTCCCGCCATTCAACAACCAGCCGCTGGCGCGCGGCCTGTTCCCGTCCTTCGACGGCTTTTATCCGTTGTTCAGCACCTGGGGCAGCAAACCCGTGCACGAAGGCCTGCTCTTTCTCGAAATCGTCTGGCTGCTGTGCAACACGCTGGCCGCCTGGCTCGCCCTGCAACACAGGGGCGACGAGGAGGTTCCACGCTTCCGCTTGATTTCCGGCATTGGCCTGTTCGCTGCGGTCAACGGCCTGCTGGTCAGCCTTTTCCCACCTTTCGAACCCTATTCCGGCATCTACGCCAGCGGCGGCAGCTTCGACAGCTTCTATTTCATCTTCGGCGACCGCTCGCACCGCGCCATTTTCATGCCCATGCTGCAACTCGAATACCTGTGGATAGGCATCAACGCGCTGAGCCTGATGCTCTTTTTCGGCGCACTCGCCCGCCACGACCAGCGTAACTGCGAACAAATCCTCGATCTCGCCGACCACCTGCCGGAAGCCACCGTCCGGCAACTTGCGCATGAACTCGAAGTACGTGCCACGACTCACCGACCACCCCGCTAGCCGCACGGAGCCGGCCATCCATTATTTTCGCGAATGTGCGAAAATTACCGGCATGAACAAGTCCATTTTCCTCATTCTTGCCGGCACCCTGGCCCTGAGTGGCTGCGAACAGGTCGGCAAGCAGCTCGGACTG
>Ga0316605_10000799_pt1 | contig 19525 bp, 14 predicted proteins | sample OWC_soil_day20_n_FD_207666 | JGI IMG/M metagenome (GOLD analysis project Ga0316605, IMG submission 207666) | Wetland soil microbial communities from Old Woman Creek delta, Ohio, United States - OWC_soil_day20_noCT | ecosystem: Environmental > Terrestrial > Soil > Wetlands | place: USA: Ohio...
TAAGCAATGCCTGTTTCTGTTCAGGTTCATAACCAAGCGCCTCGATACCGAGCGTGGCCGAACTGGGATCCAGAATACGGCAGACAATTTTTTCACCCTGCAAGGTCGGCAGGGTGCTGACGCGGAAATCGATGGCGCGTGTCTTGGAGAGCACCAAACGCATCCGTCCATCCTGAGGAATGCGTTTTTCCGCAATATTAAGCCGTGAAATCACCTTGATGCGCGACGCCAGCTTGTCCTTGATGGCCAGCGGCGGCTGGGCGACCTCGCGCAAAATACCATCGACCCGGAAGCGGATACGGTAAAACTTTTCGTAGGGTTCAAAATGGATATCCGAGGCGCCGTCATTGATGGCATCCAGCAATATTTTTTGCAGGAATTTGACCACTGGTGCATCGTCGACTTCCAGCGTAGCCGCGTCATCAGCACTGCTGGCAGCAGCCGCTTCTTCATCGAGGAAATCAAGATTGACGTCCTCGCTGACCATGCTTTTCAGGGTTTCAGCGGCAGATTCAGACTGCTTGGATATCCAGGGAACAAGCTTCGGCTCCTCGACCACAATCGGGTCGACCGCCAACCCGGTCTGAAAACGGATTTCATCGAGCGCCCGCAGATTGGTCGGGTCTGCTATCGCGATGGAAAGTCGATTGCCGCGCTTGAACAAGGGCACGACCCGGTGTGCTGCGATCAATTTGCGGTCAATGGCATTGGCCGGAATGTGCGCATCGTCAAAAGCGGCGAGATCGAGCAGAGGATAACCAAAGGTATCGGCCACAAACTTGGCAACCTCCAAGGGTGTGGCTTTTTTACTTCTGGAAAGCTGTTCGATAAAACTGATGCGGTCAGCCGTAGCCTGTGCCTGCAGTTGTTCGGCCTCGTCTTCCTTCAGGCGGCCGGCCTGAATCATGGCGCGCGCCAAGCCACTCACGGGAGAATTTGGAGGATTGGCGGCCATCAGTGTCTGTTGAATGCTGGATACATCCTCCGATGATGCTACGTCAAGCGCCTTTTGTAAAGAATCTACAAGCCTCAGGACTGCGGTCGAAAGAGCTTTGCGGTGCGCACGCTACGGTCTTGGGTCTGCAACACCTCGACCTGGACTCCAGCGATCTTGAAACTGACCCCGGTTTCGGGAATATCCTGAAAATGCTCAAGAATGAGCCCGTTCAAAGTTTTTGGCCCATCGACCGCAAAATCAAGCCCGAGCAACCGGTTGATTTCGCGCAGTGATCGCGCGCCATCGACTACTGCGCAATCTTCGGCATCCCAGGCCAGCACAAGGTTTTGAGCGGGCAATACGCTTGTAAACCGGCCAACGATTTCATCAATAATGTCCTGCATGACCAGCAATCCAAGAATCTCGCCATACTCATCAATGACAAAACCGATACGTTGCCGGTTTTCCTGAAAAAACGAGAGCTGGACAATGGCTGGTGTTCCAGCCGGAATATAGTAGGGTGCTTGCAACTGTGCCCGCAAGCTTGCCTCGTCCAGTTCTCCATGCTGCATTGCGCCTATCAATCGGCGGATCGTCAATACGCCGAGCAGGCCATCAAGCGATTCACGGCAAACCGGCAAACGGCCGTGGTGGCTGGTGGACAACTGCTGGAAGACACCGTCCCAATCCTGACTCAAATCAAGAATTTCGATGGCACTACGCGGCGTCATGACATCCTCGACACTCACCACATCCAGATCCAAGAGATTGTCGAATATGGCGCGCTGCTCGGCCGGAATAAAACCGGCCGATTCCAAAACCCGATTTCGCAACTCTGCCGGCGTCAGCGCCTGATTCTCCGGCATCTGACGCGGCGACACGCGAAACAGGCGAAGCAAGACCCGGACACACAGATTGGCGAACCAAATGATTGGCGTTGCCAGATGAAGAAGCGGGATCAGAAAGTAACTGACAACCGGCGCGATTTTGTCGGCATAGGCAACACCGATCGCTTTGGCGGGAATTTCCGAAAATATCAGGAGCACAACGGTAATCGAAATCGCCCCCATAGCAAGCGCCCAGCGCGTGTCAGCAACAAGCAGCAAGGCAACACAGGCTGACAATGTCGCCGCCGCCACGTTGGTCAGGGTCTTGGCAAACAGGAGCAAGCCCATCAACCGGTCAGATTTTTCCAGCAAGGCCAAAGCCAGCTTCGCCCCGCGATGGCCGTCCTGTCCGGCCTGACGGCGAAGACGATGCGGACTGGCGCCCTTCATGGCCATCTCGGCGCTACAAAAAAGGGCGGAAATCAAAAGCAGTGCAGCCAGGAAGCCCAACAATACGGGTAACGACAAATCACTCATGTCTTGGCGCCAAGACTCACCAAGCCGGCGTGCAATGGCCTGGCAGGAGAATGCAAAAGCTGAATTACAATAGCGCCCATTGCAAAATTCTACTAGAAGCGACCCCCACATGCTCGATAACCTGACCCATCGCCTGGCGCGCGCCATGAAAACCCTCAAGGGTGAAGCGCGCCTGACTGAATCCAACATTGCCGATGCCCTGCGCGAAATCCGCATGGCACTGCTCGAAGCAGATGTTGCGCTACCGGTGGTCAGGGATTTCATCGCCAGCGTCAAGGAAAAAGCGGTTGGCGAGGAGGTCATTGGGTCGCTGTCACCCGGACAAGCGCTGGTCGGGGTCGTGCACCGCGAACTCACGGCCATCATGGGCGGAGCACATGAAGGTCTCAACCTCGCCACCCAGCCCCCGGCCATCGTCCTCATGGCCGGCCTGCAGGGCGCCGGCAAAACCACCACGGTCGGCAAGCTCGGCAAGCTCCTGAAGGAAACGCAAAAGAAAAAGGTGCTGGTAGTCTCCTGCGACGTCTATCGCCCGGCCGCCATTGAGCAGTTAAAATCAGTTGCCGCACAAGCCGGTATCGACTTTTTCCCGTCCGAAGTCGGCCAAAAACCGGAAACAATTGCAGCGGCAGCGCTCGATTGGGCCAAGCGTCACTATCACGACGTGCTGCTGGTCGATACCGCCGGCCGCTTGGCCATCGACGCTGCCATGATGGATGAAATCAAGCGCCTGCACGCCGCCTTGAAGCCGATTGAAACCCTCTTCGTCGTCGACGCCATGCTGGGCCAGGATGCCGTCAACACGGCAAAAGCCTTTGGCGAAGCCTTGCCGCTCACCGGAGTTATTCTCACCAAACTCGATGGCGACGCCCGTGGTGGCGCCGCACTGTCGGTACGCCACATCACTGGCGCCCCCCTCAAATATGCTGGTGTCGGCGAAAAACTGCATGGCCTGGAAGCCTTTCACCCCGAACGCATGGCCTCGCGCATCCTCGGCATGGGTGACGTACTCTCGCTCATCGAAGAAGCCAAAAAAGGCATCGACGAAGAAAAAGCCATTGCCTTCGCCAAAAAGCTCAAATCCGGCAAGGGGTTCGACCTCAACGACTTCAAATCGCAAATTGGTCAGATGCGCAGCATGGGCGGCCTTTCTTCGCTGATGGACAAATTGCCGGCGCAATTTGCCCAGGCGGCCGGGCAATTGCCGGCAGGCTCCGAGGACAAGATGATTCGTCGCATCGAAGGTATCATCAATTCGATGACACCAATCGAACGCGCCAAGCCCGAACTGCTAAAAGCCAGCCGCAAACGCCGCATCGCCATGGGGGCTGGCGTCCAGGTTCAGGAAATCAACCGCCTGCTCAAGCAATTCGAACAAATGCAGAAAATGATGAAACAACTGACCCAGGGCGGCATGGGCAAGCTCATGCGCAGCATGAAAGGAATGATTCCCGGCATGCGCTAATCCTGGCGTAGCGCTACCGATCCTGATTGCGCGCCATAATCCAGGACTTGATCTCCTCTAGCGGCATCGGCCTCGCATAAAGGAAGCCTTGCGCCAACGGGCAACCCAAACCACGCAAAAAACCAGCCTGTTCGCTCGTCTCCACTCCTTCGGCAACAACTGAGACACCCAGCTTTGCCCCTAGCGCCACGATCATTTCAGCAAACATCCCACCTCGGCCATTGGCGATTTCGCCAATAAAGCTCTTGTCGATTTTCAGGGCATCGATAGGTAACTGGCGCAAATGAGTCAGGGACGAAAAGCCGGTTCCAAAATCGTCGACGGCAATTCGGGCACCCGTGGTTTTGATCGCCAACAGGGTTCCGAGAACGATGCGCGGCTCGTGCATGGCGATACTCTCGGTAATTTCCAGTTCCAGTTCGCCGATATTGATGCCATGCCGACCCATGGTGCGGGCAACATCCTGCGCCATGCCACTCTGACGAAACTGCGCCATGCTGACATTGACAGCGACACGTTGCGGCGCACCCGGCAATTCGCTCAATTCGTAAAAATCGGCGCAGGCTCTATCCAGTACCCAGCGGCCAATTTCGACAATCAGGCCGGAATATTCGGCCAGCGGAACAAAAACCTCGGGCGGCTGAATGAAACCGCCGCCATCGCGCGGCCAGCGCAACAAGGCTTCGATACTGACGAGTCTGCCAGTCGCCATGTCAATCTGGGGCTGATACCAGACGGACAATGCATGCTGGGCAAAATCCTCACGCAGACGATGAATGATCTCCAGTCGCCAGCGTGTACTGTCCTCCATCTCCGGCAGAAAATAAGCGTGACTGGCGCTGATGTCGCGCTTGGCGCGATTGAGCGCGATGTTGGCACGCTTGAGTAGAATGATCCCCGACGGTTTTTCCTCCAGCATACGGCACAAACCTAGAACGACCGAGGCCGGCATGCTGTGCTCGAGGACGGAAAATGGTTCGCTGAAAATCTGGAAAATATTACCTGGATTGACCGCCTTTTCCGGACCGATCAGGCCAAAAACATCGGCACCGATGCGCGCCAGCAGACACTGGCTACCCAGACGCGCCTCCAGACGTTGCGCCACCGCGATCAGGAGGGCATTGCCGGTATCCTGACCTAGTCCGTCGTTAAGATCGGAAAAGTGTTCAAGATCGATCAAGGCGACGACAATGTCGGGGTCCTCACAAACCGCAATTTCGTTGAGATCGAGAATGAAACGGTTGCGGTTGCGCAAACCGGTGAGTGCGTCATGATAGGCCGTAAAATTGAGCTGCTCGAAAAGCTGCATGCTGCCGAGGCTGGCTGCAATGTTCGTGGCAAAAACCCGCAACAGCTGCCGCTCCTGGTCGCCTAGCGGCTGCTCCGTCAGCAAAAAAATGGCCGCTTCATTTTCGCCGTTACCGACATACAGGACGGCAGAGCGCATACCAAAACGATGTCCTCTCTCGGCCAAACAGTCTGCCACCGAGAGGGAAACATGCTCGTCGTCTACGCCAACCAACTTGCGATAGGCCAGATGCGCCAGACGACCACTGGCGCCAATAACGGAAAGATCGCCCGTCAGTCCCTCTTCTGATTCAAAATCATGCGCAGCGCAGAAAATGGCGTGTGGTTCGCAACGCAACAGCCGGCCGATTTTCTCCAGCACCAGCGCAGCAAAACGATCCACTTCGCGCACCTGCACCAGGTCAGTCGAATCCTGGATAATCAATTCGAGACTGCGCTTGTTTTCAGCAATAGTGGCAATCTGGTCGTAGGAGCGCAGCGCAGCCGAAATAGCCGTAATCAGACGTGTCCGCGTCAGCTCGCTTTTTGTGCGGTAATCGTTGATATCGTAACTGTTGAAAACCGTCAGTTCCGGCGCGTAACCAGGCTGTCCGGTGCGCAGAATAATACGCACCATTGCCATGCCAAGCTGGTCACGGATAAATTTGACGGCCTGCAAGCCAGCGTCGTCGGTTTCCATGACGACATCGAGCAAAATCACCGCAAAATCGCGATCCTTCAGCAACAAGGACTGCGCTTCCGCCCGCGAGTTGCTGTGCGTCAGCTCCAGGCGACGACCGAAAATCTCGACATGCTGCAAGGCAAAATCCGTCGCGATATGCACTTCCTGATCATCATCAACCACCAGGATGCGCCAAACCGTTTTTGGCACCCCGGTGTCAGCAACCACATCTTCATCAGGTTCCAGCACAAGATCGTCGTTGGTGCTCATTTTTTCCCCAATTGAGGGCTACTTCAGAATAGCCTTGGCCAGAAAATACCCCCCCACACCACCCAGACATTGATCAGAGCCAGCAGCACGGCAGCACTGCCCAAATCCTTGGCGCGCTTTGACAATTCATGGCGTTCGGGCGAAATACGATCAATGGCTGCCTCCACCGCTGAATTGATCAATTCAACGACCAGAACAAATATAACACTGGCCGCCAGCAGGGCACGTTCCAAGCCATTTGCGGCAAACCAAAGACCCGGAGGCAAGATCAGGGCAGCAAGGACAATCTCCTGGCGAAACGCCGCCTCGTTCCGCCAGGCTGCCGCCAAGCCTTGCATTGAATAACAAAAAGCGCGGACCAGCCGCGCCATTCCTGAAAAAGTTTTTTCCGTCAAAGGCTCATCCTCCGGGACTTTTTCGCCCCGATCCAGCAAAAGCCGGAATTACTTTTCCACTTTCTGGTTAAAGGAAGCCATCCAGGGATTCGATTTGGTCATCATCGCCATCCATGCTGAATAGGCATCAAAATAAGCCTTCATGTAGGGGGGCATGGCATCCTGCATTTTCTGCATTTCACCCTGCGTTTGTGCGACCTGTACAGGCCACCAGGGATTGGCGGTTGGCATAACATTGAACGGAAAAATACCGAACGGGAACATGGTGGCCTCCTGGAATAATTAGAAAAAATACAGGCGCCCGAATAAATCGATCTACCAAGCGTGTATAGGCTCAGTTTAGTTGATTCGCCGACAAAGGGGAATAGAAGAGCGCACCATTTCAGCTCATCGCTGCAGCAGGGAGCGCAAAAAACGCCCGGTGTGACTGGCGGCCACGCCAACCAGTATTTCCGGCGTACCCTGCGCCACGATCTCGCCACCGCCATCGCCACCCTCGGGGCCAAGGTCGATCAACCAGTCGGCCGTCTTGATCACATCCAGGTTGTGTTCGATGACAACAATCGTATTGCCATGATCAGCCAGGCGGTGCAATACCGTCAGCAACATTTCGATATCCTGAAAATGCAGGCCGGTGGTAGGCTCATCGAGAATATAAAGGGTGCGGCCGGTATCACGCTTGGAGAGCTCCAGCGCTAATTTGACCCGCTGCGCCTCGCCACCGGAAAGCGTCGTGGCACTTTGGCCGAGGGTAACGTAGGAAAGGCCAACATCGACCAAGGTTTGCAATTTGCGCGCAAGAACCGGCACAGCATCGAAAAATTCGCGCGCCTGCTCGACCGTCATGCCGAGAATTTCCTGAATATTCTTGCCCTTGTAGCGAATTTCCAGGGTTTCCCGGTTATAGCGCTGGCCGTGGCAGACATCGCAGGGGACGTAAATATCCGGCAAAAAATGCATTTCGACTTTGATCAGGCCATCGCCTTGACAAGCTTCGCAGCGTCCGCCCTTGACGTTGAAGGAGAAGCGGCCGGGGCCATAGCCGCGTGCCCTGGCTTCCGGCACACCGGCGTAGAGATCACGAATCGGTGTCATCAAGCCGGTATAGGTGGCAGGATTGGAGCGCGGCGTGCGGCCAATCGGCGACTGGTCGACACTGATGACCTTGTCGAAGGCTTCCAGTCCGCTAATTTCCTCATGCGCGGCCGGTTCGGTATTGGAGCCGTAAAGATGCTTGGCGGCTCTGGCATACAGGGTGTCGTTGATCAGCGTCGATTTGCCGGAACCGGAAACGCCGGTGATGCAGGTAAATAAACCGCGCGGAATTTCGACGCTGATGTTTTTCAGGTTGTTGCCGCTGGCGCCAACAATCTTGCAAGTATTGGCTTTATCGAAAGGGCGTCTATTTTTCGGTACAACAATCTTTTTCTGGCCGGACAGGTAAGCACCGGTCATTGATAGCGGGTTGGTGGCGATCTGCGTCGCCGTGCCCTCCGCCACAATATGGCCGCCATGCACACCAGCGCCTGGCCCGACATCGACTATGTAATCGGCAGCCCGCATGGCTTCTTCGTCATGTTCGACAACAATGACGGTGTTACCGATGTCGCGCAACTGGCAAAGCGTCTGCAACAGGCGAGCATTGTCGCGCTGATGCAGGCCGATGGAAGGCTCATCGAGCACATACATGACACCAGTGAGGCCGGAACCGATTTGCGAGGCCAGACGAATGCGCTGCGACTCTCCACCGGAGAGCGTTTCCGCCGAACGTTCGAGACAAAGGTAATCAAGGCCAACGTTGATCAGGAAAGACAGCCGCGCCGTGATTTCCTGCAGGATTTTGTCGGCCACTTGCGCCTTATTTCCACTCAATTGCAGATTCTGGAAATAGCGACGCGCTTCGCCGAGCGGCAGGCGGTTGATGTCATGCAGCGTCTTGTCACCAACACGCACATGGCGCGCCTCGGTGCGCAACCGTGTTCCAGCGCAATGCGGGCAAGACGTGTTGCTGATGTACTTGGACAACTCCTCGCGCACCATGGCCGAATCGGTTTCGCGGTAGCGCCGCTCCAGGTTGGGAATAATGCCCTCGAAAGTATGATCGCGATCGAAGCTCTTCCCCTTTTCGTTGAGGTATTGAAAGCGGATGACCTGACGGCCGGAGCCGTGCAAAACGACCTGCTGTACGGCTTCCGGCAAGGACTGGAAAGGTGTTTCGACATCAAAGCTGAAATGCTGGGCGAGCGAAACCAGCATCTGGAAATAGAACTGGTTACGTTTGTCCCAGCCACGAATGGCGCCGGCAGCGAGCGAAAGCTGGGGATGGACAACCACCCGCTTGGGGTCAAAAAACTGGATGACGCCCAGGCCATCGCACTTCGGGCAGGCACCCATCGGATTGTTGAAGGAAAAGAGGCGGGGCTCCAGTTCCGATAAGCTATAGGAACACGCCGGACAGGCAAAGCGGGCCGAAAACAGATGCTCGCCGCCGCTTTCCATTTCCAGCGCAATCGCCCGGCCATCCGCGTGACGCAAGGCAGTTTCGAACGATTCGGCTAGGCGCTGGCGCATGTCGTCGCGCACTTTGAGGCGATCGACAACGACATCGACGCTGTGTTTTTGTGTTTTGGCCAGTTTGGGCAGTGCGTCAAGTTCATACACCTTGCCATCAACACGCACCCGCGCGAAACCCTGCGCCCGCAATTCATCGAAAAGATCGAGTTGTTCGCCCTTGCGGTCAGCGATGACCGGCGCCAGGATCATCAGCCGGGTTTCCGGCGGCAGCGCCAGCACATGGTCAACCATCTGCGACACCGTCTGCGCCTGCAAGGGCAACTGATGCTCCGGGCAATAGGGCGTGCCGGCACGGGCAAACAACAGGCGTAGGTAATCGTGGATTTCGGTCACCGTGCCAACGGTCGAACGCGGGTTATGGTTGGTCGACTTCTGCTCGATAGCAATTGCGGGCGACAACCCCTCGATCAAATCAACGTCGGGCTTTTCCATCAATTGCAGGAACTGTCGGGCGTAGGCCGACAGCGACTCGACATAGCGGCGCTGCCCCTCAGCATAAAGCGTATCGAAAGCCAGCGAAGACTTGCCGGAACCGGAAATGCCGGTAATCACGGTCAAGCGATTGCGGGGCAGATCCAGACTAATATTCTTGAGATTGTGCGTGCGTGCACCGCGAACGCGGATTTCGTCCATAATCACTCGGAACGGTTGGGCAACCGCCGACTATAACAATATTCAGGGCTGCGCGCCGGACAGACTGAGTTTTGATTCAGGAAGAGGTCAGCCGGCCTCACCCGCTTCGTTTTCCCATGCCAGCATCCGTTCGCAATAGCGCGCGATCAAATCCACTTCAAGATTGACCTGGCTGCCCGGCTTGAGGTGTTTCAGCGTGGTCACTTCCAGGGTATGCGGAATCAGGTTGATGGTGAAATCATCACCTTGCACTTCATTGGTCGTCAGGCTGCAGCCATCGACCGTCACCGAGCCCTTGCGCGCAATGTATTTTGAGAGCGCATGCGGGGCGCGGATTTCGAGCAGGCGATTATCACCGATGAGGTCGAAGCGCAGCACTTCGCCAACGCCATCGACATGCCCGGAAACCAGGTGGCCACCCAGACGATCAGACAGGCGCAAGGCCTTTTCCAGATTGATTTCACCCGGAGCGCCCAGACCGGCCGTACAGGAGACTGTTTCGCCGGAGACATCGACCATGAATTTGTTGCCATCGATTTCAACCACCGTCAGGCAAACCCCGGCACAGGCAATTGAGTCGCCAGAACCAACATCTTCCAGACCCAGTTCGCCCGCTTCAACGGTCAGGCGAAAACCAACGCTACGCGGCGTCACTTCGGTAATACGGCCAACGGCCGCCACAATGCCAGAAAACATGCCAGAACCCTCGTCAATACTGGACAATCGAAAATCAGGCCGCATTTTATCACCCATCATTGCCCCAACTTGCGATAATGTCGTGCTTCGGCAAATCTTTTCATCGCCACGCATCACCTTTGGAGACTATCGAATGAAAAAAGCCCTGCTCGCTGCCCTGCTGACCGCCCTTTCCACCGCCGTTTTAGCGGACATCAACATCGGCGTCACCGTTTCCGCCTCGGGTCCTGCCGCTTCGCTCGGCATCCCGGAAAAAAACAGCTTTGCCTTTTTGCCCACCACCGTCGCCGGCCAGAAAATCAATTACATCATTCTCGATGACGCCTCCGACACCACCACCGCCGTCAAGAACACCAAGAAGCTGATTTCGGAACACAAGGTCGATGCCATTGTAGGCTCCACCACGTCCCCCAACTCACTGGCCATGATCGACGCCGCCGCCGAAGGCGAAACACCGATGATCGCCATGGCCGCCGCCGCCCGCATCGTCGAGCCTATGGATGCCAAGCGCTACTGGGTTTTCAAGAACGCCCAGAACGACCCGCACATGGCCACCGCCATCGTCCAGCACATGGTCGACAACAACATCAAGACTGTGGCTTACATCGGCTTTTCAGATGCCTACGGCGAAGGCTGGTGGAACGAATTCAACAAGATCGCCGAACTGCGCAAACTCAAAGTGCTCACCAGCGAGCGCTTCAACCGCACCGACACCTCGGTAACCGGCCAGATTCTCAAAATCATGGCGGCCAAGCCCGATGCCATCCTGATTGGCGGCTCTGGCACCCCGGCCGCCCTGCCGCAAAAATCACTGAAGGAAAAGGGTTACAAGGGAGTCATCTATCAAACCCACGGCATCGCCAACTCCGACTTTCTGCGCGTTTGTGGCAAAGATTGCGAAGGCACTTTCCTGCCCGCCGGCCCCATCCTGGTTGCTGCGCAGCTACCCGACAGCAATCCGGTCAAGAAAGTAGCTCTCGAATACGTCACCAAATATGAGGCCATTCATGGCAAGGGCAGCGTCTCCACTTTTGGCGCTCACGTCTGGGATGCCAGCCTGCTGCTCGGCAACGCCATTCCGGTCGCACTGAAAAAGGCACAACCCGGCACCAAGGAATTTCGCAAGGCTCTGCGCGATGCTCTGGAAAACACCAAGAACGTTATCGGTGCCCATGGTGTTTACAATATGAGCCCGACCGATCACCTCGGTTTTGACCAACGCGCCCGCGTCATGGTCAAAATAGAAAACGGCAGCTGGAAACTGATCAAGTAATTGTCGTAGTCACCAACCGCGAGGCGTGTTTTGAGGGAAACACGCCTCGCGTTTTTTATCTTCAAGGAAGGGAATCACATGAAAAAAATCCTCTTCGCCGTGTTGTTGACGGCACATACTGCCTTTGCTCTGGCACAAATCAACGTCGGCATCACCGTTTCCGCTTCGGGTCCGGCCGCTTCTCTCGGCATCCCGGAAAAGAACACCATTGCCCTGCTGCCGACGACCATCGGCGGCAAAAAGATCAATTACCATCTGCTTGACGATGCTTCCGACACCACCACCGCCGTCAAGAATGCCCGCAAGCTGGTTTCGGAAAACAAGGTCGACATCATTATTGGCTCCAGCACGACGCCCAACTCGCTGGCCATGATCGACGTCGCTGCCGAAGGCGAAACACCGATGATCGCACTCGCTGCTGGCGTGCGCATTGTCGAGCCGATGGATACCAAGCGTGCCTGGGTGTTCAAGACACCGCAGAACGACGCCCAAATGGCCACGGCCATTGTCCAGCACATGGTCGACAACAACGTCAAGACGGTTGCTTATATTGGCTTTGCCGACGCTTACGGCGAAGGCTGGTGGACCGAATTCAACAAGATTGCCGAATTGCGTAAACTCAAGGTGGTCGCTAATGAGCGCTTCAATCGCTCCGACACCTCGGTGACCGGCCAGGTGCTCAAAATTATTGGAGCCAAGGCGGACGCCGTGTTGATTGGTGGTGCCGGCACGCCTGCCGCCCTGCCGCAAAAATCGCTCAAGGAAAAGGGTTACAAGGGCACCATCTATCAAACCCACGGCATCGCCAATGCCGACTTCCTGCGCGTTTGCGGCAAGGATTGTGAGGGAACACTCCTACCCACCGGCCCCATTCTGGTCGCAGCACAATTAGCCGACAGCAACCCGATCAAGAAAGTGGCGCTCGAATACATCAACAAATATGAGGCCGCGCATGGCAAAGGCAGCGTCTCATCTTTTGGCGCTTACGCCTGGGATGCCGGCCTGCTGCTGTCCAACGCCATTCCGGTGGCACTGAAAAAAGCCCAGCCTGGCACTAAAGAATTCCGCAAAGCCTTGCGCGACGCGCTCGAAAGCACCAAGGATCTGGTTGGCAGCCATGGCATTTTCAACCTAAGCGCCCAGGATCACCTCGGCTTTGACCAGCGCGCCCGCGTCATGGTCAAGGTGGAGAATGGCACCTGGAAACTCGTTAAATAATAATTGTGCATTCGGCGGCACGGGCTCGTTCTCTAACGCTTGTGCCGCTTTTTTGCCCCATAAGGCCTCAGTCCTGAGATAATCGCGCCTTCCCGAGGCCGACATGCGTTAGCGGCGCCAGCCAAGCCGCCGTCGCGCAAGCCATCTCGATTGAAACAGGCATCAAACAAAAAATCATGGATCCTCAGGTATTTCTTCTCTTAGGCCAGGATGGCATCACCAACGGTGCCATCTACGCCTTGCTTGCCCTGGCGCTGGTGCTGATATTCACCGTGACCCGCGTTATTTTCATCCCGCAGGGTGAATTTATCGCCTTTGGTGCCCTCACTCTGGCCGCCCTGCAAGCCGGCAAAATTCCGGGGACGGTCTGGCTGCTCCTGATCGTTGGCAGCACAGTGACACTGCTCGACGGCATCACGCTGTTGCGCGAGCGCCGCTACACCAAACTCCCCCCCATGATTCTCGGCAACGTCGGCTTTCCGCTCGCCTGCGCCGGCCTGCTCTGGGCGGTACCGCCCAGCACTTTGCCCCTGTGGGCGATGGTCGGCATCTCCATGCTGCTGGTCGTCCCGCTCGGCCCCATGATTTACCGCATCGCCTTCCAGCCCTTGGCCAGTGCCTCGTCCCTGGTACTGCTCATCGTCGCAGTGGCCGTGCATCTGGCGCTGACCGGACTCGGTCTGCTCTTCTTCGGCGCTGAAGGCTGGCGCACACCGGCCTTTACCGAAACCAGTTTCGAAATTGCCGGCGCCCCCCTGCAAGGACAAACCCTGCTCGTCCTTCTGGCCTCTGGCATTCTCATCGTTGCGCTCTATTTCTTTTTTGAGCGCACCATTTATGGCAAAGCTCTGCGCGCCACCGCCATGAATCGCACCGGCGCCCGCCTGATGGGCATTTCCGCCAGCATGGCCGGCAAACTATCTTTCACCCTGGCTGCCGCCATTGGTGCTTTCTCCGGCATTCTCATCGCCCCCATCACCACCATTTACTACGACTCCGGTTTCCTGATCGGACTCAAGGGCTTTGTCGGCGCCATTATTGGTGGCCTGGCCTCCTATCCGGTCGCAGCCCTCGGCGCACTGCTGGTCGGGCTGCTCGAATCCTATTCTTCCTATTGGGCCAGCGCCTTCAAGGAAGTCATCGTTTTCACTCTCATCATTCCCGTTTTGCTCTGGCGTTCCTTCGCTTCCCGCCATGTCGAGGAGGACGACGAATGAATCGCCATCTGCCCGTCGCCTTATTCGTACTAGCGGTTCTGGTCGCTCCCGCCCTGCTGCCTGATTTTACCGTCACTCTTGCCAACTACATCGGCATGTACGCCATCGTTGCTCTTGGTCTGGTGCTAATCACCGGCGTCGGCGGCCTGACCTCTTTCGGCCAGGCTGCCTTTGTCGGACTCGGCGCTTATACCACCGCCTATCTTTCGACAGTGCACGGCTTTTCACCCTGGCTCAATCTGCTTATCGGCCTGGCGCTGACCACTGTCGTTGCCGGACTGATCGGCGCCATCACCCTGCGCATGGGTGGCCACTTTTTACCGCTCGCCACCATGGCCTGGGGCATCAGCCTCTACTACCTCTTCGGTAATCTTGAAATGCTCGGCGGCAATACTGGCATCTCGGGCATCCCCGTCCTCAATCTTTTTGGCTGGGAACTCAAATCCGAGCGCGATTACTACTACCTGATCTGGGCCGCTCTGCTGCTCGCCATGCTGGCGGTGCGCAATCTGCTCAATTCACGTGCTGGTCGTGCCATCTGTACCCTGAAGGGCGGCATCGTCATGGCCGAATCTTTTGGCGTCAACACACCGCGCACCAAAATCGCCATCTTTCTTATCGCCGCCCTGCTGGCGGCCATTTCAGGCTGGCTCTATGCTCACTTGCAGCGCTTCGTCAATCCCACGCCCTTCTCGCTTACGCAGGGCATCGAGTTTCTCTTCATTGCTGTCGTCGGCGGTATCGGCCATGTCTGGGGGGCTGTCGCCGGTGCTCTGATCGTCACCGTGTTGAAGCAGGTTCTGCAGGATTGGTTGCCCAAACTGTTCGGCCAGAGTGGCAATTTTGAAATCATCTTTTTCGGCATTGCCCTGGTGCTCATTTTGCAACGCGCCCGCAATGGTTTATGGTCACTGGTGCCGATGCTGGCACAGCGCCTGATGCCAAACCGGGCCAAACCGCGAGCGCTGGCGCCGGCAGCGCCACTACCACGCCGCACTTTGCCCGCAGCCGGAACCGTTCTGCTGCAAGTGCAGGATGTCAGTAAATATTTCGGCGGCCTCGCCGCCAACCAGAAAATGAGCCTTGAGGTCAAAGCCGGCGAAATCATGGCCTTGATTGGCCCCAACGGCGCCGGCAAGAGCACCCTTTTCAACTGCATTTCCGGCGTCAGCCCGGCCAGTTCAGGTGAAATCAAGTTCCTCGGCGAACGCATCGAAAGCTTTACCTCCCGCCAAATTTCCCGGCGCGGCATGAGCCGGACTTTCCAGCATGTGCGCTTACTGGGGCAAATGAGCGTGCTCGAAAACGTCGCTATCGGCGCTCACTTGCGCGGCCGCCGTGGTGTTCTGGCCGCCGCCCTGCGCCTGAACCGGCAGGAGGAAGCAGCACTGCTGGCCGAAGCTGCCCGCCAGATCGAACGCGTCGGCCTGACCGAGCATCTGTTCGACCCCGTCGGCAGTCTGGCGCTGGGCAAACAACGCATTGTCGAAATTGCCCGGGCGCTGGCTTCCGACCCCTGTTTGCTGCTGCTCGACGAACCCGCCGCCGGCCTGCGCCATCTCGAAAAACAGGCCTTGGCGGAATTACTCAGGAAGCTTCTGGACGAGGGCATGGGCATTTTGCTGGTTGAACATGACATGGATTTCGTCATGGGACTGGCCGACCGCGTCGTGGTCATGGAGTTCGGCGAGAAACTGGCCGAGGGCCTGCCACAGGATATCCAGCAGGATCCCAAAGTGCTGGAAGCCTACCTCGGAGGGCTCGACTGATGCTGCGCCACCATCCTGATCATTCTCCCATTCTTGAAGTGCGCAATCTTTGTGTCGCTTACGGCAAGGTCGAAGCCCTCTCACAAGTCAGCCTTTCGCTGCGGCGCGGCGAAATCGTTACCGTCATCGGCCCAAATGGCGCCGGCAAAACCACACTGCTGGCAGCGCTCATGGGACTGTTGCCGGTTGCCTCTGGCGAAATTTTATTTATGGGTCACGCCCAGCGCGGCCGCGAGCGCGAAGTCGAATTTCTGGTTCGGCAAGGGGTGACCCTGGTGCCGGAAAAGCGCGAACTGTTTGCCGAAATGAGCGTCGAAGACAACCTTGTGCTCGGCGCTTTCGACCGCTACCGCTGCGGCCACCGCGACCATCTTGAAACCATGGAAGAGGTTTTCACCCTTTTCCCGCGCCTGGAGGAACGCCGTGATCAGCATGCCGGTACGCTCTCCGGCGGCGAGCGCCAGATGCTCGCCATGGGTCGCGCCCTGATGGCCAAGCCGCGCCTGCTAATGCTCGATGAACCTTCGCTGGGTCTGGCGCCGATGATTATCCGCGACATTTTCCGGGTTATTGCCGAATTGAAGGAAAGTGGCGTCGCCATCCTGCTCATCGAGCAAAATGCCCGCGCTGCCCTGCAAATCGCCGATTACGCCTATGTGCTGGAAACCGGCGAAGTCTCGCTTTATGGCCCGAGCGATGAACTGTCACGCGACCAGCGTGTCATTGATAGCTATCTGGGATTGGGGCATAAGCACTAACCCAGATGCTTCGCCAACCTCAAGCTGTCTCCAGCGATCCCTCGACCGCTGCTACCCGGGCGGCGCGAACGCGCAGCGCAATTTCTGCCGGGTCAGACGCTGCCGCAGCGATGGCACCCGCATCGACAGCTTTTGCTGCCGCCAGTGCCTTTTGCCAGATTTTTCCGGCCGGATAAGGCCGTTCCTCCATGCCCAGGCGTCCCCTGTGATCGCATTCGCAAGCCTGCAAGAGCTGCGCAAAACGCTCTGGCCGGCGCAAAGCATCCGTTTGTTCCAGGATGCTGAGTATCGTTTCGGGTCGCAACGCGCTGTCGCAGCCACGTTCGGCGCGACGCATATTGCCGTGGTGTTTTGCGGTCATCAGCGCCAGATCGCGGCAATCTGTCGGCACCTTGAGGCGAGCGCACACTTCAGCGACCAGGCCTAAGCCTCGTTCCTCGTGACCGTGATGGCGGGGAAGAATATTCTCCGGCGTAGTCGCCTTGCCCAGATCGTGCAACAGCGCCGCCCAGCGTACTGGCAACGCATAACCCAGACGCGCCGCCTGATCAAGCACCATGAGCGAATGGATGCCGGCATCGATTTCCGGATGATAATCGGCGCGCTGCGGCACACCGAACAAGCGATCAAGTTCCGGCAACAAGCGCACTAGCGCGCCGCAGTCGCGTAACAGGACAATCATGCGCGAAGGCTTGTCTTCCATCAGCCCCTTGGCGAATTCCTGCCAGACCCGTTCCGGCACCAGATGATCGACCTCGCCGGCAACGACCATGCCGCGCATCAGCGCCAAGGTTTCCGGCGCCACCGAAAAATCGGCAAAGCGGGCGGCAAAACGCACCAAGCGCAGGATACGCACCGGGTCTTCGGCAAAGGCCGGGCTGACATGGCGTAATACTTTGGCGGCAAGATCGGCCTGCCCGCCATAGGGGTCGATCAGGGTTCCATCCGCAGCGCATGCCAGCGCATTGATGGTGAGATCGCGCCGCGCCAGGTCTTCTTCCAGCGTCACTTCCGGCGCAGCGTGGAAAGCGAAGCCGTGATAACCCGGCGCAGTTTTGCGCTCGGTACGCGCCAGCGCGTATTCAGCGTGGGTTTTTGGATGCAGGAAAACCGGGAAGTCCTTGCCGACCGGCTTGAAGCCCTGGGCGATCATTTCCTGCGGCGTAGCACCAACGACAACGTAGTCGTGGTCAGCCACCTGCCGACCCAGCAATTCGTCACGTACCGCACCACCAACCCGGTAGATTTCCATAGCTTTCCGGTGTTATCGTCCAGCCAGTTCACGCAGGATTTGAAGCCGCGATTTTCCGGACTGGATATAGGTCGGCGCCACGGTTTCCAGCGCCGTCGGCTTCCAGCCAGGAAAGCATTTGCAATCCTCGCCGCAGACACTATCGACCTGCAATGAGCGCAAATTATCCGGCGACAGTAAGGGCTTCGGCGCCAGCCACATCAAGCCGGCCTGAATCCGAGCCAGACCGCGGCACAAGGGAATGACCGGCGCGCGCCGACCGCACAGTCTGGCGGCATATTCAACCAATTCGCGCAGGGTATAAACCTTGGGGCCGCACAGATCGTAGGCCTGGCCGAAGGTATTGCCGTCCTCCAGACAAGTGGCAAACGCGTCAGCGACATCGGAGATCCACACTGGCTGCAATTTCGACTGCCCGAAACCAAGCGGGAAGAACGGCGCCAGTTGGTGAACACTGACAAATGTATTGAGAAACTCGTCACCCGCACCAAAAATGACCGAGGGACGAAATACCGTCACATTGAGGTCTTTGCTGGCCTGCAAAACAATGTCTTCGCCGTCGCCCTTGGAAGCGAGATATTCCGAAGGCCCTTTCAAATTGGCCTTAAGCGCACTCATATGCAGCAAACGGCGCACCCCGGCCGCCTTGCAGGCAGCGATGATTTTTTTCGGCAACTCGACGTGGGCACGGGCAAAATCGGCGCTGTATGGCGATTTCATGCTACTGCTGTGCAGAATGCCGACCAGATTGATGACTGCATCGCAGCCCTGCGCCAGCGCCGTCAGTGTCGCCTCGTTGAAAATGTCCGCCTCGACGACATCAACGCGTGGCAGCATGGCCAGCGCTTTATTGCGTTCGCGGCGACGGCTCGGGATCAAAACTTGCCAGCCATCGACCGAAAGCCGGCTGGCCAGGGCAGAACCGACAAAGCCACTGCCACCGAGCAGAAGAATCTTTTTCACGGCAACTCCTCAACCTTTGCTGCGCTGCCGCGTGGCGCAATCGTTCCCAATCTCGCCTTCAATGAATCCGGCTTGCCGTTGAATTGCAGAGAGTAGTAAACCGCGTTGCTCATCACCTTTTTGACGTAGTCGCGCGTTTCGCTAAAGGGAATGGTTTCGGCGTAAATGGCGCCTTCCATCGGCCGCATATCCTGCCACCTGCGGGCGCGGCCAGGACCGGCATTGTAAGCGGCAGAAGCCAGCACAGGATGATTGTCCAGCCCCTCCAGCACCATGCGCATGTAGCTGGTGCCGAGCAGCAAATTGACTTCCGTGTCGTTGACCCGGCCATGGTGGTAATCCTTCAGCCCGATCTTTTTGGCGACCCAGCGCGCCGTCGCCGGCATCAACTGCATCAGGCCAGAAGCGCCAACCGAGGATTTGGCATTAGTGATAAAGCGGCTTTCCTGCCGCATCAGGCCATAAACCCAGGCATCGTCAAGTGCTTGATTCTTCGCCGCCGGCCGAACCTGATCAACATAGGGCGCCAGATAGCGCAGCTTGTAATCGTGTTCGCTGCGGGTTCTATCGGCCGTATTGATGGCACGATCGTAAATGTGGTTGCGGTGCGCCAGTTCAGCGCTCGCCAGTAACTCGCGGTCATTCATGCCACGTAGTGAATAATTCCACTCGCGCACACCCTCCGTTCGCATATCGAGACGAAAAAAAGCCAGCGCCCGTTTAATTCCGGGATGATCGGCAGCTTTGTTTTTTTCCTCGGCCGTCAGCTCCG
>Ga0316605_10000800_pt1 | contig 19523 bp, 17 predicted proteins | sample OWC_soil_day20_n_FD_207666 | JGI IMG/M metagenome (GOLD analysis project Ga0316605, IMG submission 207666) | Wetland soil microbial communities from Old Woman Creek delta, Ohio, United States - OWC_soil_day20_noCT | ecosystem: Environmental > Terrestrial > Soil > Wetlands | place: USA: Ohio...
GCTCCACTGCTCAGATAATCCTCGATTATCTCTATACGAATTGCATCCGTAATCTTGCCTCTTTTCTCCATTTTTGTTACACTTTTTTTGTATAAAAAGTGTCAACTTTTTTCAGTACAAGACATTTGGCAAGATTAATAGCCCTTATAAATAGATAAAAACAAGATAAATACACAGAAAATCAAGGATTAAAAAAATCAAAATAAAACTTCAATGTAAAAACAATGGCATTGTTTTTACATTGAGATAAAGTTTAGTGAGATTGAAAGCTTGTTAAATTAGTTTATAAGCTTAATTATTGAATTTTAAAGCCTGATAAAATAGTAATTAAAGATTATTATTGAAGTAAGGCTGTTAGGTTCGTAACAATTAGTTTAACACTCATTGCCAAAAGAATAACTCCAAAGAATTTTCTTAATATATATATACCTGCCTTACCCAAAATTCTTTCAACAATATGAACTTTTTTAATCACAAAATACACTACTATCATATTAACTGCAATTGCAATTATTAAGTTAATTACTGAAATTTCAGCTCTTAGGGAAAGTGTTGTTGTTAACGTTCCTGCACCAGCAATAAGAGGGAAAACCATCGGAACAATTGTTGAGTGTCCACTTGGCCCATCATTTTTAAATATTTCAATATTAAAGGTCATTTCTACTGCCAAAGCAATCAAAATTATTGCTCCAGCAATTGCAAAGGAGGCAATATCCACACCAAAGATTTTTAATAGTCCTTCTCCCAAGAACATAAACAAAACCATTAAAAAGAAAGAAATTATAGCTGCCTTGCCTGCATGCACTTTTTTGCCAGAAGAATTCAAATCAATAATAATTGGAACTGCTCCCGTTATATCTATAACTGCAAACAAAACCATAAAAGCTGTGAAAATCTGTCTTATATCTAATGCAAAATCTATTGGCATAATCATTTGGTGTTATTAATTTGAAAGTGCAAAAATAATAAAAAATAAATCCTTATTCTATTTTGCTAACTCCTTATTATATTTTTATATCAATTTATCTTTTTAGAATAGAATACTGCTAATAGAAAAATATTAATTCTTCTAAAAACATCACAAATTACTAAAACAAGAATTATCTTTGCAATTTATTTTAGATTAAATTTTTGTTTCTATGCAGTGGTTTATTGATCTCTTTACCTCTTCGAGCGTTGCTCATTCAATTATGCTTTTGGCAATTACAATTGCTTTAGGTATTCAAATAGGTAAACTGAAAATTGCAAATATTTCTTTTGGAATTGCTTGGATTCTTTTTGTGGGGATTGCTTTAAGCCATTTTGGACTAAGGGTTGATGAAAAAGTTTTACATTTTACTAAGGAATTTGGTCTTATTCTGTTTGTTTATTCAATTGGGCTTCAGGTTGGTCCTGGGTTTTTCTCTTCTCTTAAGAAAGGAGGATTTAGACTCAATATGCTGGCAGCAATGATTGTTCTTTTAGGATTAGTAACAACTTATGTTATTCATTTAATAACTGGCACTGACCTTGCAACTATGGTCGGAGTACTTTCTGGTGCTGTAACCAACACTCCTGGACTTGGCGCTGCTCAACAAACTTTCAATGATATATATAAAACTCAAAATCCTTCAATAGCTTCAGGTTATGCTGTTGCCTATCCTTTGGGGGTTATTGGTATTATTATATCTCCAATGATTATTAAGTTCTTCTGCAAAATAAAATTGGAAAAAGAAGCCATAAAAGATCAGGAGCAATCATCTGAGAATGCAACAAAGAGATTATCAATTATTGTAAAAAATCAAGGAGTTGATGGACATACCGTTGAAGAAATAATGAAAATTCTTGGTAAAAACGTAATCATTTCAAGAATTAAAAGAAGTGATAATAGTGTTGAAATTGCAACCAATAATACTATTATTTCTGTTAATGACACTCTTAGAATTATTACAGAAGCATCTAATGTTAATGCTGTTGTTATGTTCTTAGGTGAAGAATGTATTGTTGATGAACAGCAATGGGAAGGAGAAAAAAAGAATTTAGTTTCAAGAAGAATTGTTGTTACTAAACATAACTTGAATGGCGAAAAAATTGGAAATTTAAAAATACGTTCTCTGTATGGGGTTAGTATAACAAGAATTAATCGTTCAGGTATTGAACTTATTGCAAATTATGATTTTAAACTTCAAATTGGTGATAGAGTTACTGTTGTTGGTTCAGAAGAAGCAATTGCAAAAGTTGCTGACCTATTAGGTAATTCAATGAATAGATTAAATCATCCTAATCTTATACCTATATTTCTTGGAGTTTTTCTTGGTATTATTGTTGGTTCCATTCCATTCGCTTTTCCTGGGTTGCCTCAACCTGTTAAATTAGGATTGGCTGGTGGTCCATTAATTGTTGCTATTCTTATGGGTCGTTATGGTCCATACTACAAAATGGTAACCTTTACAACCACAAGTGCAAATATGATGATAAGGGAAATTGGTATTTCTCTATTCTTAGCTTCCGTAGGACTTAGTGCTGGAGAAAATTTCATAGAAACAATTACAAATGGTGGTTATATGTGGGTGCTTTATGGTTTAATAATAACCATTTTACCTTTACTATTAGTTGGTTTATTTGCTCGTTTGAAATACAAAATGGACTACTATACTCTCTTAGGTCTTCTTTCAGGCTCAATGACTGACCCTCCTGCTCTTGCATTTGCAAATAGTGTTTCTCCTAACGATTCACCTGCTGTTGCTTATGCAACTGTATATCCTCTAACAATGTTCCTTCGTGTTTTAACAGCACAGGTATTAATTATAATGAGCTTATAATATATAAGTAATTTATATCTTATATTTTATTCTTACTCTTTTTGATGATTTACAATCATAATTTGAATATTTGTAAAATAATAACTTTCTATTTTAATTCTGAAAGCTCTAACCAACGCATCTCCTTTTCTTCAATTTCATTCATCACTTCTTGAAATCTGTTTGAAAAAGATATTAATTCTTCATTAGAAAGATTTGAGTTGGATAATGTTTGTGTTATTTCTTGTTTTTCTTTTTCCAATTTAGGTAAGTCTACTTCTAAAGCTTCAAATTCTTTTTGCTCTTTGTAGGTAAGTTTTCTTTCTCTTTCTGTTCTTGTTTTTTGTTGCAAAGGATTAGGATTAGATTGCTTAACTTCTTTTAGTTCTTCTTTTTCTTTAATTTGCTTTTCTTCCAAGTATTCAGAATAGTTACTATGATAATCTTTAATTTTACCATCTCCCTCAAAAACAAAAAGATGATCAACTAAATTATCCATAAAACTTCTATCATGAGAAACTAAAAGCAAACAACCTTTATATTCCTTTAGAAAGTTTTCCAGAATAGCAAGATTATAAATATCCAAATCATTTGTTGGTTCATCCAAGATTAAGAAATTTGGATTAGAAATTAAGGTTTTCAATAAATAAAGTCTTCTTCTTTCTCCTCCTGATAAATTACCATAATAGTTGTATTGTAAATCAGTTGAAAATCCAAAATATGATAAGAATAAAGTTGCTGATAATTCTGAATTATTATCCATCTTAATACTTTCAGCAACTTCTTTAATTATATCAATAACTCTTGAAGAGTCTTTTTCTTCCAATCCCTCTTGTCTATAATATCCATATTTTATGGTCTGACCTGTAACTATTTTACCTGCATCTGAATTTAGGTTTCCTGCAATAATATTAAGAAAAGTACTCTTCCCTACTCCATTTTTACCCACAATTCCAATTTTTTCTCCTCTTTTGAAAGTGTAAGTAAAATCATCAATAAGTTTCTTCCCTTCAAAGCTTTTAGTAACATTATTTAATTCTAATATCTTCCCTCCTATTCTTTGAGTTTTTACAGAAAGGTCATTTGGTTTGTTTTCTAATCTTTTAGAAGCTTTATCTTTAATTTCGTAAAATGCATCAATTCTTGCTTTTGCTTTGGTCGATCTTGCCTGAGGCATTCTGCGCATCCATTCAAGCTCTTTCTTGTAAAGACTCTTTGCTTTTTCAATTTCAATTCTTTGCAATTCTTCTCTTTGAGCCTTCTTTTCTATAAAATAGTTATAATCTCCCTTATACTTATATATTGTTGAATTATCTAACTCATAAACATCTGTACAAACATTATTTATAAAATATCTGTCATGAGTTACTAATAGTAGAGTTAAATTTTGACGTTTAAGAAATTCTTCCAACCATTCAATCATGGCAACATCAAGATGGTTTGTTGGCTCATCAAGAATTAGAAATTCAGAACTTTCTGTCAATACCTTACTTAATGCTACCTTTTTGCGTTCACCTCCAGAAAGAGTGCTGACTTTTTGTTGAAGATTGGTAATTCCAAGTTTTGAAAGAATTTCTTTTGCTTTTGCTTCATAATCCCAAACCTCAAATCTATCCATCTGAGCAATTGCTTCACTTAATCTTAAATGAGTTTCTTCGTTATCCTGAATAGTAGCAGCAATCAAAGCATCTTCATATTCTCTAACTGTTTGCATTTTGGGATTATCGGATGTAAAAATAACATCAATTACTGACAATTCACTATCCAACAATGGATTTTGTTCAAGATAAATTGAATGAATATCACTTCTGAAAGACACTTTTCCTTCATCTGGTTCAATTTTCCCAGCAATAATATTTAATAAAGTACTTTTACCTTGTCCATTCTTAGCAACAAGAGCTACTTTTTGCCCTTTATTTACTCCAAAGCATAAATCCTCAAAAAGTATTTTTTCTCCAAACGATTTCCCTATGTTTTCAACTGTAAGTAAATTCTCAGCCATTTAGTTTAGTTTTTTTATTTTTATGGTTTAATATCGCTCTTACTTATTCCTTCAACAATTTCAGGAACTATACCATGTTCTGAATATATCTTATTTTGCTGAATTGAAATTTCTTTTCTGTATGGGTAAAATATTAGTACAGACAAAAGACAAAGAGCTCCACTAAAAGCTATTATAATTTTAAGATCATAAAATTTACTAACCCATCCTACAACCAAGTTCCCCAAAGAGCTTCCTCCAATAAAACAAATTGTATAATAGCCCATTACTCTCCCTTTCATATAAGTATGAGTTAAGGCTTGAATCATTGTATTGGTTGAAGCAATGGCAATCACCATACTAAAACCAATAATAATAATTAATATATGTGCAAGAACAGAATTTGTAATAAAAAAGAATGGGACTAAAGACAATGATGCACCCAAAACCCCAATTTGTTGAATTTTTTCTAAGCCAATTATACTTTTTCTTGATGCTAAAATCAATGCTCCACTAAAGGAACCTATTCCTAAAAAAGACATTAAACTTCCAAGCATTTCACTCCCTCCTCCTAAAGTATCTTTAACATAAGCTGGGAGGAAAGATGTTATTGGAAAAATAAAAAAAGATACAGAAAAAGTAATTATTAATAATACCTTAATTGGCAGTCTTTGAAAAATATAATTTAATCCTTCTTTAATATCATTTATAAGATGAATTTTCATTGTAAGAGTTTCTATCTTTGGAAGTTTAATTTTTAACAAAGCAATAATAACAAAGAGAAAGCTAATTGTATCTATTAGAAAACAAATTCCTTCTCCAAATAATCCAATAACAACTCCTCCTATTGCAGGACCTATTAATCTACTTCCATTTATAACTGCAGAATTAAGAGCAATTGCATTAGTTAGCATTTCCTTTGGAACAAGACTTGTATAAAAAGCTTGACGAGTTGGTCCATCAAGAGCATTTACAATTCCAAACAATAAACTTAGAACCAACACAATCCATACATTTAAAGAGTTGAGAATTGATGTAAGGACTAAAATTGTTAAAACTAATGCATGGAGCATAAAAAATGTTTGAGTAAATATTAGAATAGATTTTTTACTTATCTTATCAATTAAAGTAGAAACAAAAGGAGTAATTATAAATGTAGGGAACTGAGATAAAAAAACTATTATTCCTAAAAGAGCAACAGAACCCGTTAAACGATAAACCAACCAACCCATAGCTATTTGTTGAATCCAAGACCCAACCATAGAAACGCATTGCCCTAAAAAATAGAGTTTAAAGTTTCTATATTTAAGTGATTCAAAAAGCTTTAGATTATGTAAATTCATTATTTAGTATACTTTTATTAAATTTTCCAGATTAAACACTTGATTTTTTTCTATTATTTTATATCTTTGTAACCATTAAAATACACATTTTTATATGAATAATAAAATTTTCCTAAGCTCTATTTTAATACTTTCGTGTTCAGTTTTATTTTGCAAATATACGAAAGCTCAGAATTATGACGCTAATTTTGACAAACCAATTACATCACAAAAAGGTCAATTTATTTATGGTGAGCTTCCACCAATAAAAACTGAAGCAGGAGTTTTGTATTTTTTAGACAGAAATCTTGGAGCTGTTTCAACTAATCCAGAAACATCCGATTCTTGGGGTGATTTATATCAATGGGGAAGAAACTCTGATGGACATGAAAAAAGATTCTCAGACACAACTCTAATAAAGTCTTCTATTATTGAAGTACCTCATAATAAATTTATTGTTGATGAGAGAAAAAGTAATGACTGGCTTACTAATTCTCAAGAAGATCTTTGGCAAGGAACCAATGGAACAAATAATCCATGTCCTTGTGGATATAGATTACCAACACAAAAAGAATGGAGAGCAGTTCTTAATTTGGGATATGAAGTAAAACTCAATTCAAGTGGATACTATTATTTGAGTATTGCAGACGGGAAGTTAATTCTACCTTGCGCTGGCTTAAGAAGTGCTTACACCGGTAATTTTCAACATATTGGAACAAGGGGATATTATTGGGCAAATGATGCAATTAACAAAGGGACATCTGGTTGCATTGATTTTAATAAAGAAGAATTTACTACAAACATTAGCATTTTTGGTTTCAGATGCTTTGGAAGAAGCATTAGATGTGTAAGAAGTGAATAAAATTTTTGAATAAAGGTATTAATAAATAACTCTAAAACTTAATGACAATTTTTTCAACAAATAATATATCAAAAACATACGCCAATCACAAAGCATTGGATAAGGTTTCTATTAACGTAGAAAAAGGAAGTATTTTTGGATTACTTGGACCCAATGGAGCAGGAAAAACTACACTGATAAGAATTATTAATCAGATTACTGCCCCCGACGAAGGAGAGATATATTTCATGGGAGAAAAACTACGTTCTGAACATGTACATCATATAGGTTATCTTCCTGAAGAGAGGGGCTTATATAAGAAAATGAAGGTCGGAGAACAAGCAATCTACCTTGCAGAATTAAAAGGAATTAAAAAAGCTGAAGCCAAAAAAAGATTGGAATATTGGTTTAATAAGTTTGATATTTATTCTTGGTGGAATAAAAAGGTTGAAGAACTATCAAAAGGAATGCAACAGAAAGTTCAATTTATTACAACTATTTTGCATGAGCCTGAATTATTAATTTTTGATGAACCTTTTAGTGGTTTTGACCCAATTAATGCAAATTTGCTCAAAGAAGAAATTTTAAAACTAAAAAATAATGGTGCTACCATAATTTTCTCTACTCATAATATGGAATCTGTTGAAGCTATTTGTGATTCAATTGCTCTAATCAACAAATCTAAGAAGATTTTGGATGGAAGAGTTGATGAAATAAAACAACAATTCAAAAAGAATGAATTTGAGATTATCCTATCAAAAGAAAATGATATTTCAGATTTTATATTTGATGGAGTTAAATTAATTAATAAGACCTCTGATTTAAACTTTCAGATATCAACTCTTAAGATTGAAAAAGGAAGAAATGCAGATCTTTTAAGCAAAATTCTTCAAAAGACAGATATTATATCTTATAAGGAGATTTTACCTACAATGAATGAAATTTTTATAGATACAGTAAGCAATGAGTAAGACAGGAATTATAATTAGACGCGAATATTTTATTAGAGTTAAGAAAAAATCTTTCTTAGTTATGACCTTTTTAGGGCCTATACTGATTGCCTCATTATGGATTATTCCTTTCTTTTTAGCTCTAAATTCAGATACTCAATCCAAGGTTTTGGTTGTTGATGAAACTCTTATGGAGAAGAATGGCATTAAATCATCTCTTTACCTTAATAAGTTTAAAAATGACAAAGAACTTATTTTTGAATATGGATATGATATTAAAGAAGCTCAAGACAAACTAAATAAAGGTGAATATGATGCTGTTCTGGAAATTGTAAGCACAAATGATATGCCTCCAATTAAGGGATTCCTCTTCTATAGCGAAAACGAACCATCGCTTTCGGCTCAAAGTACAATTCAATCTCAGCTTTCCAACATCCTTAAAGATCATGTTTTGAAATATGATTATGGAATGAATGAAAAGGATTTGGAATGGTTTAATAATCCTAAAATTGGATTTTACTCAAAGGACATTCGCTCTGGAAAAGATTCATATAAAGAAATAAAAACCTTCTTAGCTATTATTGCTGGAATTTGTATTTATATGTTTATCTTTATGTTTGGAGCCCAAGTAATGAAAAGCGTTTCAGAAGAGAAAACAAGTAGAATTGTTGAGGTTTTGGTTTCGTCCATTAAACCAGTTCAATTGTTGATGGGCAAAATTGTTGCAGTTGGATTAGTGGGTTTAACTCAATTAGTTTTATGGTTAGTTCTTTCTGTAGTTCTTATTGGAGGTCTTAGAACAGTTTCTCCTCAAACCTTCTCAGAACCTCAAAAAGAAAACATTACAATTAATGAAAGAGTTATCAGCGTTGATAAGGTTGGAGAAATGACTTCAGATTCATCTCAAGTTAATCAAGTTGTTCAAGGACTTTTCTCTATTGATTACACTTTAGTTATTCTTATGTTTGTGTTCTATTTTATAACTGGATACTTGCTTTATGCTGCTTTATTCGGTGCAGTTGGAGCCTTAATTGATGTTGATACCGACGCCCAGCAGTTCACTCTTCCGATAACAATACCATTAATAATTGCCATGGTATGCTTCCCTATTGTTATAAATGCTCCTTCTGGAGGAGTTGCTTTTTGGCTTTCAATGATTCCACTCACTTCTCCTATGGTAATGATGATGAGAATTCCATTTGGTGTACCTATATGGGAAATTGCTACCTCAATGGGAATTATTATACTATTTATAATTTTTTGCATGTGGTTTGCAGCAAAAATTTATAGAACAGGTATATTGATGTATGGAAAAAATATAACCTATAAAGAAATCTGGAAATGGTTTAAATATAACAATTAATAATTTTAACAAACAATTAAAACCTTTTAATTTATGAAAAAAAATATCTTTTATCATTTGATTGGGATTATTCTCTTTTCAATATTTTTTTCGTCATGTGTTGATGAAAAAGATTTTGATTTTGACAGAATGACCCCTGTAACAATTAACCCAAGTGTTCAACTTAACAAGTTAGTTTCTGAAGAAATTTCATTAAATGACTTTTTTAATATTGATAGCATTGAAGGAGTTAATGTAACACTACAATCTGATCCAGGAGGTGATTATTTAGATTTCACTTATTCATTTGACACTTCTGTAATTCCAAGTATTCCTGTAATTAATGTAAATCCAACTAATGTTGTTCTTCCTCCACTTAATTTGGAAGGGACAAGCTATACAGGAGACTTCTATTTTCCAAATTTGAATCAGAATATGTTTACTGCAGAAGTAGACTTCCCTGAACTTGAACATGGACAAACTATAGATAGTATTTATCTTAAAGGAGGAGAACTTCAAATAAATGTTAATTCAAATATTGATTATTCTTCTTATATGATAATTACATGTGATCAAATTCTAAGAAAAGATAATAATGCAACATTTAATGACACCATATATTTATCTCAATCAAAAAGAAAAAGTATAGGAACTAATTCCACAGAATTATCTGACTATAAAATTAAACTTAGTGATAATAAAATCAATTTTAGATACAGACTTCATATTTCAGCAAATGGCGCACTTCACAACTATAGTGTTGGTCTAAACATTGCAATTAACAACATACAGTTTGATGCTGCATATGGAAAAATGGGTAAGTTTAATGTTGATTTTTCTGACAATATAGATATTGATTTCTTTAAAGGTTCTTCAATCTCAAGATTTTTTGAAGGAGAAAAATTTAATTTAGAAAAACTTTTCATTGATTTTAAAACTGAAACAAATAATGGAATTCCTTCTGTTATAAATATTAATCAATATGGGGTTTATGACAAAGATAACGTTTTTCATGATGCAATTGTAAATCCTGCAGATAGACAAATTAATGTAAATCCTGCTTCAAACCTAAACTCTATTGGTACAAGCACAAAGAGGGTTCAATTTAATGTAAATCTATTAAATCTTCCTCCACAAAAACTTTCATTTGATGCAAGCCTTGCTTTAAATCCTAATAATGTTAATTGTTTTGTTGTAAACAATCCTTATGTAAAAGTTCAAGCAGATATACATATTCCTTTTAAAGGTAAACTTAATGATTTAGACTACGATGTAGAATTTTACAACGATTTGTATGAAGGTAAAAACACTGAAGATAATTACGCTGATTATATTAAAGAAGCTACCATATATTTAGATATGACAAATTACTTCCCAATAAGTATTGGTGCTGAACTTTATGGAGTCGATACAAACGGAAATGAAATTGGTAAAATATTGAATTTTAACAATGGAACAGATGATGTTATTATTAATGGTGCTAATGTCGATAATCATGGTAATGTTATATCTCCATCAATGAAGAAAACTACAATTTCTGCTAATTCAACAAATGTTGCAGTACTTAAAAAATCAAAAAAAATAAGATTAAAACTTAAACTTAACACATCTTCAACAGATGATGGGACAAAACCATTTATTAGATTCAGAAAAGAAAGCAAAATTATTATCAATGCTGGAGTTGACATAAAAACAAATATTTCAATTAATCCTTTTAAGAAATAACAATCATGAAAAAGATATTTATAACCATAGTTTTTTTTATATCTATTTTGCTTTTAAACAATAGTATTAAGGCTCAATATTCAGATATAACTTACTTTATGAGGAGCACTCCTTACTCATACAAAATGAATCCTGCTCAAATTCCTACTTCCTCTTTTTATTTTAATCTTCCTTTCCTTTCAGGCATTAATCTTGATTTCAAAACTTCTGGATTTAGTTATAATGATCTAATTAAAAGAAGAGATGATGATTCTTTATACTTTGACTTCAAAGGTTTTTATAATTCTCTTAGTAATTCTAATTATATTAAAATGAACGGAAATTTTGAAATTTTTGGATTTGGTTTCAATGCAGGGAAAAAGAATTATATTTCATTTGGTGTTGATATGAATTTTGATTCACGATTAAGATTTTCAAGAGATTTATTTGGATTTTTATCTGGAGATAAAACATTTTCTAATGAAGCTATTCAAGTGTCGGATAATGAAATCTTATCTCTAAATTCATATATATCAACCTCTATTGGATACACAAGAGTCGTTAATAGTAAATTAAATGTTGGTTTAAGAGCAAAATTTATTCTTGGATTAGCAAATATTACAACAGAAGAATCAAAACTACAAATTTCTCAAAATGATGAAGGAATGACTGCACAAAGTAATTTTTTAATTAGATCTTCTTCAATAATAGGAAGTTTAAATTTACCTGGTTTAAACTCAAGTGATTCAATCGAATTTAACATTGACTCTGATAGCATTAAATCCAGTATAATGAAAAACAAAGGTTTTGGAATTGATTTAGGTGCTACATATAAATTGAACGATAAAATGATACTTAGCCTTAGCGTTCAAGATTTAGGTTTTATTAAGTGGACAGCAAACACAACAGATATTGTTTCAAAAAATCCAAATGGAACATATACTTTTACAGGATTTGAAAATATTAGTGCTGACTCAAGTTTTTCACAACAAATTGAACAAATAAGTGACAGTATAACTAATGCTTTAGACATTACAACAAAAAGAGGCGAAGAATACACAACTATGCTTCCAACAAAAGTTTACGTTGGTTATGAATGGAATTTTTCAAAAAAACATCATTTAAATGCTCTATACAAAGCAAGTATTGGAAGTAATTATTTTGATAATTATCTATCAGTTTTCTATGCACTTCAACTTGAAAGATATTTGAATATATCCTTAGGAAATACATTCTCATTTGAGAATAGCTTTAAAAACAACAAACCATTCAATCCAAGTATTGCTTTTAATGCCAATCTATTAGCTTTCAACATCTATTTTGGTGGATCATTAAATACTTCATATAATGTAGCAAAGATGACTGGAGTTAATTTCTTTTTCGGTATAAATTCAAGTTTTGGATACAATAATCCATTTATAGAAAATAAGACAGAAGAAAAAGTAGAAAATGAGACTCAAATTCCAGAGAAAGAATAGAACTTAAATAATTTTGTTCTCTACTTAAAATATAATTATTACTTTTGTAGTTATTATAGACAACTAAAAGAATTTTATCAAAATTTGAAGCTAATACTTAAAACATACAAGAAATTTTTTGTTTTATTCTTATTAATTATTGTTAGTTTATCTTGTTCAACAAAGAAAAACAAATGGTATAATAGGGCATATCACGCAACTGTAGCACACTATAATGCCTATTGGAATGGCAATGATGCATATAAGCAAGGTATAAAATTTATTGACGATAATCAAGTTGACGATTTTTCAAGAATACTACCTATATTTAAAATAGGTTCACAAGAACAAGCTGCATCAATTAAGCCAAATATGGAAAGAGCAATTGAAAAAAGCTCTAAAGTGATTAAAAAGCACTCCATGTTTATTGATAAGAAAGAAAGAAATCCTGAAATAAAAAAAGCTTATTTACTTATTGGTAAAGCAAGTTTCTATAAAAAAGATTATAAAGTAGCCCAAGCAACTTTTAAGCATATTATTTCTGGATGGACAAATCAAGACATAATGTATGAAGCAATGATTTGGCAAGCTTTAACATTTTGTATGGAGAAAGAATATTCTCAGGCAGAAAGTATTTTAGACCAAGTTAAAAATAAAATTCAAGAAAAAAAAGCCCCAAAAAGCTTAAATAAATTTCTTTATTCTGTTTATGCAGAAACTGCAATTGCTCAAAAGAAATATACAAAAGCCTTGGAGTATGTGCAGCTTACTAAAAAGTATTCAAAGTCACGTTCTTTTAATACTCGCTTAATTTTTATTGAAGCTCAACTTTATCAACAAGCAAACGAATTGGAATATGCAAGCAAATTATTTGGAAAAGTAGTTTTGCGTTCAAAAAAATATGACATGCAATTTGCAGCTATGCTTCGTCAAGCCATGTGTTATGACCCTAAGAAGGGAAATAGCAAAAAAATCATATCTAAATTAGATAAAATGGCTGAAGACACTAAAAACATTGAATTAAAAGACCAAATCTACTACGCCATAGCTGAGATATATTTCAAAGATAAGAATATTGATAAAGCATGTGAATATTGGGCAAAGTCAGTTACCTCTTCCATTAAGAATGAAAATCAAAAAATAGCTTCTTCTCTACGTTATGCCGATGTAAATTATGACCTATTAGAAAAGTATGAGCCTGCTCACGACTATTATGATACAGCATTAGTAATAATGAAAAAGGATTATCCAAACTATAACCAAATTAACTCCAAACAAATAGTATTAAGAAATTTAGTTTCAAATTTGAGAGTTGTTACTCGTTGGGATAGTTTACTTGCATTAAGCGAATTAAGTCAAGCTGAATTAGACAAAAAAGTTGAAGGATGGATTAAAGATTATAAGAAAAAGCAAGAAGAAATTAAAAAAGCCGAAGAAGCCCAAAGAGCACTACTTGCCACTACCTCAAGACAAAATCCATATGATCAGTATAGACCTCAAAGTTCTTGGTATTTTTACAATAACACAACTGTTCAAACTGGTAAAACTGAATTTATGAGAATTTGGGGTGCAAGAAAATATGAAGATAATTGGCGATTGAGTGACAAACAACAAACCTTTGATTTTAATAATATGGAAGAAGACTCTATTGATAACAATCAATTAGACTCTTTAGACGAAAATAATGCTTCAAACAAACCTTCTCTTGCTGCAAGTAAAAATCCTGAATCAAAAGAGTTTTACACTAAAGATATTCCTCGAACACAAGGTAAAAAAGATACAATTCATAACGAAATTGCTAAATCACTTCTTGCTGCTGGATATATTTATTACCAAGGACTTTCAAATAATGGAAAGGCAATTGAAACCTTCTTAGAATTACAAAAGAGATACCCTAACTATCCAACAACCCTTCCTTCCTCCTATCATCTCTATAAGATATATGATAAAATTGGTCAAACCCCTAACTCTAATTACTATAAAAATAAAATACTAAAAGAATTTCCTGAAAGTGAATTTGCAATGATGATTCAAAATCCAGATTACTGGAAAGAATCTTCATCTGTCAACTCAAAAGCTGAACAAATTTACCAAAATGTATATAACACTTATATTTCAAAAGACTATAATTCAACCATCACTAAAGCTAATCAAGCAATAGACTCTATTCATTTTGGAGCTTACATACCAAAGCTTTTATATCTTGAAGCAATATCAAAAGGTAAGATATATGGAATTGATTCTTTGATGCAAAACTTAAATATGATTGTATATAATTTTCCAGAACATCCAATAACACCAACAATTGAAAATCAACTAAAATATCTAAGTGCAAATTATAATATTGCAAGTCAAAACTTAGCATATAAAGAAAACAAGTCAAATCAAAACAATAAGGATATTGTTGATAACACAAATAAAGAAAACACTCTAGCTGATACTACCAAGAAAAATGATATTCCAGTTGACCACACAATTGTTAATGATGAAGATATTTTAGATGCAGAAAGTTTGATTTACAGATATAGAAATATGGATCATTTCTATGTTATACTTTATGATGATGATAAAATCAACTCTTCGGATATGAAAATTAAATTTTCTAATTTCAATTCATCATTTTTCCCTGAAGAACAGCTAAAACTTACAAGCTTATTATTTACAATAAATCAACAAATGATTAGTGTTATCCGATTTAGCGATATTGATAAAGCAATGCAATATTATCAATCTGTTATTTCTAATGATATTTTAAAAGATGTTGATCCTTCACTATACAATCACTTTATTATTTCGAGTCAGAACTACCCTACCTTCTATAACAAGAAAAACATTCCTGCTTATATGAAATTCTTCAGAATATTCTACCTCAAACCTCTCGAAAAAGAAAATAAATAATTTTAAAAGCAAACCATTTACTAATTTAATCGTAAAGTATTTATTAACTATTAAAACAAATAAATTATGGCAAAGTTAAATTACGAATTTGAAAACACAGGCATAAGTAACATTATTAGCAACAGAACAACCATTAAGGGTGATGTGATTTCTGATGGAGATTTGAAAATTGATGGAAATGTTGAAGGTTCTCTAAATATTAAAGGTAAATTAATTATAGGTGATAGTGGTAAAATAACTGGAAATATCACTTGTCAAAATGCAGATATTTCAGGAAAGGTTGAAGGTAATATTTTAGTTAAAGAACTACTTTCTCTTCAAGCCAACGCAACAATTAATGGAGATATCTCAATAGGTAAACTTTCCATTGAACCAGGAGCAGCTTTTACAGGAAAATGCAGCATGACTTCTAACTCCAATAAACCAATAATTGAACAACCTCTTTCATCAGAAATAAAACTATAAAAACACTTACAAATGCAACGAAATCCTTTAACCTCATATATAATTAAACTTTCAATGTTTTCAATAGCAATTTGCTTTATTGGATTTATATCTCTTTTGTTTCTAAAAAATTATATTTCGCTCAATCTTCCATATTACATCCTATTATTTTATCTTTGCACTGGATTATCCTTTATCTTCACATATCTTTCACTAAAGAAAAAGAAAATGAGATTTGAAAACGTATTTATGATAACAAAATTTGGGAAACTATTTATCTATATTATAGTCTTCCTTATTATAGTTTTGCTAAAGAAAGAAAATCTTATTCCTTTTACCATCACCTACCTTTCGCTATATGTTCTATACCTTATATTTGATACAATAACCATAAAAAACTTTTCACAAAAAATAAAATAAATAATCATGAAAAACACATTACGTATTATTTTTGGCTTAACAATTCTTATTTCAGTCTTTTCTTTCGTTAGTTGTCAAGAAATAGTTGATACTGATGTTATAACTGGAAAATGGATGGATAAAAAAATATTAAATCTTCCAGACTCCACAACAGCTCCTTGCATTAAAAAATCATATATTGAGTTTTCTGATTATAAGATTGATATGGATAAAAGAACAGTTAATCAATATTATGCTTGTGATTATACAATAAATGAAAATGGAGATACCATTGAACAAGTACCTTATACTGAACTTTTGGGATACTACACAATAATAGAAGACACTTTAAAAATTCTATTCGTTAAAGACTATACAACTAAAGTATATAATATAAAAAATATTAATGACATTGATATGCATTTAACCACTTTAGACCAAAATGGTGATAAAGTAGATTTATATTATAAAAGATTTAATGAGTAGTAGTAAAAGCTTTTGAATCGCCCCATTTCCCGTAACCTATTTTGTGATTAATTGATTGCATTCTTTGTGCAAGACAACCTTGACATTCTTGAGGTTGGTCACCAACACAAGCCTTATTAGGATAAATCATATATTCTTCCCTATATTTAGTTGGAGTTAGATTAGGCATAATAATATTTGCGCCTGCCAAAATAGCTTCCTCTCTTCCCTTTTCAAAAAGAGTTTGATTAGCTGTTGCAGCAACCATATTTATACTTGGCATTAAAAGTCTCAAACAAGCAATCATTTTCATAGTCATATTAAACCTTGTCTGGTCATCACCAATCAAATCTTTGTATTGATACAAAGGAGTATCTCCATGAGCAATAAAAGGTCCCATTCCAACCATTGCAACATTCAGTTCCTTAAAGAAGAGCAAATCATTTGCCAAATCTTCGATAGTTTGAAAAGGAAGCCCAATCATAACACCAGTTCCAGCTTGATAACCAATATTAATTAATGAATTTAAAGCATTAAGACGAGTTTCAAAACAATGAATATCATCATTTGGATGAATTTTATAATATAAATCCTTATTGGAAGATTCTATTCTTAAAAGATAGCGATGAGCACCAGCATCAAACCATTCTCTATAAACTTCCTCACTTTGTTCACCACAAGAAAGAGTAATTCCAAGCTTACCATTAGAAAGTTTCTTTATTTCATTCAACAGGTATGTAATCTTGCTTGTAAAAGCCCTGTCGTTCCTTTCCCCACTCTGAATTGCCAATGAACCGTAATCCAAATCTAAAGCCATCTTAGCGCATCCCAAAACCTCATCATCATTCATTGTATAACGAACAACTTTTTCATTAGGAAGGCGAACACCACAATAAAGACAGCTCTTAGCACAACGATTAGAGTATTCAATTAATCCTCTAAAATAAACCTCATTCCCAATTTCTCTTAATTTAACTTTCAAAGCCTTATTTAAAAGCTTTTTCATATCATCATTCTCCAGAGAAAGCAAGAAAACAAGTTCTTCCTTAGTAAAGTCTTTTTGATTTAATATATTATCTAAATTCATTTCAATCTAATTTAATTATGCGTTATTAACGTAAGTTATAGTAATGATATTACATAACTAATAATTTGCAAAGATAAACATAAAACAAGAGCAAAAACAAATACAAAAAAACTTAAGAAATGAAAAACTTAATAGGAAAGTGTTGCTAATATTGAAAAAAGTTGTACTTTTGCACTCGGGTAAGTCTTACACGACCAGCTCCCTTTGAATCTCCCCAGGGCAGGAATGCAGCAAGGTAATTAGGTTGTAGCGGTGCGATGTAAGTAGCTTACCCTTTTTTTATTCTCTCCTTTTTCCAGACTATTGTTTCTTTTACTTCACAATTCTTACATGTATATCTTTATCAATATTATCAATTATACTATCTTTAGAATTAATTATATATGTATAACCATCATATTTTTTTCTAATATATTGACTTGCTACCATATATACAGAAATAATATTCATAGAATTTGACAAAGCAAAGTTATACTCTTCAAAGCAAAGATTACTTACTCTTAAATAATCACCTGTTAAAGGAATAAAAGCAACACCATTGGTATCAGTATATGTATCATATATAGATTTTTTATTTTTTAATACTTCAATTTTCGAATAAGCTAAAATTTCTTTATCTTGATCATCATAAACAATAATTTTTCTTTGTAAACATGTATCACAAGAAGAGAAAACCAAATATGGTTTTTCAATTTTAGGATGAAGAATTATCTTATTACCTTTTATACTATACTTACCGTCAAATTCAAATCCTCCCATACTGTAATAATAATTATAATTAAAACTCTTATCTTTATTTAACGTTAGAGTCACTTTATCTCCATGATATGCATTTGGTTCTTTAAATTGATATATTCCTGCCATATTTTTATTATTATAATTGTAACAGCTACTTAGAAGTATCAAAATTGCTATTGAGAAAAAGATTACTTTTTTCATATTAATAATATTATTTCTTCTTGTTTTTATGATTATCCAAAACTATCTCACCGTTGTATGGGATTTTTATCGACTTTCGTCATGCGGTATAAGTCCTCTCGCTTGTCTTTATTATTGGGTTTTCTGTCGAGCGGGATTTTCAATCTGATACTTTTTCATTATTAATTTTTTATTGTTTACTTCATCAACTCCAAATCTAATATACTACTTAATTCTTTTAACAGATATTATAAGAGCAAAGTTTTGGTCTTCATCTTTCAAATTTTTATAGTATCTAATTTTTATTTTTATTAATTCTTTATCAGTAAGGCTGTGCATTAGATCAAAAAAATTACCATCTTCTACCACAGGAATATAATAACTCTTATCAATACTAAATGCTAAAGATGTTGTAGGAATAAATCCTATAACTTTCTTTATAGCTCTTCTGTCTGTAGATAATGCAGCTTTACCAAAGCTCTCATACTTAACTATAAATTCTTTTTCGCATATACCTTTTTTATTAAAGTTCAAATTTACAAATAAGGAATCTGTTCCTGTCTCATTATTTATCTTAGACTTTATTTCATTTTGGGCGAATAAGAAAGTCGAAATAAGTGTAAATCCTATACTAAATACGATAAATTGTCCAATTCTTTTCATCTCTAAAATATTTATTTATTGGTTTAATTCTTCCGTTATCCGTCGTGCGGGATTTGTAATCATGAGCGGTCGGAAGATTTTTTTGGATATGCTTTCTCATAAACGTAATTTCTCATTTTTTTTGAATAATCCCATTTTTGTAATTAATTTTATCATATTTACTTACATCACCTCCACAAAATAATATTGCTAATCTTATCTTCCACTCTTCCATCTCTAATCCAAAACAAAATCTCGCCATCGAATATCCTAATTCATTAAACTTCTTATAT
>Ga0316605_10000801_pt1 | contig 19509 bp, 22 predicted proteins | sample OWC_soil_day20_n_FD_207666 | JGI IMG/M metagenome (GOLD analysis project Ga0316605, IMG submission 207666) | Wetland soil microbial communities from Old Woman Creek delta, Ohio, United States - OWC_soil_day20_noCT | ecosystem: Environmental > Terrestrial > Soil > Wetlands | place: USA: Ohio...
GCGCCAGGAGCTCGACCTCTATCAGTGCGTGCGTCCGGTGCGCTATTTCAAGGGTGTGCCTTCACCGCTGAAAAAACCGGAACTGGTCAATATGACTATCTACCGTGAGAACACCGAGGACATCTACGCCGGTATCGAATGGGAAGCCGAATCCGAGCCGGCGAAAAAGCTGATTGCTTTCCTACAGGACGAAATGGGCGTCAAGAAAATTCGCTTCCCCGCCACTTCTGGCCTTGGCATCAAGCCGGTGTCGCGTGAAGGCACCGAGCGTCTGGTGCGGGCTGCGATGAATTACGCCATCGACAATGACCGCAGGTCGGTGACGCTGGTGCACAAGGGCAATATCATGAAATTCACTGAGGGCGCCTTCCGTGACTGGGGCTACGCCCTAGCCAAGAATGAGTTCGGCGCCCAGTTGCTCGATGGTGGCCCGTGGTGCACCTTCAAGAACCCCAAGACCGGCCGCGAAATTGTCGTCAAGGACATGATTGCCGACGCTTTCCTGCAACAGATTCTGCTGCGTCCGGCCGAATACGACGTGATCGCCACGCTCAACCTCAATGGCGACTATGTTTCAGACGCGCTAGCAGCACAGGTGGGCGGCATCGGTATCGCGCCGGGCGCCAACATTTCCGACCAATACGCCGTTTTTGAAGCCACCCACGGCACGGCGCCCAAGTATGCCGGGCAGGACAAAGTTAATCCGGGTTCGCTGATTCTCTCCGCCGAAATGATGTTGCGTCATTTGGGTTGGCGGGAAGCCGCCGATCTTGTCATCAAGGGTATGGAAGCGGCGATTGGCGACAAGCAGGTGACTTACGATTTTGCCCGCCTGATGGAAGGCGCCAACGAAGTTTCCTGCTCGGCTTTTGGCGATGCGATGATTGCAAGGATGTAAGGCAATGAATCGTTTATTGATTTGGCGTAAAGGCGTGCCGGTTTCCAATGCTTCGTTATTCAAGGTGCTGATTGGTATGGCTTTCGCCCTAAGTCAAACCAGTTGCGCTTTGATTTGCAGATGTGCGGACTGCAATGTGCTGTGCGGGATATAAAGGCGATAATAACTGGCATTTGAAGCGAATTTTCTTGGGGAGGAGTCCACATGGAATCGACGATCAATGTGAGCGAATTGCGGCGTAGACTGCTGAAACTGTTGGGTGAGGGGAAAGCCGATCTGTATCCGTTCGAAACGGAGAAGAGTTATCCCCATATCCTGCAGCGCATTGTCGATTTTTGGCGTTCGCCGGAACTTGATGCCTACTTTGAAAATCTGCTGACGACCGAGCGCAATGATCGGCAGGGTTTTCCCGAAAAAGTCCTGATAGAGCTGTTTCGGCTCAGTAATCTGCACGCAGATTATGGGTTGTCCAAATCTGCCGGTGCCTGGGAAGATTCGCCCGATCCGGATTTGTCGAGAAGGCTCTAGCCCCGTTGCCGTTTGTACATTAAATGACTGGAAAGACTGCATGTCTGCTACCCCTGCCTGCCCGCAATGCACTTTGGAAAACACCTACCCGGATGGTGACAACTTTGTCTGCGCCGATTGCGGGTTTGAGTGGCCGCAAGCCGGCGATGCCGGCGCCGAAGAGGATGATGCAGTGGTCAAGGACGCCAACGGCACGGTGCTTGCCGACGGTGATGCTGTTGTGTTGATCAAGGATCTGAAGGTCAAGGGTTCGTCGATCACCTTGAAACAAGGCACCAAGGTCAAGAGCATCCGTCTGGTCGGCGGTGACCACGAAGTCGATTGCCGCATGGATGGTGGCAGTTTCATGCTGAAAGCCTGCTTCCTGCGCAAGGCCTGATTTACTTCCTTTTCGGTTCGGTCTCGTGCATAGGAGATGAGCCGCCCGTCAGCCGGGTGCGCACGATAGCAATGTGGCCGCGCAGGGTGTAGAACTGGTCGGCAAAAGAGGCCGGAACCTTCATTTTATTGACGGCCTGCTCGACATGGTCGAGGCGCTGGATCAGCTCTTCGTGGTTTTCGTGGGCATCTTCCCGGCTCAATTCGCTCTCCAAAGTGAGCAACATCCGGTACCAGCGCAGCAAGCGCAAGCGTATCCGCCAGCCGAAGATGAGGGGGATGCTTTTGAGTCCGGGAATCAAGATCAAAAGCATGGGTACCACCACGACCAGCATGCGGTTGAGCAGGCTGGCCATCCAGAACGGCAGATAACGATAGAAAAATCCTTTGCCGGATTTGTAATAGCGTTGCGCATCGGGGCTGATGCTGTATTCTTTTTCGATAAGGGCTGGGAATTCGCCCTTCTTTTGGTATCTGCCGGCGCGGCCATGCACTTCCCTGGCGGCTTCGAGCAGCAGGTCGGAGAGGGCAGGGTGCAGATCGGCGCGGGCGATCAGTTCGACGGTGGGGCTGAGCAGATTGATATTATGGCTGGGGATGTTCTTGCCAAAATCGATTGACCCTTCCAGCAGCACCAGCTTGTTCAGATACCTGATGCGGCGCGCATAGGCGTCGGCCTGGGAGAAGTGGAAGGCCGTGATACCGGGCTGCTTCAACAACTCGCGCATTGTTCGCGAAGCGGCAGAATCCCCCATCATGAATGCCGCGTCGATTTTGCCTTCCGTGAGGGCTTTTTCAGCATCCTTGTCATCCATTTCGAGCAGTCCCGTGCTGCCACCCGGTTTGATGCCGTTAAGCGCCAGCAGCGCCAGCGCCAGCACGTTGGTTCCCGTGCCTTGCTCGCCAATGGCCAGCCGCTTGCCTTCAAACTGGGAAAGGAGGCGATATTCCTTGTCGGCGTGGCAAAACAGGTAGAGCGGTTCGTAGGCGATGCTGCCGAGGGAAACCAGGTTCTCCGTATTCTGATCTTTGGCCACGCCTGCCTGCACAAATCCGACATCCACCTCGAATTTGGGGTCGCCCAAGCGCTTCAGGTTTTCCAGCGAGCCCTTGGAGGGCAGGATTTTGAGCGTAACGCCATCGCGCTCAAGAATTTTGGCGTACCGTTTGGCGTTGCGGTTAAAGACACTGCCTTCGTCGCCGCTGGTAATGGTGATGGTATTGGGCGGGGCGGAATGGAAAAACCAATAGCCGGCAATCAGTACAACTGCCATCGTGAATACAACCGTGCATAGCGTAGCGGCGGTGCCAAAACCGAAAGTTTCCCAGAACAGCAGTTGTAACCTGCCGTAGCGCCGCTCCATCTGGTCGAGCAGTTTCTTGCCACGTCCTGGTTCGTTCTTTTGTTCTTCCACGCTGTTCTCCCTGCCAAGACATGGCCACTTGCCCTGATGATGTGGCCTTTGCCGCTATTATCGCGGAAGCCATCGAAAAGTACAGGCGGAAAGGGCAGCGTATGCGTTAGCGGCCGATATGGTTGATAATTCCGATTCTGCGGGCGGGTCGCTTATTCACCAGGGAGAGATTTGTGGAAAACGGGCGTATATGGATGGCATGATGTCCTCGCCCATCGGCGTTTTTGACTCCGGCCTGGGGGGGCTGACCGTTTTGCGCGCTTTGCGCCAACGCTTGCCGGATGAGAATTTCCTCTATTTCGCCGATACCCGCTATCTGCCCTATGGCGACCGGCCAGAGGCTTTTCTGCGTCGGCGCGGGCAACAGGTGGCGGATGCCTTGCTGGCGCGTGGTGCCAAAGCGCTGGTGGTGGCCTGTAACACCGCAACGGCAGTGGCCGCGGAGACAATTCGCGCCCATGTGCCGGTGCCAGTGGTGGCACTTGAGCCTGGCGTCAAACCAGCAGCGGCGCTCTCGCGCAAGGGGGTGATCGGCGTGCTAGCGACAACGCGGACGCTGGCCAGTGCCCGTTTTCAACGCCTGGTTGACCAATTCGCTCAGGAGGTGCGTGTGCTGGCGCAGGGTTGCCCCGGCCTGGCGGAGGCTATCGAATTGCATGGGGCGAATAGTCCGCAAGTGGAAGAATTTCTTGATGCCTACGTTGCGCCGCTTGCGGTTGCGGGTGTTGATGTGGTGGCGCTTGGTTGTACGCATTACCCCTGGGTGGCCGAAGGCATTGCCCGGCGTTTGCCTTCAGGAACGCAGTTGGTCGATACCGGTGAAGCCGTGGCGCGACAACTGGAGCGCGTGCTGCACTCCGCCAATTTGCGGGGTGGTGGGCAGGGTCGGCTGACAATGGCCAGCAGCGGCGAAGCGGTTCAGGTAGAAGAAACCATCGCCCGGCTTTGGGGTGAACGGCTGCCAGTGGAGTGCTGGGATTTCTGACTTGGAGACTTTACCGCAAAGGCGCAAAGGAATACGCAGGCCAGGGAATTTTGCTTTTGCTTTGCGACCCTTGGCGTTCTCTGCGCCTTTGCGGTGAAATGGGTTTTCCCCAGGTCTAGTTTGTGAGCCGGAAGCGTAGCGGTAACACGACTTCGCGCGGGGCGTCGGCGGGCAGATAGCGCAGGCTCTTGACGGCATTGAGGGCGTCGCGGTCGAGGATGGGGTGGCCGCTGCTTTCCTCAATGCGGGCGGCGGTGACATTGCCGGCCTCGTCGAGCACCATGAGTACCATGGGGTCGCCTTCGAGGCCAAGTTCGATGGCTTCCTTCGAATAATATTTGCCCTGTGCCTTGAGCTTTTGCATTTGCTGGTGGGCGACGCTTTCCCAGCGTAGAGAAGAGGTGGGTTTGCTTTCCTTTTTGGCAGCTGGCGGCGGCGGTGGTGCTTTGGCCGGTTCCGGTGAGGATTCGGGTGGCGGCAAAATTGGAGCCGGCGCTGGCAAAGGTGGCAGCTTCAGGCGCGCTGCCAAGGCTGGCAAGGGCTTCGGGGCGGGTTTTGCCTTGGTTGCGGCCAGTAGAAAAGGCGCAGCGTGGACGATTAACGAGAGGATGAGAGCCAGCAAGAGCCGACGGTCGGTGCGAGTCATGCGAAAATACGGGCTGGCTTCTGTGGGGAAGGTCGATGAAAAAGACGTTGATAGCAATGATAATCGGGATGGGCATCTTTTGCGCCCCGATTTCCATGGTTTTCGCAGCCGATAAGGTGGCCATGCCCGATCCCACCAGCTTTTCGGCAAGTCTGGAGACGGGTGACGTCTCCAGTGCCAAAAAATGGCTGGAAGGCGGGCTTAAACCGGATTTTGAAGGCTCGCGCATCGGCAGTGGTTTGATGATTGGCGCCTGGGAAGGCAATATCGAACTGATGCGCCTGTTTTTGGCGCATGGCGCCGACATCAATTACGTCAGTACCACGGGCGAATCTGCGCTGGTGCTGGCCGCCTGGAAAGGTAAGCTCGATGTCGTCAAATGGCTGCTTGAGCGTGGCGCCAAAATCAACGCCGCGCCACGCCAGTGGTCGGCGCTGCATTACGCTTCCTTCGCCGGCCATAAGGAGGTGATGGATTACCTGATTGCACAGGGCGCCAATATTGATGCCCGCAGCACCAATGGCTCAACGCCGCTGATGATGGCAATCTACGAGGGGCGCGAGGATATGGCGCGAATCCTGATTGAAAAGGGCGCCGACCGCAAACTCAAGAACGATTTTGGCGATGGCGGCCTGGAGTGGGCCATGCGCTTCGGCCATCTGAAAATCGCCCGCATGGTGACTACGCCAGAAGAATTCAATATTGCCATTGCCCAGCCCAAGGAAAAATGGGGCGAGACTTCGCGCTCGGTGGGTATGACGCCTTATCTGGAAAAGTTGTTGCGCATTCGTGAGGCCATCGCGGCGCGGGGCAATCCAACCAAGGCTGTCGACGACAAGATTGCCGCCGAGCGTCTGCGCATTCTGGACGAGGAGCGCAAGCGTCAGGGTTTGCCGCCACGCGCCGCCACACTGGAAATTACTGCCAGCCGCAAGGATCCGGGCAAGGAATCGATTCGGGTAGTAACCGATGGGTCGACCCAACCCAAGGCATTCAAGGTACCACCGGCAACTTTCTTTGGTACGCCAAAAATGCCACCCAAGGGGCAGATCAAGAATTATTGATTGGCAGCAGGCGGGTTGGCCTCAAATTCGAGTTCGAGGGTGTTGCGCTCGTTTTCACGACAATAGCGCACTGCGCTTGCCATGCCGCGTAGCAGGTCGATGCCGAAGCCGCCTGGTTGTGTGGTGTGCAGATCGCTCGAGCGTGTTGGTGCGCTGAGCGGGTTGTAGGCGGGAGCGGCGTCCTGGTAACGCAGGGCGATGTGGCCGGGTTTGATCTCGATGGCAAGCCAGACTGGCTGTGTGCTATCGTAAGCATAACCGTGTTGAACGCTGTTGGTGAATAGCTCCTCGATGGCCAGTTCGGTGCGCAGGCGCGCTTCGTGGCTGAAGCCGGCCTGCTCGCAGGCCGATGCGACCAGCGACTGCAGTTCGGGCAGGGCGGTCATGCGGGCAGGGAAGCGTTGCGGCTGATCGAAGTTCATAGGCGTATTATTCCACTTTCAGACCAGTCATGATGCGAAGCAGGCAGCTCAACGCCGCTACCGAGCAGAAAATTAAATCAGGAGGGAAGACAAATGATCAGAAAAATATTGATACTGGCTGTCGCCTTGACGGCATTGGCGGCGCAAGCTGCTGACGAAGCGGGTACGGTGAAAGTGACCAAGGGTTCGGTGATGATCGAACGTGGCAGCGAAAAAATAGCCGCCAAGCCGGGGATGAAAGTGTTGGTTGGCGATCGTGTCGTCACTGGCGCCGACAGTTCGGCCGGCCTGACCTTGCGCGACAATACCCTGCTTTCGGCCGGTGCCAATTCGACGCTCTCCCTCGATAAATTCAGTTTCAACCCGACCACTCATGAAGGTGCGCTTGATGCGGCCTTGCGGCGCGGTACGCTGGCCGTGGTCTCCGGAAAAATCGCCAAGGCCTCGCCGCAAGCAGTCCAATTTCGCACACCGACCGCGATTCTGGGCGTGCGCGGCACTGAATTCGTGATCGAAGCCGGCGCCGGGGAGAATTGATATGGAAGCCGCAGTCATTGCAGCAGTGGTTATGGTGATGATTCTCCTGCAGCCGGCCGAGGATAAGGTGGTGCTGTTGCCCGGCGCGGATGGCCAGCAAACGGGAATGGTGGTGGTCAAAACTGCTACCGGCGAGAAGGTTCTTGATCGCCCCTATGCGGCTGCCGATGTCAGTCGTCAGGGGACGATCAAAGCCCATCAGGAGAGTGCCGAGAGCGTCCGCCAGCGCTTTGGCGAAACTCTGGCAGCACAGCCGCAACGACCGGTTTCTTACATCGTCTATTTCCGTACCAGTTCAGATGAGTTGACGCCGGAATCGCTGGCTGTGGTCGAAAAACTCAAGGCAGATCTGCAAGTCCGCAAAGCGCCCGAGATTGTCGCCATCGGCCATACCGATCGGGTGGGCAGTGTCGGTGAGAATGATGTGCTTTCGCTGAAGCGTGCCGAAACCATGCGCGGCATTCTGGTGGCGGCCGGAATTGCGGCGGCCAGCGTCGAGGTGGCTGGACGCGGCGAGCGCGAACCGCAAGTGGTAACGGCCGACGAGGTGGCGGAAGCCAGAAATCGGCGTGTGGAAATTAACGTGCGCTGATTTTTCAACGTGACGACAGCCCTTCAGGTCGCAGACAGATTCATGCTGCTGCGGCCGCACAACAAGACTGCGCTGTATTGGAAGGATGCCAGCATTTCGTATGCCGAATTGCTGGCTTACTCCAAGGCGATTACCGAGTGTTTTCCGTTCGCAGTCGGGGTGCGCGTCGTCATTTTTGCCGAGAACAGACCCGAATGGCTGGCGACCCTGCATGCCATCTGGCGTCGGCAGGCGGTGGTGATCCCGGTCGATGCCATGGCGCAGGCCGATGATCTGGCCTATATCGTCGGCCAGACAGAACCCGCCATCGTTTTCTGCTCGCAGAAAACCCGGCCTGTCGTTGATCAGGCGTTGGCCGGTTTCATTGGTCTGCAGCCTCAAGTCATCGTTCTCGATGCTGAAGATTTTCCGGCTATTCCCGTTGGCGCTCAGACCGATGCCGGCCTCGAATCCGGTTCGCTGCAGAGCCTTGCTGCCATCCTCTTTACTTCTGGAACCACGGGTGCGCCCAAAGGTGTGATGCTGACTTTCGGCAATTTACAGACCAACCTGCAGCTGGTTTGCGAGCGTGTTCCCATCTTTAATGCCAGCGGTCGCGTTTTCGCCCTGTTGCCGGCGCATCACATCCTGCCGCTGGTTGGCTGTTTCCTTGCGCCGCTCTACGCTGGCGGCAGCATTGTCATGGCGCATTCCCTCGATCCGGCCGAGATGGTGGCCACCATCCGTCGCCATCGCTGCACCCTGATGGTTGGCGTGCCGCGTCTTTACGCCCTGATCCGCAAGGCAGTGATGGACAAGCTGCGCGCATTCGCTGTCGGCCGTTTTCTGTATTCCCTGTCGGCGACGGTGAATCGGCAGGGCTTTTCGCGGGTTGTCTTGTTTGCGGCGCAAAAGAAGTTCGGTGGCGAGTTGCGCCAACTGGTCTCCGGCGGTGCGCCGCTTGATCGCGAAGTGGCACGCGACTTGACCGTCCTCGGCTTCGAGGTTCTGGAAGGCTACGGCATGACCGAATGCGCGCCGCTGATCAGCTTCCCGATTCCCGGCCGTATCCGCCTCGGATCTTGCGGTAATCCCGGTTTGCCCGATTCGGTACGTGTCGTCGATGGCGAGATTTTGACGCGTGGCCCGCACGTTTTTTCCGGCTACTGGCGCGATCCTGCAGCGACTGCCGAAGCCATTCGCGATGGCTGGTTGCACACCGGCGACCTCGGCTATCTCGATCAGGAGGGCTACCTGTTCATCAATGGACGGCGCAAGGAAATCATCGTTCTGGCTAACGGCAAAAAGGTGAATCCGGCCGAGCTGGAAGAAAAGCTTGCCGTCATGACCAGCGATGCGCGCGATCTTGCCGTCACTCTGCACGATAATCATCTGCACATTCTCATCCAGCCTGTGCCGGGGCTGTGCGATGATAACCCAGTTAAGCAAGCTGAACATTTCCGCTGGAACCTGCTTGATCCTTACAACCGCCTGGTTTCTTCGGCCAAGAAGATCACTCAGCTCAGTATTGTTACTGCCGATCTGCCCAAGACGCGTCTGGGCAAGCTCAAACGCCACGAACTGGCGGTGCTGGCGACGGACGGCGCGCCCGAAATCACAGCACCGGTGGCGGTGCCGGAAGATCTGGCGCCGGCCTATGTCTTGTTCGAGAATTTCCTGCGCAACGATCTGGAATGCCAGCGTGTCCGACCCGATAGCCATTGGGAAATGGATCTGGCGCTCGATTCTCTGGCGCAGCTCTCCGTGCTGATTTTCGTTGAAAAAGTTTTTGGTATTCGCCTGCCGGAAAATAGCTTTCGCGAGTTTCCGACTGTCATCGCGCTTATTCGTTACGCCGACGCCAACCGCGTTTTCTTCCATGCCGATGCCGGCGACTGGGGCTCAATGCTGGCGGCGAGCGAAGAGCAGGAACTCGACCTGCCGCGCTCAACCTGGATTCATCCTTTCCTGAAGGCCATCCTTGGCCTGTTCGCCCGCAGCCTGTTCCGCATCGAAGCCAAGGGGTTGGAAAACATTCCGCAGCAAGGCTCCTGCATACTTGCCGTCAATCACCAGTCCTACCTCGATGGCCTGTTTGTTTCCATGTTCCTGAGCAATGCCTTTCTGCGCCGCACCTACTATTACGCCAAGCAAAAACACGTCAAGGCGGGTTTGTTGACTTGGATGGCTCGCAACAGCAACGTCATTGTCGTCGAGGTTGGCCGTGATGTCGGGCTATCCTTGCGTAAACTCAGTCAGGCGTTGCGCCAGAAAGGCAATTTGCTGATTTTCCCGGAAGGCACGCGCTCGGCGGATGGCAAACTCGGCGAATTCAAAACCGCTTTTGCCAAATTGGCGCTGGAATTGCAGATTCCGGTAGTGCCGGTGGCGATCAGCGGGGCCTGGAGAGCGCTGCGTTCAAACGGCCTGCCGCGCCCGCTGAGCAAAATCGTGGTGGAATTTCTGCCCGTCGTGCTTGAACCGGCGCGCGCCAGTGAAGACCTTCTCACCGACAGTGTGCGCGAAAGCATTGCCCGCCATTCAACCTGAATTTACAAGGTGGCACAACCCTGAAGTTGCTGTTCAAATGTCGCCGCAATTTGCCGTAGTACCGGCTCGGCAAGTCGATGTTTTTCGTAATTGATATTGACAGTCAGGCGCCCCTGGTAGGTGCTGGCCGTGCAAAAGACCACCACGCTGGGGTTCGGGCAAAGCGCAAAGGAGACGTGGCGCAGGCTGATCTTTGCAGCCTTGTGCAGTTCCGGCAGGCGTCCGGCATTGCTGAGCATGTTGGAGAGTGGCCATTTTCCGATCATGTCGGCAAACGCCGTGATGCCTTCTGGTGTCGGTGGAAAGTTTTCCGGTGGCGGTAATAGACGGAAAAATTGATGGCCATCGCCGCGTTGCAACTGGCGCCGAATATCCTGCGTCAGGCCGCGCGCCACTGCCCAGAAGCTGGCCGGGCCATCGACCAACTGCGTCGAAGTGATCATCGAGACGTAGGCACCGGGCGTGCTGTGGTCGATCGGGTGAACCAGGGTGTCGCGCAGATCGGTGGCGTGAACCTGACTGAGCAGCTTGGGAGCGCCATCACCAAAGGCAGCCTGCAAAGCCAACAACTGCGCGGCACCGACGGCGCCATTGACACTGCTTTTCTCTTGCCGGGCGCGCTCGGCAATCTGTGTGAGTTGTTCAGTCGCGACATGAAACGATACCAGACCAGGATCGGTTGGCCCAAAAATCCGGCTGAAGGCGGGAAATTCATCGGGCTTGCCCAGTGCCTTGAATTCCAGGCGTTTGGTCTGCTTGAGTTCGCTGGCGTGCTCTTCGCCGGCCTGACCTTGCAAATGGGGCGGAAAAACCGCGTGCATTTGCGGCTGGCTTGATCTTGTCCGCTGCGGGCGGTCAACGCCGCTGGCGTGTTCGAGTATTTCCAGCAGCAACTGGCTGGCCGAACGTCCGTCGGCAATGCTGTGATGAAAGACCAGCGCGAACACCCAGCCGGAAGCGTCGCCCAGGTCGATGCGGCAGGCCCGCATCAGCGGCGTTTCGCCCAGCGCGAAAGGCTGCACCATGAGCTGCGCCAGTTGCATGCGCCAATCCGCCTCGGCGGTGGCAATCGTGAGGGCAACAGGGTTGTCAGTGCCTTGTTCGAAATACAGTTGGCCATCGTCATGTGCCGTAATGCAAGCAGTCAGCAAAGGATGCTCGCTTTGGGCGCGTGCTAGCGCAGCCTTCAGCGCGGCTTCCGGCAGCGGGCCTTCGCCTTCGGCAATGACGACAAAATTGTTGGCGGAGGCGCGGTCGAGTAACCAGAAAAAAGCTTCGCCACGGTCAAGCGGACGCGGCAGGTGTGTTTCTTGATTGGTCATGATGGGGTCGGTGTTGAGCGGAATTGAGGCGATGATACCATCGTGTCATTCTCCCCTTTGTTTTGTTCATTTTTGGAGGTTCGAATATGAATCTGCGTTCCATCGAAATTGACGATCTCGATGATCTCGCCCAACTTTTTCAGGCTTGTTTTTCCGTTCCACCCTGGAACGAAAAGTGGACCTTTGAATTGGCGCGCTCACGTATTGCCCGAATGCTGGAATGCAGGAGTTGCCGTGGTGTGTTGGCGACTGAGGGAGATTCGGTGGTTGGCATGGCCTTTGGCCAGGTTGAAGGATGGATTGATGGAAATCTCTTTTTGCTCCAGGAGTTGTGTGTGTTATCGAAGCATCGGGGTCAGGGGATTGGCAAGGTCATGTTGAATAAACTGGTTTCCGACCTGAGGAGCAATGATGGCTTGATTGCGCTTTATCTCCTGACGGATCGGGGCGGGCCTGCGGAATCTTTCTATCAGAAGCTTGGGTTTGCTTGCAGCGGCCAGAAGATTGTCATGGGACTGCCGGTTTAGTGTGAAAAAGCCTGAAGATAGACAGACATTGCCCATTGCGAGGTAAAATCAGCCGTCATTGCTGATTGTGGATGCTTTTCATGTTTGATTTTCTGCGCCGCCAGTCGTCCGATACCGTCCTGCGTTTGTCCGAAAGCTCACTTTTCAGTGGCCTAGCCAACAGCGATCTGAAAACACTCGAGGGCTTTACCCATGCCCGCCATTATCTTCCCGGCGAAATCATTTTTGATCAGGGCGAAGAGGGGCAGGCGCTCTACATCGTTGTTTCCGGTCAGGTTATCATTTGCCATCCGGGAAAGTCGGAGTCGCCGATTGCCGAATTGGGGCCCGGCAGTTTTTTTGGCGAACTGGCATTGCTTGACGACGCGCCACGTTCGGCGCAAGCGCGTGCCGGTGCCGAAACCGAACTGGCCGCCCTTTTTCGTGGCGATTTTGAACGCCTGATGGAGTCGCACGCCCGTATCGCTTCGCGCATTGCCCTGCAACTGGCGCGCAATCTCGGTCAGCGCCTGCGCAATAGCGTTGCCAGCCAGATCGAGTCGGCATGAAAAGCCTTTCCCCCAAGGAATACCAATCCGGCCCGCTGGTCTGGGTGGGCGTAATCGCGGCCACCTGTCTGGTGCTTTTTTTCTTTCAGCAGATTCTCTGGCTGGTAGTGCCGTTTTTGTTGGCACTCATCATGTATTACGCCTTGCTGCCCCTCAAGCAGCGGCTCGTACTTTCCGGCTTTTCGCACGATGCGGCGGCGAGCATGGTTAGTCTTGCTGTGGGTGTTTTGATTGTGCTGCTGTTGGTGTTTTCCCTGCCCTTGCTGACAGCGGAGGCGGCCAGCTGGCAGCAGTCCAGCATGCGTTACCTCGATGGTGGCGTCAATTTGTTGATGGCGACGCTCAAGCAATTGGAGGACAAGTTTTCCATGCTGGCACGCGCGCATTTGAGCGCCGAATTGACTCAAGGCATTGCCAATTTCAGCGAACATTTTGCCCAGAAATATCTGGCCGGAGCCCTGATGACCATTGCCGCCTGGGCGCCCTCCCTGCTTTTGGCGCCTTTTCTGGCTTTTTTCATGTTGCGCGATGGTTGGCGTTTCAAGCGCTTTGTCGGCCAAGCGGTGCCCAATGCCTTTTTCGAGCGCACCCTCTATCTTCTCGACCAGGTTGACCGCACGGCGCGGCAATATTTTGTTGGCCTGTTGCAACTGACGCTGCTTGATGCCGTCTGTCTGGCGGCCGGGCTCTGGCTGCTGGGGGTTTCGGCGCCGCTGGCGCTGGGTCTGGTGACGGCGGTGCTGGCCTGGGTGCCCTATGTCGGATCGATTGTCGGTTGCTTGCTGGTGGTTTTGGTGGCGGCCACCGATTTCCCGGCTCAACCGGAAATTGCATATGGTGCGGTGGTGCTCTTCCTGGTAGTGCGCTTGCTTGATGATTTTTTCTTCATGCCGCTGACAGTGGGCAAGAGCCTCAATATCCACCCGCTGCTGACAGTTTTGATGATTTTTGTCGGTGGCGCGGTGGCGGGTGTCCCTGGCCTGATGCTGGTTTTGCCGGTGCTGGGTGTGGCCATTGTATTCGGTGAGACGCTGGGGTTGGTCGTGACTGACCCGCGTTTGCGCGCCAGGCACGTGCACGCCAGAACTTTGCGCGAGAGGATCGCGGCGGCTGACCTGTAGGCAGCGTTATCCGGTTTTCTAGGGCATAATCCAAAGTTTTACAGAGTTTGCCGAACCATGGCTCGCGTTTTTGTTTACGACACTACCCTGCGTGATGGCACGCAGCGTGAAGACCTTTCCCTCTCGCTTGAAGACAAGCTGACCATTGCCAGGCGCCTGGCCGATTTTGGCGTGCATTACATCGAAGGCGGCTGGCCGGGTTCCAACCCCAAGGACGCCGAGTTCTTTCAGCGCGCAGTCAAGATGAACTTGGGGCAGGCGCGTCTGGCGGCGTTTGGCAGTACGCGCCGTAAAGACAGCCAATGTGATGATGACAAGAATCTGAAAACCCTGCTGGATGCCGGCACGCCGGTGGTGACCATGGTCGGCAAAAGCTGGGATTACCATGTCACCGAAGTGCTGGGCGCAACGCTGGAGCAGAATCTGCTCATGATCGGCGAGAGCATGGCCTGGATGAAGGCGAAAGGGCGCGAGGTGATGTACGACGCCGAGCATTTCTTCGATGGTTTCCTCGCCAATCCCGATTACGCTGTCGCCACGCTGAAGGCGGCGCTCGATGGCGGCGCCGACTGGCTGGTGCTATGCGAGACCAATGGCGGCAAGTTGCCTTGGGAAGTTGAGGCGATCACCCGCGAAGTACAAAACCGCCTGCCAAGCGCGAAAATTGGCATTCACTGCCATAACGATTCCGGCTGCGGTGTGGCCAATTCGCTGGCCTCGGTGCGCGGTGGCGCGACGCTGGTGCAGGGAACGGTCAACGGTTACGGCGAGCGCGTCGGCAATGCCGATCTGATTACCATCATTCCCGATTTGCAGCTCAAAATGGGGCATGAGGTGTTGCCTGCAGAGCAATTGAAGGAATTGACGCAATTGTCACGCTTTGTGGCAGAAGTGGCCAATCTGCAGCACGATAACCACCATCCCTACGCTGGCCACAGCGCTTTTGCCCACAAGGGCGGCATCCATGTCGCGGCCATCCTGAAAGCGGCCGATACCTACCAGCACATTGATCCGGCGCTGGTTGGCAATGAAATGCGGGCGGTTATTTCCGAGCTTTCCGGGCGTGGCAATATCGAGATGCAGGCCAAGGCGCTGGGTATCGACCTGGGGCGCGATGATGCCCAGCGTGTGTTGAACCAGATCAAACAACTCGAAAACGAGGGCTTCACCTTCGAGGCGGCGGAGGCCAGTGTTGAATTGATGTTGCACCGCCTGCAGCCGGGCTATGTCGAACCTTTCACACTGATCGACTATTTCCTGATCAATGAGCATCGGCATGGTCGCGGCTTGCTGTCGGAAGCGATGGTCAAACTTAAGGTGGGCGAGGTAGTCAAGTTCATGGCGGCTGAGGGCAATGGCCCGGTCGATGCCTTGTCGCATGCCTTGCGCGCGGCGCTGGTGGATAGCTACCCGGTATTGGAAAAAGTTCGCCTGACGGACTTCAAGGTACGCATACTCGATGGCGACGAAGGCACGGCGGCGATTACCCGCGTGCTGATCGATTTCCAGGCCGGCAGCGAGACATGGACGACGGTGGGGGCGAGTTCCAACATCATCGAAGCGAGCTGGCGGGCGCTGTCGGATAGCATGGAGTATGCGTTGGTCAAGCTGGCGGGTTGAGTTTTCAACCCAAAGGCGCAGAGAATGCGGAGAACCACAGAGGAAAATCTTTGTGTATTTCCCCGTGCGCTCCGTGGTGAATCGATTCTTTGGAGATAAACGTGATCAACCTTTTGCTCAATGGCGAAAAGGAGTCCCGTCTGGCCGGTTCGGTGCTTGATCTGTTGACGGAAAAACGTCTGGCACCGGAAAGGGTGGTAGTCGAATTGAATGGCAGCATCGTCAAGCGCCCGCAGTGGCAAGAGACGATCCTGCGTGAAGGCGATAGGCTCGAAATCGTCTGTTTTGTTGGTGGGGGTTGAAGTGCAGGATGATCTGATATTGGGTAGCAAGGCTTTTAGCAGCCGCCTGTTGACGGGTACAGGCAAGTTTTCCAGCCCGCGTTTTATCCCGCAAATTCTCGAGGCCAGCGGCTCCCAGATGATGACGGTGGCGGTGCGCCGCGTGAATCCCGACAAGCCGGAAGAGGATATGCTGACGCACATCCCGGCCGGCGTCACCATCCTGCCCAACACGTCTGGTGCGCGCACTGCCCAGGAAGCCGTGCGCATTGCCCGCATTGCCCGTGAAATGGGCTGTGGCGACTTCATCAAGATCGAAGTGATCACCGACATGAAATATCTGCTGCCGGATGGTGAGGAAACGCTGGCGGCTACTGCCATCCTGGCCAAGGAAGGCTTTGCCGTGCTGCCCTATATTCAGCCTGATCCGGTGCTGTGTCGTAAGCTCGAAGAAGCCGGCGCGGCGGCGGTGATGCCGCTGGCGGCACCGATTGGCTCGCTGCGCGGCCTCAGATGCCGCGACATGCTGGAAATGATCATCGAAGCTAGCCGCGTGCCGGTCATCGTCGATGCCGGCATCGGCAAGTCCTCGCATGCCGCCGAGGCCATGGAAATGGGCGCCGATGCCGTGCTGGTCAATACCGCCATTTCGGCAGCGCAAGATCCGGTCTTGATGAGCCGCGCCTTTGCGCTGGCCGTGCAGGCTGGCCGCTTCGGCTATTTGGCTAAAGCCGGAGCTGAACGGCCGGTAGCGGTGGCCAGTTCGCCGCTGACCGGCTTCCTGGGCGCGACGCGTGCTGCCTGAACCCGGTGCAGGTTTTGCTGCGGCATTGGCGCGCGCCGCCGAACTGGACATTGCGGCATTGCTGCAGAAGGAAAGGCTGTGGCCGGATGAATTTCTAGCGCTGCTCTCACCCGCCGCCCTGCCGCATCTGGAAGCGATGGCGACCAAAGCCCATGCGCTGACGGTGCGGAATTTCGGCAAGACCCTGCAGCTCTACAGCCCGCTTTATCTCTCCAGCTTTTGCAGCAACGAATGTGTCTATTGCGGTTTTCGCGCCAGCCACAAGGAGCGCCGGAAAACGCTGAGTTTGGCGGAAGTTGAATCGAATGCGCAGGCGCTGGCCGCGACCGGCATCCGTCACATTTTGCTATTGACCGGCGAGGCACCCAAACGCACGCCGCTCAGTTATCTGATCGATTGCGTACGCATCATCCGGCGCCATTTTTCTTCGGTCGGCATCGAAATCCATCCGCTGCAAGAGGCTGAGTATGTCGCTCTGAAAAAGGCGGGCGTTGATAGCCTGACCATTTATCAGGAAACCTACAACCGCGAAGTGTATCGTCAGGTGCATCTGAAAGGGCCAAAAACTGATTATGACTATCGGCTCAACACGCCGGCACGCGCGGCGCGGGCGGGTTTTCGTTCGGTCAATATCGGCGCCCTGTATGGCCTGGCCGATCCCTTGTTTGATGCCTATTGCGCCGGTGTGCACGCCATGGCGCTACAGGATGAATTTCCGGCAACCGAAATCAGCCTGTCGTTGCCGCGCCTGAATCCGGCACAGGTCAGCGTGCCGCCCGAAAATCGCCTCTCCGATGCGCGCTTTGTCCAGTTCATGCTGGCCTACCGCCTCTTTTTGCCGCGCTTGGGGCTGACCCTGTCAACCCGCGAATCGGCGGCCTTGCGTGACAATCTGATGCCCTTGGGGATTACCCGCATTTCGGCCGGTTCGATCACCCGCATTGGCGGCTACGACGGCAGGGAAAGCGCCAGCGGCCAGTTCGAGATTTCGGATGAGCGTAGCGTGGCGCAAATGGATGCCGCCATCCGGGCGCGCGGTTACGAGCCGGTGTATAAGGACTGGCAGCCGTTATGAAGATCGGAATTGCTGGCGCAGGCGGCATAGGCAGCAATGTCGCTTTCCATCTGGTGCGCAGTGGCGTGCTGGATTTGAAGGTTTTCGATTTTGACCGGATCGAAGCCAGTAATCTCAATCGCCAGTTCTATTTTGCCGACCAGATCGGTAGCCCCAAGGTGGCAGCGCTTAAGACCAATTTGCTGCGCATCGACCCGGCGGCGAGCATCGAGGCCATTGTCCAGCGTCTTGACGCGGACAATATGCCGTCGGCTTTCGCCGATTGCGATATCGTCGTCGAGGCTTTTGATCGGGCCGAAACAAAGGCCATGCTGATCAATGCCCTGGCGGATTCCGGCAAGTATCTGGTTTCTGGCAGTGGTCTGGCCGGTCTCTCGCCCGAAGGGGTCAAGTTGCGCAAACTGGGCGAGGACATGGCGATTGCCGGTGACTTTTCCTCCGATGTGGCGCGTTATCGCCTCTATAGCCCGAAGGTGATGCTGGTGGCTTCGCTGATGGCGATAGCGGTGCTGCAAAAGCTGGGTTATTCGGAGCAATACAATGCCGCATGACCTGCAGACAACGCTCCCGGAATGCCCGATTTGTTCCGCGCTTTCAGATCAGGAATATGCCTATCAGAAGTATGGTTCTTCCGATGGCGATACGGAACTTCCGGCAGCAGTGGCAAAACTGGTTGTGGTACGCGATCTGCGCCCGCACGGCAGCCGCCGGCTGGAATTGCAGCGCTGCCCGCTCTGTAACACGCATTACCTTTACCGTACCGACTACGAGTATCTGGTCAATGGTAGCGAGGACGAGCAGTTTCTGACTCGCCTGACCGGCGATCAGGTCAAGGAATGTCTGGATCAGCCCGTATGTGACTGAGTTGTGTCTGCTGTCGTGCAGACGGTCGCCACGCAGTTGCGCCCCCTTTGCTTGGCGAGGTAGACACCAGAATCGGCGATCTTGATCAATTCATCAGTGCTTTGTATGGTCTCGCTGCGGACGCTGACGCCAACACTGATGCTGCCGCGCCAGATTCCACTGTTCCCGGCCGGTACGCGCATGGCGGCGACTTCGCTGCGCATTTTTTCGGCCAGTTGCATGCCGCCTGCCAAGGGCGTATTCGGGCAGATGAGCAGAAACTCATCGCCGCCCAGGCGACAAATCATGTCGTCGGTGCGCACGGCATTTTTCAGGCAGCCGGCCAGTTGACGCAGGACTTCGTCGCCAGCGTCATGGCCGTGTTTGTCATTGATCTCCTTGAAGCCGTCGGCGTCGATCATCATGCACACCAGTGGTGTGTTCTCCCGCAATGATTCGATCCAGTAGTGGTTCAGGCTTTTGAGAGCGTGGCGGCGATTGGGCAGCCCGGTAAGTTGGTCGGTCATCGCGATAAACTCAAGCTGCTCGTTGGCTTTGAGCAGTGCTTCGGTGCGTTCTGCTACCCGTTTTTCGAGTGTCGTGTTCAGTTCGATCAGTTCACGGTTGCGTTCGGAGACACGACGAAACAGCCCGGTGAGGGCGTTCAGTAGCGGTTCAGTCGCTTCGCTGTTTTTGCTTTCTTGTGCCAGGTAGGCATCGGCCGGCGTTTTGCCGGCTTCAATGGCAGCGATTTGCCTGGCCAGATTTTGATCGGTGCCGAGGATATGATAGGCCAGCCACTTGCTGAGATAATCGAGCAGAGAAGCGGCCGATTCTTGGTTTTCCGGTGTGATGCCGCTGCGCAGACGGGTAATCTCCTGCAGAAAATGGCAGTGAATATCGAGATGCCTGCTGACGTGCCTCGTATCAACGCCGATGCGATTCATCAGCGATTCTTCCTCGCGAAAGTGATAAACGGTGTAATTCTTGAGTTCTTCAAGAACAGTTTCGAGATCCTCAAGATTCAAGGATTTTCCCGCCGTGACCAGGTCTCCGAAGCGGTTGATCAGTTCGACAAGACGGTGGTGTTGCTTGTCGACTTCCGGCAAACCTGTGACAAAACTTTGATCCCAGTGAAATGATTCCATCAGAAGTTCTCCGCAGCGCCCGATAATTACATGGTACGGCAAAGTGCCATGGTGTTGTCGAGTGGATAAACCAAGGTCATTGTTTTAGTGCATCTTCCAGAGCGCTGATGGCCGTCTTCGCGAGGTGGGCAATTTCGGCATCGTCAAGGATATAGGGCGGCATCAGGTATATGGTGTTGCCCAGCGGCCGTATCAGGGCGTTCCTCGCCAGGGCGGCGCGGTAGT
>Ga0316605_10000802_pt1 | contig 19508 bp, 3 predicted proteins | sample OWC_soil_day20_n_FD_207666 | JGI IMG/M metagenome (GOLD analysis project Ga0316605, IMG submission 207666) | Wetland soil microbial communities from Old Woman Creek delta, Ohio, United States - OWC_soil_day20_noCT | ecosystem: Environmental > Terrestrial > Soil > Wetlands | place: USA: Ohio...
CGGGCGTTGGAACGGTGAGGGCCAGCGCGCCACGATGCGGCGCGTGGCCTCCAGCCCGTCCATCTCCGGCATCTGCACGTCCATCAGCACCACGTCATAGGGCTGGCGGGCGCAGCACTCCACCGCCTCGATGCCGTTGCTGGCCACGTCGGCCCGGTAGCCCATCTGCTGCAGCAGCCGCAAGGCCAGCTTCTGGTTGACCACGTTGTCCTCGGCCAGCAGGATGCGCAAGGGGTGGCGTTCGGCCATCTGCGCATCCATGCGCGGCTTGGCCGCGGTGGCCGCGGCCTTCGGCGCCTGGTCGTGGGCCAGCAACTGCACCAGCGTGTCGAACAGCTGGCTCTGCCGCAGCGGCTTGGCCAAGGTGGCGTTGAAGATGCTGTCGCCGGCTTCCTTGCGCCCCAGGCTGCTGAACAGCACCAGTGGCATCTTGTGGCCGGCTTCGCGGATCGCCTTGGCCAGCGTGGCCCCGTCCATGCCAGGCATGTGCATGTCCACGATGGCCAGGTCGTAGGCCTCGGCCTTGAGCATCTCCAGCGCCTGCGCCGGGAACTCGGTGTCCTGCACCACCATGCCCCACTTGGCGGTCTGCAGCGCCAGGATGCGCCGGTTGGTGGCGTTGTCGTCCACCACCAGGATGCGCTTGCCGGTGAGTTGCGGCTGCTGGCCCAGGAAGTCGCGGCGCTGGCCCTGCGGCAGCTGCGCCGGCACGCAGCGCATGGTGAAGTGGAAGGTGCTGCCCAGGCCCGGCCCGGCGCTCTCGGCCCACATCGTGCCGCCCATCAGCTCGGCCAGCAGCTTGCTGATCGCCAGCCCCAGCCCGGTGCCGCCGTACTTGCGCGTGGTGCCGCTGTCGGCCTGGCTGAACTTCTGGAACAGGCGCGACAGGCCCGCCTCCGACAGCCCGATGCCGGTGTCGCGCACGGTGAAGTGCAGCAGGCTGCCTTCGCCGGTCTGCTCGTCGCCCTCGGCACGCACCGTCAGCACCACCTCACCCTTCTCGGTGAACTTCACCGAGTTGGAGAGCAGGTTCAGCAGGATCTGCCGCAGCCGCGTCACGTCGCCGTCCAGCGCCGCCGGCACCTCGCCTTCGAAGACATAGGCGATGTCCAGGTGCTTCTCGGCCGCACGCGGGCCGATCAGGTCCATCGCCGACTCCACGCACTCGCGCAGGTCGAAGGGGTGGCGCTCGATGTCCATGCGCCCGGCTTCGATCTTTGAGAAGTCGAGGATGTCGTTGATGATCGTCAGCAGCGAATCGCCCGAATCGCGGATGGTGGTGGCGAAGTCGCGCTGGTCCTCCGTCAGCGGGGTGTCCAGCAGCAAGCCGCTCATGCCGATGACGGCGTTCATCGGCGTGCGGATCTCGTGGCTCATCGTCGCCAGGAAGGCGCTCTTGGCTTCGTTGGCGCTTTCTGCAAGAAGCCTCGCGGCTTCGGCCTGGGCACGCGCTTCCTGCGTCTCCTTGAACATCTTGGCGTTCTGGATCGCGATCACCGCCTGGTCGGCGAAGGTCTTCAGGAGGTCGGTTTCCTTGTCGGTGAACGGGCGCGGCGGCGTGCGCAAGACGTCGATGGTGCCCAGAGCCTCGCCCTGCCAGAGCATCGGCGCCATCAGCAACGAGCCATTGTCGCCAAGCTTCGTCCGCGCGCGAAACGCTTCGGATACGCCAGGTCCATTCCACAAGTCAGGATAGTGGACCACCGCGCGGCGGTGCATCGCCTTGCCTTGGATCGTCTTGCTCACCGGTGCGGGGAAGAACTGGCGGAAAAACTCCACTTGCTCGGTCGAGTACCCCACAGTGGACTTCATGTGCAGCAGGCCATCGTCGCCGAGCGCAAACAGGCCGACGTAGTGCCCGTCAAACAGATGCTGGCAACTCTGCGCGATCTTCTCGAACACCGGCGCGGCGTCGGATACCGAACTGCTGATCACCTGCAGCACTTCGGCCGTGGCGGTCTGCCGCTCCAGCGCTTCCTGCGTCTCGTTGAACAGCCGCACGTTCTCCATCGCGATGGCGGCCTGGTCGGCAAAGGTGCGCAGCAGCGCGATGTGCTTGTCGTCGAAGGGCTTCACCTCGGTGCGGCGCACCAGGATCGCGCCCAGTGCGCGGCCCTCGCGCAGCAGCGGCACGGCCAGCGTGGTGTGGTGGCCGTGCTTGCGTGCCAGCTCGCTGCCGCGCGGGTACTCGTCCTGCGCCTGCTGCAGGTCGTGCACGTGCACGGGCTGGCGGTCGAAGATCGAGCGGCCCATGACGGTGCTGCGGTCCAGCGGCATCGGTTGGCCGGAGGGGCCGCCCAGGTCGCCGAAGACGGCCACGCCGCGGATCGTTTCGCCCTCGCGCAGGATGATGTCGACGAACTGCGCATCGCAGATCTTGGCCGCGCGCTCGGCCACGGCGTGCAGCACCGGCTGCACGTCGGTGGGCGAGCCGGAGATCACCTGCAGGATCTCGCTGGTGGCCGTCTGCTGCTCCAGCGCTTCCTTCGTTTCGTTGAACAGCCGCGCGTTCTGTATCGCGATCACCGCCTGGTCGGCAAAGCTCTCGAACAGCGTGCGCTCCTTGTCGAGGAAGCCGCCCACGCGTCGCCGCGACACACCGATCAGCCCGATGCACCGGCCCTCCCAGAGCATCGGCACGCAGAGTAGCGAATAGCTGTGGCCGAAGCGGCGGGCAACGACGCGCAGGCTCTCGGGCGCATCGGCGTCATTGAGCACGTCCGCATACTGGATCGAGCGGCCGGCGCGCATCACCCCGTGCATCTGCGACTCCTCGATGGGGTGGGGATAGAACGCCTTCACGCGGCGCGTCAGTTCGGCCTTGCGCTGCGCCTGCGCCTCGACGCCGGCTTCGGCGCCACGCACGTGGCCGAAGCGTATGTCGGCCAGATCGACCCGGCCCTGCCCGTCGGGCAGCTCGATGTGCACGGCATCGATGTCGGGCACCAGGCGCAGGCCGCACTCCAGGATCGCGGCAAACACCGGCCGGGCATCGGAAACCGATTGACTGATGGCCTTCAGCACATCGGCCGAAGCTTCCAGCCGGGCCAGCGCTTCCTTTGTCTCGTTGAACAGCCGCGCGTTCTGGATCGCGATCACCGCCTGGTCGGTGAAGGACTTCAGCAGCGCCTGCTCCTTCGCGCTGAAGCCGTCGTGCGCCGCGCGTGTCACCGTGATGTTGCCGATGTGCCGGTCACCCGAGATCAGCGGCGCCATCATCTGCGCGTAGCTGATGCCGGCGGCCACCGCCGGGCTGCGGACGACTGGCGGGACATCGATCCCGCCGAGCACGTCGGGCCAACTCTGCACGTCGCGCAGCTGTTGCAGCGCGGCCAGCGCACGCGGGCTCAGACGGATCGGATAGACGGAGTCGATGATGCCGCGCATGTGGCGCAGCGCGGCCTGCATTGCCGGATCGTCGCCCGCCTCACGCCACTTGACGGCCGCAAGGTGGATTGCGCCGTCGTCGCGGAGCAGATTGACCGCCTGCACGTACGAGCGGAACAGCCGCGAGCAGCTGTCCAGCACCTTGTCCAGCACCGGCTTCGGATCGGCCATCGAGCTGCTGACGACCTGCAGCACCTCGGCGGTGGCGGTCTGCTGCTTCAGCGCCTCCTTGGTCTCGTTGAACAGCCGCACGTTCTCCATCGCGATCGCCGCCTGGTCGGCGAACGAGCTGACGAGCTCGATCTCCTTGTCGGTGTAGGGCTGCACCTCGGCGCGGCCGAGCGTGAGCACGCCGATTGCCCGGCCTTCGCGCATCACTGGCACGCCCAGCAGCGTGCGCATGGCGCCCACCCGCTGCACGTCGCTGCGGCCGTAGCTGCTTGCGTCCGCGGCATCCGCGACTTGCACCGCACGGCCCGCGGCGAGCGCGCGCGAGGTGACCGAGTCCTGGTCGCGCACCGAGAGCGGATGGTCGCGCAGGTGATCGAACAGCCCCGGCGTGCCGCCGACCCGCGCCAGCGGGCGAAACACCTCGCCGTCGACCGCGAACATCACGCCGAACCAGGCCCGGCACAGCCGCGAGGCGGTGCTGATCAGCGTGTCGAGCACCGCGTCGAGGTCGAAGGTGGAGCGGCTGATCGCCTTGAGCACGTTGGCCGTGGCGGTCTGGCGCTCCAGCGCCTCCTGCGTCTCGTTGAACAGCCGGGCGTTCTCGATCGCGATCACCGCCTGGTCGGCAAAGGTCTGCAGCAACTCGACCAGCCGCGGCGCGAACGGCCCCGGCTCGCGCCGCGTCACGCTGATCATGCCGATCAGCTGCCCGCGCAGCATCAGCGGACAGAACAGCATGCTGCGGTAGCCGCGCAGGCGGGCCAGGTCGCGTACGACGGCAGAGGCTTGGGCCTCGTCCTCGGTATCGGTGATGCGCACCACCGCGCCATCGCGCAGCGGCACGGCGGTCGGCACGTCGGCCAGTGCGCGGGGGAACGAAGCCACCAGCGCCTCGTCCGCGGCCGGGTTCGTCGGCGTGAATGCCACCAGGTGCAGCTTGTCGTCGAATATCCTGAACACCGCGGTCGAGAAGCCGCCGATCAGACGGTTGGAGCTGCTGGCGATGGCCTCGAACACCGGCTGCACGTCGGCCGGCGAGCCGGCGATCACCTTCAGGATCTCGGCGGTCGCGGTCTGCCGCTCCAGCGCCTCGTTCGTCTCGCGGAACATGGTCGCGTTGCGGATCGCGATCACCGCCTGGTCGGCGAAGGTCTTCAGCAACGCGCGTTCCTTCGGCAGAAACGACCCAGGGGCGCGCCCCGCCAGGATCACGCCGATGCCGCGGCCTTCCCACATCAGCGGCGCGATCAGCGCCGAGCCGGACTGGCCCATGCGCTCGGCGGTCTCGCGCAGGTTGCGGGGTGCCTGAGGATCGTTCAGCAGGTCGGCGAACTCGACCAGGTCGCCGCGGCTGAAAGCCAGCTCCGCGTGGGTGCCCTCCAGCGGCATCGGGTAGCGCGATCCAACGGCGGCGTGGAAAGCTTCCAGCGGCTCGCGGCCGAACTGCGCGAGCGCGGCCGCCGTGGCATGGATGCGCTCGACCGCCAACAGCCCCGCCTCGTTGACCAGATGCAGGTTGAAGGCCATCGCCGGGAACAGCCGCTCGCAGGATTGCAGGATCTGGTCGAATACCGGCGCGGTGTCGGCGACCGAACTGCTGATCACGCTCAGCACGTCGGCCGAGGCGCGCTGCTGCTCCAGCGCCTCCTGCGTTTCGCGGAACATCTTCGCGTTCTGGATCGCGATCACCGCTTGGTCGGCGAAAGTCTTGATCAATGAGATCTCGTGCGGCGAGAAAGGCGCCACGTCGCTGCGGCCGACGAAGATCGAGCCCACGCCTTGGTCTTGCCACATCAGTGGCGCGAAGACGACCGAGCGGCTGCCCATAAGCTCGGACCCGCGCTTGACTGCATCGGGCGCGCCGGCATCGGTCTGCGCATCGGCAAAGTGCACTGCGTCGCGCCGGCGGATCACCAGTGCGGTGCCGCTGTGCTCGTCCAGGCGCAGCGGGTACATCGAGCGGAACTCGGCCTCGCGCGGGCCGAAGAAGGCCGCCAGGTCGATCAGGCCGTCGTGGCGCAGCAGGTTGATGCCGATGAACACCGGCTCGAAAAGGCGTCGGCAGCTATCGAGGATGCGATCGAACACGGGCTGGGCGTCGGCCACCGACCTGCCGATCACCTGCAACACTTCTGCCGTGGCTGTCTGCCGCTCCAGCGCCTCCTTGGTCTCGTTGAACAGCCGCACGTTCTCGATCGCGATCACCGCCTGGCGCGCGAAGGTTTGCAGCAGCGCCACGGAGGGATCGGCGAAGGGTCCCGGCTCGCGGCGTGCCACGCCGATGGTGCCGATCGAGCGGCCCTCGTGCAGCAGGGGCACCGACAGGATGCTGCGGAACCCGATGCGCTCCGCCCCTTCGACGGCAGGGTAATCGGGGTCGGCACGGACATCGGCGATCTGCAGCGGCCGTTGCTCGACGATTGCGCGCCGGATGTTTGGCGGCGATGCGTCCACCGCCATCGGGAAGAGGGCGCGCATCGCATCTTCCGCCTCGACGGTGAGGGCGCGCACGCCGGCGAGGTGCACTACGTTGCCCTCGAGACGCGTGGTCGCGCCGACGTCGGCCTTGCACAGCGCGCGGGCGCGCTCGGCGATGGCCTGGAACACCGGCTGCACGTCGGTGGGCGAGGCGCTGATCACGGCCAGGATCTCGGCCGTGGCGGTCTGCCGCTCCAGCGCCTCGCGCGTCGCCTGCATCAGCCGGGCGTTCTTCATCGCCATTTGCGCCTGCGCCGCGAACGACTGCACCAGCGCGATCTGCGCCTGGCTGAACGGCCGCACATCGTTGCGGATCAGCGTGAACACGCCGATCAGCGAGCCCGCCTCGTCGGTCAGCGGCACGCCCAGGTAGGTGCGGATGAGGCCGAGGTCGGCGCTGGCGACGATGAACGGCACGCCTTTGCGATAGGCGTCGGTGGCGCGGATGTCCGCCACGTGCAGGCAGGCTTTGGCACTTCCACGCGGGCCGAGCAGCGACGACACGGCAACGCCGTCTGCAAGCGTGTCGCGCTCGAGAAACGCCCTGGACATGTTGACCTGCCCGCCACTGGGTCGCGCGCGATCGCCTTCCACCAGCCACAAACCACCGCCGTCGGCAGCGCACAGGCGCGTTGCCCGGTCGACGATGGTGTCGAACACCGGCACCAGGTCGCCCAGCGATGCGTTGATGACCTGAAGCACCTCGGTGGTCGCGGTCTGCCGCTCCAGCGCCTCATTCGTCTCGCGGAACATCTTCGCGTTCTGGATCGCGATCACCGCCTGGTCGGCGAAGGTCTTCAGCAGCGCCTGCTCCTTGGGCGTGAAGCCGCCCAGCGCTGGCCGTTGCACCAGGATCGAGCCGATGCCCCGCCGGCCCTGCACCAGCGGCGCGTTCATCTGCGAGTAGTTCCGACCCAGGCGTCGCGCGGGCGCGCGCACGCCCTCCGGTACGCCGGCACCGTGCGCCACATCGGGGTAGTTGAGCACCTGAGCGCTGGCGATGGCCTGGGCCGTTGCCGTGCCCGCTAGAGCGATCGGGAAGAGCGAGTCGGCTTGGCGGTTGGCTGCATCAAGCTCGGCCTGGCTCCAGCCCGCGTGGCCGTCGTCGCCCACCGCGAGTCTGGCGGCGCGGTGCAGCCGCCCATCCTCACCGATCAGCATGATGGCCTGCGTCGGCGTACCGATCAGCCGGTGGCAACTTGCCAGGATCTTGTCGAGCACCGGCTGGGCATCGGCGACCGAGCTGCTGATGACCTGCAGCACTTCGGCGGTGGCGGTCTGCTGCTGCAGGGCTTCGCGCGTCTCGTTGAACAGCCGCGCGTTCTCCAGCGCCATGGCCATCGACGCGGCAATGGTCTGCAGCAGGCGCACGTTGGCTTCACTGAAGGCGTTCTCGCGCTCGTGGTTGTCGAGCACGAGGTTGCACAACACGCCGCCGCTGCCGACCACCGGCACCTGCACCTCCGACAACGGATAGTCCATGCCCGGCCGTCGGTACAGCCCCCAGGCCTTGATCTCGGCGGGGGAATTCATCACCACCGGGCGGCCGGTGCCGAGCTCGACGACCAGCGGATGCTCGAGGTCGATGTGCCGCACCGGCCGCACATGGACGCGCTTGCCGCGCACGTACTGATAGGGGAAGCTGAATTGCTGGGCCTCGTAATCGATCCAGTGAATGCCCAGGTCACCAGTGCGGAACACCTCCCGCAGCTTGTCGCCCACCAGGTCGACGATCGCCTGGAAGTCCAGCGAGCCGGCAATGCCCAGCTGGATGCCGTTGATGATGGCCAACTCGGCCGCGCGCTGCTCGGCATTGGCCTGGGCGCTGCGCGCTTCGGCTGTGCGCTCGGCCACCTGCGCCTCCAGGCCGCCGGCAAAACGCAGGTTGGCCAGCGCCACCGCCGCCTGGCCGGCCAGCATGGCCACCAGGTCGCGGTCGGCATCCATGAAGCGGCCGAAGGCGCCCTCGATGTCGGCATATACATGGCCCAGCAGTTCGCCCTGCGCCACTAGCGGCGCGACCAGGCAGGAGCGCTGGTCTTCGGGCGCAGCGCCTTCGGGGCCGTGGCGCAGGCGCGGCTCGACGCTGGCGGCGGCTTCGTCCAGCCACGGCGTCACCGCCTGCAGCAGCGCCGCGCTGTCCTCGCCCGCGGGCAGCAGCGCGCCGGCGATGTGCCGCCCGTCCGAGCCCTCCAGCACCAGCAGCACGCGCTCGGCACCGCTGAGTTCGGTGACTTCGTCGATCAGGAAGTCGTGCAGTTCGGCTTCGCGGCGCAGCTGGTTCAGGCGCAGGCCGCTGTCGACCAGGCGCTTGAAGGGGTCCGCCAGGCTGCTGGGCAGGTGCAGGTGCTCCACGCGCTGCGCGGCGGGCATGCCGCGCAGCGCCGCTTCGGCCAGCCAGGTGCGCAGAAGCGCGCGGTTGACCTGCAGCTTGTTCAGGTAGCTGCGGCGCAGGCCTTCGTCGGGCACGTTGCGCACCGACGCCAGCATCAGGGCGAACGCCCGCCTCAGCGCGGCCCAGGCTTCGTCGTCGCGGCCCAGTGCGGCCAGCGCCCGGTGGTGCCACCACCAAATGTCCTGGCTCTGGCCGAAGCCGCTGCGCGCAAAGCCGCGCTCGCGCAGCAAGTCGATACCGCGCCGCGTGGCGCGCAAGGCTGCCGCGGCCTGACCCTTGAGCAGCAGCGCCCGCGCCAGCGGGATCTGCACGTACAGCTCGAAGCCGGGGTTGCTGGCCTTGACCTGCCGCAGGAACGCGCGCAGGCGCTTCACGGCATCGGCGCTGTCGCCTTGGGCCAGCGGCATCTCGCTGGACAGCAGCAGTTCACTGGCCCACAGCTCGCGGTCGGTGCCGGTGACCGGGTCATCGAGCGAGCTGACCAAGGCGTCGTAGGCGCTCCAGCGCGCGCGCGCACCGGCCACGTCGCCCATGTCGATCTGCCACTTCAACACCGCGCCCATTTCCAGCGCCAGGTTCAGGCGTGCGCCGATGCGCTCGGCAATGTCCATGCACTGCTCGCCCAGCCGGCAGGCATGGCGCCACAGGCCCAGCTCGGCAAAGGTGATCGACAGGTTGCCCAGCACCACCATGCGGCCGAAGACGTAGCCGGCGCGCTCGAAGGCCGCTGCGGCCTGGCGCAGCACCGTCAGGCGCTCGGCGATGTCGGTGCAGCTGAAGCTGAGCACGTTCAGCGCGTTGGCCAGCCCGTAGGCATCACCGGTCTGGCGCGCCAGCTCGAGCGCGCGCTGCGCAGCGCTGCGCGACGCGTCGTTGTGCGACAGCCGCGTCTGCGCGAAAGCGATGATCCAGTGGGCACGGCCCAGCTGCAGCACCTCGCCGGCGGCATCGCACACGACAGCCACGCGCTGGGCGGTGGCCAGCGCGTCCGCGGCCCGGGCGGCGCGCAGCTGCGCCTCGGCCAGGCACAGCAGGCTGTGCCGATGCAGCGCGGCGTCGCCGATGTGCGCGGCCAGCGTTTCGGCCTGCTCGGCCAAGGCCAGTGCCGCCTTGTTGTCGCTGAGCCGCATCAGCACCAGCGCCTGGCAGCACAGGGCACGCACACGCAGCGCAGGCCTGTCGGCAGCCAGCGCCAGCATTTCTTCGGCATCGCGCCCGGCGTCGCTGAAGCGCCCTTCGGCCACCCGCGCGCCGACGCTCAGCTCCAGCAGCGCCAGGCGATGGGGCGCGCTCAGGCCCTGCGCGGCCAGCGCGTCGGTGGCCGCAACGATGGCCTGATGCTGCTTGCCGGCCCAGGCCAGCCTGGCGACGGTGTCGGTGGCTTCATTGCGCATCGCGGCTCCGTGCGTCCATCAGCGCGGCGACGAGCGCGTCGACGCGGATTGGTTTGGTCACGTAGTCGTCCATGCCGGCGGCCAGGCATTCCTCGCGGTCGCCCTGCATGGCGTTGGCGGTCATCGCGACGATGCGCGGGCGCTCGCCGGGTGCCCACTTCGCCGTGATGCGGCGTGACGCTTCCAGCCCGTCCATCTCGGGCATCTGCACGTCCATCAGCACCACGTCGTAAGGCTGGCGCTCGATGCATTCGATGGCCTCGATGCCGTTGCCGGCCACGTCGGCGCGGTAACCCATCTGCTGCAGCAGCCGCAGCGCCAGCTTCTGGTTGACCACGTTGTCCTCGGCCAGCAGGATGCGCAAGGGGTGGCGCTCGGCCAGGCCGGCGTCGAGCTTCGGCTTGGCAACGCTGGGTGCGGCGGCCGTGGCCCGCTCGCCGGCCAGCAGCGTGACCAGTGTGTCGAACAGCTGGCTCTGGTGCAGCGGCTTGGCCAGGCTGGCGGCGAACAGGCCGCTGGTGTTTTCCTGCCGGCCCAGCGAGGTGAAGAGCACCAGCGGCAGCGTGTGGCTGGCCTCCCGGATGCGCGTGGCCAGCTGCACGCCGTCCATGCCCGGCATGTGCATGTCCAGGATGGCCAGGTCGAAGCGCTGCTGCTGCAGCAGCGGCAGGGCCTTCTCGGGCGCGTCGGTGTCAATGGCCACCATGCCCCACTTGGCGGTCTGCAGCGCCAGGATGCGCCGGTTGGTGGCGTTGTCATCCACCACCAGCAGCCGCTTGCCCTTCAGCGGTGCCTGTTCGCCGATCAGCTCGCGCCGGGCCGTGCCTTGGGCCAGCGTGGCCGGCCTGGCGGCGATGGTGAAGTGGAAGGTCGAACCGGTGCCCGGCCCCGCGCTGTCCACCCACATCGTGCCGCCCATCAGCTCGGACAGCAGCTTGCTGATGGCCAGGCCCAGGCCCGTGCCGCCGTACTTGCGCGTGGTGCTGGAGTCAGCCTGGCTGAACTTCTGGAACAGCCGGCTCTTGCCTTGTTCGGAAAGGCCGATGCCGGTGTCGCGCACCGAAAAGTGCAGCAGCGCCCCGTGCTCGCCATGTTCGGCCACGACGCTAAGCACCACCTCGCCGGCTTCGGTGAACTTGACCGCGTTGCTGAACAGGTTGAGCAGGATCTGCCGCAGCCGGGTGACGTCGCCGTCGATCACCGGCGGCACCTCGCCTTCGAAGACGTAGGCGATGTCCAGGTGCTTCTCGGCAGCGCGGCTGGCGATCAGGTCGAGTGCCGATTCGACGCAGTCGCGCAGGTCGAAGGGGTGCGCCTCGATGTCCATGCGCCCGGCTTCGATCTTCGAGAAATCGAGGATGTCGTTGATGATGGTCAGCAGCGAATCGCCGCTGTCGCGGATGGTGCTGGCAAAGTCGCGCTGTTCGTCGTTGAGCGGCGTGTCGAGCAGCAGACCGCTCATGCCGATAACGGCATTCATCGGCGTGCGGATCTCGTGACTCATCGTCGCCAGGAAGGCGCTCTTGGCTTCGTTGGCGGCTTCGGCCGCGGCGCGGGCTTCCCTCGTTTCCTTGAATAGTCGCGCGTTCTGGATCGCGATCACCGCCTGGTCGGCGAAGGTCCTCAGCAGGTTGAGCTCCCGCTCGGAGAATGCCCTGGGAGGCTGGCGAACGGTGCCAATCGTGCCGATTGCTTGTCCTTCCCAGATCATCGGCACGACGGCGGCCGAGTGATTCCCGATGAGATCAACGAAGGTGCGAATCGATTGCGGTGGATCGGCCAATGCGGCTGCATCGGGGACGTGCAGTACGCGGCGGTCTTTCAGAACCAATGCGGAAACGGTCTGTTCTGCGGGCTTGGGAAAGAGTCGGGCAATCGCCTCGAAGGCGGAGCCGCGCCAGGCGTTCAAGTGCACGAGGCCCGCATCGAGCAGGAAGACGCCCAGGTGCTCGGCCGCAAACAGATGTTGGCAACTGTCGAGGATCTTCTCGAACACCGGCGCGGCGTCGGACACCGAACTGCTGATGACCTCCAGCACCTCGGCGCTCGCAGTCTGCTGCTCCAACGCCTCCTTCGTCTCGTTGAACAGGCGCGCGTTCTGGATTGCAATCACCGCCTGGTCGGCGAAGGCCTTCAGCGTGCGGCTTTCCTTCTCGCTGAAGGGCCGCATGTCGAAGCGCAGTGCCGACAGCGCGCCAACCACGTCGCCCTCCGAGGTCATCGCGGCACTCAGCATTGACGCGTTGCAGCCCAGGATACGCGTGGCCTCGCGCAGGCTATCGGGCACGTCCGGGCCGTGCGCCAGGTCGGGCCAGTGCGAAGGCACGCCGGTGACCAGCTTGCCCGGTGCCGGGCGCGGGAACAGCTGGCGCAGCGCCTCGGCATGCGCGCCGCTGCCAGCGCGCCAGTGCAACCGGCCGTCGCTGCCGCGCGCGCTGATCGCCAGCTCGGTGCCGGGCAGCAGCCGTTCCAGGCTGGCGCAGATGCTGTCGAACACCGGCTGCGCGTCGGCCATCGATTCGCTGACCACGCGCAGCACCTCGGCCGAGGTGGTCTGCAGTTCCAGCGCCTCCTTGGTCTCGTTGAACAGCCGCACGTTCTCGATGGCGATCACCGCCTGGTCGGCGAAGGTCTGCAGCAGCTTGACCTGATTCGGGGGAAAGCGCCCGGGCTGGCTGCGCCACACGGTAATCGAGCCGACCACCTCGTCGTCCTTGAACATCGGCACCGAAAGTCCGCCCCGGTAGCCAGACCGCTGTGCGGCCTGGCTGAAGGTGGCGCCGTAGCCCGCCTCGTGGAGCACGTCCTCGACAAACACCGGCGAGCGCTCCAGCACCGCACGCGCGGTGATCGAGGCCTGTGTCGGGGGCATCGGGAACGCCGCACGCACCGTGGCGTCGATCTCGGGCGACACGCCTTTGTAGGCCACCAGATGGACCAGCTGCCCGTCGAAGCGCGAGACGCCGCTCACCATGGCGCCGCACAGCAGCTTGGCGCGTTCGGCAATGGCGTCGAACACCGGCTGCACGTCGTTGGGCGACTGGCTGATCACGCGCAGCACTTCGGCCGCGGCGGTCTGCTGCTCGAGGGATTCCTTGGTCTCGTTGAACAGCCGCGCGTTCTGGATCGCGATCACTGCCTGGTCGGCAAAGGTCTGCAGCATGGCCAGCTCCTTCGGCTTGAAGGGGCCGGTGGAGCGCGCTACGCCGATGGCGCCGATGCCGCGCTCGTTCCACAGCATCGGCGCGAAGACCATCGAGCGGTAGCCGATCAGCTTGGCCATCTTGCGCAGCACGCCAGGCACGTCGTCGCCGTCGATCAGGTCGGGCCAGTGCATCACGCGCCGCTCGCGTAGCGCGCGGCCGGCAGGCGTGCGTTCCACCGGCGCCGGGAAGGTGGCGGCCACGATGTCGTGCGCCACGCCGCGGTAGGCAGCGATGTTCAGCTGACCCTGCTCATCGACCAGCAGCACGTCGAGCTCGTCGCCGCCGAACAGGTGCTTGCAGCTGTCGAGGATCTTCTCGAACACCGGCTGCACGTCGGATACCGAGCTGCTGATGACGGCCAGCACCTCGGCCGAGGCCTTCTGCTGCTGCAGCGATTCCTGCGTCTCGTTGAACAGCCGAACGTTCTCGACCGCGATCACTGCCTGCGCGGCGAAGGTCTGCAGCAGCTCGATTTCCTTCGGCGCGAACTCGCCGGTGCGCTCGCGGGTGACCGCGATCGCGCCAATGACTCGGCCGTCGCGCAGCATCGGCACGCTGAGCACGCCGCGGTAGCCGGTCTCGCGCGCGATCTCCTTCGTCTTGTACGCGGGGTCGGGCAGCAGCAGCGCGTCGGCGGTCTGCGTGACGCGGCCGTCGCGCACCGCCTGCGCGGTGATCGAGCCGTCCCCCGGCGGCATCGGGAACGCGCGCTGCGCGGCAGCGACCCCTTCCGCGCGGAGGCCGAAGGTGCTGGCCACGTGGATCAGCGTGCCGTCGTAGCGGAAGACGAAGCCGTTGTCGGCACCGGTGAGCCGTGCTGCGCGCTCGGCAATGATGTCGAACACCGGCTGCACGTCGGTGACCGAGCGGCCGATAACCTCCAGCACCTCGGCGGTGGCGGTCTGCCGCTGCAGCGCCTCTTGCGTCTCGCCGAACAGCCGCGCGTTCTGGATCGCGATCACCGCCTGGTCGGCAAAGCTCTGCAGCAGCTCGAGCTCGTCGTCGGCAAAGGGCTGCGGCGGCGTGCGCACGAAGATCAGCGTGCCGATCGCCTGGCCCTGCCAGCGTAGCGGCACGTAGATCTGCGAGCAGTCGCCGAAGTCCATCGCAGCGATGATCTGGCGCAGGATCGGCGGCACGCCCTCGCCGTGCAGCACGCTGTCGAAGCGCAGCGTACGGCCTTCGCGCAGCGCGGTGCCCATCTGGCTGCCGTCCAGCGGCGCCGGGAAGTAGCGCGCGATGACCTCCCGCGCCGGGCCGTTGTGCGCGGCCAGCACCATCTGCTGGCGCGCCTCGTCGAACAGCAGCGCGGTCTGCTGGGTGCCGGCGAACAGTGCCGAGCAGCAGCCGAAGATGGTGTCGAACACCGGCTGTGCGTCGTCGATCGAGCGGCTGATGGCCTGCAGCACGCGCCCCATCGCGGTCTGCCGGTCGAGTGCGCGGCGGGTCTGGACGTGCAGCCGCTGCGTCTCGTCGAACAGCCGCGCGTTGTCCAGCGCCACGCCCATGCTGGCAGCGATGGTCTGCACCAGGCGCAACTCGGCCTCGCCGAAGGCGGCTTCGCGCGCGTGATGCTCCAGCACCAGGAAGCCGACCACCGCATCGGCACTCAGGATCGGCACGCGCAGCGCCGAGCGCACCTCGCGCCTGCCCACCTGCAGCAGTCCGGCGGCGCGCACCTCGGCCAGGCTGCTGTACCGCTCGGGTTGCCGGCTGCGGATCAGGCGCTCGATCGGCCCGCCGGGCTTGGGCTCGCGCGGCGGCGGGTGCAGGCGCTCGCCGTCCTCCACCTCGTACAGGAAGTGCACCCGGTGGGCAGCGGCGTCGTACCAGCGGATGCCGATCGAATCCACCTGCAGCACCGTGCGCAGCTGGTCACCGACCACGTCGACGATGGCCTGGAAGTCCAGGTTCGCGGCCATCGCCTGCTGGATGCCATTGATCAGCTGCAGCTCGGCCAAGCGCGCATCGAGCTGCGCGGTGCGCTCGGCCACCTTGGCCTCCAGCCCTTCGCTGGCGCGCAGGTTGGCCAGCGCCACCGCGGCCTGTGCGGCCAGCATGCCCAGCAGGTCGCAGTCGGCGTCATGGAAGCGGCCGAAGGCCCCTTCGATGTCCGCATACAGAAAGCCCAGCAGCTGGCGCTGCGCCACCAGCGGGGCCACCAGGCAGGAGCGCTGGTCCACGGCGTCGGCGCCGTCGGGGCCATGGCGCAGACGGGCCAGCCGGGTGTGCCGTGCCTCGTCGAGCCAGGGCTTGATGGCCCGCAGCAGGGCGGCCGCATCCTCGCCGGGGGGCAGCTGCCAGCCGGCGATGACCAGCTCGTCGCCGTCGACCAGCACGAGCAGCACGCGCTCGGCGCCGCTCAACTCGGTGGCCTCCTCTACCAGGAACTCGTTCAGCGCGGTCGCGCTGTGCAACTCGTTCAGGCGCACGCCGGTGTCGACCAGGCGCTCGAAGGGCTCGCGCAGCTGCGTGTGGGCGCTCAGGTGGGCCAGGGTGCGCGCGCTCGGCAGCCGCCGGCGGCGGCCTTCGTCCAGCCAGGCCAGGATCAGCTGGCGGTGCGCCGGCACCTTGTTGAACCAGCTGCGGCGCAGGCCCTCGTCGCTGAGGCTGGCGACGCCGTCGAGCATGACGCGGTAGCTGGTGGCCAGCGCCCTTCGGGCTTGCGCGTGCAGGCCGCTGGCCTGCAGCGCGCGGGTGTGCCACCACCAGGCCGAGGCCGGCGTGAACATGCTGCCCAGGCCCGCGTCGCCGCGCGCCTGCAGTTGCGCGACGGCCTGGCTCGTGGCGGCCAGCGCCCCGGCCGCGTCGCCGCTGTCCACCAGCAGGCTGCCCAGCTCGGTGAGCGCAATCACGACCAGCGTGCTGTCACCGCGGGCCGACGAAAGCGCCACTGCATTTTCGAAGTGCGAGCGCGCCGTGCCCACCTCGTCGTACAGGCGTGCGGCGCGGCCTTGCACCAGCTGCACGATGGCCTTGAACCATTGGTCGTCGGTCTGCTCGACGGCCGCGGCGGCCTTTTCCGCGTGCTGGCGCGCGAGTTCACGGTGGCCGAGCTGGCCTTCGATCACCGACAGCATCGTGGAGAGGTAGGGCGTTTGCTCGCGCAGCCCGGTGATGCTTTCGATGCCACTGTCCCGGCCGCCCGGATTGCGCGCCCGCGCGTACAGGCCGATCGAGCCGTAGGCCATGGCCAGGTTGCCCAGGCTGGCGCTGGCACGCTCGGGCTGGCCGGCGGCGATGAAGGCGGCCAAGGATTCCTTCAGGCCCTTGAGCCGCTGCGCCATGTCGGCATGTTCGCGGTAGACCAGGTTGGCCGCGGCGCCGATGCCTTCGTTGTCGCCGGTCTGGCGGGCCAGCGCCAGGCTGGCCAGGCCGGCGCGCTCGCGCTCGCGGGCCTGGCCGAGCTGGTCGTGCGCATAGCCCTGGGCCCACAGCGCACGGCCCTGCCAGACGCGGTCACCCAGCGCCTCGAACAGCGCGACGGACTGCTGCGCGCTGCGCAGCGCCGCGGCGTTGTCGTACTGGCGGAACTCGGCCTCGCTCAGCCGGAACAGCGCCATGGCCTGCAGCCACCGATGACGCGCGCGGCGAGCCTCGATCAGCGCTTCGCTGGCCGCGGCCCCGGCCGCGGCCCATTGGCTTTGCCGGATCTGCACCGCCGCCAGCCTGCACAGTGCCTGAGCCCGCAATGACGGGTTGTCGGCCCGCTGCTGCATGGCCTGCGCATCGGCCAGAGCCTGGGCCGTGTCGCCCAGCGCCAGAAGGCTTTCGGCACGGCGGTCAAGCAGATCGAGCTGCTGGGTCGCGCTCAATCCCGGTGCGGCCAGGGCCTCGCTGGCCAGGGCCACGGCCTGCGCATGCTGGCCGGCCCAGGCGCAGTCGCCGATGGCCTGCAGCGCTGCGCCGCTGCCGGCGCCACGCCGCGGAGTCTTGGGTGGGTCCTGAGGCTGCGACTTCGGCATGGGTGGGGCTTGGGTCCGGTGCGAAGCGGCCCGGGCCAGGCCGCCAGTCTCGCGACGAGTCTACAGGCGCTGCGGGCAGAATCACCCTCCGTCAAACCCGCTGCATCGCGCCCCAATGAAGCCGCCTTCCCCTCGCCGCGCCGCGCTGGCCGCCATGCTGCTGCTCGGCCTGCCGGGCGTGGCGGCAGCGCAGGGCAACTGGCCCGAGCGGCCGATCACTTTGATCGTGCCCTTCGGCCCAGGAGGCATTGCCGACCTGACGGCGCGCACCGTGGCGCAGGCGATGAGCGCCGCGCTCAAGGTACCGATCGTCGTCGACAACAAGCCCAGCGCCGGCAGCATCGTCGGCAGCGCCGCCGTGGCCCAGGCTGCGCCCGACGGCTACACGCTGCTGCTGCTGAGCAATGCCAATGCGGTCAGCGCCAGCCTGTTCAGGAAGCTGCCCTTCGACGTGCAGAAGGATCTGTCGCCGGTGGGCACGCTCGGCGTGTTCGACCTGGCGCTGTTCGTCGCCGAGGGCTCGCGCTTCAAGAGCGTGCGCGAGTTGCTTGACGAGGCCAAGGCGAAGCCGGGCAAGCTGACGATCGGCACCATCGCCGTGGGCAGCACGCAGAACCTGTCGGCCGAACTCTTCAAGTCGCGCACCGGAGCCGATGTCCTGATCGTCCCGTACAAGGGCACGCCGGCGGTGCTGACGGCGCTGCGTGCCGGCGAGATCGACGCCGCCTTCGAGATCCTGGGCCCGATGCTGCCGCAGGTGCAGGCCAAGGTGGTGCGCGCGCTGGCCGTCACGTCGGACCAGCGCTTCGAATCGTTGCCCGCCGTGCCGACCATGATGCAGGCCGGCGTGGCCGACTACGACGTGGCGTCGTGGAATGCGCTGGCCGCGCCGACGCGCACGCCGCAGGCGGTGATCGAGCGGCTCAATGCGGCGGCCAACGAGGCGCTGAAGACGCCCGCGGTGCGCGACAGGCTGCTGGCGCTGGGCGTGCGGCCGATGGGCGGCACGCCGCAGCAGCTGCAGGCGCTGCTGGCGCGCGAGGTCGCGCACTGGCGCGCGGTGATCACGGCGGCGAAGATCGAGCCGGAATGACGCGCAATCGATGGACCTGAAGCAGCTCGAGTACTTCGTGCACGTGGCCGAGTTCGGCAGCTTCACGCTGTCGTCGCGCTTCCTGCGCGTGGCCCAGCCGGCGCTGAGCCGGCAGGTGCGTGCGCTCGAGGTCGAGCTGCGGCAGACGCTGTTCGTGCGCAACGGCCGGGGTGTGACCCTCACCGAGCCCGGCAAGCGGCTGCTGGAGCATGCGCGCGGCATCCTGCAGCAGGTGCAGCGCGCGCGGCTCGACCTGGAGCAGCAGCGCGGCGCGCTGTCGGGGCGCCTGGTCATCGGGCTGCCACCCAGCGTCAGCCGCACGCTCACCGGCCCGCTGGTACGCGCCTTCCGCGAAAGTTTTCCGCAGGCCAGCTTCGGCGTGGTCGAAGGCCTGTCCGACAACCTGATGGAATGGCTGGCCGTGGGCCGGGTGGACTTTGCGCTGGTCTACAGCGCCATGCCGTCGGCGGCGATCGAACTCACGCCCTTGCGCGTGGAACCGATGTACCTGGTCGGCGCGCGGCCGCATCGCGCCGGCGCCAGGCTCATCGGCACGCCGGTCACGCTGGCCCAGGTGGCGGCCAGCGAACTGGTGATCCCGCCGCGGCCGCATTCGATGCGCATGCTGCTCGATTCGGCCCTGGCCGACGCCGGGCTGAAGGCGCGCGTGGCGCTGGAAATCGAAAGCGTGCCCACCATCCTGGACCTGGTGCGGCACGACGGCTTCCAGGCGGTGCTGACGCTCAATGCGATCCGCCGCAGCGGCAGCGAAGACCGCTTCCAGGTGCGCCCGATCGGCAAGCCGAGGCTGGTGGCCACGCTGCGCCTGGCGACGTCGGCGCAGCGCCCGTCGGGCCAGCTGATGGAACAGGCGATCGTGCTTGTCAAGGACCTGGTGGCGCGACACTGGGCCTGATTCAGACGGCTTTGCCATCCTCGGTATGGAAGCCTGCGACTGCTGACGCGCATAGCTGCTGTTCGCGACAGGCCGCTGTCCTGCGCTGGTCAGCGCATCGCGCCGGGCGGCACCTGGCAGGGGCTCATGCTGCGGCGGTCGAGCCTTTGCCTCGACTCCGCTGCGGTGCCCCAGAAATCGCCCCTGCCAGGTACCGCCCGACGCGAGGGCGTGGCTGGGGTTGTACGCCATCGAACCCAGCGAACGTCTTCGCCAGCACGACCATCACACACGCAGTGCGGAAGTTGAAGTGCAGCTCTGCGCCGTCAGCAGGACCGCCTGCCCATACCGTTTGATCGGATCTCGGTCTCAGGCGGCGCGAGCGAGGCGGCGCTGCATGACGCGGAAGGCCCGGTAGCACAGCGCGGCGGCGCCGAACATGGCGGCCGCCGCCAGCATGGCTGTGAAGGCATCGCCGCTGCGGTCGACGGCCCAGCCGGCCAGCGGCGGTGCCAGGCTCAGCA
>Ga0316605_10000803_pt1 | contig 19505 bp, 14 predicted proteins | sample OWC_soil_day20_n_FD_207666 | JGI IMG/M metagenome (GOLD analysis project Ga0316605, IMG submission 207666) | Wetland soil microbial communities from Old Woman Creek delta, Ohio, United States - OWC_soil_day20_noCT | ecosystem: Environmental > Terrestrial > Soil > Wetlands | place: USA: Ohio...
TTTTCCAATCATTATTTGCAGAGTTTTATACCGTAAAGATACATAATCCTGCAAATATATGCAAGTATTTTAGAGGTTATATTGTTCATATACTGATATATAAGAAATAATAAGGAGCGACTATTTAAACACGCGTTTATAAATTGAACTTTTTTACATAAAGTCGTCTTGACTTTTATAATAAAGCGATAATGTCGCTCCTAGGAGCTTAATAATGTTAATATAATTCTTTTTCTACCATAATATCGCACCTCTGGTGCTGAAAATGCAGCCTCGTAGAGGCGATATTATGGTAGAGTAATATTGGCGATGCAAATTAAAGCCTCGTAGAGGCGGCATTATAAAAAATCAAGACGACTTCTTTTATTCTAAAAGCCATTTGAGATTAAAACTATAATAAAGATTGCTACTCAGAAGGTGAATCATATTATCAGGAGATTGGGTAATTGCCAAATACCCCCTATGCTCTGCATGATTTTTATCCATAATAAACATACCAGTCCATGCTCCTCCGTTTAAAAGTTTTTCCTCCCCATCGGTAAGCAGTTTTTTCTTTGACCATGTTTTACCTTCATCAAACGACAAAGCAGCAAATAGCCCATAACCTGTTGTTTCCTTTCCGTTATTATCTTTAAATATCATCCCAGGCTGCTCTGTTTTTTCAAGTAAGCCCTTGTTTGTAAAAGACACAAAGAGGATAGGCCCTTCATTTAATCGAAGAATTACAGCTCTCTGTCCACTACCTATCGGAGGAAACTCAGAGGCATAATATGTCCATGACTTACCCATATCCTTTGAAATGCTCATTGGCATACGTTGCTTGCCGTCTTTTTCAATAGCATTCCCCCTGCCAAATGCCATAAGATCTCCATTTCTCAATTCAACAACTGTTGCATGAATTCCGGCAATATTTCCGCCGGTTCCTCCTTCAACAAAACGTGAATTACGATCTACTGCGGGATCTGTCCACGTTTTTCCTTTGTCGTTACTAATATGTATAGCTGTGCCACCTTCTCCATCAGGTGTTGCATCAGCAAGTTGCATTAATGCACCATTTTTTATTTTAATCATTCCTGTAATAACCTGATTTCTCACATCATATGAAGATGAAATTGTTCTGGGAGTTGTCCATGTTGAACCATTATCATAGCTACTGCGTTCGACCATTGTCAGGTTTTTCCAATCACCATCGCTCCCGACACCATTTATATAAATAATTCTTCCATCACTTGTATTGAATAATGACGAACCTGTCATGTTCCGATCGGGCACCTTGAAAAATAAGGATGGTTTATCCCAGTTTGACTGACCAGCTCTCAGACGGCTTGCCAAAATAACCATCTCACGACCACTTTCAATATCTGTAGAGAACCATGCAGCAATTAAATCGCCATTATCGCACCAGGTAATTGTCGGACAATGATTGTGTTCATAAAATGGCACAAAAACATCACAGTCAGGTTGCAAAACATAAGGTATTGGAGTATTAAAAATAGCTCGTTTGTCCTTTTTATCCCATTTACTCTGATTACTTGTCACATTTCGTGCATATACAGGAACTTCTTCATTCAATTTATAGGCATTGGAACTGATTGGTTCAGCTTGTACAATTCTGAAGCCAGTAAGCCAATGCTTATTATCCGGAAGCATAGCCATGCGGTTTGCTGATCTCAGGTATTGAAGCGGAGTTGCAAAACTGCCTCCTCGCGTGACTCTATACATGCCATTAACGGGGCCAACAGGATCAGTCAACCGGGCATCCGGATATGCCCCATACCAATCAGAACACCATTCTTCCACATTACCATGCATATCATATAATCCGAATGAATTCGGCTCAAACTGAGCCACTAAAAGATTTATCCGTGGGATATCGCGTGATGTTGCTTGTGATTTCTGTTGTTCAGGAGGCAGCTTACTCCCCATCGAATAATCGAAATAAGATCCGGCACGACATGCGTACTCCCACTCAGATTCAGTAGGAAGGCGATAGTTTTTCTTTTCTTTTTTACTTAACCATTCACAGAAAGCTACTGCATCATAATAACTGACATAAGTCACAGGATCATCATCATTTATTGACATTCCCGGATATTCGCGGTATTTCCGATGATTGTTATCAAACTCCTCATATTCTTTATTTGTAACTTCAGTTTTACTCATATAAAATGATCTTGAAATTACAACTTTATGAATAGGCTTTTCATCGTAATGTTCCCCCTTTCCTAATGATCCCATATAAAAACTTCCTGCCGGAATTTGTACAAAGTCTTGTCCAAGGGTGTTTGTTAATTGATGCTCTTCCTGAGACAGAACGCCTGATATTGGGAGAAAAAAGAAAAGTAATATTCCGAAACTTTTTTTATACAACCGACTCATTTTATATTTTTATTATCTGAATTTTTGAGTTTATTTTTTCAGGTTAATTCTGAAATGTTGCCTTTATCTCTGCAATATATTTTTTATATAATTGATTTGAAATTTCAACTTCATCACCCTTGGGTCCAGTTGGCGTAATAGTCGTATGTAGTTGTTTTTGTTTCTTTGGTTACGTGCAGCAACTGTCCCCAAGTTCGGCATATCAGGTTATTATGCACATTTCTTTATTTTCGGATTACAAATCCCTATAGTACATACAGTTGGAATAGCAAATTTCAACAACCAGCACCACCTTTTACTCTTTTGATAAGCATATCAGGCTGGACGGGGGGATTTAGACTCATGACTAAAATTTACTATTTATTCACATTTTTATCTTTTTAATTCAATTTGCCGAACAGAATCTATATATAACTTTAAATCATTGCTATTATAGAAATCCAAACATCGCATTAAGTAAAGGTTTTGTTTGGGATTATATGATTTGTATTTTTTCTCAACCCATCTTTTAATAAGACGATCAGCATTTTCATCTCTAGCATATTTGATAGTTAAGTCGGAAATCTGTATATAATTTGAACCATCTGGAGGTGTTATATTGCCTCCAACTATAGCTAATGATTTATAATACAGATTAATGAAAAGCTGATCTTTAAGCATGGTCAATTCATTCTCTATAGTTTTGTTGTACTTTTTATCTAAAGTTCTTATTTGAGATTGTAGATTTATCATTGTTGGCACTATAAAGGCAAGTGCTAGTATATACCTTTTCATTTTTCTTCGTTTAAAATTAAAGTTATATCCATTATTTATTGCTTTCCCGATCCCTTTGCCTCCGCCGGCAATGAAAATCCGTTTTCTTATTTATTAAAGTTGTTTTTTCAGTTCTTTCATCCATATCTTATAGCCGTCCTCATTGAGATGCAAGCCGTCTGTAGTAATTTTCTTGTCCATTATATTTGTTTTTCCCTCTGTAAACAAAGGAAACAAATCAATAAAGACGATATTTCTCCGTTTGGCAAGTTCTTTCAGTTTTGCATTGATTTCGGGTATCTGATCCGTTTTTCCGTTTAGTCTTTTGTAACGCCCAAACGTTTCGTTTATTGGGAGTAAACTTTGAAGATAAAGTTTTGTTTCAGGCGATTTGGTTTGAATTTCATTAAGAAGAAAATCCATTAATGTTACCAGGCTATCGGTACTCAGATCGTGTGAAACGTCATTTACACCGGTCAGCAGAAATATCTTCTGAGGTTTTCCGGGAAGTATCTGATCAAGACGATCGTAAATGCCCATAATCTCGTCTCCGACAATACCTCTGTTTCTGACATTTTTCGTTTTGAGTCGTTTGCTCCAGTCGCCGCCACCCTCTGTCAGACTGTTTCCGAGCATAACGATATCCTGGAAACTTACAGGTTCTTCAGCCTGAAACTGACGAATTCGCTGGTAATAGTAATCGGTATATTTTCGTTGCGGTGGATAAACAGATGCAGCGACCACATTGGCCACTAACGAGCGCAGACGCACAACTTCTCCCTTATCCTCGGGATGAACACGGTTGGTCAGCAGGATAACTGAAATATTATTGTCCGGATCGATGGTTACAGAGGTTCCGGTGTAACCGGTATGCCCGTATGTATTCGGTCCAAACAGATTACCGTTGTTCGAGGCATATGGTGAATAATTATCCCAACCCGGCGTACGCCCAAATTGCGACAGATTTGCCGGTACAGTTCGCATTGCTTTCACTCCCAGCGGGCTTAAAATCCTTTTCCCGTTCCATTCTCCGCCGTTTTGAAGAGCGGCAATCAAAATTCCTATATCATTCGCATCGGAAAATAATCCTGCATTTCCGGATATTCCGCCGTTCATAATCCTTGCCAGCGGATCATGTACAACTCCCTTGAGTACGGTTCCGTCCTTTTGCTTCTCCGTGGGTGCTGTTCTGTTCAGCGTTTCGCCTTGGGGCTGATAATCAGTATGTGTCATTCCAAGCACATCGAAGATGTTTTTTTTGGCGAAATCACGCAGACTTTTCCCGCTGACCGTTTCGATGATATTCTGGAGCGTAATGTAATTCAGACAGCTGTACTGAAATTTTGTCTGTGGCTCAAAGTCTCTTTTGCACGTGGAAATGTATTCAATCAGACCTGCCGGATTGGGTGAACCGTATTTTTTTTCAAGCTCGCTGACCGGTGCATAAGGCGGCAATCCGGATGTATGAGTGAGCAGATCAACTATTCTGATATTCTTTTTGTTACCCAGACTATCGACCCATCCGTTGAATTTTGGTATATACAGACTAACCCTGTCCTCTAAGCGAATTTGTCCGCGTTCAAGCAGTATCATGGCGGATACGGCTGTAGAAAGAGGTTTCGTACAAGATGCCAGATCAAAAACTGTATTTACATCCATCGGAATAGTATCGGGATAAACCTGTTTATTGCCGTAAGCTTTCAGATAAGCCATTTTCCCATCTTTCACCACAGCGAGTACTGCACCGGGGATTTCTCTGTTGCCAATTGCTTTTAAAATGACAGAGTCAGCATAGATCAGTTTTTTCGAGTCCATGCCTGCCTGTTCGGGGCTAACCCGTTGTAAAGACTGAGCAGACAAACTCAATGATCCCAGCAATAAAATGGTAATTATATTAAGTTTCTTCATTTTTTGGTATTTTTTGTTCGGCGTGAAATATTTTTAAAAAATTAGTGTTCCTTTTTATATTCATCCACCGCTTTTTTTACCGATCCATGCATTAGCAGCAGGGCTTTTGCCTGAGTATAAGGCAGACCGAGTTCGTCAATAATCATTCGGGTGCCGCGGTCAACAAGTTTCTGATTGCTGAGTTGCATATTCACCATTTTATTCCCTTTCACGCGACCCAGTTTTATCATTACGGAGGTTGTAATCATGTTCAGAACCATTTTCTGTGCAGTACCCGATTTCATACGTGAACTACCGGTAACATATTCGGGTCCGACAATGGTTTCGATGGGTATATCGGCTTCGGCAGCCATAGGCGAATCGGGATTGCTGGTGATACAGCCCGTCAGAATTCCATGCGCCCGCGCTTCGCGAAGAGCTCCGATTACATAGGGCGTAGTACCAGATGCTGCAATTCCGATGACAACATCATTTTTATTTACATTATGTATCAGCAATTCCTGCCAGCCTTTTTTGGTATTATCTTCGGCATTTTCCACCGGATTGCGTAAAGCTGTGTCACCACCCGCAATCAGACCGATTACGAGAGTTGGAGGCATACCGAATGTGGGTGGAACTTCGGAGGCATCCAAAACGCCCAGACGCCCGCTGGTTCCTGCTCCCATATAAAAAATGCGTCCGCCTTTTTTCATACGCGGAACTATTTGCGATACCAACTTTTCTATTTGTGGAATTGTATTCTGTACAGCAATAGCCACTTTCTGGTCTTCGGTATTGATATCTTCCAGAATTTCAAGGACTGATTTTTTTTCCAGATCATTATAGAGTGACGGTTGCTCTGATATTTTCACAAAAGTCATATTTCTAATTTTTAAATGAAATTTATATTCAAAATAATGTAACTATTTTCTTACGCTATATCATCTTTATAGAACTCAATCAGACCTTCCATCGGACTTTGGACTATTTTCCCCATTTTCAAGCCCATAGCTATAACAGCTTCTTCCAGTACCTCCCTGTAATGGTAAGCTACCGACCCCACAAATCCCACCGGTTTTCCTTTATAATCATACTGCATCACATTACGTTTCAGGAAGGATTTGAAACTGTTCAGCACAAGTGCATGCACCGTTGGATCTTTCAGGTTTTCATTTATAAAAGGTGAAAACGTGGATAAAAAGCGGTTAGGGAATGGTTTTCGGTAAACCCGGTCGATAATATCACCTACTGTCAGGTTGTATTTTTCGAGAAACTTTTCCTTAAGTCCGGGTGTAAGCTGATTTTTCAGCAAATCGCTCACAAAGAGTTTTCCCAGCACAGCTCCGCTCCCCTCGTCACCCAGGATAAAACCTAGCGGAGACACATTATCAACAATATTTCTCCCATCGTAATAGCATGAATTAGAACCTGTTCCAAGAATACAGGCAACACCGGGTTCATGTCCGCACAGTCCGCGTGCAGCAGCCAGCATATCCGTTCCAACTTCTATGTAGCCGGATTTAAGGTTCTTCGATATGGCATTTTTTACTACTTCAATTTTATCAAAAGCACAACCTGCTCCGAAAAAATAAATGCTTTCAAAATCCCTTACATCCAGTTGAGGAAGCAAGGCAGTTTCAATTTCACGGCTTATCTCTTCTTCTGACTGAAAAAAAGGATTAATACCTTTGGTAAATACTCTTTTAATCAGTTTTCCTTTTTCTACCACGCTCCAATCCACTTTGGTAGAGCCGCTGTCTGCTATTAGTATCATATTATATGCCCCCTAACCCCCTAAAGGGGGGATTGTCTTGCCGTATGAGGGAAATACGGTTTATAAATTGTTGTTTTTATTTTTTTGATAAAATCTTGTTAAATGCTCCAAAATTCCCCCTTTAGGGGTTTAGGGGGCAGTTTTACAATTTTATATAAATCTTTTTCTTATACAGATAATATCCGAAAATCCAGTTAAAACCTACAAAAAGCAGCGCAAAAATCAACGAAGCTGGATAATCACCGAAAACCGGTTGTAGCAAGTCGTTGTAAATAAAGTTTTTCAAACTGGTCATTTCACCTCCCGTAGAAACCATTATATTACCAATGATTATTGACAGAACAGCACCTAATACATACATAAACAATGGATTTACTCCAAATGCCTCAAAGAATCGGCTCCATTTTTTCTGTCCTTTCACATCGATAATCCAGATTAGCAGAGCAAGTAATGTTGATCCCAAACCGCAGGTTGTCAGGACAAAAGTAGGTGACCAGATCTTTTTGTTAACCGGTAATCCGTATGCAAGCAAAAATCCGCTGAAGGTCAGGATAGCGCCGATCAGGAACAACCGCTCGATTTTTTTATGAATATCGCTTGTTTCCATCATGATTTTGCCAACGAAAAAGCCAAGTAAAACATGCGCGATTGCCGGAATGGTGCTCAGAATTCCTTCCGGTTCGATGCCGTTGTCGTTGTACATGTGTGCTTCGCCGAGAATTTTATAGTCTACAATTGACAAAATATTGGTGCGATCGTACGCGTAGCCGTTGCCAACCAGCAACAAAATGCTGTATCCGATTAGTAAAACAGCAATCAGCCAAGGAATGTATTTATGTTTTAATGTAACAATAACGAGGGAGCCAATGCCATAGCACAATGCTAATCTCGGAATTACGCCCAGAATTCGTATTCTGTCGAAATTCCACATGGCATTTCCTAAGCGTTCAAAAAACGGCAGTACAGATAATTCTGTGCTGTTGAAACTCCGGCAGGTAAGTGAAAACCACGCGATGCCCAAACCAACCAGATAGAGCAAAATCGTTCGTTTCAGTATTTTACGGATGGTGGGCGAACTTGGTTCGAAATTTAATTTCCGCAGGGCTATAAACATGGAAATTCCCATAATAAACATAAAAAATGGAAAAACGAGGTCGGTTGGTGTCAGACCATTCCATTGTGCATGTTCAAGCGGTGCATAAACCTTGCCCCACATTCCGGGATTATTGACTAAAATCATTCCTGCAATGGTGATACCGCGAAGAATATCCAATGCTAAAATTCGTTGACTAGCTGTGTTTTTCATTTTTTTGAACTATAAACTATTAACTTACTTACTTGATGAACTTTCTTACTTGATGAACTTTCTTACTTGATGAACTTTCTTACTTGATGAACTACTTGTAACCTCATCCACCAGATACACGATCGAAACATACGGAATTCCGGCATTTGTTTCCAGTCCGATTTCACAGGTGCGGCTGTTGGAATAACCGACTTTGGCTCCCGATTTTTCAATTTGTGGATGCAGCTTTCGCAGTGCGTATGCGTTCAACTCGGGATACGTAAAACCTCTGTCGCCTGCAAAACCGCAACAACCTACCTCTGAGGGAATAATAACCGTTTTGGAACAAAGTTTTGCCAGTGAAATGATTTTATTTTCCAGTTCCATTTTCTTCATCGAACAGGTAACATGCAATGCGACAGGCTCATCCGTTGGTTTGAAAGTCAGTTTATCCCGCAGAAAATCATAGATAAATTCAGCCGGTTCGTAGAGTTTCATCCGGGTGATTTTATGTCTCATCCGCTTCAAACACGGACTTTGGTCGCAAAGTACGGGATATTTTCCCTGTTCGCTGGCTTCCCAAAGGGCGTCTTCGAGTTCCGAAGATTTCCGATCGGCTATATCGTACATTCCTTTACTTTCCCAGATAGTTCCGCAGCACATATTTTCCATGTTTTTCGGAAAAATAATTTCGTAACCTGCTTTATTCAGGAGCGAAGTCATCTTATTGACCAATGGCGTTTGGTCGGGCGCATTTTTTGAAACACCCATTGTCTGATTGATACAGCTTGGGAAATAAACCACTTTTTTTTCTGATAAATACGCAGGAATTTTGCTTTTATTCAGTTTGTAAGGCTTTGGCAGGGAAGACGTCCAAAGCGGAAATCCGATTTTATTCAGCCCTTTGCCCAGATTATTTACTGCTGAACTGCCGATAACGGAATGAGCAGCATTGGCAACTCCCAGCAATGGCCGGAGCGAACTTTTTATTCCGGCTAAATGGTTAGCGGCAAAGTCACCGATTTTGTAGGGCACGGTTCCTTTCGGAATATTAGCTTCGCGGATATCGTGTGTCAGATCGCCCGTGTCAATTTCCATCGGGCAGGTAGTGGCGCAAAGTCCGTCCACAGCGCAGGTTTGTTCGCCCAAATAAACATATTTCTTTTCCAGTGCAGCTAATCGTTGCGGGTTTTCTCCGCTTCTGCGAAGCCGGGAGATTTCCCTCTGCGAAACGATGCGCTGTCGTGCAGAAAGGGTAAAACCGGCTGACAGACAATTAATTTCACAAAAACCGCATTCAATACATTTATCGGCCTTATGACCCGTTTTGCCGTTTTTCAGTTCTATCACTGGCAGTGGTTTCAGGTTTTTCAAATGACATTTCGGATCATCGTTAAAAATTACGCCCGGGTTCATCAGGTTTTTCGGATCAAAGAGTTTTTTCACCGCTTTCATCACTTCGAACGCCTCTTTTCCCCATTCATACTCCACAAATGGTGCCATATTCCTTCCGGTTCCGTGCTCGGCTTTCAGCGAACCATCGTATTTATCTACCACGAGAGCAATAACGTCGTTCATCAGATTTTCGTAGCGTTGAATTTCCTGTTCGGTATCAAAGGATTGGTTGATTATAAAATGGAAATTTCCTTCCAGCGAATGTCCATATATGCAGGCATCGTGATAACCGTGTTTTTCCATTAAATCCTGTAAACCGGCCACCGCTTCGGGCAAATCTTCGGTATGAAATGCCACATCTTCAATCAGACAAGTGGTTCCTATGGGACGTGTGCCGCCCACTGATGGAAAAATTCCGGAACGAATGGCCCAGTATTTTGAATACTCCTCTTCCTTGTCGGTGAAATAAACGGGGACAGCTAATTCATAGTCAACCAGTGAATTGGTGATTTCGGCAATATGTTCTGCCAGTTCTTCCTGCGAATTCCCTTTTACTTCCGTAAGAATGGCGGTTAATCCTTCACCGGTAGTATCATTGACCGATGAAAGTGATTTTTTATCGAGCAGTTCTGCTCCTTTCACAATCCTGTTTCCCGATGCATCCACCATTTTGCTGAACATGACCACCGCTTTACATGCTTCACGAATGTCTTTGAAATAGAGCATGGCACTTGCCTTGAACGGGAAATCGTGCTCGGTTTTCACAGTCACTTCCGACAAAAATGCCAGCGTTCCTTCCGAACCAACAAGCAGGTGAGCAATGATATCGAACGGATCATCGTAGTAAATGAATGGCAGGATATTCAGTCCGGTAACATTTTTAATCGAATATTTATGACGAATTCGATCGGATAACTCCTTGTTGTTGAGAATATCTGTTCGGATACTCAGAATTTCGCTGATAAATTCAGGCTTCTTTTCTGCAAATATTTTCCGGCTTTCAGCATCGCCCGTATCCAAAATCGTTCCATCCGTAAAAACCATTCTAGCCGAAATCATCACACGGTCGCTGTTGGCATGCGTGCCACAATTCATCCCCGATGCGTTATTCATCACAATTCCGCCCACCATGGCATATTTTACCGAAGCCGGATCGGGTGAGAATTTCACGCCGTAAGGTTTCAGAATTTGGTTCACACGCTCGCCTACAATTCCCGGTTGCAGAGTGATTTGCGAGTGATCATCAGCTATTTTGTATTTCTCCCAGTGTTTCCCCGCTACAATCAAAATCGAGCTGCTGATAGCTTGCCCCGATAAACTGGTTCCTGCCGCACGAAAAGTTACCGGCAAGTTATATTTATTGGCAGCTTTCATCAACCGAGCCACTTCCGCTTCGTTTATTGAACGAATAACAATCTGTGGTATCAGCCTGTAAAATCCCGCATCCGTTCCCCACGCCAGACGCCGGAGTTCGTCTGTATAAATCCGTTTGGAATTGACGAAAGTGGATATTTCGGAAAGAAAAGTCAAATAAGCCCCCCTACCCCCTGAAGGGGAAGTTTCAGAGAGTAACTCAAGATTATTATGTTTTGAATTATTGTGCATATTTTTTTTAGGACTAGCAATGTTATTCTAAAATTTTATTCATCCACAGGATAATTCCCCCTTCAGGGGGTTAGGAGGCCGTTTTATTTATAAAAACAATACTTTTTCGATAACTGTTTGAAATTTGCCACATCCTTATCCCAATATGCTTTGGCATCTTCCCAGCGATACTGTTTTCCAAACATTTCGCGGATTTTGCTGGTGCCGCATACCTTGTCAATCATTCCAAAACGATTTTTAAATTCATCCACAAAAAGTTTATGTTCGGGGTACATGGCCACAGCTTCCTGCACTATAAAAAATTGAATTTCAGTAAGATTGACTTTTTTATAATCGGTCAGGAAAACCTGAACTCCCTGAATTTTCTCTTCTTTGTACGGACCGAAAAAAGATTTCAAATAAATTGGCGTAAACTTAACACCCGGAAGATTGAGTGAATTCATCCGTTTGGAAAAATCCTGCCCATTAATCCAGGGAGCAGCAAAAATCTGAAATGGAAGTGTATAACCCACACCGATTGACATATACGCTGTTTCCCCAACAATGCCCGACAAGGCGTAGAAAGGAGCGGTCAGTGCTTGTGGCACCTGCGGTGAAGTGGGCAGCCATTGCAGTCCGGTTTGGTCAAATGTCATTTTTCTCTTCCAGCCTTTCATTTTCACCACGGTCAGTTTGCAGGGTTTGGTATTTCCAAGTGAACGTTCTGCATTTATCATCTGTGCCAGCTCGCCACAGGTAAGTCCGTAAAGATACGGAACGCTGTATCTGCTCACACCAGAGAAAAAACCCTCTTCCACGAGGTTACCTTCCACCTTTTCGCCACCCAGCGGGTTTGGACGGTCTAGTACCACAAATTCAAGGTTGTTTTCGGCAGCTGTTTGCATGGCTTGTCCCATGGTACTGATAAACGTGTAGGAACGGCATCCGATATCCTGAATATCATACACCAATACGTCAATTCCCTTCATCGTTTCACCGAATAGTTCCCGTTTTTTGCCATAAAGCGAATAAACAGGAATTCCTGTTTTCGGGTCGGTTATGTCTTCCACTTTATCTCCTGCATAAATATCTCCGCGAACGCCATGTTCAGGAGCGTACAAGGCAACCAGCTTCACATTTGGAGCTTCGCTCAAAATATCAACGGTCGATTTCAAATTGTTATCCACACCTGTTGCATTCGTTATCAATCCAACCCGTTTTCCCTCCAACACTTTGAAATTGCTTTCTTTCAGTACTTCAATACCGGTTTTGATATGGATTTTCTGTGCATAAGAAGATACAAATGCAAATAGACATAAAAATGTCAATAGAGTGATTTTTAGTGTTTTCATATTTAGTTTCATGTTAAACTCCTTCTATCCCTGTTCCGGAAAAGAGGAGTGTTAAATTCGATTATTCAATGGTTTATTTCTTGTTTTGTTTTTACATCCGTCGAACCGCTTTGAAAGGTTGGACAGTAGCTGTTAAGCCTCTCCATCGGTGAGGTTAGCGGGACTGTACCACTTCTCAATCTTTGCTCCGATGTAATAATGCAATAATATTTCTTCGTACGAATAACCTTCTTCGCCCATCACGGCAGCGCCGATTTGGCAAAGTCCCACGCCATGACCCCAGCCGGAACCGGTCAGGATGAATTTTGCAGGAATTTCGTTATCATTGGAAAATTCTTTATCTACCACAAAGGCAGAGCTGTATAAATGGCTTTCGGATAAAGTACGTCTGATTTCAAGTTCTTTGCCGATAATCCGGGTTTGTTTTGTTCCTGTGATTTTCAGCTGAACCAATCGTCCGGAAGTTCCCCTTTCTATCGGCACTAAATCAATGATTTCTCCGTAATCCACGCCCGAGCGTTTCAAAATTAAGGCAGAAAGTTCCTCTTGCGAATACTCCACTTTCCAGCGGTAGAAATCGGTTGTTTCCTGATCGTAATTATTCAGTACCTGCGAAAGTACTTTCTTATTGTTTGTATTGCAAAAAGCAGCCGGAGAAGTGCGTATCCATTTTTCTGCTTCTGTTTCAATGCGCAGGTCGGGCAATGCTGTTTCCGTTTTGCTGTCCCGCTGTTTTGCCAGGTAAGCATATTTTTTGTTGTCCCAGCAATACTGAAATTCTTCATAAACGCCTCCGCAGCATTTGGAAAAACGGGCATCACAAATTTCATTGTCATAAGTCAGCACCTGACCAAAAGTAGCACGAATAGCTTGTCGGACAATCTCTGTTGAGGCACGTGTAGTACCTTGATAACGCTGGCAATGGTCATCGGCACAAACATCAAAATTGGTATGATCTTCACGATCCCACCATCGAATGTAGGTGTCGGTCCCGTCCTCACTTTTGAATTCCTGAATGCTAACAGGAACTGCTGAATTAGTTTCATTTTTCTGAGAAGAAAGACTTTTAGCCAGCAGCCAGCTGCGCGATATTACCGCATGTGCTTTCAACAGTTCGAGTGAAGCTGTGGCACTCATCTCTGATGAGATGACGCTGGTCAGATAATCCTCCACCGAAATCACGTTGATTGCTGTCAGTTTTGCATCTTCCACTATAAACTTTAACGTTCCCAGAAAACGTTGGTTTTCTTTCCTTTCCCAGTGAAAATTGATACCGATAACCACATCTTTCAGCTCAAAATTATCGATTTTTTCATTCAGCGGGTCAAAACGAAGTCCATCGTAAAGTTCGCCGTCCCATTCCACTTTATTATCGCGACATTTCACCGTTTGTTTTCCGCTTGCTTCTTTTCCGTTCACAATGTACGGACTTAGCAGTTCAAACCCGATTTCAGCGGAAAACAGTATGCCTACATTTACTTTTGGTTCATTCATAATGATAATTCCTTCAATTTTGCCGTTAATTTATCTGCTGCGCTTTTATCCAAACAAACTTCTCCTAAAATTTCAGCAACATTTTTATCCGTAATTTTTTCAAAATCTTTTTCCAGTGGAGTAATAAATACACCGCCTAAATCTACGGCAGCCGGACTTATCAGGATATTTTCATCACCTTCGGCAAAATAACAATCCGGACGGTGTTTTGCACGGGGAATGACAACGGCCACAACTGTTCCTTCACCTCCGGTTGCGGAAGTTTCGTACCAGGCGACAACGTTCATCATTGGTTCGGTTTCATCGTCTTTTACCGGAAGCGCTTGATATGTTTTCCCGAAAAGAGAAACAGCTTCGGCTTTATTTGTTATCTTTTCTTTTATAACAAAAGCAGGAAAACCATAATTTATCGCAAAAAGATTGTCGCTGATTTTTTCTGTTACATGATTTTCCCATTCTTTTTCCAGGGGCAGAAATCCTTTATTCCCTGCCTGAAAATGTGCATGATCGGGAGCAGAAGCACCACATTTAGGACCGTTATAAAAAATAGCATAATCTTCCATGGCCTTTGCAAGGTCAAGCATATCGCCAAAACGGGGCAAAATCAACTGTTCGGTATGTTCCTTTTCCACAATGGTGAAATGTTTCGGGAAAATCGGAAAAGGATTAATTAAAATGGTATAATGTCCGTTGAAATCAATGCCTTTCTGTACTGCCGGCCGATTTGCACTGCAAAGAAAACATTTCCGTTCCTGAATGGTTTTAGCATCCACTTTTGCTCCGGATGATACAATACGAGCCGGATTGAACTGTATTTGGTACTTACTGCCATTTACTTCTGTTTCCTTAACCTTTACCTCGTTCAGTGCAGCGTAGAAATTTCGAGCTGTATCCCACTCCAATAATTGTTGATTGAATAATTCTATGATCTGATCCTTCATATTCTTTTGGCTACAATGCCTTTTCGTTATTTGTAATTGGAGATGAATAATTGCAGAATATCCTGCAATTATTCATCTCCGGACTGAATTTATTTTCAGCAGTATTGAGATTTTTATTTTTTCAATAATGCAATACGAGCCTGTAATTCCCAGGTTCTTATTCTGTCTTTATATAAATTATTGGCATTTGTTTTCACAATATCCAGCGCTGCATCTGAATTTCCTTCCCAGCGGCGGCAGAGATAAAGAACGTCATAAATACGTCCGATCTGATATTTGCGGGAGAAATTAAGTCCAAGCGCGTAATCTTCGCCATAAATGGTATTCGGAACTTTCACTTCGCGTAAAACAGGAGTGTAGAATGCACGCGGAGCTCCCAATCCATTAATTCTCAGTGCATTGTTGCGTCCGTTTTCAGGTGTCCATTCCTTGTGATCAATCACTCCCGGCGGAATTGTATTCATTTCAAAGTCGGTAATCATATAGGTTCCGACCACCATCGCGCAATTCTGTTCGTAGAATGCATTTACAATTGTTTGGAGCGTATTTTCGTCTTTGTACACATCATCGCTATCGAGTTGAACTGTAAATTTACCACACTTTTCATGATGAGTAGCGAGGTTCCAGCAACCGCCAATCAACAAATCCTGTCGTTCAGGAATAACATGTATAAGACGGCTATCGGATGAGAATTCACGTATAGCTTCGGTCGTTCCGTCGTTGGAATGATTATCTACGACGATAAGATTGAATTTAAAATCTGTCTTTTGACTAAGTACCGAGGCAATTGCATCTTTGATGGTACGTACGCGGTTTCTCACCGGTATGACAACTGATGCTTCAAATTCAAAGTTTCCGGCGTTGAATTCAATATTTTCGAATTTGGGAGCCAGATAGCCGCCAATTTCTTTCAGGTGTTCGGTACATGCCTGTTCCATTTCAATCTGTAAACCGCGGTTTTTCGGATTCACATAATCAAAAAGTTTTTCACCGCTTTTTCGGGTGTCCTGTTCCACTTCGGAATACAGAGCTTCGTTGATATGAACGAGAGCGTATTTTTGAGAGAATTTCAAACGGAAATCATACCATCCGGCAAACTCATAATCGGTTTTCAGGCGGGATGCAGTTTCTGTGAAATATGCTGACTTAAACAACAACACGGATCCAAAATCAAAATCATCTCTCAAACTGCCAAGCTGATAGTCGATAACCGGAGCATTGGTTTTAACATCACCAACAATCTGGTAATGATCGGCATAAGACATTCCTGCCGAACTGTCGTTCATGATGTGTATCATACGTTCAAGTGCAAACATACCCGTTTCCAGCGTAGTATATTTGGTGTAAAACAGCGTGAAATCAGCATCGGCACGTTTGGCTATTTCTTTCATGGTGACGCTTGAAAACAGCGATGGAACTGTAATAATTTCAAATTCGTCAATTTTATTTGTTACATCATCAGTGGCCAGCAGATAAATTTTGTTCACTAAACCTGTTTCCATCAAACCTTTTACGGTTTGTTCTGCCTGCGATTTGCTTTTGAAAGGTATAAAGCAATTGATCGTTGTTTTCATAAATGTAATTCTATTTTTTGAGTTTATTATTTCCAGATGATAAGTCCAGTTTCTCCGCTTGCAGCGGTAAACAAGAGTTTTTTACTGCCTAAAGGCAAAACGGTATTTATTAATGAATTTCCAATTTTGTGTTTCCATAAAACCTTACCGGTTAGTGCATCCACTACAAAGATAAGTCCGTTCTTTGTACTTCCAAAAACAATTCCATCTTTTTCGATAAGCATGGAAGGATTGTGTTCATAGCCAAAAGCTACGTTCGCCGCCCAAAGCTCTTTCGGCTGATTTTCCTGTGCAGAATAGCAAACAACACTATCCTGCATCGTTTTGGCATAGATGCGGTTTCCGTCTTTGGAAATGCCTATGCTTTCACGCACCATGGATATTTTGGTGCGCCAGATAGTTTTGCCGGTTTCCAGGTCAACGGCAGTCATGGCTCGTTCCGGATCAACCACAAATACTTTTCCATTGGATGAAACAGGCCATACAGCAGCTGGTGAATAATGTGTACCCTTTATTCCGTTTGTCCATTTCCAAAGCAAGTTTCCGTTATTCTTGTCCAAGGCATACAAAAAAGTATCCCAGGCACCGAAAATTACCTTGTTGCCGACGATCAGCGGTTTTGTTTCCACATAACCCCTGACACCGTTGTATTGCCACATTAAATTTCCTGTTTTTATGTTTATCGCCCGAAAAATACTGTCGCTTGCACCAATATAAGCTATTCCATTTTCAATATTTACAGTTCCCAGAACAGGTTGACTAGTCGGAACTTTCCAAATAAGGTTGCCGTTATTAGCATTTAATCCATAAATATTTTTGTCCGCAGAACCAAAAACAACTATTCCGTCAGCAACAGCCGGAGTACCTGCAATCCGGTTTTTGGATGAATAATTCCACTTCTTTTCCCCTGTTTTCAGCAGGTAGCAGGTCAGGTTTCCGAAATCATCACCCACGTACACCTTGTTTTTCCATATTACGGGCGAACTGAAAATGCCAATTCCTGTTTTTACCAGCCATTTTTCACTTACTTGCTGATAAGTCTGATTGACCGAAAAATCGGGATATTTCGTTTTGCTGCCTTGCTCATCGTAGTACTTATCTGTCATTGATAGTGCAACCCAGCGTTTTGGCTCACCGCCTATGGTTTGTTCGCTGGCAATCAGGCTGTCGGGCGTTACCGCGTATATTGAGTAACCACCCACATCAGCTTTTGCACGAAGGTTAGAGCGGTTGATCAGCCCGGGAATTCCATCGTAGGCAAAAACGGCGTTGCGGTGATAATGTCCGCCTAAAACAGCCCGGATATTGTATGATCTCACGGCATCAGTCAGTTCGTACCAGTTGTCCACATCACCGTATTGAAGCGGGTAGTGAGTAGCCAGTATGACCGGCAGGGATTTATCCTTTTTACTTAATTCATCTTTCAGCCAGGAAATATCCTGCGGTGAAACATGTCCGTCAGCCATTCGCAATACCGGTCCGGTGTTAAACCCGAAAAACCGCACACCTTTATACTCAAAGGCAAAACGGTCACTGCCGAAAATCTCGCCGAAAGCCGTACATCCGGATGCGCTCCACTTGGTTTCGTGATTACCGGGTAGGATGTAATATTTCACATTCAGTTTGTCGAGAATGGATTTTGCCATTTGCAGCGATGCGCGGTCACCCGTTTCAGTAACATCGCCGGTAACCAGTACAAATTCAATGTCAGGTGTATTATTTATTTGTTTCACAGAATTTTCCAAATCTTCTACCGACAAAGCTCCCGGGGTAATGTGCAAATCAGTCAGCAATGCAAAACGGAAAGGTTCAACAGCAAACAGAAATTGCAGTTGAAAAATCAAAATTAGTAATAGATAGTGTTTCCTTTTCATTGTTATCATTCGTTAATCGCCGTATCGGGCATTATTACTGGAAAATTGATTAACTTTATCTCTTGTTCGTAAACTTCTTTAATTCGTTTTTCTTTTAAAAGAATGAATTTTTCATTCGAACCAATACTATCCGATTTTGAATTAATATGCTCGTAAAGTCTGACTAAATTGGAATTACTATATTTGGTATGATTGAATTTTAAGGTGTATTTGTCCCCATTTTTATGATTCCCCAACAATCTAATCGAAGGTCCGTCATAAATATTTCTTCCAGGCTCAGTTTCTTCAATCATTGTTGTATCTCTTTTCGTATTATTAAATAGTCTTATAACAGGATTTAATATCAATGTATCAATTTTGAAACTTGAATATAGTTCATTCTGATATGGACCGCGATATTTTGAAACCACACAATCACCATTTTTGTAAATTTGTGCATACAATTCACATTTTACAAATGAAACATCAGCGAGTTTTAATTTATTTGAAATTTTATTCAAATTGATGTCTTTCAACGCCCAACGATATGCAATAATTTCAAAGAAAGGTTCTTCTTTTGGTTTATTACAACTTAAAAGAGACAAAATCAAAATTACTAAAATCCAATATTTTTTCATTAATGTCTAAATTATTCGCCCCCAACGGGGACGAGGTTTTGCTTATGTCATTTTCTACAAATATTCGACAACTCTGTTGTCATTTGTTTTAAATAACTCTGGTTATTCACGAATTGTACAAATATTTGATAGCTCTGTTGTCATTTTCTCTTGGAAACTAATATTACTGCCACAGAGTGGCGAAATATTTGTAGCATTACGAAATCATAGTAAATTAGTGGTGCAGAGCACCACAATATAAAATTGTTTAATCAAAGAAATCAAACAAATAATCATTTTACAATAGTTCGGTAAAAGTTATTTAACTTTATGCGGCAATAGTGCCATAAAATAGAAGCTCTTTGACATTCTGGTTATTTTTGAGTACGTTTGGTTTAATTGCAAACATGGTAATAAATCTTTCCAATAGTAAAGTATTGTGATTGATAGTTTTAATATCTGCCATCGAGAATGATTTACGCTCCTCAATAGGAATGGAATACCAATGTACAACCTTTGCTATATTAATGGCTGTAAGCGAAAAGTTGAAATGAGAATGCAATTTCTCTTTGTTTCTTGCCTGACAAGTTGTTAGGCTCGTATGTTGTTTTGCATCT
>Ga0316605_10000804_pt1 | contig 19441 bp, 15 predicted proteins | sample OWC_soil_day20_n_FD_207666 | JGI IMG/M metagenome (GOLD analysis project Ga0316605, IMG submission 207666) | Wetland soil microbial communities from Old Woman Creek delta, Ohio, United States - OWC_soil_day20_noCT | ecosystem: Environmental > Terrestrial > Soil > Wetlands | place: USA: Ohio...
ACTCGCCGCGCACACCGGGCGCCGTGTGGTCGGCGTCGCCGCCGACACCACCCGCGACGAGCAGGTGCGCCAGGCGGTGGCGCAGGCGGTGCAGCAACTCGGCGGTGCGATCGACATCCTGGTCAATGCTGCGGCCGAGCCGGCCGGCTTTGCCGGGCCACCCAAGCTGCAGCAGATCACGGCCGAGTACTTCCATGCCGAGATGGACACCAAGGTGATGGGCTACATCCGCTGCGCGCGCGAGGTGGTGGACGGCATGCGCGCCCAGGGCTGGGGGCGCATCGTCAACATCAGCGGCCTGGCCGCGCGCCAGAGCGGCAGCGCGGTGGGCAGCATGCGCAACATCGCGGTGGCGGCGCTGACCAAGAACATGGCCGACGAGCTGGGGCCGGCCGGCATCCAGGTGACCGTCGTGCACCCGGGATTGACGCGCACCGAGCGCACGGCGCCGCTGGTGGCCGTGCGGTCCCGCGAGCAGGGCGTGGCCGAAGCGGCCATCGAGGCGCAGATGGCCGCCGGCAACTCCATCCAGCATCTGGTGACGGCCGACGAGGTGGCCTTCGTCGTCGCCTTTCTGTGCTCGCCGCGCTCGCGCGCGATCAACGGCGATGCCATCGCCGCGGGCGGCGGCGCGCCGCGCAGCATCCACTACTGACAACGCGCCGGACGCGGCACCAGGGTTGCCGGGCAACGGCGCGAAGGACTCACATGGCCACAGTCAGCGTGGACGCGGGGCGCTTCGAGCAGTCCTTCCAGTTCCACATGATCCGGGACTTCTTCCTGCTGCGGGTGGCGGCGCGCGAGAGCGGTGCCTTCGGCGTACTGGCGCAGACGCTGGATGCGCTGGCCGCCAGCGGCAGCGTCGGCGCGGCAGCCAGCGGCACGCTGCGCGCGCAGGTGGCGCAGCTGCGAGGCAGCTTCGATGCGGTGTCCGAAGCGCTGCGCACCATGGCGCCGCCGATGGCGGGGGCCGAGGCGCAATCGGCCGAATACCAGGCCTTCGCCCAGTCGCTGCGCGAGATGGCGCTGCAGGAAGCCACGATGCAGAAGATGGCCGAATCGGGCCAGCAGGTGCTGCACCGACTGTCGCAGCGTGGCCAGGACGGCGCCGCGCTACGTCGATGAGTGCGCCGGTGCAGCCCTTGACCCACCACGAGATCATGAGCCTGGTGGCGCCGTTCGCGCGCAGCGGCCGCCATGTGGATCTGGCCGCCAGCGACCGGCCGCAGCGCCGTCTGGCCTTCGAGCCTGTCGAACATGCGGCCGTGGTCGACGGCCTGCCGGCTTTTCGGGAAAGCCTGCTGCTGGAGCTGCCCTCCACCGGCGGGCATCGGCTGACGCGCACGCTGACACTGGCCGAGGGCCTGCAGGCCACGCTGGTGGGCGAAGGCGCCGATGCCGGCATGCTGCTGGCCGCGGTGCAAGCGGTACCGCCGGCGCGCCAGCTGCAGCTTGTGGCCGGGCACTGGGTGGCCTTCAGCCACCGCGTGGCGCCGGCCTCGGGCACGCTGGTGTTGGCACAGGCCGCCACGCAGCTGGCCGGCCTGACGCTGCAGATGAGCGTCTCGCGCGTCGGTGGCATTGCCGCCGAACTGACCCTGGCCGCCCCGCCGGGGGTGGAGTTCACGCTGCCCGAGGACCTGTTGGCGGTGCTGGGCCTGCCGTGGTCGAGGCTGAGCCGAGCGGCCGGGCAGTGGCGTGCCAGCATCACGCTGCGCGGCGACGAGCAGAAACGCACCCGCGATGCCGAGCACAAATTCGCGCGCAGCATCGAGCATCTGGCGCAGACACTGGCTGACACGCCAGCGCAGTTCCACCAGCGCTTCGTGCGCCAGCGCTGGCTGGTGACGCTGCGCCGCGCCACGCCGCTGGGGGTCGCCGTCGGCCTGATCATCGCCGCGCTGCTGGTGCCGCGCCTGGACCTGGGCAGCGATTCGGTGCTGCGCATGCTGATCTTCAATTCGCCGCCGCTGCTGCTGGTGTGGATCTTCTCGATGCGCGAGATGCCGCGCCTGGAGATCCCGCCGCTGCCACGCCGCCCCGCCCTGCCCGGCTGGCAGTCCCAGGCGGTGCCGGGGCCGCCCGATACCCCAACCCCGACCTCACGCTGACATGCTCGCCAACCCGATGAACATCCCGCCGGTGTCGATTGCCACCGCCAAGGCGGCGCTGATCGAGCAGTACGCTGAAGCAGTGCTGCGCCGCCGCGCCACCATGCTGTGGGGTCCGCGCGGCGTGGGCAAGTCCTCGGTGGTGCGTCAGGTGGCCGAGCACTTCGGCGTGCCGCTGGTCGACCTGCGGCTGACGACCATCGAGCCGGTGGACATCCGCGGCGCCATCTATGCCGACGAGGTGCAGGCCAAGACGGTGTGGTTTCCGCCGGAGTTCCTGCCCACGGCAGAACAGCCGGCCGGCATCCTGTTCCTCGACGAGCTGACCGCGGCCGACCAGCGGCTGCAGATCTCGGCCTATTCGCTGATCCTGGACCGCAAGGTCGGCCACTACCGGCTGCCCGACGGCTGGATGGTGGTGGCCGCCGGCAATGCCAGCTTCCACGGCGCCGTCAGCCACGACATGGGCACCGCGCTGGCCGACCGCATGTTCCATTTCAACGTGCAGTCGCTCATCGATGCCTTCCTGTCGCATGCGGTGGCGATGGGCTTCGCGCCCGAGGTCATGGCCTACCTGAAGGTGCGGCCCGACAAGCTGGACGACACCCAGGCACAGCTGGCCGCCGACCACCTGGTCGGCGCCAGCCCGCGCGGCTGGGAGGACATCTCCAACGTGCTCAAGTCCGGGCTGAGCGAGAGCGCGCAACGGGTCTTCGTGCAGGGGCGCATCGGCGCGGCCAACGCGGCCGAGTTCTTCGGCGTGCTGCGCGAGTTGAAGTCCGGCACCGACGTGGTGCGGCTGTTGGCCGCCCGCCCCGGCGAAGAGACGGCCGCGCTGCTGCCGGCCACGCTGGACGGGCTGTACGGGCTGGTCTATGGCCTGCTGGCCGCCAGCACCGATGCCGAGCGCATGGCGCGCGCGCTGCAGATCATCGAACAGCTGCCCGACACCCGCGGCAGCGTGCCACTGCCGATCCGAGAGGCCCAGACCCTGGCCATGGAACTGCTGCTGCAGCGCGCGTTGGAACAGGGCCTGGAAACGGCCGTGCTGGACAGCCCGGCCTACCAGCGCTATGCGGCCCAGCGGCATGGCTGACCACGGCCTGGCGCTGTACCGCCACCGAGGCACGCCGGCGATCCAGCGGCTGGTGGAGTTTGCACCGTCCACTGGCGGGCTGTCGCTGTGGGTCGAGCACCAGGACGTGGACGGCGACGAGGTGCCGCTGGTGCAGACCGACGGCCGCCGCATCCGCTATGGCGCCGCCTTCGACCACCAGCCGCTGCCGGTGCAGGCCGCGCTGGTGGCCCATGAGGTGCTGCACATCGCGCTGCGCCACCCCCAACGCTACCTGGAGCTGCAGCAGCTGCTGGGCGACGTCGACCTGCAGCTCTACAACATCTGCGCCGATGCCATCGTCAACAGCGCGCTCGGCCACCTGGGCTGGCTGCAGCTGCCGCCGCGCTCGGTGCGGCTGGAAGAGCTGCTGGCCGGCGCGCTGCGCATGACCACGCCGGTGGATAGCGCGCTGCTGCAGTGGGACGTGGAACGCCTGTACCGCGCCATCGACGACCGCGGCGCGCGCGGCAGCGGCAAGGCGCAGCAACGTGGCCAGGGCAGTGGCCAGGCCGAAGCGTCGAGCGGCGACCAGGCCTCGGCCGCGCGACAGGCGCCGCAGCGCGCCGATGGCCCGGTCGCCGCGCGCGTGCGCGAACTCGGCCGGCACAGCCCGTGCGACCTGCAGCCCGGCCCGCAGGACAACCTGCGCCCCGAGGACGAGACCGAGGCCACGCGCGAATGGTGCGAGCGGCTGCAACGTGCCCACGCCGGCGACGGCGAGCATTCGCTGCTGCGCACGCTGCTGGCCGACCTGCCGCGCAGCCGCACGCCCTGGGAGCAGATGCTGCGCACGCAGCTGGCCCGCGCACTGTCGACACAGCGCAGTCTGTCGTGGTCGCGGCCGTCGCGCTCGTACCTGGCCAACCAGGGCCGCCAGGGCGCTCACCGGCGCATGCCCTTCGAGCCGGGCTTCAGCCCCAACCGGCGCGTGCCGCGGCTGGCGCTGGTGGTCGACGTCTCGGGTTCGATCGCCGACGAACTGATGGAACGCTTCGCGCGCGAGATCGAGGCCATCACCCGGCGCAGCGAAGCCGGCCTGGTGCTGGTGATCGGCGACGAACGGGTGCGCACGGTCACGCAGTTCGAGCCCGGCCGCTCCAGCCTGCGCGAGGTCGAGTTCCAGGGCGGTGGCGGCACCGACTTCACGCCGCTGCTGGAAGAGGCCGCGCGCCATGCGCCGGACACCGTGGTGGTGCTTACCGATCTGGAAGGCCCGGCGCGCTTTCGCCCGCGCTGCCCGGTGATCTGGGCCGTGCCCGAGGCCCATGCCCAGGCGGTCGAGCCCTTCGGCCGCAAGCTGGTGCTGTGCTGATCGCGGGTCGTGCAGGTGCGCTCGGGCCTGCGATATCGTTCTTCCATGCACAGACTGCAACCCGTCGGACTCCAGTTGCGCGAATGGCGCCAGCGACGCCGCATGAGCCAGCTCGACCTGGCCGGCCATGCCGAGGTCTCGACACGGCACCTGAGCTTCATGGAGACCGGTCGTTCGCTGCCCAGCCGCGACATGCTGCTGCGTCTGGCCGACCGGCTGGAGGTGCCGCTGCGCGAGCGCAACCGGCTGCTCACCGCGGCTGGCTATGCGCCGATGTATGTCGAGCATGCGCTCGACGACCCGCTGCTGCAGGTGCCGCGCCAGGCGATCGAACGGGTGCTGCAGGCGCACGAACCCTGCCCCGCCCTGGCGGTGGACCGGCACTGGACCATGGTGGCCCACAACCGCATCGTGCCGCTGCTGCTGGCCGGCCTGCCGGACGAACTGATGGCGGCGCCGCTGAACGTGTTGCGCCTGAGCCTGCATCCGCAGGGACTGGCGCCGCGCATCGTCAACCTGACGCAGTGGCGTGCGCACCTGCTGCACCGGCTGCAGCTGCAGGCCCGGCGCCAGGCCGATCCGGTGCTGGAGGCGCTGGCCGACGAGCTGCGCCAGTATCCGGCCCCGCAGCTGGAGGCAGGCGACGCGCTGCACCCCGACGCCGCCGTGTACGTGCCGCTGCAGCTGCAGTCCCCGGCCGGGGTGCTGAGCTTCATCAGCACCATCACCGTGTTCGGCACGCCCAACGACATCACCCTGTCGGAGCTGGCGCTGGAGACCTTCTTCCCCGCCGACGAGGCCACCGCGTTGGCGCTGCGCCAGCTGACCGACACGCTGCGTTAGCATGCATGTCGAATGCGGCCGACCTCGGCCGCGCTGTCTTCTGGAGCTATCGATGCAGGTGCTGTGCCTGGACATGGAAGGCGTGCTGGTCCCGGAAATCTGGATCGAGTTCGCCAAGCGCACCGGCATTGCCGAGTTCTCGCGCACGACGCGCGACGAGCCCGACTACGACAAGCTGATGCGCTACCGCATCGCCCTGCTCGACCAGCACAAGCTGCGGTTGAACGACATCCAGCAGGTGATCGACGGCATGGGCCCACTGGCCGGCGCGCGCGAGTTCCTCGACGACATGCGCACGCGCTTCCAGGTGATCATCCTGTCGGACACCTTCTACGAATTTGCCGACCCGCTGATGCGCCAGCTGGGCCGGCCCACGCTGTTCTGCCACCGCCTGCTGGTGGACGAAGCCGGCCGCGTGCGTGACTACAAGCTGCGCCAGCCCGACCAGAAGCGCGCCGCGGTGAACGCGCTGAAGAGCCTGAACTACCGCGTCATCGCGGCGGGTGATTCCTACAACGACACCGGCATGCTGCTGGCGGCCGATGCCGGATTCTTCATCCATGCGCCGCCGGCCATCGCCGCGCAGTTTCCGCAGTTTGCGGTGACGAACAGCTATGGCGAGCTGAAGGCTGCGGTCGAAGGCGCCGCGGCGGCCTGGGCTCAGTAGACCTGCGCGCCAGGCAGGCACTCGGGCCTGCGCCAGCCGTTCCAGCTCAGGTCAGCGCGCGCCGCGCGTTGTGGAACATGCGCATCCACGGGCTCGGCTCGTCGACTGCGCCGTTCGTCCAGCTCATCTGCAGGTTGCGGAACACGCGTTCCGGGTGCGGCATCAGCGCGGTAAAGCGGCCGTCGACGGTGGTCACCGCCGTCAGACCCTCGGGGCTGCCGTTCGGGTTGGCTGGATAGGCCTCGGTCGGCCGGCCGGCGGAATCGACGAAGCGCATCGCGCGCTGCACCGTCGCGGCATCGCCGCGCTGCGAGAAGTCGGCAAAGCCCTCGCCATGCGCCACGGCGATGGGCAGCCGGCTGCCGGCCATGCCGGTGAAGAACAGGCTCGGGCTGGCCAGCACCTCCACCTGCGACAGCCGGGCCTCGAACTGCTCGCTGCGGTTGCGCGTGAACTTCGGCCAGGCCGATGCGCCGGGAATGATCGGCGCCAGCGCCGCCATCATCTGGCAGCCGTTGCACACGCCCAAGGCCAGCGTGTCGCTGCGATTGAAGAAGGCGGCGAACTGCTCCGCCAGGGCCGGGTTGAACAAGATCGAACGCGCCCAGCCCTCGCCCGCGCCCAGCGTGTCACCGTAGCTGAAGCCACCGCAGGCGACGAAGGCCTGGAACATGTCGAGCCGCGCGCGGCCGGACTGCAGGTCGCTCATGTGCACGTCAAAGGTGTCGAAGCCGGCCAGCGCCATGGCATAGCTCATCTCGACATGGCTGTTGACGCCCTGCTCACGCAGGATCGCCACCTTCGGCCGGGTCTGCAACAGCGCCGGCACCTCGGCCGGGTCGAAGCCGAGCTTCACCTGCAGCCCGGTGTCGCCGTCGGCGCCGGCGGCGGCATGTTCGGCATCGGCGCAATCCGGGTGGTCGCGCAGCCGGGCGATGCGCCAGGACACCTCGTCCCAGACCTGCTGCAGCTCGCGCAGCGGCGCGCTGAACACCGCCTTGGCATCGCGCCAGACCTCGATCACCCGTTTGTCGTTGGTCTTGCCGATGGCATGGCTGCAGCGGCCCAGCCCGTGCTTGCGCAGCGTCGCCATGACCGCGTCGCGCTGCGCGCGCGGCACCTGCAGCAGCACGCCCAGCTCTTCGTTGAACAGCGCCTTCAACGTCAGCTCGCTGCGGCGTTCGCCGACCTGCGTAGCCCAGTTCTTCGAGTCACCGTATTCGGCTCGGCTGTCGCCGATGCCGTCGCTTTCGGTGACCAGCAGGTCCACGTTCAGGCTCAGGCCCAGCTGGCCGGCAAAGGCCATCTCGCAGGCCGCCGCCCACAGGCCGCCGTCGCTGCGGTCGTGGTAGGCCAGCAGCTGGCCGGCCGCGCGCAGCTCATTGATGGCCGCGACCAGCGACTTCAGCAGTTGCGCATCGTCCAGGTCGGGCACCGCATCGCCGAAGCGGCTTAAGCACTGCGCGAGCATCGAGCCGCCCATGCGCATGCGCCCTTGCCCCAAGTCGACCAGGATCAACGTGCTGTCCACCGACTGCAACTGCGGCGTGAGCGTGCCGCGCACGTCGTCCAGCGTGGTGAAGGCGGTGACGATCAGCGACACCGGCGCGGTGACCTGCTTGTCCTCCCAGCGCGTGCGCATCGACAACGAATCCTTGCCCACCGGCACGCCGATGCCCAGTGCCGGGCACAGTTCCATGGCCACGGCCTTGACGCTGTCGTACAGCGCGGCGTCCTCGCCGGGCTCGCCACAGGCCGCCATCCAGTTGCAGCTGAGCTTGATCCGGTCCAGCGCCATCGGCGCGGCCAGCAGGTTGGTGAGGGCCTCGCCCACCGCCATGCGGCCCGCGGCTGGCGCGTCCAGGCTGGCCAGCGGCGTGCGCTCGCCCATGGCCATGGCCTCGCCTCGGAACCCGGCAAAGTCGGCCAGCGTCACCGCGCAGTCGGCCACCGGCACCTGCCACGGACCGACCATCGGGTCGCGGTGGCTCAGGCCGCCGACGGTACGGTCGCCGATGGTGACCAGGAAGCGCTTGGAGGCCACGGTCGGGTGGCGCAGCACGTCGAACGCCACCTGCTCCAGGCTGACGCCGGTCAGGTCCAGCGGCGGCTCGCTGCGGGCAATGCGCGTCACGTCGCGCTGCATCTTCGGCACCTTGCCCAGCAGCACGTCCATCGGCATGTCGATGAAGCGCTCGCCGCCAGGGCCGTCTTCCAGCACCAGCTCGCGCTCATCGCGGACCACGCCGACGACGGCAAAGGGACAGCGCTCACGCTGCGCCATGGCTTCGAACAGCGGCAGGCTCTCGGGCCCGATCGCCAGCACGTAGCGCTCCTGGCTTTCGTTGCACCACACTTCCTTCGGTGCCAGGCCGCTTTCCTCCAGCGGCACCTTGCGCAGATCGAAGGTGGCGCCGCGCCCGGCGCCGTCCACCAGCTCTGGAAAGGCATTGCTGATGCCCCCGGCACCGACGTCATGGATCGCCAGGATCGGGTTCACCTCGCCGAGCGCCCAGCTGTGGTTGATGACTTCCTGCGCGCGGCGCTGCATCTCCGGGTTGCCGCGCTGCACGCTGTCGAAATCCAGCGCGGCGGTGTTGCTGCCCGCGGCCATCGAACTGGCGGCGCCGCCGCCCATGCCGATGCGCATGCCCGGCCCGCCCAGCTGGATCAGCAGCGTGCCGGCGCCGAAGGGCAGCTTGTGCGTCTGCTCGGCGCTGATGGCGCCCAGCCCGCCGGCGATCATGATCGGCTTGTGATATCCGCGCCGCACCCCCGCCACCGATTGTTCGAAGACGCGGAAGTAGCCGCCCAGGTTGGGCCGGCCGAACTCGTTGTTGAAGGCCGCACCGCCGAGCGGGCCTTCGATCATGATCTGCAGCGCGCTGGCGATGTGCGCCGGCTTGCCGATGGACTGGCGCTCCCAGGGTTCGTCGGTGTCCGGCAGGTGCAGATTCGACACCGAGAAGCCGGTCAGGCCTGCCTTGGGCCGCGCGCCGCGGCCGGTGGCACCTTCGTCGCGGATCTCGCCGCCGGCACCGGTGGACGCGCCCGGAAAGGGTGAGATCGCCGTCGGGTGGTTGTGCGTCTCCACCTTCATCAGCACGTGCGCCACTTCCTCGCGCACGCCGTACTGCGGCGCATTGGTGTAGCCCTGCGGCAGCCAGCGCTGCACCGGCCCGCCTCCCATCACGGCGGCGTTGTCGTGGTAGGCCACCACCGTGCGCTGCGGTGACACGGCTTCGGTGTGGCGGATCATGCCGAACATCGACAGCGGCTGGTCCTGGCCGTCGATGCGGAAGGCCGCATTGAAGATCTTGTGCCGGCAATGCTCGCTGTTGGCCTGCGCGAACATCATCAGCTCGACATCGCTGGGGTTGCGCTGCAGCTGCGTGAAGGCCTGCACCAGATAGTCGATCTCGTCCTCGCTGAGCGCCAGGCCGAAGCGCCCATTGGCCTCGCGCAGCGCCGCGGCGCCCTGCCCCAGCACATCCACATGCTCCAGCGGCGGCGCGGGCTGCTCGTCGAACAGGTGGGCGGCAGCCTCGCGCTCGAAGGCCACGCTCTCGGTCATGCGGTCGTGCAGCAACGCCGCGCAGGCTTGCAGTTCCTCGGCCGACAGCCGCTTGCCTGCACCGAGCAGGCCACGTTTCAGGCTCAATGTGTACTCGGTGACGCGCTCGATGCGCTGTACCGCGATGGCGCAGTTGTGCGCAATGTCGGTGGCCTTGCTGGCCCAGGGCGAGACCGTACCCAGCCGCGGCATCACCACCACCAGCGTCCCCTGCGAATGATCGAGCGCAGGGTCGCCATAACGCAGCAGGCCGGCCAGCTTGTCGCTGCCCGCGGCGTCGAGCGGCTCGGTGCAGCGCACCCAGTGCACATGGCGGGCCGCGACCCCGGCAATGCGCTCGTTCACCCCCTGAAGGGCCTGCAGCAGCGTGCGGGCGCGGAAGGCGGACAAGGCGTTGCCGCCTTCGAAATGCATCAGGTGCTGGGAATGGGCGGGCATGCGGTCGCGTGACGAAGGGCGGGGCTGTGGCAGGGGGCGCCGGACTCGGGCCATCGACGCGCGTGGCCGGCATTTTATTGGCTGGATGGGATAATCCCGACCCATGACGATCACATTGAAAACCGGCAACGACATCGAGGGCATGCGCGTGGCAGGACGGCTGGCCTCGGAGGTGCTGGACATGCTGACACCGCATGTCAAGGCCGGGGTGTCCACCGAGGAACTCGACCGCCTGGCGCACGACTACATCGTGAACGTGCAGGGCTGCGTGCCGGCGCCGCTGAACTATGCGCCGCCGGGCTACGTGCCCTATCCCAAGTCGATCTGCACCTCGATCAACCACCAGGTCTGCCACGGCATCCCGAACGAGCGGCCGCTGAAGGATGGCGACATCGTCAACATCGACGTCACCGTCATCAAGGACGGCTGGCACGGCGACACCAGCCGCATGTTCATCGTCGGCGAGGGCTCGATCCAGGCGCGGCGCCTGTGCCAGCTGACCTACGAGGCCATGTGGCGCGGCATCGTGCGCGTGCGTCCCGGCGCGCGGCTCGGTGACATCGGACACTCGATCCAGACCTTCACCGAGAACCAGGGCTTCTCGGTGGTGCGCGAGTTCTGCGGCCACGGCATCGGCCGCAAGTTCCACGAGGAGCCGCAGGTGCTGCACTACGGCCGGCCGGGCACGCTGGACGAGCTGCTGCCGGGCATGATCTTCACCATCGAACCGATGATCAACGCCGGCCGGCGCGAGATCCGCGAGCTGGGCGACGGCTGGACCATCGTCACCAAGGACCGCTCGCTGTCGGCGCAATGGGAGCACACCGTGCTGGTCACCGACACCGGCTACGAGGTGCTCACCTTGTCGGCCGCCAGTCCGCCGCCGCCAGACTTCGTCAGCGGCTGAAGCGATGTCGGCCCTGCCCGAACTCACCCTGCCGCGCGAGCCGCATGGGCCGCGCAGCGTGGCGTCGATGCGCGCGCGCTTTCGCGAAGGCAAGACGGCGCTGCTGACGCACTTCGGCGAATCACGCGCCACCGCCTTGGCCTCGACCCGACTGACCAAGGCGCTGACGCGCCATGTCGACAACCACCTGGCCGAGCTGTGGGAGCACGCCGCGATGCCGGCCGGCGCCACGCTGGTGGCCGTGGGCGGATATGGCCGCGCCGAGCTCTTCCCCTATTCGGACGTCGACGTGCTGGTGCTGCTGCCGGCTGGCCAGGGCCTGGATGCGGCCCGCAGCGACGCGGCGCCCGACGCACGGACCGACCCGCTGCGCGCCGCGGTCGAACGGTTTCTGCACGCCTGCTGGGACATCGGCCTGGAGATCGGCTCGTCGGTGCGCACCATCGAGGAGTGCGTCGACCAGGCGCGGCGCGACGTGACGGTGCAGACCGCGATGCTCGAATCGCGCTTCCTGTGCGGATCGCGCCGCGTCTACACCGCCTTCCGCCAGGCCACCGACGCGGTGATGGATCCGAAGGCCTTCCTGCGCGCGAAGATGCTGGAGATGCGCCAGCGCCATGTCAAGTACGAGGACACGCCCTACTCGCTCGAGCCCAATTGCAAGGAAAGCCCCGGTGGCCTGCGCGACCTGCAGCTGGTGATCTGGGTGGCCCGCGCCGCGGGCCTGGGCCGCAACTGGACCGAACTGGCCGCCAAGGGGCTGATCACGCCCTTCGAGGTGGGCCAGTTGCACAAGCACGAGGGCACGCTCAAGCTGATCCGCGCGCGGCTGCACCTGATCGCCGGGCGGCGCGAGGACCGGCTGGTCTTCGACCTGCAGACGGCCGTGGCCGAGAGCTTCGGCTACAAGGCCACCAAGGGCCAGCGCTCGTCCGAGGTGCTGATGCACCGCTACTACTGGGCGGCCAAGGCGGTGACGCAGCTCAACCAGATCCTGATGCTGAACATCGAGGAGCGCATCAATGGCTCCGAAGAAGCGCCGATGCGGCCGATCGACGCCCATTTCCTCGACCGCGGCGGCATGCTCGAGGTGGCGCACGACCGACTCTATGCCGAGCATCCGCACGCCATCATGCGCACCTTCCTGGTGTACCAGCGGACCCCGGGCATCAAGGGCCTGTCGGCGCGCACGCTGCGCGCGCTGTACAACGCGCGCAACCTGATGGATGCGGGCTTTCGCCGCGATCCGGCCAACCGCGCGGTGTTCATGCAGATCCTGCGCGAGCCCAGCGGCATCACCCACGCGCTGCGGTTGCTCAACGAGACCTCGGTGCTGGGGCGCTACCTGTGGGTCTTCCGCCGCATCGTCGGGCGCATGCAGCACGACCTGTTCCACGTCTACACGGTCGACCAACACATCATCATGGTGGTGCGCAACGTGCGCCGCTTCTTCATCCCGGAGCACGCGCACGAGTATCCGTTCTGCTCGCAGTTGGCCAGCCAGTGGGACGAGCCCTGGCTGCTGTACGTGGCCGCGCTGTTCCACGACGTGGCCAAGGGCCGCGGCGGCGACCATTCGCAGCTCGGCGCCACCGAGGCACGGCGCTTCTGCCGCGACCACGGCATCTCCCGCGAGGACTGCGCGCTGATCGAGTTCCTGGTGCTGCAGCACCTGACGATGAGCCGCATCGCGCAGAAGGAGGATCTGAGCGATGTCGACGTGATCCAGGCCTTCGCGCGGCTGGTCGGCTCACCCAGGCGCCTGATGGCGCTGTACCTGCTGACGGTGGCCGACATCCGCGGCACCAGCCCGAAGGTGTGGAATGCCTGGAAGGGCAAGCTGCTGGAGGATCTGTACCGCCTGACGCTGCGCGCGCTGGGCGGTGCCAAGCCGAACCTGGACGCCGAGATCGAGTCGCGCAAGCAGGAGGCCCGCCAGCTGCTGGCGCTGCATTCGGCGCTGCCCGGCACCGAAGAGCAGCTGTGGAAGACGCTGGACGTGAGCTACTTCGCGCGCCACGACGCCGCCGACATTGCCTGGCATGCGCGTTCGCTGTGGCGCCACCTGGATACGACCGAGCCGGTGGTGCGGGCCCGGCCCTCGTCGGTGGGTGACGGGCTGCAGGTGCTGGTGTTCTCCCCCGACTGTCCGGACCTGTTTGCCCGCATCTGCGGATACTTCGACAGCGCCGGCTTCAGCATCCAGGATGCCAAGATCCACACCACCCGCGCCGGCTACGCGCTGGACACCTTCCAGGTCATCAGCACGCGCATTGAACCCGGCGACCCGAGTGCCTATCGCGACCTGATCTCGCTGGTCGAGACCCAGGCGGTGCTGGCGCTGTCGTCCAGCGGCCCGCTGCCCGAGCCCGGGCGCGGCCGCGTGTCGCGCCGCGTGCGCTCCTTCCCGGTGACACCGCGGGTCACACTGAACCCGGACGAGCGTGCACAGCGCTGGCTGCTGACCGTCAGCGCCAGCGACCGCTCAGGGCTGCTCTATGCCATCGCCCGGGTGCTGGCGCGGCACCATATCAATCTGCACCTGGCCAAAGTCAGCACGCTGGGCGAACGCGTCGAAGACACCTTCCTGGTGGACGGCCCGGCGCTGCAGCATTCGCGCACCCAGTTGCAGGTGGAAAGCGAACTGCTCGACGCGGTGACGCCGGCGTGAGCCTGGTGGCCGTCAGCGCGGCCGAGGTGGCTGCCGACGCGGGCCGCTTCGACGCGGTGATCGATGTGCGCTCGCCCGCCGAGTTCGCCGACGATCACCTGGCCGGCGCACTCAACTGGCCGGTACTCGACGACGAGCAGCGCCGCATCGTCGGCACGCTGTACAAGCAGGTGTCGGCGCTGCAGGCGCGCAAGGTCGGCGCAGCGATGGTGGCGCGCAACATCGCCGACCACCTGGATCGCTCGGTGGCCGACAAGCCGCGGGAATGGCGGCCGCTGGTGTACTGCTGGCGCGGCGGCCAGCGGTCGGGTTCGCTGGCCTGGTTCCTGGGCCAGATCGGTTTTCGCAGCGCGCAACTGGAGGGCGGCTACAAGGCCTTTCGCGCGTTGGTGCGTGCCGAGCTGCAGACGCTGCCGCAGGGATTTCGCTACCAGGTGCTGTGCGGGCGCACCGGCAGCGGCAAGACCCGGTTGCTGCACGCACTGGCCGCACAGGGCGCACAGACCCTGGACCTGGAAGGCCTGGCCGGGCACCGCGGTTCGGTACTGGGCGCCGTGCCGGGCTGCACGCAGCCCAGCCAGAAGCGCTTCGACAGCCTGGTCTGGCAGGCGCTGAAATCCTTCGACCCGGCACGGCCGGTGTTCGTCGAAGGCGAAAGCCGCAAGATCGGCACGCTGCGCGTGCCCGAAGCGCTGATCGAGCAGCTGCGCGAGCACGGGCACTGCCTGCGCGTCGAGCTGGACCAGGCCGAGCGACTGCAACTGCTGCTGCAGGAGTACGGCCACTTCGCGGCCGACCCCGAGGGCTTCTGCAGGCTGCTCGACGGGCTGCTGGCGCTGCGCGGCCGCAACACCGTCGTGGCTTGGCAGGCCCTGGCCCGCTCGGGCCGGTGGGCCGAGGTCTTCGCGGCGCTGATGCAGGCGCACTACGACCCGCTGTACGAACGCTCGTTCCGCTCCAGCTACCGCCAGCTGCCGCAGGCCACCGTGGTGGTGCTGACCGACGCCGAACCCGGCACGCTGCAGGAGGCGGCCCGCAGGCTGATCGGCTGAGCCGGCCGCGCCCAGCCGCGACAATGGCATTCGGCCACCGACCCGAGATCGCACCGATGCCCTCCGAATCCGCCCTCGAGCAATCACGCCGCTGCCAGCTGGCACCGATCAGCTACGAGCAGCCCTTCCTGTGGCTGGCACGTGGTTGGCACGATCTGCTGGCGGCCCCCGTGCCGGGCTTGCTGCACGGCCTGGCCGTCACCTCCTTCGGCCTGCTGCTGTTGCTGCTGGCCTACCGGCAGTTCTGGCTGCTGGCTGGCGCCTTCAGCGGCTTCCTGCTGATCGGCCCGCTGGCGGCCACCGGCCTGTATGCCGTCAGCCGCGCCCTGGAGGCGCAGCACAAGCCAACCCTGCTCACTGCGCTGGCCGCGTGGAAGCCGCGCGACCACCGGTTGGTACTGTTCGGCCTGCTGCTGGCCGCTGCCGGCACCTGCTGGGTGTTGACCTCGGCGTCGATGATCACGGCCTTCGCGCCAGAGGCAGTGAGTGACCCGGTGGACTTCCTGCACGTGGTGGTGCTGAGCGAGCAGTCGTGGCTCTTCGAGGGCTGGCTGGCCCTGGGCGGCGTGCTGGTAGCCCCGGTCTATGCGTCGAGCGTGGTGGCCATCCCGCTGATGCTGGAGCGGCGCATCAGCGTGCTCGGCGCGGTGCTGACCAGCTGGCGCGCGGTGCTGCAAAGCCCCGGGCCGATGGCGCTGTGGGGAGCCCTGCTGATGGCCATCACGCTGGTCGGAATGAGCACCCTTCTGCTCGGCCTGATCATTGCCGTACCCTGGCTGTCCTATGCCAGCTGGCATGCGTACCGCGATCTGGTGCCCCAGGCCGACCTGCCCCAGGTAGCCTGAGATGTTCGGCTACAGCGAAGACCAGATCGCGCAGTTCGGGCTGACCTTCGGAGTCGGCGCGTTCATGCTGTACATGGTGTTCATCATCTTCCAGCTGGCGCGCGAATCGAAGGCCGGCCGCTTCGGCACCTTCGTGCTCTTCCTGGCGCTGGGCTTCGGCCTGCTCGGCTTCGTCGCCAAGGGGTTGATCAAGTTCTTCCTGGCCGGAACCTGAGGTCGAAAAAAGGGCGCCCGCTGGCGCCCTTTTTCGTTGGGCGAGGCCCTCAGCCCATATGGAGTCCGCCATTGCAGCTGAAATCCGCACCGGTCGTAAAGCCGGAATCCTCGCCGGCCAGCCAGGCGACGACCGAGCCGATTTCCTCCGGCGTGCCCAGGCGCTTGACCGGGATGGTGGCGACGATCTTCTCCAGCACCTCGGGCTTGATCGCGCGCACCATGTCCGTGCCGATGTAGCCCGGGCTGACGGTGTTGACGGTCACGCCCTTGGCCGCGACTTCCTGCGCCAGCGCCATCGTGAAGCCGTGCATGCCGGCCTTCGCCGCCGAGTAGTTGGTCTGGCCGGCCTGCCCCTTCTCGCCGTTGACGCTGCTGATCTGGATGATGCGGCCCCAGCCCTTTTCCACCATGCCCGGCACCACCTGCTTGGTGACGTTGAACATGCTGTTCAGGTTGGTGTCGATGACTGCCTTCCAGTCCTCGGGCGTCATCTTCAGGAACATGCGGTCGCGCGTGATGCCGGCGTTGTTGACCAGCACGTCGATCGGGCCATGCTGCTCGCGCGCCTTGGTGAAGGCGGCGACGGTCGAATCCCAGTCGGCCACGTTGCCCACCGAGGCGTGGAAGCTGTAGCCCAGCGCCTTCTGCTCGTCGAGCCACTTCTGCCAGTCGCGCGTCGGGCCGCAGCCGGCAATGACGGTGAAGCCTTCCTTGTGCAGCCGCTGGCAGATCGCGGTGCCGATGCCACCCATGCCGCCGGTCACGTATGCCACTTTCTTTGCCATGCTCATCTCCTTGGTTGATGTGTGTGAGGTTCGCCCGACGACCTTGCCGCGTCAAGCGGGTTCGCCCTGAAAACCCTTCAGGCCTTCTGCTTGACGTAGCGGCCCGGCGCCGGTTCGATCGGCGCGTACTTGCGGCTGCCCGGCGCCTTGGGTGCGGCCACCCATGCGCCCGCAAGGGGCTTCAGCCAGCCGGCCCAGTCGGGCCACCAGCTGCCGGGCACCTCGGTGGCGCCGGCCAGCCAGGCCTCGGCGTCGCCCGTCAACGTGTCGTTGGTCCAGTAGTTGCGCTTCTTCTTGGCCGGCGGGTTGATGACGCCGGCGATGTGGCCGGAGGCCCCCAGCACGAAGCGCTTCTTGCCGCTCATGATGCGCGTGGAGGCATAGGCCGCCTTCCAAGGCACGATATGGTCTTCGCGCGAGGCGTAGATGAAGACCGGCGCCTTGATGCTGGACAGGTCGAGCTTCTCGCCGCACACCGTCAGCTTGCCCGGCACCTTCAGTTCGTCCTGCAGGTAGGTGTGGCGCAGGTACCAGCAATACATCGGTCCGGGCAGGTTGGTGGCATCGCCGTTCCAGTACAGCAAGTCGAAGGCTGGCGGCGGCTCGCCCTTCAGGTAGTTGCCGACCACATAGTTCCAGACCAGGTCGTTCGGCCGCAGGAAGCTGAAGGTGGTGGCCAGCTCCTGGCCCTTGAGCAAAGCCGGGCCGGTGGGCGCCTTGTCGCCCAGCGTCATCTCGCGCAGCTTGACGCCGGCTTCGTCGATGAACAGGTCGAGAATCCCGGTATCGCTGAAGTCGAGCAGCGTGGTCAACAGCGTCACCGAATGCGCCGGCTGCTGACCGCGGGCGGCCAGCACCGCCAGCGCAGTGGAAAGGATCGTGCCGCCGACGCAGAAGCCGAGCGTGTTGATGGTCCTGGCGCCGGTCAGCTCCTGCACCACGTCGATGGCTCGGATGGCGGCGTTTTCGATGTAGTCGTCCCAGGTCTTGTCGACCAGCGAGTTGTCAGGGTTGCGCCAGCTGACGACGAAGGTGCGATGTCCCTGCTCCACCGTGTAGCGGATCAGCGAGTTGTCGGGCTGCAGGTCCATGATGTAGAACTTGTTGATGCACGGCGGCACCATCAGCATCGGCCGTTCGTACACCTTGGCGCCCAGCGGCTTGTACTCGATCAGCTGGAACAACTCGTTCTCGAACACCACCGCGCCTTCGGTGGTGGCCACGTTGCGGCCCACCTCGAAGGCCGATTCGTCGGTCTGTGACACGTGGCCCTTGCCGGCGTCGCCCATCAGCAGTTGCATGCCGGAGGCCAGGCTCTGCCCCTGGGTCTTCAGCGCCAGCTGCTGGGCTTCGGGGTTCAGCGCCAGGAAGTTGCTCGGCGCCATCGCGTCGACCCATTGCTGCACCGAGAAGCGGATGCGCGCCTTGGTCTTGGCGTCGCCCTGCACCGCCTCGGCCATCTTCATCAGCGTGCGCGAGTTCAACAGGTACATCTGCGCCGTGTAGGCGGCCGCCGGGTTCTCGGCCCATTCCTTGGCGGAGAAGCGCCGGTCGGCCAATGCGGGCGCAGCTGCGGCCGCGCTGTCGTGCGCCGGGCCCTTCAGCGTGCGGTTCCACAGCGCGGTCGCGCCTTCGACATAGTCGCGCTGCAGTTGCACCAGCGCATCCGAAGGCAGGTTCAGCCCCGACAGTCCCTTCAGTGCATCGCCCATGACAGCCGTCATGGCATCGGAACCCAGGTCCGGCAGGAAGGCGTTGGTTTTGGGCATGATGCTGTCTCCGTCTTGCAGTCGATGGGTGCGGCTCGGGCCGCACGTCACCGAGGTGTTTTTCTGGTCGCGATTCTTGCGTCGTTAGCTTAGCGCAGGCTGACCGGCATTGTCCTTCCTTTCCTGCTCTCAACTGCCCATGCACCTGGTCGCCCTGGCCTGGATCTACGTCGTACTGATGATGGCGCTGGCCGAAGCGCTGGCCCCCAATGGCACGGTGCTCGGTGCGGTTTTCACCTTCCTGCTGTACGGCGTGCTGCCGTTGTCGATCGTGCTCTACGTGCTGGGCACTCCGGCTCGGCGCAGTGCACGTCGGCGCGCACTGGCACGGCAGCAGGCAACTCTAGCGGCGGATCCAGGCGGCCGCGGCGAGCCGGCCGGTGAGGCCGTCGCGCCGGTAGGAAAAGAACCTTGAGCGCTGCTCGACGGTGCACCAGTTGCCGCCGCTGACCCGGCGCACGCCCAGGAGTGCCAACCGGTCGCGCGCCAGTTGCGGCAGGTTGGCCAGCCAGCGCGGCGCGCCGCCCGCGTCGGTACCGGGCACGAAGCGCCGCGCGTCGGCCTGGCCCGGCGACGCGCCGAAGGCCTGCAGCACGTCGGCGCCGACCTCGAAACGGCTCGGCCCGATGCACGGGCCAAGCCAGGCCGACACCTGCGCCGGCTCGCAGCGTGCCGCCGTGCACAGCGCCGCCAGCGCCGCCTCGACCACGCCGCCGGCCAAGCCGCGCCAACCGGCATGCGCCGCGGCCACGGCGCGGCCGCCGGGCGCGGCCAGAAGCACCGGCATGCAGTCGGCCACCTGCACGATGCAGGCCACGCCCGGCTGGTCGGTCCAGCTGGCGTCGGCCTGCGGCGGCTCGTCCGCAGCGGCGGCCTCGTGCGCAGGCACGACGGTACTGCCGTGCACCTGACGAAGCCAGGCCGGTTGCGCACCGGTCAGCGCGACGAAGCGGCGGCGGTTTTCAACCACCGCGGCCGGATCGTCGCCGACCGCGGTGCCCAGGTTCAGGCTGTCCCAGGGGGAGCGGCTGACACCGCCGGCGCGGGTGCTCATCACCGCGCCAACGCGCGGCGCCACGTCCCACTGCGGCCACAGCATGCTGGCCGCGAAGGGCGGCTCGGGGCCGTCAGAAG
>Ga0316605_10000805_pt1 | contig 19439 bp, 18 predicted proteins | sample OWC_soil_day20_n_FD_207666 | JGI IMG/M metagenome (GOLD analysis project Ga0316605, IMG submission 207666) | Wetland soil microbial communities from Old Woman Creek delta, Ohio, United States - OWC_soil_day20_noCT | ecosystem: Environmental > Terrestrial > Soil > Wetlands | place: USA: Ohio...
ATTCTTTCATTTTTTATTAGAATAATACGAAACAAATCACTCAAAGAATACAACTCAATTTTAAAAAGTGTAAACTATGTCATGCTACGAAAAAAAGTGTAAACAATGTTGTGCTATTTATCACTTAAACCTTAAACCTTAAACCTGAAACCTTAAACCTGAAACCTTAAACCCAAAACCTTAAACCCAAAACCTTAAACCTGAAACCTTAAACCCAAAACCTTAAACCCAAAACCTTAAACCCAAAACCTTAAACCCAAAACCTTAAACCCAAAACCTTAAACCCAAAACCTTAAACCCAAAACCCAAAACTCATTTAATTGTTATTTGTTAATTGTTATTTGTTAATTTATTTCGTACTTTTGCAAAAAAATGATATTATGGGTATATTTTCGATATTTTCTAAGGATAAAAAGGAAGAATTAAATAAAGTACTTGAAAAATCTAAAGAGAGTTTTTTTCAGAAATTAGCCAAAACCATTGTTGGAAAATCTAAAGTGGATGATGAGGTTTTGGATAATCTGGAAGAGATACTCATTGCCTCTGATGTGGGTGTTGAAACAACACTGAAAATTATTTCACGTATTGAAGGCCGTGTTTCCAGAGAAAAATATATCAGCACTTCTCAATTAAATATTATCCTGAAAGAGGAGATTGTTGATCTGTTGTTGGATAATAAAATGGAAGATCTGGATGATTTTGAGATTCCAAAGCAAGATTTCCCTTATGTAATCATGGTTGTGGGAGTAAATGGAGTTGGGAAAACGACAACTATTGGCAAATTAGCTAATAAATTTAAAAATAAAGGATATTCTGTGATGCTTGGTGCCGCGGATACTTTCAGAGCTGCAGCAGTGGATCAACTTGAAATTTGGGCAGAAAGAGCCGGTGTTCCTATTGTTACTCAAAAAATGGGTGCAGATCCTGCTTCTGTTGCTTATGATACCGTTGCTTCAGCTATTTCCAAAAATATGGATGTCGTGATTATTGATACTGCCGGTAGATTGCATAATAAATTGCCTTTAATGAAGGAATTATCCAAAATTAAAAATGTGATTGCTAAACTAATTCCGAACGCTCCAAATGAAATTCTTTTGGTTTTAGATGGCTCAACCGGTCAAAATGCTATTGAACAGTGTCGCCAGTTTACTGCCGCTACAGAAGTGAATAGCTTAGCAATAACAAAACTGGATGGTACAGCAAAAGGAGGTGTCGTTATCGGAATATCCGATCAGTTTAATATTCCGGTTAAATATATTGGAGTCGGTGAAAAAATTGACCAAATCCAGGTGTTTAACAGATCCGAATTTATTGATTCTCTATTCCCAGAAAATTGGTAAAATGATTATCGATATTGATAAAAATTCGGGCTATTGCTTTGGTGTTACGAATGCTGTTAAAACAGCTGAACAATATTTATCCAATCATGGGTCTCTATATTGTTTGGGAGATATCGTCCACAATGACGCTGAATTGAAAAGATTATCTAAATTAGGCCTTACTGAAATCACTTACGATGAGTTTAAAAATCTTTCTTATTGTACCGTTCTGATCCGGGCGCATGGGGAACCCCCTGAGACGTATCAAATTGCAGATCAGAATAATATCAAACTCATCGATGCTACTTGCCCGGTTGTGCTTAATCTTCAAAGAAAAATTAAAAATAATTATTCTGATCATCCGGATTTACAGGTTGTTATCGCCGGAAAACAGGGACATGCTGAAGTGGTTGGATTACTCGGTCAAACCCAAAATAATGGAATTGTAATCTCTAAAATGGAGGACCTTGATCAAATTGATTATCATAAACCTTCCTGTTTGTATGCTCAAACTACTTTTAATATTGATACTTTTAAACTATTTATTTCTGAAATGCAACAAAGATACCACAACTTAGGAAACGATCATCTTTTTACTTTTCAGGACTCCATCTGCAAACAAGTATCACATAGAAAAAAAGCAATTACTAAATTCGTTGAGAATTATGATCTTGTTCTTTTTGTGTCCGGGGAAAAAAGCTCCAATGGTCAACAATTGTTCCAGGAGTGTAAATCGTATAATCCCAATACTGTTTTTGTTTCATCTAATGAAATTTTTGATCAAATCTCATTAGATGGAATAAATTCAATCGGTATCTGTGGAGCAACATCTACACCCATGTGGTTAATGGAAGAAACTAAAATGGCTTTATTCAAAAAGTTGAAAAAGGATCATCAACTTGATGATTCCATGCAATAATTTCTATTCCCTTTCGTTTTTGAAAATTAATGATTTATCAATATTAACAATGAATAAAGAGAGAGTTCTTTTGGCAATGAGTGGGGGAGTAGATAGTTCTGTTGCTGCTAAACTTCTTTTGGATCAAGGTTATGAAGTGGTTGGCCTTACTTTACAGGTGTGGAGCTATGAAAAAACCTATTTTGGTAAATCAGGTGGAAAATCGGACTCAGATTATATTGCAGATGCTCAAAATTTAGCGAAAAAACTGAATATTGAACATTTTGTAGTTGATATTCAGGATCAATTTCAATCAAATATCATTACTCCTTTTATCGATGAATATTTGAACGCCAGAACTCCAAATCCTTGTGTATTATGCAATCCTACAATGAAATGGGGCACTTTTGTCCATTATGCTGACCAATGGAATTGTAAATATATCGCAACCGGCCATTATGTAAGTAAAAAGTTCGAAAATGGACGCTTTTTCCTAATTCAGGGTAAAGACTCTAAAAAAGATCAATCTTATGTTTTGTGGAAATTAAGTCAGGATTTATTGGAAAGATCCCTTTTCCCTTTGGGCAATTTTAATAAGGAGGAGATTAAAAAAATGGCTCACGAATTCGGATTTAAAAAAATTGCTGAAAAACAAGAGAGTTATGATATCTGTTTTATTCCGAATGGCGATTATCGCTCGTTTTTACAACTTCATGCTGCTGGAAAATGTGAAAGGTTAAGAGGTGGTGTTATTTCGGATACTAACGGCAAATGGCTCGGTAAACATAAAGGATTCCCGTTTTATACTATTGGTCAAAGAAAAGGATTGGAAGTGGCTATGGGGCATCCTGTTTATGTGATACAATTGCTGAAAGAGGAAAATAGGGTAGTTTTGGGTGAAAAAAAAGATTTACTTTCTAATGTATTGATTTTAGACCAGCTGAATATTCAAAAATATGAATCATTACCCGATCATTATCAGGCTTCTGTGAAAATTAGATATAAAGATGCAGGTGAAATCGGACTCATTCGTAAAGATGGTGACCATTTTATCTGCGAGTTCCAAAATCCAGTTAGTGCTGCTACTCCAGGTCAATCTGCCGTATTCTACGAAAATGATCAACTTGTGGGCGGTGCTATTATAGAAAAGGCATTTTTAAATTGATTTTTTAAATACAAAAAAATATGAAATATTTATCCATTCTTTTTTTCTTTATTGTATTGAGCGTTTCAGCTCAACCTCAGGCTCCTAACAGAATTGATTCCAAAGGAAATAAACAAGGCCCCTGGAAAAAATATGAAAAAGACGTCCTTTTGTACGAAGGTAATTTTAAAGATAATGTTCCTGTCGGGGAATTCAAATATTACCATCCCAATGGTAAATTAAAAAGTATTACTTTCTTTATTCAGGGAACTCATCAGGTTAAAACAACCATTTATCACCCTGATGAAAAAAAAGCATCAGAAGGACAGTATATCGATCAAATGAAAGATGGTGAATGGAACTATTGGGATCAGGATGGAACTTTAATCAGAGTGGAACATTATAAAAAAGGGATCAAAGATGGAGTATGGAAAACATTTTCTGCTCAAACCGGAATATTATTGGAAGAGTTAGTCTATTTGAATGATCAGCTTCATGGAACTGCAAAAACTTTTTACACAGATGGAACTCCCTGTACCGTAGAAAATTATATTAATAATCAAAGAAATGGAGATGCTGAAAGTTATTACGGAAACGGAAAACTTTCTATTAAAGGGAGCTTTCATAAAGGATTAAAACTGGGCGTTTGGAACTACTTCGATGATGAAGGAAAATTAAGAAAAACGGTAACCTATAAAAACTCACAACCCGATTCAACCTATTTGACTTTTTATTTGGGCTCTAAACCCGTTAAGTTAAGAGAAGCTAATATCGCCTATTTTATGGCAGATGGAAATAAAGTGATTGTTGTAATGAATAATGAAAATAAAGTAAATATTTCTGATGATATCTCTATTGTAAGAGTGTGGGCCGATATCTTAAACTTTGTTCCCGTAACCCCAAATCTTCACGTAGCCGTTACTGCGATCAAAGGATATCGTGAATTGGGTGATGGAGCTATTTCAGTGGAAATTACCCCACCTTTGCCCTACCAGTTGATCTCAAGAGGAGATGAAGCTGAAATGGTGAAAATGTTGTTTAATAAAGAGTTGCCTAAACAAGAATAATATTCAAAAGTATGCAGAAAATAATCCCTAAAAATATATATATTTGCAAGATGAATAAAAATGTAATAAAAATGGGTAAACATTTGTTTATCATGGTGTTGTGTTTTTTGGTATTTGCAAATGTGAATGCAAATGTTTCGAAATTGTATTCACTGAACCCAAATAGTAAGACTGAACAATTCCACTCTTTGAGAGATTCTATTAAAGAAAAGAAACCAAAAACCAAATTTTCATTTAATAGTAATAAAGTAACTTTTGAATCTTTTGATGAAAACTATCAAAAAGCATTAAATTATTACAATAAATCTTCCTATATATCAGCTGCACAGTTGTTTGAAAAATTATATCCCCTTTCAATCGGGACTCCTTATGGGGATACTATCCTGTTTTTATTTGCTGATTGTTATTTTAAAAATAAAGATTATCAATTAGCTGCTTACCATTTTAAAGATTATGAACGCAGATATCCGGGTACTGAAAGAACTCAATTGGCTGCATTGAATTGTGTGAAAGCTTGTTACTATATTTCTCCATCTTATGAAGTGGATCAAAGTGATACCAAATATGCCATTGATGTCATTAATGATTATATTTCCAAATATCCGAATAGTAAATATATTGAAGAATGTAATACTATGTTGGATGAACTTAGAAATAAACTGGCTTTAAAAGATTTTGAAATTATTAAATTGTATTATAACACGGAAAACTATAAAGCAGCTCAGATCATGGTGAGAAATTTCATGAAAGAGTACAGCTACTCTATTTATGCTCCGGAAGCATTGTATGTTTTAGTGCTCAATAATTATGATTTTGCATCAAAAAGTGTTGATGCAAAGAAAAAAGACCGCTATTTAGCTTGTGCTGAAGCGTATGATGCACTAAGCGTGCAATATCCCACATCCGTTTTTGTTCAAAAAGCAAAAACATATTATGATGAATCCCTTAAACAGATCAATATTTTAAACACCAAAAATCAATAAATGAAATCAGCAGAGTACAACAAAGCAAAGATTAATCCTTTTGCAGTAACAAGAGATGTTAGAAAGTTTGATAAAGACACAAACAATCTTTACAAAACAATTACCATTGTAGCTAAAAGATCAAATCAAATTGCTCAGGAATTAAAAGAGGAATTTCATGAAAGAGCTCAAGAGTTTGCTACAGTCAATGATACATTGGATGAAATGTATGAAAATAAAGAACAGATTGAATTAGCTCGTTATTTTGAACAATTACCAAAACCAACCTTATTAGCCATTCATGAATTTGAAAATGGACAAGTTTTTTTCAAGGATACTGAAAAATAAACTTGTTTTATGGAAAACTCAAATTCTAAACATATTGTTATAGGAATCACAGGAGGGATAGCAGCTTATAAGTCGCTATCCCTTATACGCTTGTTTAAAGCAGCCCATTATGAGGTGAAAGTGGTCGCTACAAAAAATGCTCTGGAATTTGTTACTAAGTTAACCATTGAAACATTATCACAAAATAAGTTATACTACGATTCTTTTGAATCACCTGAACAATATAGCGTTGAACATATCACTTTGGCAGATTGGGCTGATCTCGTTATTGTGGCTCCTGCTACTGCAAATTGTATTGGAAAGTTGACCCATGGAATCGCTGATGATGCTTTGTCCACTTTGCTTTTAGCTTTTACTAAACCCATTTTTATGGCTCCTGCAATGAATTGTAATATGTATCAACATGTTGCTGTTCAGGAGAATATTGCTGTTCTTAAAAATAGAGGAGTCCATTTTATTGATCCAACCGGGGGCTTTTTAGCTTGTGGTTATGAAGGTAAAGGGAGAATGGAAGAACCTGAAAATATTTTCAGGATTGTGACAGAGTTTCTGAATAATCAAAATCAATTTAAGGGTATCAAAGCACTCGTTACTGCAGGACCCACTTATGAACCAATCGACCCTGTTCGGTTTATTGGAAATCACTCTTCCGGTCTTATGGGTTTTGCTATTGCTGATGCCTTAGCACAACAAGGTGCTGAAGTTACTTTAATCACAGGACCAACTCATCTGCAAACAGGTAGAGCGATTCATCAAAGAATTGATGTACAGACAGCTGATGAGATGTTTAACGAAGTGATGAAATATTCGGATCAACAACAATTGTTTGTAATGGCAGCTGCTGTGGCCGATTATACACCAAAAACTAAAGCTCCACAAAAAATTAAGAAAAAAGAGCAGGAACTTGTTCTCGAATTGACTAAAACGAAAGATATTTTGGCAACAATTGGTCACCAAAAGAAAAGTGATCAGTGTGTCGTTGGGTTTGCTTTGGAAACCGAAAATGAACTCCAAAATGGTTCTGAAAAATTGCAAAATAAAAAGGCAGATTTTATCGTTCTTAACTCTATGAATAATAACGATGCAGGCTTTAATAAACCAACAAATCAAGTCACTATTTTATCAAAAAATGGTGTTGTTTTTGAATCTGAAGTGAAAACGAAACAACAGATAGCCGATGAAATTATTCAAACTGTTTATCAAAACTTTTTTATACCATAATTTCAAAATATTATGAAAAACATTGTTCTCTCCATCTTTCTCCTTCTTAGTCTTTTAGCTGTTAATGCTCAAGATTTTCAGTGTCAGGTTTCTATCAATTCTCAAAAAATTTCAGGAACAAATTATGAACGATATAATGCACTTCAACAAGAATTGTATAAATTTGTTCATGAACGAAAATGGTGTCAGTACAATTTAAAAATCAATGAAAGATTTGAATGTGCGATTGTACTGAATCTCGAATCTCAATCTGGTGATATTATTACAGCAACTACATTAATTCAGCTCCAAAGAATTGTTTATAAATCAAATTATAAATCCCCACTGTTGAATTTTCAGGATAAAACGGTTCAATTTACATACACAGATGGGCAATCCCTCGAATATGTGGAAAATAGTAATATGAATCAGTTAACTTCTCTGATCGCTTTTTATCTGAACTTTTTCCTTGGGATGGAGTTCGATTCTTATGAACAAGGGGGCGGCACACCCTATTTTGCAAAGGCTCAAAATATTGTGACTTTATGCCAAAACGGTACTGAACCAGGCTGGAAACCTTTTGAAACAGGTCAGGCAAACAGATATTGGATGATGGAAAACTTAAATAATACTTCCTATTCCAAATTCCATGATTTTTTCTATCAATATCACCGCTTAGGTCTGGATGTGATGTCAGAATCACCTGATGCAGGTAGAGCTGCCATTTTGGAGAGTTTGAGATTGCTGCAACAAGTGAACTCTCAAAGATCAGGCCTCTATATGATGCAAATTATTATTCAATCCAAATATCAGGAGATTATCGAAATTTTTAAAGAGGGATCACCTACCGAAAAAGCACAGGTAGTGACCATCATGAAACAAATCGATCCGGCAAACGCCTCCCGATATGATGTGATCAGTCAATCCACTTCTCCAAAGTAAAATTGTATGTTACGGGAGCTTCAAATTGAAAATTATGCCATAATTAAGTCTTTGAAGTTGACTTTTAATGATGGATTTACGGCTATAACCGGTGAAACGGGAGCCGGAAAATCTATTTTAGTGGGTGCCCTTTCCCTGATCCTTGGCAATAGAGCTGATACTTCTCTGCTTTACGATAAAACTAAAAAATGTATCGTAGAAGGAACATTCGATCTCACAAATCTCAATCTAAAACCTTTTTTTATTTCTAATGATTTAGATTATCAAGATCTTACAACCCTAAGAAGAGAGATCTCTGAAATCGGAAAATCAAGAGCATTTATTAATGATACTCCCGTCAATCTGAATCAAATTAAAGAGTTGGCTTCTGCTTTGGTGGATATCCACTCTCAACATAATCACCTTTTATTGGAAAATCAAAACTTTCAATTCCAGGTGATCGATGATTTCACCGGAACAGGTAATCTGGTTTCTGATTACAAAACAAAATTAACACTCTATAAACAAAAAGATTTACAGCTCCAATCCTTAATTCGTCAACATCAAAAATCAGTTCAGGAAAAAGATTATCTTGAATTTCTTTCTCAGGAACTTTATGATGCAAAATTATCACCCGGAGAACAGGAAGAGATCGAAAAACAGATTGCAATCTTAGCTAATGCTGAACTGATCAAAAATAATCTTTCTCATACAATATCTATAATTTCTATACAAGATGGAAATATTATAGATTATATCAATGAGTTAAGACAACTTTTATTCCCCATCTCCCGCTTTGATACAAAAATTGATCAGATATTACAAAGAATTGATTCCTTGATGATTGAATGTAAAGATATTGATTTTGAACTCACTCGAATTGAAAATGAAGTGGAACTGAATCCTGAAACTTTAAATCTTCTCATGGAGCGTAATGATCTGTTAAACAGATTGCAACAAAAGCATAGAGTGGCCAATTTAGAGGAGTTGATAGCCATTGAAAATGAGATCAATATAAAACTTACTCAGTTTTCAGATCTTCAGTCTCAGATTGAAACTGTTCAAATGGAGCAAAAAGAGCTACAACAACACCTTTATTGGATAGGAAAACAGATCTCACAAAAAAGAGAAAATTCAATTCCTTCCTTAGAGAAATCAATTGAAGAGTTGATTGCAACGATTGGAATGCCTGATGGAAAAGTGAAATTTCAATTAATTCCTACCGATCAGTTGTTGGATAATGGAATTGATCAGTTGCAGTTTCTTTTTTCTGCGAATAAAGGAACCCCATTGATGGATGTTGAAAAAGTAGCTTCCGGTGGTGAGATCTCCCGATTAATGCTGGCAATTAAAACTATTGTTGCCAAAACTGCCGCATTACCAACCCTCATTTTTGACGAGATTGATACCGGTATATCAGGAGATATTGCAGCAAAAGTGGCCAAGTTGATGAATAAAATTGCGGAAGATCGACAATTGCTTACCATAACACATCTTCCTCAAATTGCAGCAAAAGCTTCCAAACACTATTTTGTTTACAAAGAAGTGATTGACAATATGACCTATACCAATGTGAAAGAAGTAAAAGATTCTGAAAGAGTGGATGCCATTGCAGCTATGATTAGCGGAGATTTTATTTCTGAATCATCTAAAAAAACAGCTCAAGAATTAATATTACAAAATTAAATACTATTCTATGAAAAGAATCAGTTTCTTACCCTTTATTTTTGGAGTAATTTTTACTCTAACTTGCTCTAACCTTTTTGCTCAAAAACAATTCAAAAAAGAGGAAGCTAAGTTTGTATATTTATCATCCATCTCTTTTGCAAAAGGGATCAATGATATTGAATTTGCCAGTAGAATAGTCCCAAATAAAACAGCCTTAATATCAGTAAATCAGGTTATTGCATATAAATTCAATCCTTTTATTTACACAGGTATTGGTGCAGGCTATGATATGTGGCAAAAAACCGGATTTATTCCACTCTATGCCAGTTTAAATATCAATTTTAAAAGAGGTGAATGGACCCCATTTTTCTACTTGAATGCCGGATACTCTTTCAAATGGTATGTGACTCAAAAACCGGAATATATGACCAGAGTGATCCATGGCTATAAACCGGGTGTATATGGGGAATCGGGTATTGGTCTTCAAATGAAAATGAATGATAAATTTGCTCTATTATTGTCAGTTAATTATAAATTACAACAATCTGAAATTGCATATAGTGTTGTAGATCCTGATCAACCTGATCTTTCTCAGATTTCAACCAATAGAAGTGCTTTTGCTTTGTACCATTTTCTAGGTTTCAGACTAGGTTTCATTTTTTAAATATATGAATTCCGTTGAACAAAGAATCAATTTCTTAAAGGAAGAAATTAATAAACATAATCACAACTATTATGTATTAGATCTTCCTACTATTTCAGATTTTGATTTTGATCAGCTATTACAGGAATTAATCCATTTAGAAACCCAATATCCCCATTTGCAAACCCCTGACAGTCCAACCCAAAGGGTAGGAGGTGAGGTGATCAAACAGTTTGAAACGGTATCTCATATTTTTCCGATGCTTTCTTTAGGAAATACTTACTCTAATGAGGAGTTGATTGAATTTGATAAAAGAATTAAAGGGCTTGTTTCTCAGGATGTTGAATATGTTTGTGAATTGAAATATGATGGCGTGGCGATCAGTTTGATTTATGAAAACGGTCAACTGTTACGTGCCGTTACCAGAGGAGATGGTGTTCAGGGGGATGTGGTTACACAAAATATTAAAACCATCAAATCGATTCCCTTGAAATTGATGGGTGATTACCCTTCCTTTTTCGAAGTTCGTGGGGAAGTGATCCTTCCACATAAAAAGTTTGATCAACTCAATCTGGAAAAAGAAGAGATTGGGGAACAACCTTTTGCAAATCCCAGAAATGCTGCATCAGGAAGTTTAAAATTACAAGATCCTGCAGAAGTGGCTAAAAGAGGGCTGGATTGCAGATTGTACTTGTTATTGGGAGATGATTTAAAATCGGAAACACAATATGATGCGATCCGAAATTTAACATCCTGGGGCTTTAAAACACCTGAAATTATTGAAAAATATTCAACAATAACCGGAGTTCTTCAGTTTATTGAAAAATGGAATACAGAAAGGGAAAAACTACCTTTCGATATTGACGGTATTGTGATCAAAGTGAACTCATTTGCACAACAAACACAACTGGGAGCAACAGCTAAATCTCCTCGCTGGGCAATTGCCTATAAATTTAAAGCGAAAAGAGTGTTAACTCCTTTGATTAGTGTGGATTACCAGGTCGGTAGAACTGGAGTTGTAACACCGGTAGCCAATTTAAAACCGGTGAAATTAGCCGGAACAATTGTAAAAAGAGCTTCACTTCATAACCGCGATGTAATGGAAAATCTGGATCTTCATGAACACGATTTTGTGTATGTTGAAAAAGGGGGCGAGATTATTCCTAAAATTGTGGGTGTTGAAGTGTCTCAACGCGATATTTTTGCATCCAAAATTCAATTTATTGAACTTTGTCCCGAATGTGGCTCAACATTGATCAATAAAGAGGGGGAAGCCGGCACTTTTTGCCCTAACGAATCCCATTGTCCACCTCAGATTAAAGGGAAACTTGAACATTTTATTTCCAGAAAAGCAATGAATATCGATTCTTTGGGTGAAGGAAAAATTGATGTGCTTTTTCAAAACCAATTAGTGGATAATGTTGCAGATCTGTATGATTTGTCTTATGAAAAACTGATTGGATTAGAGAAAAAACTGATTAATGAAACGGATGGTTCAGAAAAAACGATCTCATTTCAGGATAAAACAGTTCAAAATATTCTAAATGGAATTGACCAATCCAAAAATATCCCTTTTGATCGGGTACTTTTTGCTTTGGGAATCCGATTTGTTGGAGAAACAACCGCTAAAAAACTGGCAAACCATTTCCAAAATATTAATAACCTTTCCAATGCTACTTTTGAAGAATTAATACAGGTGGAAGATGTAGGGGAGAAGGTGGCTCAATCGATTTGCAACTATTTTTTACAACCTGAAAATCTGGAAATCATTGTAAGATTACAAAATGCACATTTGCGTTTTGAAGCTGATGAACAATCCAAAAAAGTGATTGCAGACTTGTTAAATGGGGCTTCCATTGTTGTGAGTGGCGTTTTTTCCATTCCGAGAGATCAACTTAAAACCATGGTGGAACAGTATGGTGGAAAAAATGTGTCATCCATTTCAAAACAAACTCAATTTCTGATTGCCGGTGACAATATGGGCCCTGAAAAAAGAAAAAAAGCGGAAAAGTTGAGTATTCCCATTATATCGGAACAAGATTTTTATAATATGATTCAACAAGGATAAAATGGCGGTTAATCTCGATAATATTAAAACAACTTTTTCTTTTAAAAGAATATTAATTCCCATTCTGATTGGGATCGCATTCTCTATTTATTCTCTTTATGCTTCAAAATTTAATTTATCCATTTTAAAATCGATCGAATTTAGCATACCTTATTTGCTTTTGGCCATTGTTATGATGATGATCCGGGATATGGCTTACATTTTAAGAATTAGAATTCTTACAGAAAAAAAATTGAGCTGGAAAGATTCTTTTCAAGTGATTATGTTATGGGAGTTTTCTTCTGCTGTTACACCAACAATGGTTGGAGGTTCTGCTTTTGCGATCTATTTTCTGAATAAAGAGGGCCTCAACTGGGGCAAAAGTACAGGTATAGTGATGATTACAGCGATGTTGGATGAACTTTTCTATATTGTTGCAGTTGCAATCACCCTTTTTCTTATTGGAAATTCGCTGTTTGATATTGATCCGATTTTAGGATTTGATCCCATGACCTACTTTTATGTTGGTTATTCTATCATTATCACGTTAACCTTACTCATTTTCTTAGCTATTTTAATCAATCCCTATTTTACCAAAAAATTGATTTTAAAAGTGTATTCTCTGAATTTGTTGAAAAAATGGAGCGGTGGAGCAGAACGCTTTGGAAATGAACTGATTGCTACTTCTGAAGAGTTGAAAGGTAAGACTGCCAGATATTGGATCTATGCTTTTTTGTTAACAGCCTTTTCCTGGACAGCCCGCTACTTTGTTTTAAACTGTCTCATCTTAGCTTTAAATCCCGATTTAGGATTTAATTTGATCCAGCAAGTTAAAATTTACGCAGAACAATTGATCATGTGGGTGATCATGCTGGTAAGTCCTACACCCGGAGCGAGTGGGATTGCAGAACTTTCTTTTTCTGCTTTCTTTAAAGACTATTTTCCCGAAAATTCTCACGCTGCTGTAGCTGTTGTATGGCGGGCAATCTCCTATTATCCCTATTTGATTATTGGTTTGATAGTTTTACCCTGGTGGGTAGCAAAAGGGGAAAAAAGAAGAGCTAAATCTAAAAATCTCAATACTCTAAATGATAAATCAAATGAAAACTAAATTAAGTGTTAATATTAACAAAATCGCCACCATAAGAAATGCAAGAGGTGGCAATATGCCCAATTTGATTCAGGTGGCTATCGATTGTGAAAAGTTTGGAGCAGAAGGGATTACTGTTCACCCAAGACCCGATGAACGCCATATTCGCTATCAGGATGTGCGCGATCTGAAAAAAATAGTGACGACAGAATTTAATATAGAAGGATATCCATCTTCTTCCTTTATAGAGTTAGTTAAAGAAGTTGTACCTGAACAGGTTACTTTAGTTCCCGATCCACCTGATGCTTTGACTTCCAATAATGGCTGGGACACAATTTTATATAAAGATTTTTTAACGGAAGTGATTGCAGAATTTCATCAATTGGGCATCAGAACCTCCATTTTTGTGAATCCGGATCCTCAAATGGTTATTCATGCCAAAGACACCAATACTGATCGTATAGAACTTTATACCGAAAGCTTTGCCTCAAACTATTTACTAAACCGTGAAAAAGCGATTGAGGATTACATTCTAACGGCACAGGAAGCGATCAAACAAGGGATCGGTATCAATGCAGGCCACGATTTATCATTAGTGAACCTTCATTATTTTGCAGAAAAAATACCCGGATTATTAGAAGTTTCCATTGGACACGCTTTGATTTGCGATGCCCTTTATTTGGGTTTAGAAGAAACCATTAGTAGATATAAACAACAATTAGAAAGATAGTTATGACTCCTATACAAATCAGAAACCAAAAACTGGGTCGCAAAATGGTTAGTGCATTGGAATCCAGAAGATTTCAGGCTTATTTTTGTGAAAATCGTGAAGAAGCTGTTCAAACTGCGCTTTCATTAATTCCTGCAGATCACATTGTTTCCTGGGGCGGGTCAGTTACTCTTACTGAAATTGGACTATTAGATCAGGTTAAAAAACAGTTTCAGGTGATTGACCGCGATTTAGGAAAAGATAAAGAGGAGAAAACAAAACTGATGCGCCAGGCGCTTTTGGCAGATACTTATTTGACTTCGGCCAATGCAATTTCAGAAGATGGACAAATCGTAAACATTGATGGTACCGGTAATCGTGTTGCTGCTACCATTTTTGGTCCCTCTAATGTTATTTTTGTGATCGGAATGAATAAAGTATGCAAAACGGTTGAAGATGCCTGGAGTCGCGCCCGCAATTTTGCAGCACCCACTAATGCGCAACGTTTTGAGAACCTTGAAACGCCATGTTCCATCAATGGAACATGTTCAGATTGTAAATCGGACAATTGCATTTGTGCCTATCTTTTAACCACCCGTTTTTCTAAACCCGCCAAAAAAATCAAGGTGATCCTGGTGAATGATAATCTCGGGTTTTAATGTCTATAGTAGATAGTCAATTGTCGATAGCGAATTTGCTAATTTTTTATTATCTTTGCACACTTTTACAAAAAACCTAATTTATAAAATTTTAACTATTACTAATCAAAATTTATGGAATCAAAAGACCTTCTCCACCCTGAAAATGGTGAAAACCAAATTCCTGAGGTGAATTCCGGAGCTTCTTTAGAAGCCCAATCAAATGCGGAATCAGTTCAAACAACCGAAATGGATCCAACTCCAGAAACGGAACAAACTCCAGAAGTAGTACCTGCAATTGAAGTAGAACCTACAATTGAAGTAGAATCAGTAATTGAAGTAGAACCTGCAATTGAAGCAGAACCTGCAATTGAAGCAGAACCTGTTGTTGAAGCAGAAAATGTTCCTGAAACTATTCAGGAAACAAAAGAAACAGTTGAGCCTGTTCAAAAACCTGTTGAAGAAAAATCATCTGTGAATAAAATGATGGAGGATATTGAAGCTTCTCAAATTCCTGATGAAGATGATGATGAAGATGATGAAATTGAAACGTCTGAAAAAGAGACTTTGACTTTAGAAGAGATTGAAAATCAATATAAACCTCTCTCTTTTGAACAATTGGTTGAAGCGTTGAAAAATATTGTTTCAGAAGAAAATATTAACTTGATTAAAGTTCGTGTTGGCGTTTTGAAAGCGCTGATTTTAGAGCAAATCAAACAACTTAAAAATGAAAAATTAAATGCATTTGTTGAGGAAGGTGGCAATAAAGAGGAGTTCATTTATGAACCTTCTGAATTTGAAATCCAGTTTAACCAAGCCCAACAAACGTTCAGACATAATAAAATTAAATTTGTTGAAAATTTAGAAGCAATCAAGGTTAAAAATCTAGAGGCTAAAAATGAGATTATTGATGGCCTTAAAAATTTGATTGAAAATGAAACCAACTTAAAAGTTTTGAATGATAAATTTAAAGAGTATCAGGAAAAATGGAGAGAAGTGGGTCCTGTTCCTCAAAATGAATCAACCAATTTATGGCAAAACTACCATTTTCAGGTAGAAAAATTCTTTGATATTCTAAGAATCAATAAAGAATTGAGAACCTTAGATTTAAGAAAAAATTTAGAATTAAAAATCAAATTGTGTGAGGCAGCTGAATCATTGATTCTTCAGGAATCGGTTAACAAATCATTCAAATTATTGCAACAATACCATGATGAGTGGAAAGAGATCGGACCAGTTCCTGATGATAAAAAAGAGGAAGTTTGGGAACGTTTTAAAAATGCTTCGAATCAGGTAAATCAAAGAAGAAGAGAACATTATGATGTTGTTTTTACAGAACAACAAAATAACTATAATGCAAAATTAGTATTGTGTGAACAAGCTGAAGAGTTGATAGCACAACCCACAACTACCATTAAAGAGATCAATTCAGTGAGTGATCAGCTTACTGAAATTTTGAAAATGTGGAAAACTTTAGGTCCAGCTCCTAAAAAGTTGAATGATGAAGTTTGGCATCGCTTCAAAACCGTTTTGGATAAATTTTTTGAAACTAAAAAAGATTACTTCCAAAAAATTAAGGAAGTTCAAATGCAAAACTACAATCTTAAACTTAATTTGGCCATTCAAGCTGAAGCGCTTATTGAAAGAACAGATTGGAAAAAAGCAACAGACGAGATCATTAATCTCCAAAAAGAGTGGAAAGAGATTGGTGCAACTCCAAAAAGACACTCAGATGCTGTTTGGAAAAGATTTAGAGCTGCTTGTGATAAATTCTTTGAAACTAAATCAAACTATTTTTCCAATTCTAAAACCATCGAAGCTGATAACTTAGCTAAAAAAGAGGAGTTAATTAAAAAAATTCTGGAACATCAGTTTGTAGATGATAAAAACGAAAACATGGAAACCATGAAAACCTTACAAAGAGAGTTCATGGAGATTGGTCATGTGCCAAGAAAAGATAAAGATCGGATCTATGAAGAGTTCAGAGCTGCTGTAAATCAACGCTTTGCTGATCTTAAAATGACCATGGAAGATGTTAAAAAAGGAAACTTTAAATCAAAAATTGATAATATCTTAAATAATCCTAATGCTGATAAAATCTTAGATAAAGAGAAACGCTTCTTAATGAATAAGTTGCAACAATTGAAAGATGATATCGCATTGTGGGAAAACAATTTAGGATTTTTTGCAAACTCCAAAAATGCCGATCTTTTGAAAGCAGAATTTGAAAAGAAAATTGAAAGTGCTAAAGAGGAAGTGAAAGAGTTGCAATTTAAAATTAAAATGATGAATCAACCTAAATAATCATTAAAAAATTGTATTTATGAAAGTAAGATTAACCTTATTCGTCCTGCTCTGTAGTGTAATTCTACTATCGGCCGTTTCTGATCAACCAGCAAAAGCCGATAAAGTGATTGGTACCTATTATGTTTATAAACATGAAACCAAATCAGAATCCAGAGTCCAAATTTATAAAAATGCTAATGGCACTTATGAAGGAAAAATTGTCTGGCTTAAAAACCCCACTTATGCGGATGGTACTCCAAAAATGGATAAAAACAATCCTGATCCTAAATTAAGAACAGTGAAAACTATTGGATTAGTGCTTGTTAAAGGTTTTAAGTATGATGCAAAAGCGGATGAATGGATTGATGGTAAAATCTACGATCCAGATGAAGGAAAAACTTATAGTTGTAAACTAAAATTCGAAACTGATACCAAACTTAGAGTAAGAGGCTATATTGGTGTTCCTGCTTTAGGGAAAACTATGATATGGGAAAAGAAATCTTAAACGTTCCAAGTATCAGAATAGATAAATGGTTGTGGATGGTGCGGGTTTTCAAAACCCGCACTATGGCAACCGATGCCTGCAATGCAGGTAAAGTTAAAATGAACGGAGATAATATCAAACCTTCAAAAATGGTTAAACCCGGTGAAGTTTATACCATTAAAATCGATCAGTTGGATAAAACCATTCAAATGATCGACTCACCAAAAAGTAGAGTAGGAGCCCCTTTAGTTCCCCAGTTTTATACAGATTTAACTACTCCCGAAGAGTACGAACGGGTAAAATCTCTAAGAACCCGATTCGAATTGAGAGAACATGGAGAGGGAAGACCTACCAAAAGAGATCGCCGCCAAATCGATTATCTCAAAGACTATTTCGGCACAGAATAACCTTTCAAATTTTTTATAATGGAAAAAAATAAAACCAATTTCAGTATCTTTATTATCGGAGCACTTTTCTTTGTTTTCGGTTTTGTAACCTGGCTAAATAACGTGTTGATCCCATTTTTGCAAACCTCTTGTGAATTAACTTCAACACAAGCATCTTTTGTCAATTTTGCCTTTTACATCTCCTATTTTGTGATGGCAATCCCATCCTCTTACATCCTGAAGAAAACTGGGTTCGCAAACGGTATGTCTTTAGGACTAATCGTGATGGCTATTGGTTCCATTATTTTTGTTCCTGCAGCATTAGATCGCAATTTTGCACTCTTTTTAATTGGACTATTTGTTCAGGGAACAGGTTTGGCATTGTTGCAAACTGCTGCTAATCCTTATGTTACGATATTAGGTCCTATAGAATCTGCGGCTAAACGTCAAAGTATTATGGGTGTATGTAATAAAGTAGCCGGAATGATCGGTATGTTAGTCCTATATTCCGCCATTTTTTCCGGATCTGAAGGGTTAATCAACGAAATAAAAACAATTACAGAATCATTGGCTAAATTCGAATCATTACATATCGAACCCCCAACTCATTTAATAATGGAAAAAACCCAATTATTGACTGAATTATCCCGTAATGTAATTCTTCCTTATATCATTATGACTGTTGTTTTAATAGCTTTAATGTTATTTGTAAAAACTGCTAAATTACCTGAAATTAATGAAGATACTAACGTAGATGAAGAACAGAATTCTAAAAAATCAGTTTTTGCGTTTCCATATTTGTGGATTGGTATTGTTGCATTGTTTTTTTATGTTGGAGCTGAAGTAGTTTCCGTGACTTATTTACCTCAATACGGGAAATTTATGGGCTTTACGGAAAATGTATCTAATAATTTCGGGATATTTGCTTTAATTTCATTTGTAGTAGGATATCTTTTAGGAATTGTTTTGGTTCCTAAAGTGATTACTCAAAGAATGGCAGGGATTATCAATTTATTATTGGCTCTTATTCTTTTAACCATTGCATTAACAAGTACAGGAATTGTTTCCATTATTGCTGTAATCCTATTAAGTTTTACCAATGCAATTTTGTGGCCGGCAATATGGCCGCTTTCCATTCAAGGCTTGGGAAGACATACCAAATTAGGATCTGCATTTTTAATCATGGCCATAGCCGGTGGTGGTGTTTTATCCGTTATTTATGGTCGATTTTCTGTATTATGTAACCCACAAACGGCCTATAGTATTCTTTACGTAGCTTACGGATTCATGTTATTCTTTGTAACCATTGGCTGCAAAATCAAAAAGTGGAATTAAAAAGTCAATAGTCGATTGCTCGAATGCTCGATTGCTCGAATGCTCGAATGCTCGAATGCTCGAATGCTCGAATGCTCGAATGCTCGAATGCTCGAATGCTCGAATGCTCGAATGCTCGATTATTCATTATTAATTATTCATTATTAATTAGCACATTAGCACATTAATTTGGGCATTCCGGCTCGCAAGCTCGCCGTCGGTCTCCGGCCCATACTCCTCGTTTCGCTGCAAGGGTCTGATCGGCCGGGCAGTAGCTCCCAAGGTCGCTCTGCCCGATCCGTCATCCCCTAAGCA
>Ga0316605_10000806_pt1 | contig 19392 bp, 19 predicted proteins | sample OWC_soil_day20_n_FD_207666 | JGI IMG/M metagenome (GOLD analysis project Ga0316605, IMG submission 207666) | Wetland soil microbial communities from Old Woman Creek delta, Ohio, United States - OWC_soil_day20_noCT | ecosystem: Environmental > Terrestrial > Soil > Wetlands | place: USA: Ohio...
CGGGTGAAGTACAGGTTTTCGAACAGCCGGATATCATCATCGTGGAGGGAATTAATGTTTTGCAGGTTTCTTTGAGCCGTAAACCGCAAAAACGACGTGTCTTTGTGTCTGACTTCTTCGATTTCTCAATATATGTTGATGCCAGCGAAAAAGACCTCCGCAGTTGGTATCTCGAACGGTTTATTTCACTTCAGAAAACAGCTTTCGCTAATCCAGATTCCTATTTTCACAAATACGCCGATATGTCCCGTAAAGATTTGCTCGATTTTGCCAATATGGTGTGGGATGAAATAAATCTTCCAAACCTCGAACAAAACATTTTGCCAACCCGTTTCCGTGCCGACCTGATACTCGAAAAAGGGAAGGCTCATTTTGTGCGGGGGATAAGGATGCGGAAAATATAATTAGTTACTTCCATATAAAAGCTTATAAAATCCGGTGTGAGTACGCCGGATTTTTTTATTTTGAAAAATATTGTAAATAAATATACAGAAAATAAACAAATTCAATTATATTTACATTCTAATAATAAACGGTTTTTTTACCATTAGTATAGGAATGTATGAATCTTCATATTGTCAATGAAACATCGAGACTTAAAGCAGTTGTACTTGGACAACCGGGCTCAATCGGCCCTGTCCCGGCACAGGAAATGACCTATGATCCGAAATCGTGGGAGTCGGTTAAAAAGGGAATATATCCGACAGAAGAAGCTATTTTCAAGGAGATGAATGCCTTTGAAAAAGTGTTGTTGAAGTACGGAGTACAGGTTTTCCGACCCTGGATACTCGAAAACTGCAATCAGGTCTTCGCACGCGATGTAGCTATTGTTATCGACGATAAAATAATAAATTCCAACATCATCCCCGACCGCGAAGATGAAAAGGAAGCTTATGAGGTAATCTATGACAGTATCGCTTACAACAAGATTTATAATTTACCCGAAAAAGCCCACGTAGAAGGTGGCGACGTGGTGTTATACAATGATATTATCTTCATGGGTGTATATACCGGAATGGATTATCCGAAATTAAAATCTGCACGAACCAATGCTTATACTATACATTTCTTTCGTGAACTTTTTCCTGAAAAAACCATTATTCCGCTTGAACTGATAAAGAATGACACTAATCCATACGAATCGGTTCTGCATCTCGATTGTACATTCATGCCGGTAAACGATCATAAAGCGATTGTTTACAAACATGGATTTAAGAACAAAAAAGATTATAATATCATTCTGGATATTTTCGGAGCACAAAATATCTTTGAAATAACACAGGAGGAAATGTATCGGATGAATACAAATATATTTTCAATCTCGCCCGATACCGTTGTTTCCGAACAGAATTTCACCCGCCTTAACCATCATCTCGAAAATGAATGGGGCATGACAGTTGAACGGGTACCCTATGCCGAAATATCCAAAATGGGAGGCTTGCTCCGTTGTTCCACATTGCCACTGGTAAGAGAATAAAAGTGTTCAATTCTAAATATCTTCAAAATTGTGAATAATAAATCAGCCATAAAAACATTCGAGGGATGCACCGATACCATTTTAATGATAGAGCCGGTGGCATTCGGATATAATAAAGAAACAGCCGTCAATAATTATTTCCAGCAGAAGGAAAACCATCAGTCCGAAGACATTGCAAGGATTGCTCATGCGCAGTTTTCCGGTATGGTTAAGCTCTTGCAGAACTCCGGGATAAATGTAATCGTAGTAAAGGATACTGAATATCCGCCAACACCCGATTCCATTTTTCCTAACAACTGGATTTCGTTTCATAAACCATCCAAAGTAGTACTTTATCCGATGTTCGCGCCAAACCGCAGACAGGAACGCCGGATGGATGTAATCCTCACTGTGGAAAATGAAACAGGTAAAACCTATGATCTGCTCGATTATTCTGATTACGAACTGCGGAATATTTTTCTCGAAGGAACAGGCAGTATCGTGTTGGACAGAATCAACAGGATAGCTTACGCTTCACTTTCGCAACGGACAGATAAAGAGCTGTTTGAGAAATTTTGTAAAGAAATGTTATTTCAGCCCGTAAGTTTTCATGCAACTCAACAGGTGGGTCAGGTACGTTTACCCATTTATCACACCAATGTAATGATGTGCGTGGGTGAGGAACTGGCAGTTGTATGTTCTGATACTATTCAGGATGAGAACGAAAGACACAGACTAATAAAAATGCTTAATGAAACCGAGAAAAAGATCATAGAAATCACCGAAGAACAGATGCATTGCTTTACCGGTAATATGCTTCAGTTGAAAAATAAAAACGGAGAAAAATTCATGCTGATGTCGCTCAGTGCCTTCAATTCACTGAATAATTTTCAACTGGAAGCGCTGAAAGCTGAAAACGAACTCATCGTTCCCGATATTAGCATTATCGAGAAATATGGTGGCGGAAGCGTGCGCTGTATGGTGGCGGAAGTGTTTTAAAGATTACAAGAACACACAAATCATAAATAATTAAGAGTTTATTTCAAATAAATCTGTAAATTTTAATAAGTTAATATTATGAACAACACAAAAAAATATTCAGCTGAAGAACTGATGGAACTTGAGAACCGATATGGCGCACATAATTATCATCCGCTGCCTGTTGTGATCGAAAAAGGGGAAGGCGTGTACGTGTGGGATGTAAACGGGAAGAAGTATTACGATTTCCTCTCGGCTTATTCGGCTGTTAATCAGGGACACTGTCACCCCAGAATAGTGGAAACGCTGACTTCGCAGGCTCAGAAACTGACACTTACATCGCGGGCATTCTACAACGACAAACTGGGAGTGTACGAAAAATTTGTAACAGAATATTTCGGTTATGAAAAGGTGCTTCCAATGAACAGTGGTGCCGAAGCTGTGGAAACCGCATTGAAACTTTGTCGTAAATGGGCATATCAGAAAAAGAAAATAGCTGAAAATGAAGCTCAGATAGTGGTTTGCGCCGAAAATTTTCATGGTCGCACCACCACCATAGTTTCTTTCTCGGTCGACCCTGACGCGTACACCGGTTACGGACCCTTTACACCCGGTTTTATCATCATCCCTTACAACGATGTAGAAGCGCTCCGTAAAGTGCTGAATGAAAATAAAAATGTAGCCGGATTTCTCGTTGAACCCATTCAGGGCGAAGCCGGTGCAAAGGTGCCTGATGATGGATTTCTGAGGCAAAGCTATGATCTTTGCCGGAAAAACAACGTGCTTTTTATTGCCGACGAGGTGCAGACAGGAATCGGACGGACAGGCAAACTGCTTGCCTGCGACTACGAAGAGGTACATCCCGATATTTTAATTCTGGGAAAAGCTTTGTCGGGAGGAGTTTATCCTGTGTCGGCTGTGTTATCGTCGTCAGACATCATGGATATTATTCTGCCTGGCCAGCATGGTTCAACATTCGGAGGTAATCCGCTGGCTGCTGCCGTAGCTGTAGCTGCACTCGAAGTTGTTCGTGATGAACGGCTGGCTGATAAGGCGTATGAGCTGGGACTTATTTTCCGCCGGGAGATGACCGAATTCTGCAAGACCTCAAAGATAGCCGAATTTGTTCGTGGTAAAGGTTTGATGAACGCGTTGATAATCAACAATGCAAACTTTAAGAACCTCGCCTGGGATATATGCCTCGAAATGGCATGTAGCGGTCTGCTTGCAAAACCAACCCACACCAATATCATCCGGTTTGCACCGCCGCTGGTCATTACCGAAACTCAACTCCGCGAATGCATCGAAATCATTAAATCTTCGGTATCGAAATTCGAGAAGTGATAGTTAATCAGTCATTTAGCGTTACAATAAAATTTGTTTCCGGCATAAAATTTTCCTTATGCCAGAAATAGATTTTTCTTTTTTCGTTGAATGAATCGGGGGTATAAGAAAAAGATTTAATGGAGATATCTTTGTCGGCTGCCAATGAATAAACGGCTTTTTCCAGTGGCTTTCCCCATGCCTTTGTTGATGTAATGATGTATTTGTTTGAGATGGAGGCTTTTTGTCTGTAAAAGATATTAATGTCAACCGTGTCGTTTGGCAGAATCGGAAGATCAAAACTAATCAGTTTACCTGATGATTTGAACGCGATCCCGGAACTGGTTTTGAGATTTACAATTTGTTATTAGCTTATGATTTTTCAACCTGTTGAACTTCCAAAACTTTTGAACATTAGAACTTTCAACCTCCATATAATTTATTTTCTAATCTCGTTTTTTTTTCCGAAATTTGCAACCTTAAAATTCGATTTTCATACAAATCATTTTAAGTAAAAAAACAACGTGAAAGAAACAAAGTACATATTTGTTACCGGCGGTGTATCATCGTCATTAGGCAAAGGGATTATTGCAGCATCGCTTGGCAAACTGCTTCAGGCGCGTGGCTTCAGGGTGACTAACCAAAAGTTTGACCCTTACATCAATATCGATCCCGGAACACTGAACCCCTACGAACATGGAGAATGTTATGTAACTGTCGATGGACATGAAGCCGATCTTGATCTCGGACATTACGAACGATTTCTGAATATCGAAACACACCGTGCCAATAATATCACTACCGGACGTATTTATCAGAATGTTATAAACAAGGAACGCCGCGGCGATTTTCTTGGTAAAACGGTGCAGGTAATTCCCCACATCACGGATGAAATAAAACGTAACATCAAAATACTTGGAAACAAGGGGGAATACGACGTTGTGATTACTGAAATTGGAGGAACAGTTGGCGATATCGAATCATTGCCATTTATTGAAAGCGTTCGTCAGTTGAAGTGGGAGCTTGGCAAGAACTGTCTGATTATTCATCTGACTTATGTTCCTTTTCTGGCGGCTGCCAAAGAGCTGAAAACCAAACCAACGCAACATTCGGTAAAAATGCTCCAGGAACAAGGAATTCAGCCCGATATTCTGGTGCTCCGTGCCGAACACGATATCCCGATGGATTTACGGAAAAAGGTAGCTTTGTTCTGTAATGTGGAACCTACCGCTGTAATGCAGTCCATCGATGCTTCGACCATTTACCGTGTGCCGCTGAATATGCAGAAAGAAGGTCTGGATAAAGTCGCGCTCACCAAAATGGGTTATGATCTGACAAAACTTCCCGAACCCGATCTGGACAAGTGGATTGAATTTGTTGAAAAGATGGAAGGTGCCACCGAGGTAGTAAATGTAGCTTTAGTGGGGAAATATGTGCAGTTGCAGGATGCCTATAAATCAATTTCCGAAGCGTTGATGCACGCGAGCGCATATTCCAACCGAAAATTAAAACTGGATATGATCCTCTCCGACAAGATTACTCCCGAGAATGTGGAGCAAAAACTCGGGAAGAAGGATGCCATTCTGATTGCTCCCGGATTTGGTCAGCGCGGAATGGAAGGCAAATTCACCGCGTTGCGGTATGCACGCGAAAACAATGTTCCATGTTTGGGTATTTGTATGGGTATGCAGACCATGTGTATCGAATTTGCCCGAAACGTACTCGGATATGAGGATGCCAACAGTACAGAGATTGATCCGAACACCACTCACAACATTGTTGATATCATGGATGAACAGAAAAATATTCTGAATCTGGGTGGAAGTATGCGTCTGGGAGCTTATAAATGCAAACTAAAGAAAGGCAGCAGAGCTTATCAGATTTACGGAAAAGAAAACATCAGCGAACGTCACCGTCATCGCTTCGAATTCAATAATAAATACAAGGAAGAATTCGAAAATGCAGGTATGATTTGCAGCGGTCTCAATGAGGAATCGGATCTGGTTGAGATTGTAGAACTTAAAAGTCATAAATGGTTCGTCGGGGTTCAGTTTCATCCTGAATACAGCAGCACTGTTGTAAATCCACATCCCTTGTTCTGCAGTTTTATTAAAGCTGCGATTGAAAAGTAAAAATCATAAATTAAATAGATTATAAACACCAGTCAGGTTTTCAGATTATTCCTCTGCCTGTTATCAGTACAGAAATGGAAGGAATATGAAATGATTAAATCTGTAAATAATTAAATATGGATAAGAATACGATTATCGGTTTTATTTTAATTGCAGCAATCATTTTCGGTTTTGCAGCGTTGAACAAACCCTCAGAAGCCGAAATAGCAAAACGCAAAAGGTACAATGATTCTATTGCTATGGTTCAACAGCAACAGGTTGCCATGCAGCAGAAAATTGATTCCACAAAACAATATCTGGCAAATGCCGATAGCGCTGCACTCAAAGATTCGGCTGCTATTGCACTGAAGTCGGATGCTTTTGGTGCATTCAGTCCAGCCGCTTTTGGTGAAGAAAAATTCATCACCGTTGAAAATAAACTGATAAAACTCAAATTCAGCAATAAGGGTGGCCGGATTTATTCAGCCGAACTGAAAAACTACCGCACACATGACTCGTTGCCGCTGATACTTTTCGATAAGGAAGAAAGTGCATTTGGTTTCACCCTGACTACAAATAATAATCGGGTGGTAAATACTTCCGATATGTATTTCGATCAGGTTGGGGATATTGTGAAAGATAAAAATGGTAATCAGTCCGTAGTATTACGACTGAAAACCAGTCAGCCAACTTCGTATATCGATTTTATTTACACCATACCAGCCAACGATTATATGGTGAAATATGATGTGAAGGCATCAAACATGAATGCGATTATTCCGCCTTCGATGAACCTGCTCGAGATGAACTGGACTTCCAAAATTCGTCAACAGGAAAAAGGACGTCAGTTTGAAGAAAGATATTCGGCCTTGCATTTCAAGTATCTGGCTGATGATATGGAAAAATTGAGTGAATCCAAAAACGATCAGGAAGAAGTGAACAATAAGGTGAAATGGATTGCATTTAAAGATCAGTTCTTCAGCTCCATACTGATTGCCGATGAATCATTCGTTTCCACTATGTTCAACAGTGAAATGATGCCGGAAAAATCCGGATTTCTCAAATCATTTTCCTCAAAAATGGCTGTAGGATTTGACCCGACAGGTAATCAGCCCACCGGTTTCCGTTTTTATTTCGGACCTAACCAGTACAAAATCCTATCAGCATACGATAAAGGTGTTCCGGGCGACCAGAAACTTGAACTGCGCGATTTGATTCCACTAGGTTGGACAATTTTCGGATGGGTTAACCGCTATATGATTATTCCGATGTTTAACTTCTTCAGTACGTTTATCGGAAGTTTTGGACTGATAATTCTGCTGATGACTATCGTAATCAAGATTCTCATTTTCCCGATGACTTATAAATCGTATGTTTCAAGCGCCAAAATGCGTGTGCTGAAACCCGAGATAGATGAAATAAACGCGCGGATACCGCCCGAGAAGGCAATGGAACGCCAGAAAGCAACCATGGATTTATACAATAAGGTAGGTGTAAGTCCTATGAGCGGATGTCTTCCCATGTTGCTTCAGATGCCTATTTTGTTTGCCATGTTCAGTTTCTTTCCGTCAGCCATCGAACTTCGTCAGCAGAGCTTCCTCTGGGCGAAAGACCTTTCGGCATACGATTCAATCCTGAGCTGGAATGCATACATACCACTTATTACTCCATTTTTTGGTAATCATATCAGTTTGTTCTGCTTGCTGATGACCATTTCCAGCATTATTTCCACCAAACTGACTACAGCCCAGACACCTACCGCGTCCGATCAGCCGGGAGCCGGAATGATGAAATGGATGATGTACCTGATGCCGGTGATGTTTATGTTTATGTTCAATAATTATGCTTCAGGTTTGAGCTACTACTATTTCTTATCTACGCTTATTACTATCGGACAGACCTACCTTATCCGCGCAACTGTTGACGACAAAAAACTGCTTGCACAACTTCATGCCAAGGGTAACAAAGCTAAGCCTAAAAAGAAAAGCGGATTCATGGAACGGCTTGAAAAAATGCAACGTGAACAGGAAAAGGCACTGAAAAACAGAAAGTAAATATTAGCTTCTAATAAAATTAATCCTTAAGCCGCAAAGCTTTACAAAGAAATTTTTAACTTTGTGAAACTTTGCGGTTTTTATATTTAAAAAATTCTTAGTGATGAAAAGACTGAATTATTCTATTTTACTGATTTTTCTATTATTTACATTTACCGGCTGTGCAAAGAAAAATCGTTTCGAAATCAATACTTCAAAAGAAAAGGTGGATGTTTCCATACGCAGATTTGATAAGGATTTAATCAAGCTCGATGTAAGCAAACTGAATCAATCTGTGGATCATTTATATAAAACATATCCATCGTTTTTGCCTTTATACGTTTATAACGTTCTGGATACGCTACCCGAAGATACTCTGGCTGTAGCAGGTATGATAAAACAGTTTGTTCAGGATACTTCCATTCTGTCGGTCAACAAAAAAGTGATGGAAACATTCGGAGATGTATCTGATATTGAGAAAGATATTTCAGGTGGATTTACCTATATTCACCATTATTTTCCACAATTGCCATTACCCGAAGTTTATTTTTTTGTTTCCGGTTTCAACCGTTCGGTGCTGATAACGGACAGTATTCTCGGAGTTGGAACAGATTTCTATCTTGGCGCAGATTATGAACCTTATAAATCGTTTACATACGATTATCTGCTTCAAAACATGCGGCGTGAAAGTCTGGCAATTGACGTGGTTTCGGCAACGCTCTTCCGGTATTTCGGTTTTGATGGAACGAATAATGCTCTGATCGATAATATGCTGCACCGTGGCAAGGTAATTTATTTATTATCTGTTTTCATGCCCGATAAAGAAATGAACGATATCATAGGCTATACTCCGGAACAATGGAAATGGGCAGAAAAATACGAAGAGGAAATCTGGAAGATCATAGTTGGTAAGAAACATCTGTTCTCAACCGATATGCAGCTGATCAGTAAATATATGAATGATGCACCGTTTACTTCGCTCATTTCGCAGGATTCTCCGGGCAGACTGGGTACATGGATAGGATGGAGGATCATAAAAAGTTATATGGACAGGAATGAAAATGTTACATTGGAACAGTTAATGAAGGAAAATAATTACCGGAAAATACTGGAACAATCGCATTACAAACCATAACGAAATTTTATCTGATCAGAAAATGCGATAAATCCTATCTGGATTTTTACCATTATATGAAAACTGAAAACCTTTTTTTGACCATGGAAGAACAATATTTATCGATACGAAACTGGGCTGAGGATGACCGTCCGCGTGAGAAACTCCTGAAAAAAGGGGTAAGTGCATTGTCGGATGCAGAACTGCTGGCAATACTGATTGGTTCGGGTAGTAAAAATGAGAGTGCTGTGGAACTTTGCCGGAAAATACTCAAATCCTCGCATGATAACCTGAACGAACTGGCGCGATTGTCAATCAATGAGCTGTGCAGGTTTAAGGGGATCGGTGAGGCGAAAGCTGTAACTATCTGTGCAGCGCTCGAACTGGGTAAGAGAAGAAAAACAAATGAAGTGCTTGAACGAATAAGAATAAGTCAAAGCTCGGATTTGTACGAACTTTTTGAACCGATATTACTGGATTTGAAACACGAAGAATTTTGGGTAGCCTATCTCAACGGTGCGAATAAAGTGATAGAAGTAAAAAAACTGACACAGGGAGGTTCCAGACAAACTGTGGTGGATATTCAGATGATTCTGAAAATGTCACTCGAAAAGTCAGCACAAGCTATTGCCGTTGCTCATAATCATCCCTCCGGTCAGAATTACCCAAGTCGCGAAGATGAAACAATCACACAACGCATCAAAAAAGGATGTGAAGCCATCGATGTTCGTTTTCTGGATCACATTATTATAGCCGGAGGCAAATATTTCAGTTTTGCCGACGAAGGAAAAATGTAATTTATATCAAAATATAATTGTAAATGAATTTATTAGAAGTAAATAATGTGGTAAAGCAGTATTCAGGTCAGCTGGCGCTGGATGGCGTGAGCCTGACAGTACCAAAGGGTACTGTTTACGGCTTGCTCGGACCGAATGGAGCAGGTAAAACCACGCTAATCCGGATTATTAATTGCATCACAGCTCCCGATAGCGGAGAAATACTGCTCAGCGGAAAAAAACTTTCGCCGAAAGATGTACGGAATATTGGTTATCTCCCCGAAGAACGCGGTTTGTATAAAAAAATGAAAGTAGGAGAGCAGGCCATGTATCTGGCACAGCTCAAAGGCATGACAAAGCACGATGCAACTAAAGCACTGAAGTACTGGTTCGAAAAATTTGAAATACAAAGCTGGTGGAACAAAAAGGTGGAAGAACTTTCCAAAGGGATGGCTCAGAAAGTTCAGTTTATCACCACCATTCTGCACGATCCCGATTTGCTCATTTTTGATGAGCCATTCAGCGGTTTTGATCCGGTAAATGCCGACATGCTGAAAAAGGAAATTCTGGCATTGCGCGATAAGGGTACAACCATTATTTTTTCCACACACAATATGGAGTCGGTCGAAGAACTTTGCGAGAATATTTCGCTTGTCAACAAAGCTCATATCGTTTTACAGGGAAATGTGGCTGAAATCCGGGCTTCCCATTCAACTAGAACCCTCCTGGTTCGTTCTGCGGCTCCGGTTACCTCCGATAGCTGTGAGATTATTTCACAAAATAAAGTAAACGGCGTTTTCGAAACGTCACTACGGAAAATAAAGGAAATGTCAAATAATGATTTTCTGACTGAACTGATGAAACAAACTGAAATACATTCGTTTGAGGAATTGCTTCCCACCATGAATGATATTTTTATCAGTACAGTAAAGAATACAGAAAATATAAATAGCCGGTTATGACTAAGATAGGAATTATAATCAGGAGAGAATACTCCTCCCGTGTAATGAAAAAATCCTTTTTATTACTGACTTTTCTGACACCTTTGCTGTTTGTGGCTATGATAATGATACCCCTCTGGTTATCGTCTATCGAAGACGATACAATTAAAAATATCATAGTAATTGACAAAACAGGCATCTATCACGATGCGCTAAAAAGTAACGAAACCTGCACATTTTTGTTTTCGGATGCTCCGTTGGATAATTATAAACGGACTGAAAATAAGAAAAGTGATATGACTGCAGTGCTCTATATTACTGCCGATCTTAGCAAACAGCCCGATGCTGTGAAAATTTACTCCGAAAAGCAGGTGAATGTCGAGTTGAAATCTTACATTTCCGGATTGCTGGAAGATTATATTCAGAAGCAAAATCTGAATGCCTACAACATCCCCAACCTGAAAGAAGTTGTCGAAAAATCAAAAACGAAATTGGATGTTAAGACAATAAAATGGGATGCCGAAGGTAAGGAAAAAGAGGCTTCTGCCGAACTAGCTTTAATTATCGGGATGATATCAGCATTTCTGATTTATATTTTTATCATGTCCTACGGTTCGCAGGTTATGAGCGGTGTTCTGCAGGAGAAGACGAGCAGGATTGTGGAAGTAATTATTTCTTCAGTAAAGCCGTTCGAACTGATGATGGGAAAGATTATCGGAATAGCATTGGTTGGGCTCACGCAATTCTTTCTCTGGATAGCTCTTACCCTCATTATCAGTGCAGGAGTGAGTTCGTTTATGGGCGGAAGTTTCAATCCTGAAGCTTTACAAACAGCACAGCAGATCAATATGCCCGGAATGCAGACAAATGTTCCTCAAACCGAAACTCAGGCTATGATCACTGATATATATACGAGCCTGAATGGTTTCGACTTTTTCAAAACCCTGGTTTTGTTCATTATTTATTTCCTCGGAGGATATCTGCTTTACGCTTCTCTTTTTGCAGCTATTGGCTCCGCTGTTGACAACGAAACCGATACGCAACAGTTCTCCATGCCACTCACAATCCCGATTCTGTTTGCCATCTATGCTGCCATCTACAGCGCTCAGAATCCTGATGGTCCGCTGGCGTTCTGGTGCTCCCTGATACCATTTACATCACCTATTGTGATGATGGTGAGACTGCCTTTTGATGTACCCGCCTGGGAAATTGCCTTGTCTGTTTTTATCCTGATCTTATCATTTATTGGCACTACCTGGATGGCCGGAAAAATTTACCGTACTGGAATTCTGATGTATGGCAAGAAAGTAAGCTGGAAAGAACTCTGGAAATGGCTGACGTATAAATAAAAAAATCAGAACCTTTTCGGGTTCTGATTTTTTTATTGCAGATTACTCCACTTTTTCCGGCTTTGAATCGTTCTGGTACCAGTTTATCTTATGAGACAAAAACATAATAATACCCAGTATAATAAATAATCCGATACTTCCAATCAATAACGCCACATCTTCCAGTTGCAAAACCACATATAAGAATATATACAGAACAGTAAGCATCACTGCAAGGATGCCAGTCTGTGTTTTATTTTTGAAAATTCCGCCAGCGTAAGCAATGATCAGACCTATAGTCGATACGCTTGCTATCAGGTAAGAAAAACCAAAACTTAGTTGCTCCGACAGAGATAAAAGCAGGCTGTAGAACAGAATAAGTGCAACGCCAACGAGCAGATACTGAAGCGGATGAATCCTTTTTCGTGTCAACACTTCGACAAAAAAGAAGACAACAAATGTCAATACGATAAACATCAGAGAATATTTTGAGGAACGCATATTCAACAGGTAATGATCTGTAGCTTCAACAAGTCTGACTCCAAAAGTATTGTCGGAGATATCCTTGATTTTATCGTCAATCCAAAATTCAGGTATATTCCTGTTATAATGCAGAATATTCCATTTGGCTGTAAAGCCATTTTTATTTAATGTGTAATCCGGTGAAAAATTCCCAATAAAACCGGGTGCATTCCATTTACCTTCAACCTGTACCTGAGTATTTCTTCCTATTGGCACAAAATTCAGATTACTGCTTCCCTTGAGTTTGATTTTGCACTGAAAATCTGCTTTTTTCTCCATTTTCAGCGAAGTGAGTGTATTTAAGTTTATGATAAGTTCCTGGCTGTTTACATCATTTTTTCCGCTTGTTTGGGCGATGAAGTTTTGCCCGTTAACTTCAAATTTGATATTGTTACTTATTCCCCTCAAATCCGATATGCCAAGCAGAACGTAAGCCTTATCCCACAAGGGTTCTCCATCAATATCTTTAGAAGCAATAGCCCTGAAATTGCCTGAAATAAGAATGTCGCTTTCATAAAGTATGGATTTATAAATTCCATAATGTCGTTCCCGGGGTGTCAGTACCGATTTTATTTGTAACATTTCAGGTGTTAGAGTGTACGTGTGATTTTCTGAAATGATGTTTTTCTTATCATCGGTGATTGTTTTCTTATAAGGAATAACCAGTAAAGGCCCGTTGATAGTCTGTGCATTACTCCATTTCGAATTTATTTTCTCAATTGTTTCAGTACTGCGGTTTTGTCTTTCCCTGATTAAATCCTGAATAAGAGCTCCGGGAATGAGCATAATTAGTGTAAGTACTCCAATAATTACTGCTTTCAGTGTTAATGAATCGCTGATTTTTCTGATTTTTTCGTTTGTTGTTTCCATAAATATAAAATAAATTGTTTATATGTGAAATAAAAGAACTTTGAAAAACAAAGTAAATGTATAAAAAAATTAATGCAACAAATCAGATAAAGCGTCCAGATGCTCCTGGAAGCTATTTCGTCCAAGCTCGGTAATTTTATATCTGGTGTTTGGCTTGCGTGAAATGAATTGCTTGATGGTCTCGATATATCCTAAATTCTCGAGTGCTTTTATATGGCTTGCCAGATTACCATCTGTTAGTTCCATTAATTCTTTTAGTGTATTGAAATCGGCAAAATCATTAACCATCAAAACAGACATTATCCCCAGACGAATTCTGCTGTCGAATGCTTTATTGAGTTTTGCAATAATATTTGACATGGTTAAATCTTATCGTATTTTTTATACATAATAAATCCGTAAATCACATGACAAAAACCAAAACCTATCGTCCAAATGATTAAACCATTCGAAATGAATATAGCGGCACATAAACCAAGGATAATTTCAGTGATACCCAGATAATGAATTTCTTCAAATGTGTATTTTGATGCATTTACAAGAGCTAATCCATAGAAAATAAGGGTTGTGGCTGCAATAAAATCTGTTTGTCCCCGAAATAACATCGCGGTACATAAGATGCCACCTGCAGCTAAAGGAATGCTTAGATTGTACAGGGTTTTGATTAATACTTTATTGTAAAAATTCAGTTTGTTCTTTTTGGCTTTTTCCCAGGAAAAATATATGGCAAAAGCCAGAGAGGATATCAATACCAGTATAGCATCAATCAACAGTACGGTTATTTTTTGAGCCTTATCAGCATCGACAGAGGTTAACAGATAGTGATATGCAAAAGCAGCACCGGCAATAGCTGTAACTCCAGCCATAATACCGGACAATCCACTCAGAGATAAAAATTTGGATGATTTTTCCATCATCTCACGTATTGCCTTCAAATCGTCACCGGGGTTTTCCATTGTTGTATCTATTAAAAGTGCTTTGAAATGCAAAGGTATAGTTTCATTTTGAATAACTATCAGGCGTTGACTTAATTTAACCATTAAACAAGCAAATGGTATATAAATAAAAAAATCAGAACCCGTAAAGGTTCTGATTTTATATGTTTTGTAGAGAATGTGATGAAAAAGGTTTAGAATTTATGACGACCTTCATCAGCAACAGTAAGTTTGGCTCTACCTTTTGCACGACGAGCGGCTAATACTCTGCGTCCGTTTGCAGAGGCCATTCTTTCGCGGAAACCATGTTTGTTTCTTCTTTTTCTTTGTGAAGGTTGAAAAGTCCTTTTCATTGCTATTCGTATTTAATTTTATTATTTTCGTTTCTTAAATTCGGACTGCAAAAATAGTGTTTTTCTTTGAATTTACAAAAGAAACCGTAATTAAATTTTAGTTTAATTTCCTGCAATCTGATTTACGAACGCAAAAACCTCGCTGATCAGGTGTTCATGCCGCCACATACGTTGATTACCTGGCCGCTTACATAGCTCGACAAGTCACTGGCAAGGAAAAGTGCCACTTTGGCAACCTCGTCGGGAGTACCACCGCGGCGCAATGGAATGGTTTCAGCCCATTTAGCCCGTTGTTCGTCATTCAGGGCGTGTGTCATTTCGGTTTCGATAAAGCCCGGTGCAATAGCATTGGCACGGATACCTCTGGTGCCAAGTTCTTTGGCTATGGATTTTGCCAGACCGATAAGTCCGGCTTTGGATGCTGAGTAGTTGGTTTGTCCGGCATTACCCGAAACTCCTACAACTGAGCTCATATTAATAATGCTGCCTGATTTTTGTTTCATCATTATGGGTGTACATGCATGAACAAAATTGAATGCGGATTTCAGGTTGACATAAATAACAGCATCCCACTGTTGTTCGCTCATGCGCATCATTAATCCGTCTTTAGTAATTCCGGCGTTGTTTACCAGAATATCAATGCGTCCGAAATCTTTCAGAATTTCTTCTACGACTCTATGAGTGTCGTCGTACAATGCTGCGTTTGAAGCATATCCTTTTGCTTTTACACCGTATGCTTCAATTTCTTTTTGAGTAGCCAAACCATTTTCATCGATAACCAAATCGGTAAATGCGACGTGTGCTCCCTCGGAGGCAAACTTTAATGCAATTGACTTGCCAATACCGCGAGCAGCTCCGGTAACTATGGCTACTTTCCCTTCTAATAACTTCATGTTTTAATTATTTTAGGTGTTAATTATAGATTGCAAAGATACGTTTTTTTTGATAATGTACGGAATTGGATAATTCTCAAAAGAAAGAGGGAGTAAACCTGAGTTTGCTCCCTCGTAAGTAATTGAAATAATGCTATTTATCAGAGTTTAAGCGTTTTCCTCTGTGAATTTTAATGCTATATTTTGTGGATTCAGAACTTGTGTTTTCGTTGTTTTTAACCTTTAGTATACGTGATTTAACACCCTGTAATGCGTTTTCTTTGTTTATCAAACCAAGATTGCCATCGTAATTGCCCGATATAGTGTTGCCGAGTTCATCAATGAATGTGTAATTGAGTTTATAATTTGAGCCTGTACCTTTCGTTACAGTCATCGAACCACCGGTTATGGGGAAAGCATCGGCTGTATAGTACCAAGTGCCCAGATCTTCGGTTCCATTGTTGAAGCCATCGATTACAGTCTGATTTTGAATTGTGTTGATTTTTACAGGATATGTTCCGTTAGGCAATGATGTGGTGTATGATGTGGGGGTATATACTTCAATTCTCATCAGGTCGCCGCTACCGCTCATATTTGTCATGTTGATATTCTGATCAGCCAGCCAGATGGTGTAAATATTCAAGCCTACATTATCAATATCGCCCCAGTACCAGAGTTGCCCTTTTGTAAGGGTTTCAGGATAGGGAGTTACAAGGTCGGTGGTTGGGATATTTCCGCTGAATGAGAACTCGTAAAATTCATTATCACTGGTAGTAACCTGTCCATTGATGCTGTAATTGCCCATTTTATTGACAATGATACTACCGCTTGACAAAAACAGGTAATCTGTAATTGAGCCATTTTTTACGATTGCAAAATAACTTCCGGTTGGAACTTCTTCATTATTGTTGTTCACGCCCATTTTTCCTCTCTGAAAGCTGTATTCGATATTTTCGTTCGAATTCTCGTTGTTCACGTTATACGTACCGGCAGGTATGCTGGTGGCATTGGAATTTGTATTCAAGTCCAGAAACAGAAATGATCCGCTACCAGTGATGTATCCTTCAGCGTCAGTCCCTAAATTCTCATCAAAAAAATAAGCTTCAATGGCATTGACATTGTTGCGATAAATGTTTCCCAGGTAATTGGCTTCAGCCCGGGTGAAGTTGAACTTGTTGTTTTCTACCTCGGGCTTTTTTTCGCAGGCTGAGAATGCTGCTGCAACACTCAATAATATTACTGATATTTTTATAAACTGTTTCATGGTTGAATGTTTTAATGGTTTGTATAACTTTTATATTTTCTGAGATTAAATCAAAAATTGTGCCTGCTTTTGAAAAAAATATTTTTTTGGATCTTTAAAAATAAAAAAACCCCGAATTCTCGGGGCTAAATTATTGATTATCAGCAAAAAGAAAAAATTATTTTTTTTCTCCGCGATTGCCGTAACGACTCATGAATTTATCAACACGTCCTGCAGTATCAACCAGTTTCGATTTACCTGTATAGAAAGGATGTGATGAACTTGAGATTTCTAACTTTACCAATGGGTAGGTTACTCCGTCAATATCAACAGTTTCTTTTGTGTTTACTGTTGAACGGGAAATAAATGTTTCGCCGTTGGACATGTCTCTGAATGCTACAGGGCGATAATTTTCTGGATGAATTCCGCTTTTCATATCTTAATTTTTTATTTTATTTCTTTTGATTTTGGCTTGCAAAATTACAAATAATAATCAAAGTATCAAATTATTTCCGGAAATATTTATTCAAAAATCATTAAGAAACAACCCGGATATGATGCTTTGTGCTATTAAATAATTGTATTTCAGTCGAATATCACAGTTTTTATCAGTCGACATATATGTCATCCTTATAATTTACTGTAACCAGAAATAATCCTTTGGCCGGAACCGAACTGCCTGCGTCACAGCGATTTTTTGCTTCAATAATTTTTCTGAAGTTTTCAATGGCTATTTTTCCTCTTCCAACTTCTATCAATGTACCAACTATTGCACGGACCATATTTCGTAAAAAACGGTCTGCTTCGATAGTAAAAATCCATTCCTCACCTCTTTGCTCCCAATGTGCCTGCATAATCTTGCAGTTGTTGGTTTTTGTATCGGTGTGAAGTTTGCTGAAACTGGTAAAGTCCGTATATTCAAAAAGTGTTTTAGCTGCTTTATTCATCCTTTCGAAATTTAGTGGATGATAAATCCGCATGGCGAATTCATGGCGAAACACGTCTTTATGTAGCAGAATATGATATTCGTATCTCCGTGAAATGGCATCGAAACGGGCATGGACATCGGGTTTCACTTCCCGGATATTCCTTACTGATATATCGGAGGGTAAAAAACTGTTCAATTTACTAACCAGATCCATTCCGGCCGGAAAATCTCCTTCGAAATCAAAATGTGCCACCATCGGACGTGCATGTACACCGGCATCGGTTCTGCCAGCTGCAACCAGTTCGATTTCGGTTCGCAGTATGGTGCATAAAGCATTGGTCAGTACATGTTGTACCGATAATCCATTGGGCTGTATCTGCCAGCCGCAGTAACCGCCTCCGTTGTAGTCGAACCAGATAAAATATCTTCTTTTCACACTGCAAAGATAATGTTTTGCTTGCATACAAAAAAAGCATTGACTTTTTCGCCAATGCTTTTCAAATCAGTTTTAAATAATCCGGTTAGAAATTTATCTGTAACGTCATACCTACCGGACGGTCGGTGATACCGGGATATTTTTTTGTTTCCATATAGGGTTTCAACTGTATATTTACATGATTACTCCTTAAATCCTGCATGTACATGTTATTTACCTTGGCAACTTTTACCGCATCAACTATCGACCAAATATAAGTTGCTATCATGGATACACCGCCAACAATAAATAATCCAACCCCTATTTCGCTGTTGTTATTGTAATTAGGGGAGGGGTAACTTTCATAATCATAGTAATAATCGCCTTGTGCAATAGCAAGGCCGGATAAGCATACCAGATAGCTGGCGGCATAACCACCGAGAAATCCAAATCCGCGACCAACTTCACCACTGAGCATCTGACCAAGCCCGGGGACGAAAAATGATGCTATTCCAGCCACCGAAGGATTGTAAGGGTCACCGGCCCGCGGGACATACATGGATGAATTGTAATATAATTTGTTGATTTTATATTTTTGTCCCATTTGTACAGGCTCTGTCCTTCTGTCCCCATACTGAGGTTCATTGACAAATCTTTCTTCCCTGATTTCAATATGTTTTTTTACAGGAACATCATTGATGAATTCAATATCTTCTGTTGAAGGATTTTCTTCATTCACGTTATATTGTTGTACAAATCCATTGTGAAAACGAATTTCGCGGACTTTAAATTTCTCCAAAACATAGTCAGGTCCGTCGGGATTTTCCTGAGCTTTGTACTTGATTTCAAGCGTACCAATTTCCGATATTTTTGAGAGAATTTGAGTGCCGTTTTTAAGAACAATCGTATCCTGAGCTTTCAGGCCTGATGTCAAGGCAAAAAACAATGAAATAATGAAGAACAAATGTTTTTTCATAAGAGACTACTTTAATGATTTATGATTATTTAATGTATGTAAACTCTCAAATTATCGATTTCTGAAAAGTAACTACACCGCTAAAATGCGTTGGTAAATTCTTCCAGGAAACGAACGTCGTTTTCCGAAAACAAGCGAAGATCTTTAACCTGATATTTAAGGTTGGTGATACGCTCAACCCCCATACCAAAGGCATAACCGGAATAAAACTTCGAATC
>Ga0316605_10000807_pt1 | contig 19378 bp, 22 predicted proteins | sample OWC_soil_day20_n_FD_207666 | JGI IMG/M metagenome (GOLD analysis project Ga0316605, IMG submission 207666) | Wetland soil microbial communities from Old Woman Creek delta, Ohio, United States - OWC_soil_day20_noCT | ecosystem: Environmental > Terrestrial > Soil > Wetlands | place: USA: Ohio...
GCGAGTAGGACAGGATGCGCGTCCGCGAATGCGGGCAGGGGCGCAGGCGGATGAGCTGCGGCCCGAGATTGACCAGACGGTCGTAGGAATAATGGGTGACGTGATTCAGTGCGACATGGATGGACACAGGCTGGCTCCGGGCAAAGTGACTGACAGTCTAAAAGCAAGAGGCGAACCAGCAGGTAAGCCGTTGTTTTAATGACAGCGATCTGGCATACCGCACCAAGCCAAGGCCGGCTTGCCGAATAGATGCACCAAAAGCAGGCATCGAACCGGCCGGCGCTCACGCCGGCGACCGCCACCCGCGGGGAAGACTTGATTCGTTCGGCCGTTCCCGTACCGGCGGGAATCCGCAAGCTTCAAGCCGCCGCCCCCGTTTGCGTGGGGACGACGAATCGATGCACGTTACCTCAACTCAAGTCCGGCAGCCGGCAAGCCCTCCATTCATTTGACGGCAAAACAATAGAACAGTCCGTCGCCGCCGGTCGGGCGCACTTTCTCCTGGCTGCAACCCAGGGTCGGGTGGGCCGAATTCCATGACACCGCCCACGGCGCATCGAGCGGTCCGGCCCGATCGAAATGGCCGGTCATCGCGGCGCCGTCGGTGCCGCCGTTGGTCCAGTTGCCGCAGGTCATGTCGGGAAACGGCGCCCCCGGAAATGCCGTGCCGTCGGCGCGCGAGCCGGTCAGGATGTCGTGCTTGTTGGGTTTCTCGGTGCGGCTGTTGACCGGCATTCCCTTCTCGTCAAGCGCAGTCTGCTTGCTCAAGCGACTGCTCGCCGAGTGCAGATCATCGACGCTGCGCGCAATCAGTTCGCCCTTGGCGTTATACCAGGGGCCGCTGCCGATCCGGTCGCGCGCGTTGACGAAATTCGTATCCGCCAGCTTCGGCGCCTGGGTGCTCAGATAGGCCCGCCAGGTCAGATTCCCCGCCCCCGCAGCCTGGGCGAGCGATTGGCAATGCCGGTCGGCGCCCTCAAGGCCGCCCAGATCGCCCCCCTTGCCGGAACCGACGCTGGTCACGAAAAAGCTCATCTCACCGCTAGCCGCCGGCATGCCGGCGCAGCCGGCCAGACCGATCGCCCCGACCGAAGCCAGGCAGACAACTTGCAACATTTTTGGCATGACACTCTCCTCTCGCTCGTTATTGGATTCGACTAAATAAGACTATATGCCAGGCGAACTGGTTCAGTGGCGGTCGTGCGGTCACTCGGCCAGCCGCCCGAAACGCGTCAGCCGCACCTCGACGGTCAGGGCCAGCGCGGTCAACGCCGCCGCCCGGTCTCGCCCCTCGGCACTGGCCCGGTAGAGATGCGGGGTCATCGCCAGCAAATCGGCAATGGTTTCCGCACCGCTCAGGACCAGGGAATAGCGCAGCGTATCACTGGACAGCAGCGTAAAGCCGGCCGGCGTCGCCAGTTCGGCCGACCGCTCCGCTTTCAGCGTCGGGTAGATGATTTCGCGCAATTCGCGCAGATGGTCCGGCCCGGCATCGACTTGCAGCAATTGGCCGCCCGGCTTCAAGACGCGGGCGAACTCGCCATAGACCGGAAAGCCGAACAGGCACAGCACCCGGTCGACGCTGCCCGGCAGCACGGGCAGATTGGCGTTGCTGCCGACCACCCAACTGGCGCGCCTGTCCTGCTTGGCGGCGGCCAGGGTGGCCCATTTGGAGATATCGAGGCCGAGTACGGCCAGGCATTGCCGATCATCGCCGGCGGCGGCCAGCTGACGCAGGTAGTAACCTTCGCCGCAACCGGCGTCGAGGCAGGCGGCATCGGCCGGCAAGTCGGTCAGCACGGCCCGCCTGACCGCGGCGGCAATCGGCTGGTAATGGCCGGCATTGAGAAAACGACGGCGGGCGGCAACCATTTCCTTGCTGTCGCCGGGATCGAGCGAGCGCTTTTTCTGGACCGGCAGCAAGTGGGTATAGCCCTGACCGGCGATATCGAAGCAATGCCCGGCGGCGCAACGCCAACTGGTCGCGTTGGCGGTCATGGGATTGCCATCCAGCGGACAGGCCAGCGCCAGGAATGGGGTGATGTGCATGTGACGGGGGCCGCAAGGCCCGACTTGAGCGGGGAAGACGAATCTACTGCATAACCGGGTCGCCTGTCTGCACCAAGCCTTCCCTGCCCCATTCCCATTCCCGCTCCCGCCTACTGCCGCGCGTCGGCCTCGCACTTCCTGATCGACGACGTCCGGGCAGCACCCGTCAGGGGTTTGCCGGTACTGCTCACCGCCTTCCCGGCACAATCGGTACCGACCGCCTCGCTCTGGCATTTCTTGAGAAATGAGGTTCTAGCCGCCCCGGCCAGCGGCTTGCCGTTCCGGCCAATGGCCTTGGCCTCGCAATCACTCGGCGCGGCGGTAGCCGCAGTCGGCATGGCGGGGGACTCGGCCAATACCGGCGTCGCGGCGAGCACACCGACAAAGAGGGCAATAAGCAATTCGGACATGGGTAACTCTCCCGCGTAAGCATTCATTGGCAAGACGCCAAAATCACCTTAGCAGCCGACACGGGCTGCGGCGATGGGCCGATTGGCAGGGCAGCTCAGCGATTGAAGCCAGCGATCGGGACGTGGCATGCTGAAAAACTGCCCTCCGGACCGGCTCAGACGATCTGGCGAATATCCTCGTCGGCCAGACCGGCCGAGCGCATCTGGCGGCTTACCACCGAGACGGCCAGCGGCGACAGCTGATGGATCGAGGCGACCCGCCGGGCGCCATCGACGTAGCCGCAACGACTGGCGCCGGCCAGGAAATCGCCGAGCAGGCGCAGCATCGCCAGATCGTGGCGACGACGGGCTTCCTGTTGCGGGTTTTCCCAGACGAGGCGTAAATCGGGGGGCATGGCGGCTGCTTGAATAACGGACGGGAAAGTCCTTTAACGGCCGACCACGGTGCTTACTTGAGTCCTACCCCTCGGCCGGGGGGCCGACGCTTCGGATCGTGCTGGCGCTCACGCCTTCATGACCCACACGCGGCACCAACCCTCAGGGCTTACTGTCCCCTCGACCACCTTGCAGGTATTTGAGGCGGCGACAAAATTCGCACAGCTGGCACACTTCTGATCCCCCTTGGGCTTTGCCTGATAGTTCACGCTGGCCTGGGAGACCTTCTTGCTTTCCTCCGCTGCCAGCGCCACCGGCAGCCATAAGCCACAGCCAGCGGCCAGAGCGGCGCGCAGCACAATCCGGCGGGACGGGATTTTTTCTTTCATGATGGGTACTCCTTCGTGTGAAAAATCATTGACCGGTTTGGCGATTGACTACCCGGCTGTTTACCGCCAGGTGCACCAGCGTCACCAGAAGCTTCTGGATCAACTGTCTGCTCGCTTCGTCATTGAGCGCTCCGCTTTTGTCAAACCGTTGCGCGGCATTGCTGACCATCACTTCCGGTTGATTGACCGTGGGCATGTTCAGCGCGACGAGGATTTGCCGCAGGTGATATTGGGCGCGCGCCGTTCCCAGGCTGCCGACCGAAGCGCCCATGATGGCCGCCGGCTTGCCCGCCCAGGCGCTCTCGCCATAGGGCCGCGCGGCCCAGTCGATGGCGTTCTTGAGCACGCCGGAAACCGAGTAGTTGTATTCCGGTGTGGCAAACAGGATGGCATCGGCGGCCAGAATCCGGCGCTTGAATTCCAGCACGGCGGCCGGCGGTGTCATCTCTTCGTCCTGATTGAACAGCGGAATATCATGCAGCTCGATTAGCTCGAGCACGGCCCCGCTTGGCAGCAGTTCCTGCGCTGCCTTGAGCGCGTAGCCGTTATAGGAAGCCTTGCGCAGACTCCCGACGATACCCAGAATTTTTATCTCGCCCATTTTCAAGACTCCTCATGTTTGTGCTGCCGAGCATGCCTGTCGATGTCTTTCGGCTCCGTGCGCCAGCACACCGAAAACAGCAGGCAGCAGCCGGCCAGTGCAATGCCAAACACCAAGTGGGCGACCAGCGTCACCCAGCCACGGGCAAGCTCGAACCAGGGGAATAGCAGGGTGAATCCGTAAAGATTCACGCCATAAATGAGCAGACCATAGAGGGCGCCGGCGAACAGTGCGGGCACGGTGCGCCAACAGCCAGGCAGCGACGCCGGGAGCAGCGCATAAGCGATCGACAAGCCAAAATGAATCACGGTGGCGGCCAGCAGGATGTCCCAGGATGCCTCGTTCGGCGGCGGCAACACGCCGGGCCCCATGACGAGGGCTGCCGTCAGGCGCGCATCCCGCAACAGGGTTTCAATGGGCGGCGTTTCGGTCAGCCACCACAACACAAGCTGCGCCACGGTGGCCAGCACGCCGGCCCCCAGACCGGCGACCAATACCATCATCGGATTGATCTGCCCCCCCTCGTGCGCGCTTCCACGGAAGTGCTTCGTCGGGGTGCTGGCGGCCATCAAGTCGACGTTTTCCTGACCAACCAATGGCGCGCCAAGCAGACGAGCCAGCCCCGTTGCCCCCTGCGCCATGAGTTGGGTGTGGTTACGGACAAAGATCGGGCGGGCAATTGGAGCGATCAGATTCATCCACCGCCGTGTGCTGCGCACCTGCCATTCATAGCGGACAACACTGACCGCACCGTCTCGGGAAAAATGCCAGCGCCCCACCCCTTCCAGGTCGCCGCTGGCCCTTCCTTCGATCAGCAGCAACGGCTCGATCCGCGTCGCACACACCTCGAACACCACCTGATACGGCAATTGGCCTTGCCAGCAATAGCGCCTGACACTGTTGATGCCATCGGCGTCGCCCGCCGATAGCTGTTCCGCTTTCAGCACGCCCGGCCACCACTCCGGCCAGCGCAGGGAGTTCTGAACCGCCAGGTACACCGCTTCGAGCGGCGCTTCGATGCGCCAGACAGTCAGCAAATGATAGTGCGCCACAGGCTCCTCCCGCTCGGGTAGGCGACAGGCCAATTGGGGATGTCATTGCCTGCCTCAGTACAAAAATTGCACTGCTTTCGGCTCCGACGGATCGACCTTAAGGGAAACAACAGGGGCGTACTGTCCGTTGCCGCACATTTCGAAAATTGATCGCGAGGAATAATGGCCACTCAATCCATGCGGAGTTCGCGGCAATGTCTTTTCCCATCTGGGCGCTGGTCATCGGCGCCCTGCTGATTACCATGGCCTTGACCGGGTCGCTGCTCAAGCGCCTCCCCGTCAGCACCTCCATGCTCTATCTGGCGGTCGGCTACGGGCTGGGCAGCGCCGGTTGGGAACTGATGGACCCGGATCCGGTAGTGACCTCCGTGATCCTGGAACGGATCACCGAAATCGCCTTGCTGATTTCCCTTTTTTCGGTCGGCCTGAAGTTGGGACTGCCGTTTTCCAGCCCCCAGTGGCGCCTGCCCCTTCGTTTGGCCTTCGTGTCGATGGCCTTGACCGTGGGTCTGATTGCCGCGGCCGGCGTTTTCGCACTGGGTTTACCGCTCGGGGCGGCCATCCTGCTGGGTGGCATTCTGGCGCCCACCGACCCGGTACTGGCATCGGACGTTCAAGTCGACGAACCCGATGACCGCGACCGCCTGCGTTTCAGCCTGACCGGCGAAGGCGGCCTCAACGACGGTGCCGCCTTTCCGTTCGTCATGCTCGGCCTGGGTCTGCTCGGCCTGCATGAACTGGGCGAAGGCGGCTGGCGCTGGCTGGCGGTCGATGTTCTCTGGGCCATCGCCGGCGGGCTGGCCATCGGCAGCGTGCTGGGCGCGCTGATCGGCTGGCTGGTGGTCTTTCTGAGAACTCACCACCGGGAAGCCGTCGGACTGGACGAGTTCCTGGCCCTCGGGCTGGTCGCCTTGACCTACGGGGTGGCGCAACTCGCCCAGGCTTCCGGCTTTCTGGCCGTGTTCGCCGCCGGCCTCGCCCTGCAACGCATCAAGGAGCCTTCCCGCCAGCAGGAGCCACCGAACGAGGGACCGGCGGGCTTGCAGGGCAAGGAGGCGCACCTGGCCGTCGCCACCCATCCCAACCTTGCCGGCGCTTACATGATGCAGGCCGTGCGGGGCTTCAACGGGCAGCTGGAAAACATTGCCGAACTGGTCGTCGTGCTGATCATCGGGGCGATGCTGCCTTACACCCGCATCGACTGGAGCACGATCGGCTTCATGCTCCTCCTGCTCTTCGTCTTGCGCCCTCTATCGGTCTGGTCTGGCTTGCTCGGTGCATCGGTATCGGGCGATCAACGCCTGCTGATTTCCTGGTTCGGCATCCGCGGCATTGGCTCGATCTATTACCTGATGTTCGCGCTGAATCACGGCCTGGCGGGCAGCGTGGCCACCCAGGCGATCAGCATTACCCTGACCACCGTTGCCGCGTCGATCATCGTTCACGGCGTTTCCGTGACGCCCCTGATGGCGCTCTACGACAAGCGGCGGATGCGCAAGCGCCGGCTTGCGCCGACAGAACGCCGCCAGCAGGACTCCCGCTGAGCAGCCACGGCAATGCGTGAATAGATCAGCCAATGTGCGCCAGCACACAGAAAAAATTCCGAAAATCAGGGACGCTTGCGCCAACGATCGAGTACCGACCTCAGACCGACCACTCCAGATCGCCGGCACGAAGCCTTCTTCGATCCAGACAGGAGAACCTAATGAACATGATGAACGGACTCGGCTCGGCACTTGGCTTGGTTGCTGCCCTGACCCTTGGCGGTTGCGCCAGCACGCCGCCCCCGCCCTCCGGCAATTATGGCGCGATGGACAACCCAAGCAATGCCTACCCGAGATACGGTGTGGTGCAGTCCATCGAGCTCTTGCGCCAGGAGCGGAGCGGCATTGGCCTGGGCACCATCGCCGGGGCAGTCGTCGGCGGAGTCGTCGGCAACCAGGTGGGTTCTGGACGGGGCAATACGGCGGCGACCGTCATTGGCGCGGCGGGCGGCGCTTATGTTGGCCACGAGCTGGAAAACCGGCAAGGACAGACCAGCAATACCTACCGGATCACTGTCCGCCTCGAGGACGGCTCCTATCAAGCGCTGACCCAGGGCAGCAACACCGGCCTCCAGGTCGGCGATCGGGTGCGCATTGAAAACGGCACCGTACAGCGCTATTGATCATCACCCATCCGGAGGCGATGGCTGCCGGCGCGCATCGCACCGCACTCCGGCGGCCTGGCTGGCGGGTGCCTAATAGCGCCGCGGATCGTTCGGACGATTGTCCTGCCGATCGGGAACACCGTCGCGATCGCGGTCATGCCAACGATTATCTCCACGGTGCATACCCTCATCCCGGTTGGGTTCGTACACCACGCAGCCGGACAAGAGAAGGCTCATGGCAATCAGTAACAAGCTAACTTTTTTCATATCCACTCCTGAAAAGAGACTGGCAAGAGCCGTTCCAAAGGGTCGTCCTGCCCCAAAACGGCACGACCTGTGGCCAACATGATGAATCGACTGCGTTGATCGCTCCCTGAACATCGCATGGTTGATGGATGGCGCCGAAGAGGATGCCCTGGCCCGGATGGACTTTCCCAAGGCTCAGCCAGGCAAGATCATTCGCCGGAAAGTATCGAGGGCGAGATTTTTGGCCGATTTCCGGCGTCGACCGCAGCTAGAATGGGATCGACATTCAAACGCCGGAAGAATCCATGAGTCACCCCAAATCCTGTGAAGTGGCGCTGGCCGTCAAAGCCACCGAGGAATTGCTGCACGGCCTCGACCGCCTGCGCCAGGCCTGGAAGCTGGACCCCTCGGCGGTGGCCAAGGGCTTGTCCTGCTCCGAAACCAGGGAAGGCCAGTTCGTGCTGGTGGCTGCCGAATCGGCTTTCGTCACCCTGCCTGGCGCCTGTGTCATCAAGGGCATCGGCGCCATCGAACTGCTCGGCGCGGAGCCGGCCTTCGAGGAAGGCGCCAAGTCGAAAACCCTGGTCATCAAGGCTACCCCGGAGGGCTGGCGCTTCTCGGTCAAGTTCGTGCCGCCCATCGTGCGGGCGCGCAACGCCAGGTAGCACATCCGCCACGGGCGGCCCCACCCTGTCGGCAAGCCGACAAGGCAAAGCAGCCCACCCGCCCCGGCGCCCAAGCCCGTCCAGCCTGAATCCGGGCCATTTGCCGCTGCTGCCGGCAGCGTGGCACGCTTATCGCTCATTCCGGGCAACTACCTCGCCGGCCGCCGGCGAATTTGCAAGGGATGAAAAATGATCAAACGCGATTCGGATTGCCCGCTCTGCGGCGCGACAATGACGCCGAGCGAACTGCTCGATGCCTGCGCCAACCTGCTGGTGCCGACCCTGGACGTGCTGTCGGCGCGCTGCCCTTATTGCCAGGGTTATCTCGAAGTCCGACCGCTCGGGGAAACGCTGGAAATCGGTTATCTGATCAGCCACGCCGAGCCGCATTTCGAGCGGGTCCTGGCCCTGCCCTGTCCCGACCTTCACTACGCACGGCTGGCCGAACCGCCCCGCCTGCAACTCAGTCTGGGCGAGCGATGCTGGGTCTTTGCGGAATAGGCCCATAGGCCCGCCCGGAGCGCGTATTTCCCGGAAATTCGCTCATCTTCCGCCGTCGACCGCAGCCATCGCCCTGAAACTCACTGGGCAGGGTCGCTGTCGAGCAGGCGTTCGCATTCGAGCAGCAAGGACTGGGCAATTTCGGAGTGATGATTGGGGTCGAGCGCTTCCATCATGTCGTGGGCGGTGTACATCCCGGCTTCGCGCGACAGGCTCGCTGCGATCTGGCGGGCCAGTTGATCGCTCAGGGCCGACAGGCGACGGCGCTCGGCAAGCGGCAGGCTGCGTTTCGAGCGGCTCAGCCAGTCGGCGGCCAGGCTGGCGCCCTGGGCCTCGGTCAGCCATTGGCCATGCTCGTAGTGGACGGTCAGGCGCTCGGCAGCCAGCGCAAAGATCAATGCGATGCTGCTTCCGCGGTCGGTCACCGAGGTATTGGAAGGCTTTTCCCGAATCATGTGCAACTACCCGCTTGGAGATTTACCCGAACTTATCACGCCGGCCGACCGTTTTGGACCGGAGAACAAGCCGGATTCGCCGGCCGATGGGCAATAAGCACAAAATTTTGTCACACTGTAATAAATAATCCGATAAACCACCGCCATATCTATAAACTGCTGTATAAAACAAGATTCAACAGGGATAAGTGTGATGAAAAGGAAAACAACCGCCCGACCAGCAATCGAAGGCATCGTCAAGGCGCAAACCGGCATCCAGGGCCTGGACGAATTGACCTTCGGCGGCTTGCCGCGCGGCATGGCAACGCTGGTCTGTGGGGGGGCCGGCTCCGGCAAGACCCTGCTCGGCGCCGAATTCCTGACCCGCGGCGCCACCCAGTTCGACGAACCGGGCGTCCTCATCACCTTCGAGGAAAACGAGAAGGAGATGGCGCGCAACGTCGCCTCGCTCGGTTTCGACCTCAACGACCTGGTCGACCGCAAGCGTCTGGTCATCGACTACGTGCATGTCGAGCGCAGCGAAGCGCCAATAGCCGGCGACTGGAATCTGGAAGGCCTGTTCGTCCGCATGGCGCACGCTATCGATTCGATCGGTGCCAAAAGGGTGGTGCTCGACACCATTGAGGCGCTGTTCGCCGGCCTCAACGACAGCACCATCCTGCGCACCGAACTGCACCGCCTGTTCCGCTGGCTGAAGGAGAAGGGCGTCACCGCGGTGATTACCGCCGAGCGCGGCGACGGCAAGATGACCCGGCAGGGCCTGGAGGAATATGTCTCCGACTGCGTGATCATGCTCGACCACCGGGTGCACGACCAGGTGGCCACCCGCCGCATGCGTATCGTCAAGTATCGCGGCTCGCGCCACGGCGCCGACGAATACCCCTTCCTGGTCGGCGCCAACGGCCTGTCGGTGCTGCCCATCACCTCGATGGGCCTGACCCACATCGCCTCCGACGACCGCATTTCGAGCGGCGTGCCGCGCCTCGACAACATGCTCGGCGGCCAGGGCTATTACCGGGGCAGCAGCGTGCTGGTCTCGGGCACCGCCGGCACCGGCAAGACCAGCCTGGCCGCGCATCTGGCCGATGCCGCCTGCCGGCGCGGCGAACGCTGCCTGTATTTCCTGTTCGAGGAATCGCCCAGCCAGTACCTGCGCAACATGCGCTCGATCGGCCTCGATCTCGCCCCGTGGGTCGACCAGGGCCTGCTCAAGTTCCACGCTGCCCGCCCCAACCTCTACGGGCTGGAAGCGCACCTGATGACCATGCACCAGCTGACCGAACAGTTCGCGCCGCAGGTGGTGGTCATGGACCCGGTGACCAACCTGATCACCGTCGGCACGGTCAACGAGGTCAAGTCGCTGCTCGTCCGGCTGATCGATTTCTTCAAGATGCGCCAGATCACCGCCTTTTTCACCAGCCTGACCAGCGGCGGTCAGGTCGAGGAAAGCACCGACATCGGCATTTCGTCACTGATGGACACCTGGCTCAGCCTGCGCGACCACGAGAACAACGGCGAACGCAACCGCCTGATCTACGTGCTCAAATCGCGCGGCATGGCGCACTCCAATCAGGTTCGCGAATTCCGCCTGACCGGACACGGCATCGACCTGATCGACGTCTATGTCGGCCAGGGCAGGGTGCTCACCGGCACTGCCCGCCTGGCCCAAGAACAGCGGGAAAAGGAAGAAACCTTCGAACGCCACCACGAGTACGTGCGCAAGGCCCAGGAACAGGAAAGCAAGGGCCATTTGCTGCGCGCCCAGATTACCGCCTTGCAGCAGGAGCTGGAAAGCACGGTGGCCGACCGCAAGCGACTGGAAGCCCAGGAAAACAGCCGACAGCAGATGCGCGCGCAGATCGAAAACGAAATGGCCCGCCTCCGCCAGATCGACCGCCCGGGTGACGCCAGCCACCAGAACCAGGCACGATGATGCCGAGTACTACAACTGCCCGCCCGACCAAAAAAGCCGCCAAGGCGACTGCCACGCCCGAGGAATACCTGTTGCGCCTCTATGTGGCCGGCACCACCCAGCAATCGACGCGCGCCATCCTCAATATTCAGCAGATTTGCGAGGAACACCTGAACGGCCGCTATCACCTGGAAGTGATCGACATCTACCAGCGCCCGCAACTGGCCAGGGACGAACAGATCGTCGCCGTACCGACCCTGGTCAAGAAACTGCCGGCCCCGTTGCGCCGGGTCATCGGCAGCTTTTCGGATGCCGAACGGGTGCTGGTCGGCCTGGACCTGCGTCCGAATGGCGCGCCCTGATCGTGCCCAGGCAGCCACCACCGATGCCCGCCGGAAACTAGGCCGATGGATTGCAAGCCGAGCGATCTGATCATCGCCAAACTGCACGCCGAGGTCGAAGCCCTGCAAACCCAGGTCGCCGAATTGCAGGACACCCTGCGGGCGATCAGCGCCGGTGAAATCGACGCGGTCATCCTGCCCGGCAACGAGGGCAGCGAAATATTCACCCGCCAGGGCGCCGAACACGCCTACCGGGCGATGGTCGAGGCAATGAACGAGGGGGCCGCCATCCTGATCGATGGCGACATCGTCTATTGCAACAGCCACCTGGCCCAGATGCTCGACACGCCGCTCGAACAGGTGATCGGCCAGCCACTGTTCCGTTTCGTGCCGACCGAAGCGCACGAGAGCATCGCGGCGATGCTGGCCGACGGGCTGCAAGGCTCCAGCCGCAACGAGGTCATTTTCCGGAACGGCCAGGACACCCTGTTGCCCTTGCAGATGTCGCTCAACGCGCTCGACATCCAGGACCGCCAAGGGCTGTGCATGGTCGTCACCGACCTCTCCGAACGCGTGCTCAAGCAGCTGCAACTGGCCGCCTCGGTCTATCAGTCGAGCAGCGAGGCGATGGTGGTGACCGACGAAAGCAACACCATCCTGTCGGTCAATCCGGCGTTCACCACCATCACCGGCTACAGCGCCGAGGAAGCCATCGGCCGGACACCGAACATGCTGAACTCCGGGCGCCACGACAAGGCCTTCTTCATGGCCATGTGGCGAGCCATCGAAACCACCGGCCACTGGGCCGGCGAAATCTGGAACCGCAAGAAGAACGGCGAAATCTTTGCCGAGTGGCTGAACATCAACGTCATTCAGGACAAGGCCGGCTCCTCGCACCGCCATGTCGCGCTCTTCTCCGAGATCACCGACAAGAAAAAATCGGAAGAACTGATCTGGAAACACGCCAATTTCGATACCCTGACCCAGCTCCCCAACCGTCGCCTGTTTACCGACCGTCTGGAACAGGGCATCAAGCGGGCGATGCGTGGCCAGCATTCAATGGCGCTGCTGCTCATTGACCTCGACGGGTTCAAGGAGGTCAACGACAGCTATGGCCATCTGGTCGGCGATGAACTGCTGCTCGAAGCGGCCGGGCGCATCAAGTCGTGCGTGCGCGAAACCGACACCGTAGCCCGCCTGGGCGGCGACGAATTCACCGTCATCCTGACCGAGATCACCGAGCCCAGCCATGTCGAGCGGGTGGCGCGCAGCCTGATCGAGATCCTGTCGCGCCCCTACCAGCTGTCCAAGGAACGGGCCAACATCACGGCCAGCATCGGCATCTCGATCTGCCCGGGCGATGCCGAGGATCCGGTCAGCCTGCTCAAGAACGCCGACCAGGCGATGTACAAGTCGAAGGAAGACGGCAAAAACTGTTTCAGCCACTTTTCCAAATCGCTGGAAGAAAAGTCGGTCCGCCGTGCCCACCTGATCCGCGACCTGCACGACGCCATGGCCCGGCAGGAGTTCGAGCTGTACTTCCAGCCCATCGTCGATCTGAAAACCGGCCAGCTCTACAAGGCCGAAGCCCTGTTGCGCTGGCACCACCCCGAGCGCGGCCTGGTCAGCCCGCTGGAGTTCATCCCGGTGGCCGAGGAAACCGGCCTGATCATCGAAATCGGCGACTGGGTGTTCCGCCAGTCGCTCGACTTTGGCCGCCGCTGGCTGGCTCTGGCCGGCCATCCGGTCAAGATCAGCATCAATGTGTCACCAGTTCAGCTGATGGCCAGGGAACGCCCCGGACAGTGGGCCGAACACCTGCAACAGGCCGGCGTCTCCGGCGACGCGGTGATCGTCGAGATCACCGAAGGCGTGCTGCTCAAGGACCGCCCGGCCGTGTCGAAAGCGCTGCTCGACTTCCGCGACACCGGCATCGAAGTGGCCATCGACGACTTCGGCACCGGCTACTCGTCGCTGGCCTACCTCAGCCGCTTCGACATCGACTACCTGAAGATAGACCGCTCCTTCACCAGCAAACTGGCCCCGGGGTCGACCGATCTGGTGATGTCCAAGGCAATCATCGTCATGGCCCACGAACTGGGCATGAAGGTGATCGCCGAAGGCATCGAGACCGAGGAACAGCGCGACCTGCTGATCGCCGCCGGCTGCGACTACGGCCAGGGCTACCTGTTCTCGCGGCCGTTGCCGGCCGCTCAGTTCGAACAGCTGATCACGCGCTGAACGGTCGAAAGGCCGGCATTTTTACCTTCTTTTTGCCGTCGACCGCAGGCATCAGCGCGCCTTGCGAAATGTCAGGTTGAGCCTGCAGTCGCCGACCTGCGGATGCTCACCGGCCTTGACCGCCAAGACGCCGTGGTAACGCAGGCGGTCGGGGCCGCCCCAGACCAGCACGTCGCCATGGGTCAGCGGCACCCGCCGTGCCGGCTCGCTGCGCTTCAGGCCGCCGAACAGGAAGACGGCGGGCAGACCGAGCGACAGCGAGACGATGGGCTGGCTGAAATCGCGTTCGTCGCGGTCCTGGTGCAGCGACATGCGGGCGCCGACCGCGTAGCGGTTAATCAGGCAGGCATCGGGCACGAACCCGGCAAAGCCGGCCTCGGCGGCGGCCGCGCCGGCCAGGCGGAGAAACACGGCGGGTAGCGGCGGCCAGGGCCGGCCGCTGTGCGGGTCGATGGCGACATAACGATAACCGGCCTGGTCGCTGACCCAGCCGACGGCGCCGCAATTGCTCATCGCCACCGACATCGGCAAGCCACCCGGCGTCGTCATCCGGCGCAACGGGGCAGCGGCGACCACCACCTCGATCGCCGCCAGCAGCGCATCGGCCTCGGCCAAGGCGAAACCGCGCAGCAGCAGCGCGCCCGCCCCCAGACGCTCGCTCCAGGTCCTGGGCTCCAGCCCGGCCAACAGATCACCCGTCACCCGCCCGCTCCTTGTCAAATTGCTGTTTAACCACGGATTACCCCAACTCCAGGCGCCGACACCACTGTTCGAAATTAGAACGCAGCCAGCGCCGTTTGTCCCTCTGGCTGTCGCCAGCCCGCCGGTTTCCTTTGCCTCGAGGCCTGTGTATATTCCGCCTTCGGCCCGACAGCCCGCCCCGTTCGCCCCCAGCTGTTTCACCGTCGTTTCTTCCCGCCCCCTTCGAAACGGCTTTCCTCGTACCTGTCCCATGCCGCTCCAGCACATCGTTCCCGCCGATTATTCGTCCTTGCTCGCCGACAAGGTGGCACAGTTCAAACAGGCTTTCGCCCCGTTCGACATCGGCGACCCCGAGGTCGCGGCCTCCGCACCACTGCATTTTCGCCTGCGCGCCGAATTCCGCATCGTCCACAATGAGCGGCGCATCGATTACGCGATGTTCGCACCGGCCGACCGCAAGGTCGCGGTGGCCATCGACAATTTTCCGGTCGCCGTCGAATCCATCCACACCCTGATGCCACGCCTGCGCGACACCTTGCAGGCCAGCAACACGCTGAAGGACGGGCTGTACCAGGTCGATTTCCTGGCCACGCTGAGCGGCGAATTGATGGTTACGCTGATCTACCACCACAAGCTGGGCGCCCGCTGGCAAGCTGCCGCCCAGAGCCTGGCCGAGCAATTGCAGATCCATCTGATCGGACGCAGCAAGGGGCAGAAAGTGGTGCTCGACCGCGACTGGCTGCTCGAAGAGTTCGAGCTGAACGGCCGCCAGCTGCGCTACCAGCAGATCGAGGGCAGTTTCAGCCAGCCCAACGGCCAGGTGAACCGGCAGATGCTGGCCTGGGCCTGCCGGCAGGCCAGCGGCCTCGGCGGCGATCTGCTCGAACTCTATTGCGGCAACGGCAATTTCACCGTGGCGCTGGCGCCGCTGTTCGACCGGGTGCTGGCCACCGAAGTCGGCAAGTCCTCGGTACAGGCGGCGCAATACAATCTGGCGGCCAACCGGATCGACAACACCACGGTGCTGCGCCTGTCCAGCGAGGATCTCGGCGCCGCCCTGGCCGGCACGAAAAGCTTCAAGGAATTGCAGGGTATCGACCTCGGTGCCTACCGCTTCTCGACGCTGTTCGTCGACCCGCCGCGCAGCGGCCTGGATGCCCAGACCCTGCAACTGGCCGCCGGTTTCGAGCACATCCTGTACATCTCCTGCAATCCGCAGAGCTTGCAGGAAAACGTCGCCGCCTTGCAGGCGACGCACCGGGTCACGGCGTCGGCCGTGTTCGACCAGTTTCCCTACACCCACCACCTGGAATGTGGACTGTTGCTGAGCCGGCGCCGGCCCTGACGGGGCTGCCGGGGACGCGCCTTACCAGCGACGATGGTGGTGATGATGGTGCCAGGGAATGAATACGGGTACCGGCACCGGCGCATAGACACGTGGCGGGTAGTCGTAATAGACCGGCTGACCGGCCGGCACCACGGCACAGCCGCCCAGTAGCGCAGCCAGCACGGCAACGAGGGCGAGAACGGTTTTTCGATAGGGTTTCATGATGGCGGACTCCTTGCCCGAATAACGCGACGCGTCGGGGCCACGATGACGACCGGACAGCCCTGTTACACCCGGTAACACCTTGGCGGCGCAAGCGCCGGCTTCCGGTAAAATTGCCGAATGAGCCAGAGTACCGATCCCAGCATTCTTTCCCCGCTCGGCAAGCCGACCGAGTACCGGGCCGATTACGCGCCCGAACTGCTCTACCCGATCTCGCGCCAGTTGAAACGCGACGAGTTGGGCATCGAGCCGGCAGCGCTGCCTTTCGTCGGCGAGGACATCTGGAATGCCTACGAACTCTCCTGGCTGAACCCGCAGGGCAAGCCGGTCGTCGCCCTGGCCTCCTTCCGGGTGCCGGCCGACAGTCCGAACCTGGTTGAATCGAAGTCTTTCAAGCTCTACCTGAATTCCTTCAACCAGACGGTCTTTGCCGATCCTGCCACGGTCGGGGCGACACTGGCACGCGACCTGTCGGCGGCGGCCGGGGCGCCGGTCGGCGTGAATATCGAGGATTTGCGCCGTCGACCGCAGGTGTCGGTCGACTACCCGGCGGGCACCCTGCTCGACGAGCTCGATATCGCCTGCGACACCTATCAACCGGCCCCGGAACTGTTGCAGGCTGTCGACGGCAAACAAGTCGAAGAAACGCTGTATTCGCACCTGCTCAAATCGAATTGCCTGGTCACCGGCCAGCCGGACTGGGCGATGGTCGTCATCCGCTATCGCGGTCGCCCCATCGACCACGCCGGGCTGCTGCGCTACATCGTCTCCTTCCGCAACCACAACGAGTTCCACGAGCAGTGTGTCGAGCGCATCTACTGCGACATTCGCCGCCGGTGCGCGCCGGAAGCACTGGCCGTGCACGCCCGCTACACCCGGCGCGGCGGCCTGGACATCAATCCCTTCCGCAGTAGCGGCGAGTTCCCGGCCCCGGACAATACGCGGGAAGTGCGTCAATAACCGCCATGAGCGTATCCGCCTCGCGCCGGAGGCCGCTCAACCCGGTATTCGTCATCGTCGTTGCCCAGCTGTTCGGCACTTCACTGTGGTTCTCGGCCAACAGTGCGGCCGATGACCTGATCCGCAGCTGGGCCATGCCGGCGGCCGATCTCGGAACGCTGACCAATGCGGTTCAGCTCGGCTTCATCGTCGGCACCCTGCTCTTCGCCATTACCGGGCTGGCCGACCGCTTCCCGGCCAGCCGGATTTTCGCCGTCTGTGCCGTCCTTGGAGCCCTGGCCAACGGGCTCTTTGCCGGCCTGGCCACCGGCATGAGCAGCGGCGTTCCGTTGCGTTTCATGGTCGGCCTGTGCCTGGCCGGCGTCTACCCGCTGGGCATGAAGCTGGTCGTCACCTGGGTGCCGGAGCGGGCCGGGGCGGCGCTGGCCTGGCTGGTCGGCATGCTGACCCTCGGCACCGCCCTGCCGCACGGGATACGCTGGCTCGGTACCGGCCTGCCCTGGCAATTGACCATCGCCATCTCGTCGCTGCTCGCCCTGCTGGCTGCCGCGATGATCTTTCACCTCGGCGACGGCCCCCATCTCAAGCGCCGCCAGCATGCGCCGCAGATGCAGTTGGGGCGGGTCGTGCATAGCTTTTCCATCACCGCCTTTCGCGCCTCGGCGCTGGGCTATTTCGGCCATCAGTGGGAGCTTTACGCCTTCTGGACGCTGGTGCCGACACTGATCGTTCTGAGCGGTCTGGCCGAGCCGGCAACCACCGACTTGTCGGCCCTGTCCTTCGCCATCATCGGCATCGGGGCGCTCGGTTGCGTTGCCGGCGGACGCTGGAGCCAGCGCATTGGCAGTGCCCGGGTCGCCGCCTGTGCCCTGCTGCTGTCGGCGGCCTGCTGCGCCATTTATCCGCTGGCCGGCAGTTTTCCCACCTGGCTACGTCTGCTCCTGCTGGCCGTCTGGGGGTTCAGCGTGGTTGCCGATTCGCCGCACTTTTCCGCCCTGTCGGCCCGGGCCTGCCCTCCCGAAATCGTCGGCAGCGCCCTGGCCTTGCAGAACGCCCTGGGCTTCGCCATCACGATGCTATCGATCCAGCTGAGCACCAGTTGGGTGGCCGGCTGGGGCGAGCAGATTGCCTGGCTGCTGCTCCCCGGCCCGCTGCTCGGCTTGCTCGGTTTGTTGCCGCTGTGGCGTCGGCCGGTCGATCAGCCAAACCATTGAAAAGCGTTGTTGGCGCAGCAACGCTCCAACAAACTTCAAGCGCCCCGCGCAGGGTGCCGGCCAGGCCGGAAGTGGGCGAGACCGGCAGTTACCTGCCCGGCGCCCGCGCCTGCTGGATCAGAGCGTAGACCAGTCCGGATCGGGCAGTTCGGCGAAGCCTTGCCGCAACTGCTCGCCCCATTGCCGGCGGATGTGGCCGTAATAGGCGTTGTCCTGGGTGATCTGTACCTGCTGCTTGACCCGTAGCGCGTCGCGCTCATAGATGACCAGGTCGAGCGGCAGGCCGACCGAGAGGTTGGAACGGATGGTCGAATCCATCGAGATCAGGGCGCACTTGGCGGCCTCGTCGAGTGAGGTTTTCGAGTTGATTACGCGGTCGATGATCGGCTTGCCGTATTTCGATTCTCCGATCTGGAAATACGGCGTCTCGCGCGTCGCCTCGATGAAATTGCCGGCGGCGTAGATGTTGAAAACGCGCGGTTCCTCGCACTTGATCTGGCCGCCGAGAATGAGGGCGGCGGCGAAATCGATGCCGAATTTCTCCAGCGCACCGGCATCGCGTTCATGGACTTCGCGCAGGCAGTCGCCGACATGCTTGGCGGCCTCGAACATGTTCCGGACCTTGTTCAGGTTGTTGCCCCGTTTCGCTTCCAGCTTCTCGCGCAAGGTATTGACCACCGACTGACTGATCGACAGGTTGCCCGACGTCATCAGCATCAACACCCGCTCGCCCGGCTTCTCGAAAACGTGCATCTTGCGGAAGGTGTTGATGTGGTCGACGCCGGCATTGGTCCGCGAATCGGACAGGAAGACCAGGCCGGCATCGAGCCGCATGGCGACGCAATAGGTCATGCCGCTTCTGCCATCGGCACCAGGAAATCGCGACTGATACCGTCACCCAGGCCGTAGATGCAATCCATGAAGTCGGTCAGCCACTCGTGCAGGCCTTCCTCCAGAATGTCCTCGACCCGCGCGTAGTGCAGCTTGGCGTGGAGCAGGCCGGCCTGGCGGGCGGTTTCGCCGGAATGGCTGTTGGCGATCAGGTCGAGATTCTTGACCACGCCGTTCAGGCAGAAATGCAGTGAGCGCGGCATGTCGCTGCGCAGGATGAGCAGTTCGGTGACGCGCTCCGGCGTGATCACGTCGCGGTAAACCTTGCGGTAGACCTCGAAGGCCGACACCGAACGCAGCAGCGCGCCCCACTGGTAGAAGTCGGTTGCCCCTTCATCGCCATGCGGGCGCAGCACGTGGTATTTGACGTCGAGGATGCGCGCCGTATTGTCGGCCCGTTCGAGCAGCGTGCCAAGCCGGATGAAATGGAAGGCCTCGTCCTGCAACAGGGTGCCGAGCGTGGTGCCGCGCGACAGCGAGGAACGCATCTTGACCCAGTCGAAGAACTCGCCGACCCCGGCATTGAAGATCTGCTCGAAGCTCTTTTCGCGCGCTTCCAGCCAGGTCGAATTCAGCGTTTCCCACATTTCGGTGGTGATCGTGCCACGCACGGCATGCGCATTTTCGCGGGCCAGGCGCAGGCAGCTGTGGATTGAGGCCAGATTATCGGCATCGC
>Ga0316605_10000809_pt1 | contig 19353 bp, 11 predicted proteins | sample OWC_soil_day20_n_FD_207666 | JGI IMG/M metagenome (GOLD analysis project Ga0316605, IMG submission 207666) | Wetland soil microbial communities from Old Woman Creek delta, Ohio, United States - OWC_soil_day20_noCT | ecosystem: Environmental > Terrestrial > Soil > Wetlands | place: USA: Ohio...
GTTTTGACACGGCTTCTATTACTCTTCCTATTGAATTATTCTCTGTTTGGGTGCCTAGTGCTATTACTCCTGATGGTGATGGACAGAATGATAAGTTCTTCTTCTTTAGCTTAAATAAATTGGAAGAAATAAAATTCGAGGTATACAATAAATGGGGTACTAAATTATTCTACTTCTACGAACCTTCTTTCACTTGTTATCAAGGAATGGAGAAAGTTTTAGGATGGGATGGTACTTATGAAGGTAAGGATGTACCTATTGGTGCTTACACTTGGAGACTTTCTTATCAAAGACCTGGAAATTCTAGAGTATACGACAAAACTGGTACTATTAATATTGTAAGATAAGCTTTATACCATTGTCTTTTAAAAGCCTCTAAGAAATTAGAGGCTTTTTTTATTAATCATAATAAAATATTGTTAGGAATGAAACATTATATTATATTTGCACATGAATTAACTAGAAATATTTCTAACAATGATGAGTAATAATATCTCTATATTATATAAAGCGGCATTTATCTATTTTATACTAATTGTTTTCAATTCAACTCAGATCAATGCTCAGACTGGTACAAATATTGATTTCAGCAATGGTAATTATTCTTTCTGGGTTGGATATCAAGGCAGAAATTTGTCAAATCAGAGTAATTTCAATATCTCATCATGGACTACTTTCTCCAATCCAGCTACTTGCTATTGGCAAGGTAGCCAATGCTTTGTAATTAATTCTCCAACTAGTGCAGCTTTTGATAATATTATTCCTACTCTAAAGAAAGTACCTACCCATTGGGGATATACTCATTCTTCCCAAATCAACACTAATAAAACAGGAGCAAATGCAAATAAACTTTCATACGACTTAGATATAACATCTCTAAATAGCCTTTTAACCATTAATTATGCAGCAATAATGGAAGCTCCTGGGCATAGTGGGTATCAAAACCCTATTTTCAAGGTAGAAGTTAAGCAGCTAACAGGTTCAACTGAAGGAAATCTAGTAAATCCCTGCTCAATGTTTGAACAGACTGGGAAGCTTCCAGTTCCACAAGGATGGAATACTTTTTCAATACTTGGTGTAGACGGTATTTGGCAGGACTGGAGACAAGTTTCATTTAATCTAAGTGAATTTGAAAATACTAAAGTTAGAATAAACATAATTCTTGCAGGATGCTCTCCTACTGGTCATTGGTCATATGGATATTTTACTGCAAAGGTCGCACCTGCAAAAATATCTAGTCCGCCTTGTCTGAAAGGAGATACAATAGCTATACTTGAGGCTCCTGTCGGGTTTGCAAAATACGAATGGATTTCTAGACCTAATGATTTTAATAATCCAAGTAATCAATTTAATATTGGTCCAATTATTTCAACAAGTTCTGCAAATCTCCCTCAACCTGCAGATAATAAACTTATAATTACTAAATCAAGTCCATTTGCTAATGATAATTATTTCATGGTCAAGCTAACTGCATTTAATTCAACTGCATCATCTCTCGGATGTGAAACATTTATCAAGACAAAAAAACCAATAAATTTGGCAGAAGTCGATTTTGACACAGTATTATATTGTAATCTAAAAGTTGATTTTATAGATAAGAGCGCAATAGGTTTTACTGATCCTTTATATGACACATTGGAATATATTTGGGATTTTGGTGATGGCTATACAGCATATTATAATAGTATAACCGCAATAAATCCGAATAGGAATCCTTCTCATACCTATGCAAATCCAGGAAATTATACTGTAAAACTAATAGTCAAAATAAATGGTTGCGACACTTCAATTTCAAAAAATATTTTAGTGCACCCATCTTTTAATTTTACTGTAAATGATACAACTATATGCATAGGTGACCAAGCGACCATTCATGCATCAAGTTCATATTATTCAAATATTGAATATGATTGGAGAGAGTCACCAGAAGATACTGCGGCAATTATTTATCATGGGGATACTTATTCTTTATCACCCTCTTCAGATAAAACATTTTGGGTCACAGGATATCTTCCAAATTCCGTATGCACAAAAACAATACCGGTTACTATTACAATTCAAAAGTTTCCAGACCTTAATATAATCGGAGATACAATTGTATGCATAGGAAAATCAACAATATTAACTGCTATTGATCCAAATGGAATAATAAATGAGATAGAATGGTCATATGTGAAACCTACAAATCAACTAATTAATATTAATACCAACCCAACAATTAATATTACACCAATTGCTGATACAACGATATACCTAATAGCTAGAGCCGCCAATGGTTGTATCACTTGGAGGGAGATTAAAATTAAAATTAGCGATGCTAGCATTTATGCGAATAAGGAAAAGGTATGCCCTGGTGATGAAGTAATTTTGACTGGAAAAGATGCAATTAAATATAGTTGGACTTCAAATCCTTACGACCCTACTCTTACAAATGATACTTTAGTTCGCCCAATTTCTGTATACCCAAAAGAAACAACAATATATTCAATGAAAGGCTATGGCACAACGGGTTGTTCTGTAGAAAGAAATATAAAAATTATTGTTGTACCCTTCCCTGAGGCTAAGATAACATATTCCCCTGATTTTATTGATATGAATAGCCCTATACTATATTTAAAAGATAATTCTAAGTATGGTGTTGCATCTAAATGGGATATATCTGATGGCACCACTTCACATGAGCGTTCATTTACTCACCGATTTAAAAACTTGAGTGAGAAAGAGTATTCTATTTTCCTGACAACATATAATGAGATTGGTGCTCATTGTTTTGATACTGCTTCAATAACTCTCCCTATTGGGTTATTCTCTATTTGGCTTCCGAATTCTATAACTCCTGATGGAGATGGGCAAAATGATAAGTTTTTCTTCTTTAGCATAAACAAACTGGAAGAAGTAAAATTCGAAGTATATAATAGATGGGGAGAAAAGTTATATTCTTTCTATAGAAATGAATTCTCATGCTACGAAGGAATGGAAAAAGAACTTGGATGGGATGGAACATACAAAAGCAGTAACGTTCACATTGGTTCATACGCATGGAAACTAACATACAGAAGACCCATGAAATCTACTATCTACGAAAAATCAGGTACAGTAAATGTAATTAGATAGATACATGCCACGTTTCTTTTCATTTAAACATTTATAATCTATTCATAAGCGGACATGACATGTCCCTACACAAACCTATTCTCCTACAACAATCTTCCCACTAACGCCCTTACCATTCAATTCAACTCTATAACCATAAACCCCAGCCTTTAAGTCCGAAACATCAATCCTATTTCCAACCTTAGCCGAAAGCCTACTACTCTTAACCATTTTTCCTCCCAAATCATAAATCTCAATATCAGCCTTATCAAACCTATCAGCCTCAATATCCACCAAAACAAAATCCTTAGCCGGATTAGGATAAACACTCAAAGAAGCCCTCTCCCCACTCTCAACATTACTCAACCCAACAAAACCATTAGGCATAAACTTAATAATCCAAGTATTCCTAGTTGTATATGGATATGGGGAAGAAAGAGCTAACATCATTAATCCTCCATCTGGCGTGGCCTTTACTCCACGAAGTTGCTTTGATGAAATTGTATCAAAGTCCATTCTATACACAAAATTAGTATCCATTGTGGTGTGATTAAAATTTACAATACACAAGCTCCCAGAATAATCACCATTCATCCCAGATCCATTCCTTACATTGTAAACCAAATAAATAGAATCCTGATTAATAAAGTCCATTCTTTCCCCTGATTCAGAAATATTATCTAAATCAGCCCATTTTTCACTATCCTGACCAGATAGGCGGAAATATTTTATTTTCTTTATTTCCTTAGTGTTCTTATTAAATATATTCAATTGATTGATGATTTGTACCGGATAAATAGGAGTATTTAATATATCAAATCCTAAAAGGAATACTAATGAATCGTTTATTTTTTTCATATATTTTGAATAAAACAAAATAGAATCATCTATTTCCAAGCTATTCTTGTTTATATAATATACTTTAATTTTATTATTACTTGCCGTATTGACCGATTTTGCCAATAATATATGATTTCCCATTTCACATAAATTAAAGTCTCTTATTGTATCAAAAATTATTTTCGATTTCAATAAATTACCTGATGTATCAATTTTTAGAATCCTAAAAGCATTTACATCAAAGTCGTATTCAGATTTGGGTGAAACCGAATTAACAAATATCAATTCTTTTTCTTGCGTTACAAGAGTTTTGTAAGTATTTGACCATAAAAGAGTATCATCTTCGAATTTTACAATACTCTTCCACATCAACTCATTGCCTAATGAATCTGTGCATCTTAAATCCAAAGTCTTAATTGTATCTACCCCAATTTGAGTATTAGGAAATATTCTATAAAACTTATTGTTTAATTTGATATTAGGGGGAACAATATTTGTTGTGCTTAAATAATATTGATTTACTATGTCCCCATTGGAATTGAGCTTTATAGCTTTATTGGCAACATTATAATCAAAATAATTAATCCAAAAACTATCTTCGTCATAATCCCTGATAATTTCTGAATAAGTATTGGATTTCGACATTTTCTTAATTTTTACATTATCATCTTGATGCAAAAGATCTAATTGCTGTGCGTTGATATTTTGGATAACAAATAGTGATAATAAATATACTAATATTAGTTTCTTATTCATGGGTATGATATTTTTGATAAATAATATTTATTTTGACAAAAGTATAGAATGTTTTGGTTAATTCCTAGGAGATTTTGGATTTTAACTTTGTTGTTAGGGATTTTGGGATTTTTTTCTTTGATTCTTTCTTTTTTATCCTTGATTTGTTGTGGGAAATCCTTGATTTAAACTTTTTTTATAAGGATTTATTCTTGCTAGGGTAGCTACCCTAGGTGTGTTATGGTAGCTACCCTACGGGTGCTAGGGTACCTACCATAATTTATTAAGATGTGCATCTAAATTTTTTGGGGATTGTTTTTGTTGTTTGTTGGGCGCAGGCAAGCGGCGCCCTTATATATGCAAATATACGAAAAAAGGTTGAAAATAAAACTAAAGAATATTCAAATATTTATGTTCTCAAGATAGAATATTTATTCGAGAATATAATTAAATTCAAATTCTTTTAGGTTATTATCTGATTTGAATTTTACGGCTTTGAATCTGTTTTTTAGTAGGTTCTTGTTTTGTGAATAGTAACCGATGGCTTGATTTATACTTTTTGAACAGACTGATATTATTACTGACTTTGAATTATTAGATTCTATCGCTAGAAGCTTTTCTTCCCATATTTTGGTAAGAACTAATTCTCTAAAAGATACATGGAATGCCCCTGCAACCAAGTCTTTGCTGTTTATCAATGCTTCCGAAGGATGAAGACCTACCCTAAGAATTGTTATATTATTATCGTGGAAAATTGGATATATTTTTGAACACCAATCTACTGCTTCTTCTAAAGAAAGAGATTTATATACACCTTGTTCATACATCTGGGCGAGCTTAGTGTCTTCTATTACCAAAGTGGGATAAATCCTTGTGCTTTTTGCTCCAAGATGAATTATTTTATTCGCCGTTAAGATTGATTTTTCCAAGGTGTCCAAAGGCAAGCCTATCATCATTTGCAATCCAAGTTCAAAGCCATTGTCATTGATTAATTTTGCTGCTTTTTCTACATCTTCAACACTATGCCCTCTTTCAGAGAAATCAAGAACATCCTGACAAAGTGACTGAGCTCCAAGTTCTATTGTCTTGACATTATATTGTTTTAGAATATCTAATATATCCTTATTGATATAATCAGGTCTTGTAGATATTCTTATGCTTTCAATGTCTTTATTTTTTATATATGGCTGCACTAACTCTAGGTAATTGATTTGTTTTTCTATCTCAATTCCTGTAAAATTTCCTCCAAAGAACGCAACTTCTGCAATATAAGGTCTCTTGAAACTTAGTAAATGCGAATTGATTTTCTCAATTATCTCTTCTTTTGATGGGAGAAATAACTGCCCAGAAATATTTTGTTGGTTGCAATAAATGCATCTATTAGGGCAGGCAAGCTCTGGGATAAATATTGGGATATTGTAATGTCTCATATATTCAAATAAAAAAGGCTGTCATAAGACAGCCATAAATTATTTCTTATTTCCATTTTCATCATCAAAATAGCCATAGCCGTAACCGTAACCGTAGCCATAGCCATAACTACCATAACCACCATAACTGCCATAACCATATCTATGACCAGAATTAGAAATTCCATTAAGAATGAAATTAACCTTAATCTTATCTCTACCTTCTAAATCTGAAATTGTTGAACCAAATATGTTCTTATTAGTACATCCTGAACGAGCAACAATAATATTCACATCAGAAAACTTAGTAAGAGTTACTGCATCTGTGATTAAAGAGATAGGAGGTGTATCAAGAATAATAGCATCATATCTCTCTCTTAACATTTCAATCAACTTTCTATTCTCTTCAGAATCTATTAATTCAGAAGGATTTGGAGGAATTGGACCTGAGGCCAATATATCTAAATTCGCAAATTCAGTTTTTTGGATAACCTCATCCAAGCTATGCTTTCCTATTAGATAAGTAGTTATACCCACATTATTCTTTAGATTAAAGAGAGTATGTACCTTTGGTTTTCTTAGGTCATAGCCGACAATAATTGTTTTATTACCTGACAAAGAAATTACAGAAGCTAAATTCATTGAAGTAAAACTCTTACCATCTGAAGGCATAGCCGATGTAATAAGAATCACTTGATTTTTACCTCCTCCTAATATATATTTTAGATTTGTTCTAATTGCTCTAAAACTTTCTGATATTTGTGACTTTGGTTTTGCAAATACAATCAATTTATTTGCATCCTCTGGTATTGTAGGAATATATCCAATAATTGGGGAATTAGAAATTTTCTCAATATCCTTTTTCGACTCGATTACATTATTCATCGAATATCTAATGAAGACATATAATGCAGGTAATATTAAGCCCAAAAGCAAACCGATTAATAGGTTCATTGATGTTTTAGGATATACCTTAATTGCATTTCGTGCTTTATCAACAATTTTATGATCAGGAAGTGCAGAATTCTTAGCAATTTCTGCCTCAGCTCTCTTTTGATATAAAAAATTATAAATCTCATCATTAAACTTGAACTGACGTTCAATGTTTATCATGTTTCTTTGCGTAGAAGGTAATTTATCTAACTCCGATTGAAATAGGTTTAATTGCCTAACTATCTCATTAGAAGCCATGTTGTTTACTTTCTTTAAACTCCTAACATTCTCTTCTATTTGGCTTTTTAGCATATCGATCTCTGATTGTATCTTCTGATATGCAATATTTTTCTTTGTGGTTATTAAGGCAAGAGATTTCTTTTCTGCAAGCTTTGTTGCAAGCTGACTAACTAATTTATTCAACAAAGCATCCTCAACACCCATAACTGCTGGAGCTACAACTCCTGCATCCATATCGGCTTGACTAATATATTGTGCTAAATAATCATAGTATTGTTTCTTGGTATATTCCTCAGCTCTCTTGCTTTCTAGTTCGTTGGCTTTGTCGAACAAAAACTTTGCATCAGAACTTAAATCAATAGTTTTATTTCTTACTTGGAAATCCTCTCTTTTTCTCTCCGCATTATTTAATGAATCTGCAATGTTTACAATTTGAGCATCTACGAATTTTATAGTACTTGTATTCATATAGTTCTTCTCTTCGAAGGTAATATCTATATAAATCTTACAAAGCATATTTAAGAAATCAATTGCTTTTTCTTGATTTTGATACTTAAATATGATATTAATAATTGTTGATTCTTTATTTATTAATGAAATCTCTGTATTATTAAACTCTTGGGCAACTGCATCAATATTGTTTAGGATAAATGAGTATCTAATTTTAGAGAAACTATTATTATACTTTACATCATCTTTCAGAAAAACTCTAAATCGCATTCCATCTTTCTCATACCACTGACCATATTTCAAAGTTTGTTCACTCTTATCTACACTAACTTTGTCCTTAAGCACCTCATCTAAAGCATAATCGTAAACCAAGGCATTATCATTGCCTGAATAAGAAATCATACATTTATCCTTCGATAATAGTTCTATTTGAATAGGAACTCCTACTGTCTGAGGTTTGATTAAATCAACTTCTACCTTAAAAGGAGAGTCCTTATATATTTCAATATCTCTAAAATTACTTTCTTGATAGTAGTTAACATAATAACCTAAAGCCTTTACAGTCCTTTTAACCATTTCGTAAGACTGAATTTGACCTATTTCGTTTTGAAAATTAGATTTATTACTTGATCCAAATGAATTTGAAAGCATTGATAACTGAGAAAGAGCATTCTCGTTATTCTTAATAAGTAAAGAGGCTTTAGCCTCATATTGTGGTGTAGCAAACTTACTAAAGATAAAGAATGCAGCCAATGAGATTACAACACAAATGACAAAATAATGCCATTTGCCAAGCATCTTATATAATAATTCTACTAAGTTTATTGAAGATTGCTCTTCATTTTGGATGTTATTATTGTTTTCAGTCATATTATTATTTTTTCAAAGCAAAGAATAATGTTGCGATAGTTGTTATTAATGATAGAGATGCTGTGATTGTGCTTAGAGGTTGACTAAAATAAGTAAAGCTTTTAGTCATCTTATTAGCATTTACATAGACAATATCTCCAGGTTGAAGATAATATTGAGGATCTTGCAATAGAGCCGCATTTCTTAAATCTAAAGTAATAATTATATCCTCCGCAGATGTTTTTCTAATAATCTTAACATCCTTTCTTTTTCCATAATAAGTTAAGTCACCAGCTGCTGCTATTACATCAAAGATACTTACATTATCTTGATAAAAAGTATATGAACCAGGTCTATTTACATCTCCAAGGATAGAAATTTTGTAATTAACCATTTTGCATATTACTACTGGTTTAACAATCCATTCAGCAACCTTATCTTCAATTTTTTGTCTTGCTCCTTCAACGGTTAGTCCTTTAAGTAAAATCCTTCCAACTATTGGCAGATTTATCTCTCCATTATTATCAATTATATAGCTATTCAAATAAATACCAGATTCGTTTTGGGTAGCATAAACTTGATTATTATCGGAAAACATTTTATTACTTTCAACATCAACAGATGACTTTATTTGAATATAAAGCACGTCCTTTTCCTCTAGTAAATACTTCGGAGCGTAGTTAGTCTGTCCTTGAGGGTATGTATATGTAAATACTTTATCTTGTTGTTGCTTTGGTTGTTGGAAATAACTTAATTCTTTCTGAGGCGTACATGATGCAAATATCATAATCCCTATAATTAAATATATTCCCCTATTTAAACTCTTCTTGAAGCTCATTATCTGCGTGTTTTGTTGGTTAATTGATATGCAAAGTAACGAAAATTATATATATTAAACAAATTAAACCACTTCACCTATAAGTGTGCCAGAGGTACAATCAATTATTTTTACCTTTGTATAATCTGCAATTTTAAGGTCATTTTTATCAAAAACTACAACCTTATTCTGAGAGGTTCTTCCGAATAATTTATCCGCTGAACGTTTTGATGTCCCTTCAACTAATACCTCGTATACTTTGCCAATATCTCTTTTATTACTTTTATGAGATAAATCTCTTTGCATTGCTATTATTTCTTCGAGACGTCTAGTCTTTTCTTCAATACTTATATCATCTTCATATTTCTTTTCTGCAATTGTATTTGGGCGTTCAGAGTAATTAAACATAAAAGCATAATCATATCTAACATATTCCATCATTGAAAGAGTGTCATTGTGGTCATCCAATGTCTCTGAACAAAATCCAGTAATAATATCTGTACTTAGAGATACATCTTGAATCTTAGATTTTATCATATCAATTTTTTGGATATACTGCTCTCTAGTATATTTCCTATTCATCTTTTCCAAAATTCTTGTACTTCCCGATTGCATTGGAAGATGAATATATTTGCAAATATTATCGTATTTAGCAATAATGTCTATTAACTCTTCAGATATGTCTTTTGGATGAGAAGTAGAAAAACGTATTCTTAATAATGGAGATACCATTGCTATCATTTCCATAAGCTTGGCAAAGTTGATAATTTCCCCATTTTCTTCCCATGAATATGAATTAACGTTTTGTCCCAAAAGGGTTATCTCTCTATATCCCTTTTCAAATAAATCCTTAGCCTCTGCAAGTATTGTTCGATAATCCCTACTTCTTTCCTTACCTCTTGTAAAAGGTACAACACAATATGAACAGAAATTTTCGCAACCCCTCATAATTGAGATAAAAGCAGATACCCCATTCGAACCTAAACGAACTGGAGTAATTTCGGAATAAGTTTCTTCCTCTGAAAGTATAACATTTGCAGCCTTTTCTCCCGTTTCAACTGTATCCAAAAGACTAGGAATATCTCTATAAGCATCAGGTCCAACAATTACATCAACCGATTTATTTTCCTTAAATAGTTCCTCCTTCATTCTCTCTGCCATACATCCCAAAACACCGACCTTTAAATGTGGCTTTTTCTTTTTCAAGAACTCAAATTCGCTCAAACGTTTCTTCACTTTTTGTTCTGCATTATCGCGAATTGAACAGGTATTCACAAATATTATATCAGCCTCAGATAATTCAGTTGTCAGCTCATATCCATTTTTTTCAACAATAGCTCCTACAATTTCACTATCAGATTGATTCATTTGACAACCATATGTCTCAATAAAAACCTTTTTCATCCTATTTATCTTTTTTCTTTATTTTTTCACTAATAAGCTCATAAATTTCTCTTTCGTCATCCTCAAGACTAGATTTATGGATTTCCATTACCTGATCATCATTTCTTATTGCTGGTCCTGTTTGAACATCAAAAGGATTATTGAGCTTTGCCTTTTCTATTGTTTGATCAATCAGTGGGAATAAAATATTAAAGGGTATATTCTTCTTATCTAATTCTTCTTTAGCAATGCCAAGTAAATGATTTGTAAAATTACATGCAAATACCGCTGCAATATGTAACTGCTTTCTCTGCTCGGAATTAATATCATATACCATTGGTGTAAGTTTTGAGGCTAGAGTATTCAACCTTTGTCTAGCTTCTTGATTGCTTGCCTCAATACATAATGGTATTAACGAAAAATCTATATCGTTACCTTTAGAAAGAGTTTGAAGAGGATAAAACACACCATAATTCTCCGCTCTTGCCTTAAGTATTTCCATATCCATACTTCCAGAAGTGTGAACAAGAATTGAATTATTAATTCTTAATTTATCAGCAACCTCTTCTATTGCCTTATCGGATACTGCAATAATTATTAGGTCTGACTTTAAGTCCTCTTCTTTTATTTCACCTCTTGAAGAAATACATCTTACATTTAACCCAAGCCCTTGCATGGCATTAGAATACTGCCATGCAACATTGCCTAAGCCAATAATAGTAATATCTTGTATTTCTTTAATAGGGGACATATTTATTTCTTAATCGCTTCAATTGCTTTGTTTATTCTCTCTATAGACTCTTCTTTTCCTATCATTGAAACAATATCGAAAAGATTAGGTCCCTTACCAGCTCCAACCAAACTTAATCTAAGGCAATTCATTATCTGCCCCATATTGATTTGTCTTTCTTCAATAAAAGCATGAACTATCTTATCTGTATTCTCTGTTGTAAAATCAGAAACAGAATCTAATAAACCAATAATTTCTTTCAAAACCTCAGGAGTATCTTCCTTCCAACGTTTTTGAATTATTTTTTCATCATAGCTTGATGGTTTTTCAAAGAAAAAGCTTGATTGTTCCCATAAATCTGAAACAAAACTACATCTTTCCTTAACCAAAGAAACAACTTTCTCAATATAATCTAAACTAGCATTAATTTGCTTATCCTTAAGTATTAAATCAAACTGTTTTGCAATTTCAATATTAGATGCTATTTGAAGATATTTATGGTTATACCATTTTGCCTTTTCAAGGTCAAACTTAGCGCCAGACTTACTAATTCTTTCGATTGAGAAAGCCTCAACTAATTCCTGCATTGAGAAAATTTCTTGTTCTGTTCCAGGATTCCATCCAAGGAAAGCAAGTATATTTACAACAGCCTCTGGAATATATCCACTTTCTCTATATCCTGAAGAAATATCTCCAGTCTTTGGGTCAGTCCATTGAAGAGGAAATACAGGAAAACCTAATCTGTCTCCATCTCTCTTGCTTAGCTTTCCATTACCATCTGGTTTTAGAAGTAAAGGTAGATGAGCAAACTCAGGCATAGTATCCTTCCAACCAAAGGCTTCATATAACATAACATGTAAAGGACAAGAAGGCAACCATTCCTCACCTCTAATAACATGAGAAATCTCCATAAGGTGATCATCCACTATATTTGCTAAATGATAGGTTGGCATTCCATCAGACTTGTAAAGCACCTTATCATCTAATAAGTTAGAATTCATCTTAACCTCTCCCCTTATTAGGTCATTAATAAGAATTTCAGTATCTTTTGGAAACTTAAATCTAACAACATAAGGAACATTATTATGTAATAACTCTTCAACTTCTTCTTTTGAAAGAGATAGAGAGTTTCTAAGAGCTCCACGAGTATTACAATCGTATTGGAAATTCTTTTTTTCGGCTTCGTATTGCTTACGTATTGAATCAAGTTCTTCAGGAGTATCGAAGGCATAATAAGCCCAACCTGAATTTAATAGTTCATCGGCATATTGTTTATACATTGGCTTACGGTCGCTTTGGCGATATGGACCATATTCGCCTCCAATACCAACTCCTTCATCAAAATTAATCCCTAACCATTTAAAAGCTTCAATAATATATTCTTCAGCACCAGGTACAAAACGAGTCTGGTCTGTATCTTCAATTCTTAATAGAAAATCTCCATTATTTTGTTTAGCAAACAAGTAATTATATAATGCCGTTCTTACCCCACCAATATGTAGTGGACCAGTTGGGCTTGGCGCAAAACGTACTCTAACTCTTCTATTCATATTTATTCCCATTCTATATTAAATTTTGTTTCTTTATTTTTTATATTTTCCTTCTTATTAATCTTATTACTATCAACCTTATCACCTTCCCAATCAATAATATATTCTCCCTTCTCTTGTTTCTTCCAATCCTCCTTATCCTTCTTCATCTCCTTAATACCAAGTTTAAAATCTTTATCTATCGAATTAGCAATTTTCACCTTATCCTCTTTAATAATCAATTTTGCCCTTTCAATATTTCTCTTTGCATCATAGGAGAATATTGGTTTATCCAATGTCCCTCCAATTTTAACAAACATAGTCATCCTTGATTTTGCATCCTCTTCAAAGTCTCCAAACTCCTTTCTCTCCTTTTCTAATTTTGCCTTCTTCTTCTTACTTGAAAGCTCCGAAAGCTGCATTTTTAGACTATAATCAATCCTATTATCGAGATAATGCTTCCCAAATATTGAAAAATTCACCGCATTTGATTTTACATTTACTTCTTGTATAGTAACGCAAGACTTATTAATAGTAATATTAGACTCAAGGGTGCTAAACTTTACTGCATTTAGTGATGACTCATCAACAAAATAAGATAGTTTTTTCAGCAGAGGTACATTTGTCAATTCCCCATTTTCAATTTTATAATTAATATTGACTGAGAGCCTATCCTTTATAAGATTAAAGTCCTTATCCATTTCTGCAGAAAAATTAACCTTAGCACTTACAACTCCATCAATATTCTTACTCGTTATCGAATTCTGATTAAACTCATTAGCTGCCTCAAAGAATTTCTTTGCCTCAACTTTAGACAGACTTAAATCTCCAACAAATTTAGGACTATTATTTGTAGAAAAGAGCAAATTGCCATTTATATTTCCTCCAAAGGCATCAAAACTCATCTCATCAAACCATACACTTCCATCAACCATTTTTATTCTAGCATGAAAACTATTCAACTCTGCCTTGTCGTAGATAAGCTTATTAATATCTGTCTTTACATTTATATTGACAAATCGAGGAAGCTCAAAGGAATTAGAACTTGTCTTTTGAGTAGTTTCTTTAACCGATGTTTGATTATTTGCTTTAGCTTTCTTGAAATCGTTTAGATTGAATGTGCCAACTTTTAACTCTCCCAAAAGATTAAAGCTCTTATTTTGCTTGAATAAATAAGGTAATATCTGGTCTACTTCTCCAGAAAAACTTATTGAAGATGAGCCAAAGCTCCCCTTTAGATTTTCAATAATTATTGAATTATTATTGAAAACAAAACTTGCATCAGTATTAATAATTGGCTTAGGTAATCGAGCGTCTGTGTAATTAAGTTTATTAATACTCCCCTTTCCCTTCATCTTTACCCCATTTAAACCTTTGTCAGAAATCGAGCTAAGATTTTTCAAATCTCCATTTAACTCAACGTTTAGGTTTAATAAGCCTGATAACTGAGTAATTTCTTTATTCTGAAGAAATCTCTTAAGAGCATCAATAGGTAGATTGCAATCAAGCTTAGCATCAAGATTTAGACTAGAGAAGTTTGAAAGTTTAGCATAACCCTTAATCTTTCCGTTATTCCAAAGCAATGAAAAATTATCAATATTGATATATGAGGTTTGTGACTTTCTCATTTTCCCATTAGAGAAACTTCCACTAAGATTAATATTCTTAAACGAGATACCTAGTTTACTATTATTTAGTTCAGCATTAAATATTTTAAACTGAGAATTAATACTAGGCATATTTTTATTGTCAAGAATACCATTCATATTGAAAGTAAAAACTAAACCACCCTTACTCTCATACTCATTAAAATATTTCTTAACTCCATTTGGCAATAGGCTAAGCATATCCTCAATATTGATATTCTTGCTTTTTATGGAAAGATTTATATTTGTTTTTTGCTTATAACTCAAGTTACCAAACACATCGAAGGTGAAATTATCAATCTTCATCCCTCCACTCTTGATTTCTATTATCTTAGAGAGGGTGTTATTTGAAAAACTTAAATCGAAATCTAATATTCTTTTGTCTGAAATCTCCAAATTATCAATTCTTATCTTCCTAATCTCAGAATCTGAACTAATATCAATAATCTGTTGCTCTTGAGTAAAATTACCCTTGGCAATTGCATCATTGAGAAAAATCTCATAATACTGCTTTGAGTAATCATTCTTATATGAATACTTAATGTCTTTTAGCTTGATTTTATTCAAAGAAAGGGAAAAATTGCCCTTTTGTTTGCTCTGGGAAGGTTTCCAGAATATATAATTTACATCCCCATTGCTTCGAACCTTCATATTAAACTGACCATTCTTTGCAATAATCTTCTTTATCTCATATTTTTCGCTAACAATATCCCATACATTGAAGGTAAGATACATTTTCTTAAAATAAAAAAGGGTATCGTTCTTAGGTTTTATTGAAGATAAGGAGTCTAATATTGGGAAAGCATCAAATGCGGTTACATTATTTAGGTATAAAGATGCTTGTGGAAAAGACGAAAAAAATTCTATCCCAATAGATCCAACCTTAATATCAGTTACCAACTGTTTATTCAATTCAGTTACAATAACTTTTTTAATCTTGTCTCTATTAAAATAGACCAATAATGTACAAACTATGGTCAATGCTACAATAATAGCCATTGACCATAGTAAGATTTTTCCTATTTTTTTAATAATTGTTTTTCTCATCTTCAATCAAGACGTAAATTATCACGTCTTTATTATTGACCATTAACAATTAATAATCAATATTTAATTTAGTTGTTGCCTTTTATCATTTTTAAGAAGTTAACTTCTTTTTCTGATAAAAAGCGATAGTTTCCTCTTGGAAGGTCTTTTTTAGTTAATCCTGCAAAGATAACTCTATCAAGTTTCATTACCTCGTATCCTAGTTTTTCGAATAATCTTCTAACAATACGATTCTTCCCTGAATGTAGTTCAATGCCAACAACTTTTTTGTCACTACCATCTCCTGCGTACTGAACATCATCTGCAACAGTAACACCATCTTCTAATTCAACACCTGACATTAATTGTTGTAAATCTGCATTAGTTACAGCTTTATCTAATTCTACGTGATATACTTTTCTTGCGCCAAAAGATGGATGAGTCAATTTCTTTGTCATATCCCCATCATTTGTGAAAAGTAGAAGTCCAGTAGTATTTCTATCTAAACGACCAACAGGATAAAGACGCTCCTTACAAGCACCATTTATCAGTTGCATAACTGTCTTACGATTTTGAGGATCGTCAAAAGTTGAAATATATCCCTTAGGTTTATTTAGTAATAGATATTTCTTCTTCTCATTCACCAAACGTTCTCCACCATAAACAATGATGTCATCTGGGCTTACCTTATATCCCATTTCTGCTACAATCTTACCATTAACAGTAACTGCACCAGCTCCAATCAATACATCTGCCTCACGTCTTGAGCAAATACCAGAATTTGAAATATATTTATTTAAACGGATAAGTCCATCGCTTTCAACCTCTGGTTGATTGAATCTTGAAACAGGTCCACTCACTTCAAAGTAGTCTCCATCTCTTCTTGTGCGGTCAAATCCACCTGATGATCTATTATCTCTATCTCCAAAACTTCTTCTTGGACGGTCCGATGAACCAAAGTCTCTTCTTGGTCTATCATTTGAACCAAAGCTTCTACTTGGTCTATCTCCATCTCTTCTTGGTGCTGAGAAACTTCTTTCGCCTCTGCTATCTCCTCTTCCTTCTCCAAAGCTTCTGCTTGGACGGTCAGATGAGCCAAAATCTCTTTTTGGTCTATCTTCTGATGAACCAAAGCTTCTTCTTGGTCTATCATCATCTCTTCTTGGTGCTGAGAAACTTCTTTCTCCTCTATTCTCACTTCTACCTTCTCCAAAGCTTCTGCTTGGACGATCAGATGAGCCAAAGCTTCTGCTTGGTCTATCTCCATCTCTTCTTGGTGCTGAGAAACTTCTTTCTCCTCTACTCTCGCCTCTTCCTTCTCCTCCTTCTCTATTCTCTCCAAAGCTTCTGCTTGGACGTTCTGATGAACCAAAGTCTCTTCTTGGTGCTGAGAAACTTCTTTCTCCTCTACTCTCACTTCTACCTTCTCCAAAGCTTCTGCTTGGACGGTCTGATGAACCAAAATCTCTTCTTGGTCTTTCGTCTGAAGAACCAAAGCTTCTGCTTGGTCTATCTCCATCTCTTCTTGGTGCTGAGAAACTTCTTTCTCCTCTACTCTCGCCTCTTCCCTCTCCTCTTCTTGCTCCTGCTTCTACGCGAGGTCTTCTTGTTCTTGAATCATTTGATTCTTCGTTTCTCCCGAAACCTTCTCTTTTCTTGAATGGTGCACGACCTATCTCAGGCTTTCTGCTACCAAAATTTCTTTTTTCTCTTTCCATTACATTATAAAATAGCTTGCAAAGATAGCAATTATCCCTATAACTTTAAAATTCAGTCAAAAAAACAAACACATTTAATCTTTTTTCACATTGAAAAAAGAGGATGCCCAAAGAAACAAATCTCAAGACATCCTTCAATAATAAAAAAGTAAAATATAAAAAGTAAGATTAAAAATATAACAAAGCAATTACTCCCCAATAACAATCTTCCCACTAACGCCCTTACCATTTAGCACAACTCTATATCCATAAACTCCAGCCCTTAAGTCCGAAACATCAATCCTATTTCCAACCTTAGCCGAAAGCTTGCTCTTCTTAACCATTCTTCCGCCCAAATCATAAATCTCAATATCAGCCTCAACGAACCTATCAGCCTCAATATCCACCAAAACAAAATCCTTAGCCGGATTAGGATAAACCCTCAAAGAAGCCCTCTCCCCACTCTCAACATTACTAAGCCCAACAAAACCATTAGGCATAAACTTGATAAAATAACTCTCAGTTAATGTAATAACCGCGATTATTAAACCTCCTTCTGTGGTTGCCTTTACTCCAGTAATAAATTTCCAAGTATTAGTATCAAAATCATATGCATAGTCATAATTTAAATTCCCATTAATATTAAAGTTGATTATCCTTAATATTTGGTATTTGCTATTCATAGGGTTGATCACATTGTTTATTATAGTATCTTTTGATGAATAGCAAACAAAATATATTGAGTCTAAATTTATATAATCTAATTTCTTCGAAAATTCAGGGAAAAAACAATCATCATCTATAGAATTACTAATCCCTAATGGCAATTTTATAACTTTGCTATTTAATTTATTCCTATTTGCTATTTTAATTTGCATTTGCATATCATCAAATCCTTCATCGTAGTTTCCAACTGTTATGTAGGTTGAATCATTAATATTATATAAATTAGATTTTGATATTTTTGAATCAAATCCTTCAATTGTATCAATAACATCTAGAGTATTCTTATCCAATACAAATATTTTCGTGTAAATTGTATCAGAATATATATTACTAAAAAACTCAAAATTACTATCATTTTCAACTATTTCTATATCTGAATCCTCTTCTAATTTATGAATCTTTGTTTTTAACACATTTCCCAATGTATCTAAAACTATTAGCTTTGAATAACCATTAGATGAATATGTAAAATTCTTTTGAAGTATTACAAAATTTCTTTCTTTTGTAAATAATACATTAGAACTTAAATTACCATATTTAAGGGTATCACTATTGTAAGTGCTTATTATATTCTTAATTAATTGAGTACCATTAATATCATAGCAATAAAAAGTAATTGTATCCATATATCCCATTCCATCAACATACTTATAGTTACGCATATGAATTCCATAGATTTTATTATTATACTTAATGGATAAGTTCTTTGCAGATGTTTTTATTGAATCTTGAACATATAAATCATTATCTATTTTATATATTTCAAAATTAACTTCATATCGTCCTTTGCTTAATGCAACCCAGTTATTCTCTGAATTATCATAATCATGAAATATCTGTGGATAATACTTTATTCCATTAAATTTATATACCTTTTCATTGTTGCGTGTGATTACTGTATCACCAATTTGAGCATTTGAATTTACAGAAATTAAAATTAAAAGGATTAAGAATAAAAATGCAGATAGTTTTTTCATAAGTAATACTTATTTGTTAATATTTTGACAAAAGTATGGAATGTTTTGGTTAATTCATAGGGGATTTTGGATTTTAACTTTGTTGTTAGGGATTTTGGGATTTTTTTCTTTGATTCTTTCTTTTTTATCCTTGATTTGTTGTGGGGAATCCTTGATTTAAACTTTTTTTATAAGGATTTATTCTTGCTAGGGTAGCTACCCTAGGTGTGTTATGGTAGCTACCCTACGGGTGCTAGGGTACCTACCATAATTTATTAAGATGTGCATCTAAAT